>Ga0137412_10004108_pt1 | contig 11630 bp, 5 predicted proteins | sample CZODoug2_1_16fun_FD_122160 | JGI IMG/M metagenome (GOLD analysis project Ga0137412, IMG submission 122160) | Vadose zone soil fungal communities from Angelo Coast Range Reserve, California, USA - CZODoug2_1_16fungal (Hybrid Assembly) | ecosystem: Environmental > Terrestrial > Soil > Vadose zone...
TGCGGCTAAGGCCCGGCTTGCAAGGCGTCCTGCGATTTGTGAATACTAAGCAAGTCAATACATAAGTGTCAATATGTACAATATAAACTATTGATTTATAAAGCATAATATAATGGTATGACCTCATACTTCATACCACTATATTGAAAATATATGTCATCCAAACCGCCTGATGAGCTTGGGGAATCTCAATGGGTTTCGGCACAACTCAACCGCATGCACTTCGCTTCGCTTCGGCTGACCTGTCGGCACACCTACCATTGCTTAGCGAGCTCTTCATAACCCGGTGGTGAAAGATGATGTCGGAATGGAATGAGCTGCCACGTGAGGTTAAGTTCCGGACGCCGTATGTATATTGAGGCTGGCCCCAATTTTGTCTCAACGCGCCAAAAGATCGTCTAAGCGTGGACTTGATGGACCTCAGAACTCGCCAATCAAAAGCCGAAGATCCCTCAGGTTCTGACCAGTGGAGTTCGTTACGACCAAATCACCTAGCGCAGTGAACAGCGGGCAGGCATCGAATGCCGCCAGCGCTGCTTCAGCGTCATAACCAAGCGCATGTGCACGGGCAACTGTCGACACATCCGCGATTGCTCCTGCCGCCTGAGTATTCCCGTCGATTCCGTCCGACCCGGCGCTCAGAACAGCAAGCCGCTCCCACGGATGCCGGTCCAGTTCTAGAGCGCATAGCAGCGCAAATTGCTGATTTCGTCCGCCTATGCCCGGGCTTTCATTTAGCTTCACCGTAACTTCTCCCACCGAGATCAAGCAAAATCGCGGGTGCCTTCTACGCAATGAGTGGAACTGATCCAATAAATAGTGGGCCGCTTGTGCGTAGTCCCAATCGTCGCAGCTGTTGTCCACCACCACGAAGTAGCCTGCCTTCTCCGCAACTACTCGCGCATTCTCTACAAGATCGTGGCTCGACAGCAATATCTCGAACCACGAATCGCAAAACGCTCCATCATCACCGCTGAGATACGGAGTTGCCCCCGAGCGTTGCGCTTGCTCGACTCCCGCGTTGCTTGAAGAGGTTGACGGGAGATCCTCATTCGGCGGAGGCTCAACCACACAGGTTTGCTCAAAAAAGCTGCGCACTGATTCGGGGAGCTTGGCGGCCAATTCATATCGTTCATACAACTCACGCACCTCCACCAGGGTCGAGAGATTGGGGAATGTGGGGCCAGAAGATAGTGCGTCCAGCGACTGCAGAGGCACATCGGGCAGCAGTAGATTCACTTTCGTGGCTTGCGGTGCTGCCATCGCCAACCGTCCACCCTTTACAGCGGAAAAATGTTTCCGCAAAGTATTCACCTCCGCAATCGGCGCACCCGACCCGAGTAGCACTTGATGAAACTCAATCGTCTCTTCGAGCGTGATCTGCAGGTCTAGTGGCAGTTCGAACATCGCGGAGCCGCCACCTGAAATCAGAAAGAAGATCAACGTGTCTTTCCGTGCCGTTTGCATAAGCGTTAGGGCTGCGCGGGCTGCGGCAAACGAGTCCTCGTTCGGGACTGGGTGGCCGCCCTCAAAGAACTGGAACCTGCTGTCTCTCGTTTTCGGCGGTTGGTTTGAACAATAGATGCCTTGCAGGCCCGTTCGCCGCTTCATCCGATTCAGCAACGCATCGAGCATCGGTCCCGCTGCCTTGCCCACAGCCACCACAAAGATTTCTCTAAAGCTAGTCAAATCTATCGTCGACGATCCGGTGCCATCAGCCGTGAGACGATGCAACACATCTCCGTCAAATCGGATGCGTCGATCGAGCGATGATGCGATATCGCAGGCCTGTAGCGTGTCAAGGAAGATATCCTTCGCCTCTGTATGCAGAGCTTTGTATTCTAATTCGCTGGATGCGGTCACGCAGTTCCTCCTTGAGCCACCTCGAAGGGTCTTTTGCATCACTTCAGCTACTTGGGAGGATGCGTGATCGGCGCCAGACGCTGGATCGGCGCCGATTTCATAGTGCAGCTCGACCCTTGGGATGAAGTCTATTGAAGTTGAGGTTTTTTCCAGTACGCATTTCCTGCCTCATGACCTGGTACCAGAATGAGGTCATAAAGTCTGATGACGACCGACTGTTTCCTATACGCACCCAGATCAAGATGGATGTGCTCCCAATGACGTTCTGCGGCACTTACTTCCGGCACCGGTGGTGGTCCTCCCATCGCATGCGTCGCCGGTGGCCCTTCCATCAGGTGCGTCACCGGCGGCCCTACTATCAATTTGTCAAGCACTCTGTCGTTGTTAACAAAGATCTGCAAGTGCCAGGATCGGCCAGGATCGACACCCGCATCAAAGGTTAGTGAAGGGCTGTCGCTTAGTTGAACAGTCTGACGCAGGAGCGCTCCGCGCACCTCATCCCGCGGAAAGATCGACAGGACATCTCCGTCCAGGTACGTGGCTCCACGGATTCCCATTATTCCGCCGTTGCCTCCACCAAATCCTGCGCGTTCCAGAGACCACTCAGGGCCCCACATTTTGGTAAAGTCGGACAGCTTAAACAACTCTGGCGCCTGCGTTATCGGTTGCTCTGTAGCAATAATCAAGTTGTTACCCTCAAGTCTGGCTCCGTGCGCGAGAAGAATTTTCTCGCCAATGATTGCCGTCCGCATTCCGAGACCCGAGATACTTTCGTCAACCGGCGGCGTCAGTGCGACACCCCCCATGGTGTCGCCGCGAACAGTATCATTGAACGACGCCACCAATTCTGCCGGTAACGCGGCCATGCCATGCATAGCGGCTACGACTGATGAGGCATTCGCTGCGTTACAGTCTGTATCTGCAAAGTCGGCGACAGTAACTGCCAGGTTCAACGTCTGCGAGAAATTGCCATTTCCGAACCAGACGCTAATCGCGACAATTCCTCCGTTGACGACTGCGTTATTTGTTGCCGGGTATTCGATACCCCACCGCTCATTGATCACGCGAGATATTTCATTCGGCTGCTTTCCCGCATCGGCCATGGATATGACCATGTCCAGGCATTGGCGATATGGGGACAAAGGAGATATCAAGCTTGCGGCTTTGCGGACGATTGTTCTGGTATCCGTCTCGACAAAGCCCAGACTGATCATTCCAGAGACGAATACGGCACCGTCCGCTCCCTCTGCGTAGCCATTAACATGAGTCAATCGGCGGGCCATCTCGGCTGCGACGTTAGGCATACCTGGGGCAAGTGTGCCGTAGACATCGCTGCTGAATTCTGGCCCGATGGTCCACCATAATTTGTTGTAGCGCGGGCTTCCTGTGTCAGGCGGCTTGATCCCGCGCTTAAGCAGGGCAAGCGTTTCTCGGCTGGAACCCCAGGAGCCAGCGCTATTTTCGAGCCACTGCGCTCCCAATTGCTCCACAGTAAGGTCAATTCCGTACTTCTCAAAAGCTCGGATTGCCACCATCTCATAATAGTAATCATCGTCGGGTTCTGCGAACCCTTTTCCGTGAACCAGAGGTGTGTTATTAAGCACCGAGGCGGTTCTATGCTCAAAACGTAGCCCAGTCAATTGTCCGATCATCTGTGCAGTCCATATTGCCTTGGCTCGATCCAAATACTCGGACCGTGACATCACCAGATGACCTTTTCGCACGTGATTTGCGCAGACTACGGGAGATTCTAAGGTCATATACGAGCAAATAAAGACGAGAAGTATGGAAAGAGACTTTGCAACCCGCAAATCGATATTCATGAATTTATCCTCCTTTGAAATCGAAAACCAGGTAGCTGTGGGTTAAGCCAGTTACCACAATGCTATGCGGCATAAAGTGCGATCACTTCCAGAATCTCGCCCCTCGCAATCTGCTGGTGATAGCAACTGACAAATCTCTTTAGAAAATTCGTTCGCGTCAACCTGCAGAGAATTAAGAAACAGAAGCGATGGAGTGGGCTTGTCTGCTCCGATCGCTCCCGTCTCAGTTTAATTAAGCCGAACTATTGTGCGTCCTTGACACAGCGGAATCCGAGGGTTCCCGAACGGTCATAACTGGGAGCCATGAGCAGCAGCTTGCCATGTTGTTCGTTTCTGTAGGCTTGCGGGAAGTACCAGATTGAGCCTTGCGGCTGATAGTGACTGCCTCCGCGAACAATAGCGGCGCGAGTGTGCTCGTCGAGGTACTCGTCGGTCCACTGCCATACATTTCCGACCATGTCCATTACGCCGAATGGACTGGCTCCATTGGGATACGCATCCACATTGCCCGGGGGAAGCATGGTGCGGCCCTTATCCGGAGTCGGTGCTGCAGCATTATTATCCGAAGCGCAGGCAGCCGGACCGCCGCCTCGTGAGGAGGCGAGCCAATCGCAGTTGCCCCAGGGAAAGATGCGCCCATCGTTTCCTTGCGCGGCGTACTGCCACTCCCACTCGTGGGGAAGCCGTTTCCCAGCCCATTTCGCATACTCACGGGCATCCTCAATCGATACCCAGGTTACCGGCTTCTTGGCCCATCCATCGGGATAAGAACCATCTTTCCAGTCCTTAAGGAAGTTGAGACTGTCTTTGGGGTGATAGTGCGTGGTATCGAGAAACTTCTTGAACTCGGCGTTGGTCACTGGGTACTTGTCAATGAAAAATGGCTTGATCTGCATGGGGTGTTCATGAAAACGGCGGGGGCTGTCTTCCCATGCATACTGAACGTCGACGCCGACATCGTTGGACCCCTCGATCTCCATTCCTTGCACGCGGAACAAGTAATCGCTGCCTTCGATAGGAATCATTCCTTCAGGCGCGGTCGCGGCGCGTGCCGAAGGTGGGATCTCGACCATTTGCTGCGGCAGGGTGTGCCACTCATGCGAGTAAGCGGACAGAGGTTTAGCCGTCATCCCCTTCATCTTCTCCATGAGTTCCCTTAGATTTGGTTCCAACTCGGCGGAAGAGGCGAAGATCGCTGCGTAGCCGTGACTTTCGGTGGAAAACGAAAGCACAGCCTGATTGTCCTTTATTTCCGGCTTGAGTTCCACGCCGTGATAGAGATCGAAGTAACGCATGCCCTGCTTGTAGGGCGTCGTCATCTGATTTCCGTCGACGTTGTATTCATTGCGGTTCACGCTGGTCCAGAGTGTCTGGTCGGCCAGCGGCCAGCGACTTGAGAAGACACCGTATTTCAGCATCGGGTAGAGCGGTTCCCAGCTTTGACTCGCGAAAAAAGGAGCCACGGCGCGCTCGATGGTTGCCACACGACGCGTTGCCTCTCCGTCACGTGGAGTGACTCCGTTCCAAATGCCCCAGACGTTTTCCCAGCTTTCCCATCCTTCGCCATTGAAGAAGGCGTATTGCAGAGCGTCCGTCTTGTCGCGATCCCAGCGGCCCTGAATATTCACCTGGTGACGCGGTTCAAGCCAGCGATATTTGTCCACCGTAGGAACGAACGTATATTGGTACTGGCCCCAGGTGAGCACATTCCAGGCTAGAGCCTCATCGCTAGGGCCTCGCTCCGGCTCAAACGCGAGCGGATGGTTGACTTTCTCAGCTGCGAGGGAGAACGCGAGCGGCACGCCATCCTGCGTGTCGCCATTGACTCCGTCGGCATCGATCTGTTTCATAAATTCTGCAAAGGCCGTAGGCCAGTCTGTTCCCGGATCTCTCGTTCCCTGATCCCACATCATCATGGGAAACAGAACTTTCACACCGCGACGATGAAAATCCGCCACCATCTGTTTCAATCCCTCCACGCCGCCGGGCATGGAGCGCGCCATGTCATGCTCGTTTCGATCGTCGATGCCTGCGTTCGGATAAACCGCCCAAATGAGTACGGCATCGATGCCACCGTAACGCTTCTCAAGGTCATCGAGATAGCGGTCGACGGTGTATTTGCCCGCGACTGGGTCGTAGAAATAGCGGTCGTGCACCATCATCTGGGGCTGCATAAAGCTGTGTTGAGCCCATTGAAGCTGAGGCAGACCATAGCGGGTCCCGTCGTACCCGATATAGATGCGGCGTTCCGTTCGCCAGTGCGTAATCTCGGCGAGCCAATCGCGATGAGTGGACGGCGTGCAAGCGGCTGATCCGCCCAGCCAGATGCCGCGCATCGTTAGGCACGGCGGTGATGGGATTTGTGGTCCTGGGCCTCCGATCCGCACACCTGCCTCCAGTTGCGCGAAGGCGTGGGTGGAGAACATCGTAGTGAGGAGAAAGAGGCCAGCCCTGCACCACATCGTTCGGAATTCAGCTTTCATTTCATAGTTCCTTTCGGGCAGATGGGTGGTGATAATTCACGGGCCAGCGCGGAAGATGCGATGGTCATATCCGGTAGGTGAGAGAGCTAGCTAGCGTTCCGCAAATTCACTCGCAACGTGGAGCGATTCGTTCTTCATGAACTCCTCTACCTCGATCATGCTGGGCATGGAAGGCTGCGCGCCCGTGCGTGTCACCGAAATGGCGGCAACCGCGGCGGCAAAAACCGCGCTGTCCAAGGGGGACTTTCCCAACATGAGCGCGGTAGCGAAGCCCGCGTTGAACGCATCTCCCGCAGCCGTGGTATCGATCGCATTGACAGAGAACGCGGGAACCAAACTGCCAATGCCATCTTGCGATCCCAGATAGGTTCCATGGGCACCCATCTTCAGGGCAACCCCTCGGCAGCCATTGGAAAGGAACACCTTTGCCATTTCAGCGGGCGCCGGCGGATTTGATTCAAGGTGTTTGTCCCCGAGATAGAAACGCGCTTCAGCCTGGTTCGGAGTGAACCACGCGATGTCCTTGAAGATGCCCGGCGGCAGATCCCTCGCGGGCGCGGGGTCGAGAATCAGAGGCACATTCTCCCGTGCGCAGACGCGGGCCAGGTACTCGATAGTTTCTAGTGGTATCTCAAGCTGAGCCAAAACCATGCCGGCGCTTCTCAGGATTGAGATGTTTGCATCAAGATCTTCGGGAGTGACCTTAGAATTGGCGCCGGGCGCTACCAGAATGCTATTTTCTCCGTGCCTCGAGACTACGATCACGGCTACGCCGGAAACGCCACCGCTTGTGGAAACGCCGGTTATCTCAACGCCTGCCCTCTCGAGGTGGGTTCGGAGCTCAGCGCCGAACGTATCATTACCCAAGCGACCTATGAGTCGCACGGGATAGCCGAGCCGCGCCACGGCGACGGCCTGATTCGCGCCTTTTCCGCCGGGATGAATCCGAAAGTCGGATGCGATGACGGTCTCGCCTACAGCCGGCATTCTCTTAGTTACCGCTACCAAGTCTGTATTGATGCTGCCGACGACGATAATTGGCTTTTGCGCAGACAATGTGTTTCTCCTCAAAATAACGTTGAAGGGTTGTTATGAAAAGATCGGGGCACAAGCGACCGCCGTTAAGCCGCACAGAAAGAAGATAAACATCCATTTCAGGCTGTTTTTTGAACGAGCTGGCGCTGCACTGAATTCGTGCCAAACGAACACGCCCCAGCAAGCTGAAATCATGGTGGCACCTTGCCCGATGGAATAAGAGACGGCGGGTCCTACGATGTGGGCCTGCGAAGCCACGAAATTGGCCATCGCCCCCGTACCCCAAATCGCTCCGCCCACGACACCCCAGAAGTGCCAGGTGCCGGCCGCCTGCCAATACCCCCGCATCGAGGCGGGTTCACGGCCATCGAGTGGAAAGCGCATGAGGAGATAGTTCACTGGAACGGCGCAAACCGACACGCCGATGGTGAAGAACAGCAGGGCGGCGTAGGGCCCGGGCGCACCTTCTTCCGTCATCGCTTTCGAAACGAAGGGGTAGAACGTACCCATCAGAAGTCCGGCGATCAAACTAATGACGATGCCGCGACGGCTCATGGCCGCGCGTTCTGTTTCGCGCAGCCTGTAGGCTATGGCATCGAACACGATGGCCGCCACCACGAGCGCGATGCCGCCGAAGAGGAGAAGAGGATTTCCCTTGGGCGAGATGATGTAGGTACTAATGGCTCCGACAACAAGCGCCAGGCCGATGCCGATAGGAAACGCGACTGCCAGTCCCGCTATATCGATCGCGGCGACCAGCAGCAGATTGGCGATGTTGAAGATGGCACCGCCCGCCATGGCGAGGAGAATCGGATGCGTACCTGAGTGAGCGATGTCTGCATAGAAAGATCGGCCGACAGTTCCCGTACTTCCGAGAGTTGAGCCCCAGAAAATCGCTCCAGCAATCAATCCTACGATGTAGTCCCAGTAAAATAGTTGAAATCGGTAGCCTGGGGAGAGTTTCATCGTGTTTGCCCATGATCCCCAACAGAACATTGAGCAGACCATTAGAACTAAAGCAAGAAAATAAGTCTGCGGTTGAAACACGTTCGGTACGCCTCCATGTTTTGTGATTGTTTCTGCGGCGATTTCACTTAGTGCTGAACCTCTAACGCCGGGGCTAAAACACGAGTTTGGCTCCTAGCTGAAGAATGCGACCTTCTTTCCCAGAAAGAACTTGACCGAACGGTACCTCGTTTCCGTTATTGTCAAAGCATGATGGACTTGTAGAGCAAACGCCCGTCCACTGCGAGTGATTGAATGCATTGAAGAAGTCGGCCCGGATGTTCACGTGAAGAAACTCACGAACTGCAAAATTCTTTGCTGCTGAAAGATCGACGTTCATTTGTCCTGGTCCGCGAATCACGCCCGTGGCTGAACGTCCCTTCACATAGTTATCAGGCACGCTAAACGCTGAAGTGTCGAACTGACGTGAAAAGGATTTGTCGAAATGACCAATATTGGGGTTGCTATTTGTATTGAGAAGATTCGGCCCATCGAAATCAGAGGCGCTTGATCCTGTATTGTTATAAGGAGTGTAGGTGCTCCCTGATTCTAAGTTGATGATTGTGCTGGTCTGCCATCCTGTTGCCACTCCTTTGAGCACTGGGTTCCAATTGGTTCCATATATCGGCTGGAAAATGGCAGAGCTTACGAAGCGATGCCGGTGTGAAGTCGAAGACTCACCTCTTCCCAGGCGCACGTGATAATCCCATCCAGAACTGTCAGAGACGGTTTTGCTAAAAGTGTAATGCGCGAGAAATTGGAAGCCATTCGTCATCCTGCGCTCAAACGATACGATCCCTCCGTTATAAAAGGAGTTGAGTCCAGGATGATTGATGTAGATTGTTCCAAAATTGCCAACATTGTTGGGACGGGCCTCGTTAAAGACACTTTGCGATGGCCACCCAACCTTATACGCGGGAAGGTTGTCCGCCATAGGATAGAACCCCTGCCTCCCCTGAGCTCCGAGATATTGAAATTTGAGAACAGACGTCGCTGATAGTTGGTTCTGAATGTCAGCCTCGAATCGGTGAATGATAGGAACAGTAGCCGAGCTTCGATCAAAGGTGTATGCGTTTTGAAAAGTCCCATCGGCAAATTTACCTGATCCGGGACCCGTGCTAATGGGATAAGTTCCAGGAGCTACGCTCGGAGCCGGTTGGAATATCTGTGATTGATGCAGGTATGGAGTATCATCTGGAACGTTAAAACGCGAGTTTGTCAGTTCGTCTCCGGTGAAATATCCAGGGATGCCTGTTAGCGCCTGCTGAACTGCACCTCCTATTTGTGCGGCACCGCCGTTATAAAATAACCCATATCCAGTCCTGATTACGAGCTTTGGATTGACTTGATATGCGAGGCTCAGTCGCGGAGCGAAATTGCGCTTTGCTGCGCTTAAGAAGTGTTGCGGGATACCCGGAGCAAGTCCAGGAATTTGCAATTGCCATCCCGGATAGGAGCGGTCTACCAACGCGCAGCAGAGATCGTTTTGAGCGTAGATGGGTTGATTCAGATCCCATCGCAAACCCGCGCTCAACGTGAGATTTGGAGTGACTTGCAGCTTGTCATTGAAATAGGCACCCCAGTAAGGAAAAAATACATTCAGCAACGGCGCGGAGGGTCCGCCACTAGTTAAATCGAAGCGTTGGTGAATTACACGGGGAATCCCGAGTACAACATCCGCATAGCCGTCGCCACCACCGCTGCCGTCGGCAGAACCCGCTTGGGTGAACGCTTGTTTGGGTTGCACATAGGTCGAAACGTTGAATACACCGCCGTATGAGACAGAGCGAACATAATCAAAATCTTGTTCACCTTTTTTGAAATAGTTCATCCCGGACGTCATGTGGTGCCGTCCGCGTATCCATGTAACATTGTCAGAAAACTGCAGGCTCGTCGCGTCGTTTTTGAATATCTCGTTGAATCCGACCGACGGGTATCCATAGATGTCCAGTGCAAGAACGCCGCGATTACTCCCCGAACCTGTGTTCGGAAAGAGCTGGTTGAAGGGGTTAGCATTTCCGTTGAGCTGGGCGAGTTGTGAAGCAGGAACAGTTACGTACTGGCTGTCGCCGAGGCCGAAGATAAACTCATTTGTAAGATTCGCGGTGAAAACATGAGCATCGTTCACCATGAAGAGCTTGCCGTAGTCACTAAGGTTTGGAGTGTAAAGTTGGAAGAGGCCGCCCAAATTTTTGTCGGCTCCGTTGGCCCAGTCAATGGAGAAAAACAAACTGTTCTTACTGGTTACGGCCACATCGAATCGACTGTCGAAGCGGTAGGCACTGGCTTCATGCTTTGCCGAGGTAACATAGTTATATCCGGCGGTGTTAGGAACATTTGGTTCAGGAAACAGCGCAGAGATCGCACTGGAGGCCGGATCAACAAGTGGGCTCCCGTCTGGCTTAGTCGCTAGATCCAGCCGATTGTTAGGCACCGGTTGTCTGTGGCTGAATCCATTCAAATCATAGGTGGTCGTATACGGATTGTAGAGTTGAACAGGATTAGGACCGCTGAGCAATTCGCTGAAATCTCCGTTCCTCTCAGCTGGACTTGGTACGAGGGCGATCGTGTTTGGCAATCCATCTCTTTCCTCCAAGCGTTCGTAATTCGCGAAAAAGAAGGCTCGCTGTTGCAACTCAGTAAAGAGTTTCGGGAAACTGATGGGGCCACCGAGATTCCCCCCAAATTGATTTCTGCGAAGGCTCGACTTACTCGTCAAACCCAGAGCTTTGTCATAGGGATTACGTGCATCAAATATGTCATTTTCGATAAATTCGAAGGCCTCTCCGTGAAATCCTGATGTGCCCGCTTTTGTGGAAACTGTGAGGGAGGAGATGTCATGACCGTTCGCGGCATTGAAGTCACTGATCGAAATCTTTGCGTCTTGAATTGCCTCCGTTGAAGGGGCAAAGGTAGGTGCCGAGCCATAGTTCGCCGTCGCATTAATCCCGTTGATGTAGTAGCCGTTGTTTGATTGTCCATTCGTTTCCCCACCGCTCGAAAATGTCACGCCTCCTGGAACGTCATTCGTACCGGGGGTGTAGTTTGAGGAAGGGTTCACATTACTTCTGGGGAAAGTGCTGATACCGGGAGCAAGCGTTGAAATCGAAGTGAAATTGCGGCCATTGATGGGCAACTCCTGAAACTGCTGCTGATCGACGTTCTGATCGACTGAGGCGTGCTCGGTGTCCAATAGCGGGGCGGCGGTACTGACATTGATCGTTTGCGTAACTGTTCCAGCGCTCAGTGTGAAGTCCATGCGTGAGCCCTGCTGAGTGGTTAAGTCGATTGGCTGCGATGTAGTCGCTTGAAAACCAGTCTGCTCGATTTGAACTACATAATGGCCGATCGTCAGATTTGAAAAACTATAACGTCCGGCGTCATCAGTGGTTGTCGACGAATCACGGGAGCGGTCGAGGTC
>Ga0137412_10004109_pt1 | contig 11630 bp, 8 predicted proteins | sample CZODoug2_1_16fun_FD_122160 | JGI IMG/M metagenome (GOLD analysis project Ga0137412, IMG submission 122160) | Vadose zone soil fungal communities from Angelo Coast Range Reserve, California, USA - CZODoug2_1_16fungal (Hybrid Assembly) | ecosystem: Environmental > Terrestrial > Soil > Vadose zone...
TCGTTATCAAAGTCAGCCACAGCGACGCCCACACTGTAGCCATAACCTTTAACGCCCGCACGATCAGTTACGTCTGTAAAGGTGCCATCGTGGTTATTGTGGTAGAGGCGGTTTGAAAAGTCAGGACTATCCTTCGCTAGGCCGGGGATGCGTGCACCGTTAGTAAAAAAAATATCGAGATAGCCGTCGTTATCGTAGTCCAGGAGCGCTACACCCCCGAGGACCGCGTCAATTACGGGCTTGTCGTCGGTCGTGCTGTTGTTGAGAATGAAGTCGACGCGTGATAGCTTCTGGTGGTTCTCAAATCGGATCTGCGAACGCTCCGCGGCTTGCGGAGGTAAAGCCAACAAGGCAAGAGTAACCACGCCAGAAACTAGCAGCTTTATAATGTTTTTACGGACATCGATTTCTATCTGACCCCAGAAATTCATTGGGCTTAAGCCTCAAAAGACCTCTGCTTCTTAAACTACAATCGTAAGCGCCTATATCAAGATAAAATAGCAAAAATTCTTAACTTCTAATCCCTGTTCGCAAATATCGCCGCGTATGATCGTCATTTCGGGAGTAATCAACAGCGATGCTAGGGTTTCAGGAGGATCATGACACCGTAGGCTGCTTGTTGATAGCGCAGTACGGTCACGCTTACGGCCGTTCCAGCAACGTCTCGCCGAGTATCCTTCAAGAGATCCTGCAATTCCTTAACTGGCTTTCCGTTTTACTCCAGTGCGGCCTTCTGGAATGCCAACCTGACCGGCGAGTCGTCGGCATTCTTGAAGTTGGACCGCTGGATCATCATGATTAATGCGACGCCCCTCTTCATGTCGATCCAGACCTGAGTACCGTAGGCTCCGCCGTGGCCGAAGGTTCCGGGCGAGAGCATTTCAGTTACACCCTGAGGTTGACGGACGATGCATACTCCCAACCCCCAGCCGTTGCCGGGAGTAAAGCCGGTGACTAGATCGCCAGTCTGAACGGTTGACATCACGCGCACCGACTCGGCTGTTAGATAGCGTCGGCCATCGAGCACGCCGCCATTCAGCAGCATTTGGGCAAACCGCGTGTAATCGGGAGCGGTCGAGAACAAGCCCCCGTTGCTCGCCGGGTAGTGGTCGCGCCAGGTGGGAGGATGGCCGTACAGAAGCCCGATTTCCGCCGGCACCAGTTGTTCGCCTTCGCGCTTGGCGGGTATCACCCAGCGCGGCATCTGGGCTTCGCTCAGGTAGAACGTCGTGTCCTTCATGCCTAGCGGGTCGAAGATACGCTTCCGCAGGAAGACTTCAAACGGCACACCGGATACGATTTCTACGATCCGGCCAAGAGTGAGAATGCCGGACTGACAGTATTTCCATTTGCTCCCCGGCGCGAACGCAAGTGGCTTTGAGGCAAAGGCCGGCACCAGGTCGGACAGCGTGCGCGCGGTTTTCGCCTCTTCGTCGGTTGCTTCTCCCATTCCGGAGGTGTGAGTGAGCAAGTGCCGCAGCGTGATTCGCGGCGTCTTGCCATCCGCAGTTTTGAGTCCAGCAAGTTCTGGAACGTATTTGGCGATAGGATCGTCGAGGGAGAGTTTGCCTTCCTCCATCAGCATCAGCACCGCTGTAGCAGTAATCGGCTTCGACATGGACGCGATCCAGAAGATCGAATCCACGCGCATGAAAGATTTGTGTTCTGGGTCGGCCCAACCCTGAGCGTCCATCCGAAGCACAGAGTCACGCGTCGCGACCACCGTGACCGCGCCTGGAACTTCGTTGGCGACGATCACGTCGTGCATGCGCGCAGGAATGGAATCGAGGCTGGAAGTAGTCTGGGCAAGTCCGAAAGAAAGGCGGAGAAAAATTAGGGTTAAGAAAACGCCGAGAAGACGAATTCGCATGTAGTCGATCTCCGTAGTCAAATAACAACCAATCTATTTGTGTCTTACTGCGCAGATGCAGGAATCTGTATCTCCGGACGAATTGAAGTCGCCGCCTCGGTCGGAAAATCGGCTGGAATCGCAACGGTCACTGGGCGCCTAGCCAGCCACTGCAAGGTTCGCAGAAGCAACGTCTGCTCTCCGGCACAGCGCAGGCTGGGGGGCTGGACATCACTCTTCCAAACGTGCCCAAAGGTGGAGCTATAGACACGTCCCCGGCCAAAACGGACTGTCCACTCCAGAGGCCAGTTCATTCGGGTGTGTTGGTCATATCCGTAGGAGAGCACACGCATGTGCTTCGCCGGGCCGCGGGCGTAATAGTAAATTTCCAGGGTAGGGGTTTTCCAGGCGCGGGGCATGCCGTGATGAATGGGATGGTCGCCCAGGCGGTAGACAACCGCGTCGGAGCGGCCATCGTGCCCGGTGTTTTCTCCCTGGCCGGAGGGAATGCGCAGCAGCCTTTCGCGGCTATTAATAGTGATTGCCTCGCCTTGCTGCTTATTCCGCCAACCGAGTCCGATCATCTCGTTGTAGACGGGCCAGTCCGGAAATGCATTATTGCCGGAGTGGAAAACCAGAACTCTGCCGCCCTTCCTGACATAATTTTCAAAAGCAATCTGGACTTCACGCGGCCAGGAAGGGCCGCCGCCGATGTCGTTGCAGGTTTGAATGACCACGTCGTAGTCGCTAAAGTTCGGACGCCACTGTTCCCATCCCGGAGACGCGGTGGTGGATGGAGCCGTCGAAACCGAAACTGTGAACAGCCCCGAAGCTTCCAGGATGCCGCGCAACAGTGCCGTTGTCTGATGCCAATCGTGATTGCTGAAGCGATCCAGGATGAGAATTGCGATCCTCGGCCGGCTTGGGGTTGCCGCCATTGGCTGGGCAAACAGAAAAAGCAGCAGAGCGAAAGTGCCTAACGCCGCGACAACTTTGGTACTCCCAGTGGATAGCATATCCGACGGTTTTCCCGGGGCGAGATCAGGGTTTCAGCATGATCAGGATGGTAGACTCCTGCTGAAAGCGGAGTATCGTGACGCTCGCGGCCTTCCCGGCAATATTTTGTTGCGTATCCTGCAAGAGGTCTTTCAATTCCTTGATAGGCTTTCCATTGAATGCCAGCAGGACATCACCGGCAGAAAAGCCGGCTTTGGCTGCATCACTTGTGTCGGGTACTTCGAGCAGGATCACGCCCGTTTCACCTGGACTCCCTGCGGCTGAGACCTCACCGAGGCCAACAATGTTGCGCACCTTCGCGCCTGCCCAAACCGCAACCTCTCGACTTCGAGTTTCACTGAGAGTTGGCGTGATATCGCTTGATCTCAAGGGCATCATCGGTTGCCGGGCTATGGCTTTGAGCTTCGGGCTTTGGACGCCGAAATCGTCCATGTTGAAGTTCACGAATCCGAGAGACAACGCGGGAGAATTCGATTTAACTCTGTAGTCACCTATGGCCTCATCCATAAAGAGAGCATCTCCTTGCAGGGAGTGGGCATCCTGTGAGCTTAGTTTTTGCAGCGCGGTGGCGGGGTTGGTTTGTGGCATTGCCGGCTGATGGAGCAGGTTGAAATCAATATCCTGCGTCCACTGCCTCATTTGAATCGGTTTGTAGGGCGCAAAGACGATATTGCCGCGGAAAATATCATGGCTGTCGTTGTACCAGACATGCGGATGAAGTGAGTTGTTTACCAGAACGTTGTTCTCGCAAGTGCGGTAGAACCCTTCCCGCAGCTTCAGCCCACCGTTAAGGCAGAGATTACTGTAGATGTGATAGTTGGTGGAGCCGTCGTCCAGATCGATATCCCAGCCGTGATCGCAGCGCCAGCGCGAGTTCGACAGAATATTGGTCTCTGCGGCATCCAGCACGGGAAGTTTTGCATGAGGGCCTTGTAGCACGGTGTCCAGGTCGAGACCCTTGACGCCCCACCAGCGATCGCGACCCCAAGAGTTGAAGGAGCCATGGTCGCCGGTCTCTTTCACGGTATCGAAGACGTCGCAGTGGTCGATATGGTGCCCTCCCCAGCAACCGTCTCCTATGTTGATTCCCGCGCGAGGTACGTCGTAGATGGAACAGTGCCGAACGGTGATCGCTCTTGCGATGTCGATCTCAACAGGAGCAGTCTGTTTTTCGACCTGCCCCGTCTGGTAAATCAACGTATCTTCAACAAGGCATTCTGCCGGGTAGTCCGCCGTACGCGGTCCGGGAGTAAGATCGAGATCCCCGATGCCCAGTCTATCGTCGTAGCTGTCCAGCGGATTTCGCACCGCCTTCCGCTCGCCGACAAAAGAGATTCCGTTGGCTCCGGCGCGAGCGATGTGGCTGCGCGAAATGCGAATCCGGCGGTTGTATCCACTCACAAAAATGCAATTCCCACCGAGCTGATCGAGAAAACAATCGTCCACGTAACAGTCTTCGGCGCCGGTGAAGAACAGGGCGCCGCCACGGTAGATCCTCCAGTCACTGCGGAGAAGCGGTTCCCGAGTTACCATAAACGTCCGGGAAGCATGCTGGAACGTAAATCCACGCAGCTCGATCCATTTTACGGGAGAGTCTTGGCTTCCGCGAAACTCCACCAGATGCTTCAAGCGCACGGTCTCGACAACCGCGTTTTCGAGATCCAGCCCTGTGGGAGGATAAAAATACAAGACTGAATTAGCTCGGTCCAAATACCATTCACTGGGAGCATCCAATTCTTCAAAAACATTTTCAACAAAACGATATTGAGCGTGCATCGGCTTAGGTCGGTTGTTTTGCCAGCCACCTTCGTAGAGCACGTTGCCGTCTGCGCTCTTGCCGGTGATGACGTAGTGCATGTCGCCCCACAGGTATTGGTGAATTGCGTGAATGTAGGCCCCTCGTGGATCAGCCCAACGCTTGGCACGCTCTGGGCTGATCGCGTCCGGCGCCCAGCCGCCCAAATATTTGGCATTCGGATCGTAGTTCGGGTAGCGGGCCAACACTTGTCGCTGACCATTTACGAAGAGTTGGTCGGTAGTGGTGCCGGCTGGAACGGAGGTCTTCATGATTCCGTCTCGATAGGCTGTCCACTTTGGGGACAACCGCGCTCCGCCACTTAGCAGGACATGCTCGCCTGGGTATGGCGCATAGATGATCGGTGCTCCGGCCTCCCCGGAATCCTCCGGTGTGAAGACGATTGTGTTTGGTAGGTAGTAGGTGCCAGCCCGGAAGTAAACAGATATAGTTCCGGGATTGTGCTTCTTGAGCTCGCGAACGGCGCTTTGAGCAGCCTGAAAAGTTTTTAGCGGCTTAGATATCGTTCCCGGATTCTGATCATCTCCGCCGGTACTTACAAGAATGCTTTGGGTTGGATCGCCCGGCGACGGAGCGTCAAGTGGTTCGCGCACAAGTGACGCGGCGATCTTCCCGGGCGCCGTAAATCCCACGGCCGCGCCAGTCGCTTCCCACAGAAACTCTCTTCTATCCAAGCTAAATCCTTGTATTCCTCAATCCTCACACAAGCAGAAGCCGGGTTTCTTAAATCGCGGAACTCAGGCAATAACTGGAGTTGCATCAGTGCCGTTTGGGTGCGCAAATACGATGAGGTTCACCTTTCCCTCCAAACCGGACCGTCGGGGTAAGTGTAGGTTGACAACGATTCGGAGCGTATTTCCGTGCTGTATCCTGGTTTGTCGGAAAGAAGATAGTGCCCTTTGACCACACGGACCGGGTCAACGAAGTGTTCGTGCAGGTGATCTACAAATTCCGTTACACGATTCTCCAGCGTCGTGGATACACGAAGGTAATCAAAGGCCGCCAAGTGCTGCACGCATTCGCATAGGCCGACACCCCCGGCGTGAGCGCAGACTGGAATATTAAATTTTGCCGCCAAGAGAAGCACGGCAAGGTTTTCGTTGACGCCCGCGAGCCGGCAACTATCGATCTGAACAACATCGATGGCCCCGGCCTGCAGGAACTGTTTAAACATCACCCGGTTATGGCAATGTTCTCCTGTAGCTATCCGGATCGGGGAAACTTCCTGGCGGATGCGGGCGTGCCCGAGGATGTCGTCCGGGCTGGTCGGCTCCTCCATCCACCACGGGTCCAGTTCGGCTAGTTCTTGCGTGCGTTGGATTGCTTCGAGGACGTCCCACTTCTGATTGGCATCCATCATCAGTTTGTTACCGGAGCCAATTTCTGCCCGTACCAAATGAGCCCGGCGCAGGTCGTCGGCCGGGTCCCCCCCGACCTTCAACTTGAAGTGGGTCCAGCCTTGGGCAAGAGCCTCGCCGCATAGGTGGCGAATCTTGTCATCGCTATAGCCGATCCAGCCCGCCGAGGTGGTATAAGCTGGGTAGCCGTTCTGCTGCAAGTGCTGCAGGCGTGTGTCCTTGCAAGGGGCCCGCTCTTTCAGAAGATCGAGGGCCTCCTCTCTGGTGATCGCATCCGTAATGTAGGTGAAGTCGATGGCGCGGATGATCTGCTCCGGCTCCATGTCCGCGAGCAGTTTCCAGAGCGGCTTACCTTCGACGCGTGCATATAAGTCCCAGACCGCGTTGATGAGAGCAGCAGCAGCGAGATGAATGACACCTTTTTCGGGCCCAAGCCATCGGAATTGAGTATCGCCGGTGAGTTGCCTTGAGAAGGCCGCCAAGTCAACCGTCAGTGATGACAAATAGCGGCCCTGAACGAATCGGGACAAATACTTGAGTGCAGAGACGCACAGCTCATTTCCACGGCCGAGAGTGAACGTTAGCCCGTGTCCCTCTACACCGGCGTCCGTTTCAAGGATGCAGTACGCCGCCGAATAGTCGGGATCTCGATTCACGGCATCCGACCCGATCTGCTGGCTGGATGTGGGGAAGCGGAGGTCAATTACGCGAACGTTAGTGATTTTTGGGTCTCGCAAACTGGATCAACTCTCCTCAATTTAGAGAACTTCCTGCCGCGAGGGTATGGCAGCCGTCCGCGCATACCCAGCGTGCATTTCTATTCCTGAAAGACTATGTTTGTCAATAAAAATCAATTTATGGTATCAGAATTTGCTGATTTGAGGTGTTTGGGGAAGGAAAAATCAGAGGATCGCTCGACGCCGGCAAACGCGGCCTAATCACTCGCCAGAGGTTTGGCCACCCCGCCAATCGCTTCCGAAAGCAGAGAAGTGGCCTGTTTCAAAACTCTTCTCGCGGTCGCCGGAGTCGTCTGGTCGCCAATTCTTTGGATGAATGGAACGGTCATAGCGGCGATTGCGTTTCCACGATCATCGAATACTGGACAGGAGACGTTAACTATGCCATCGACTTGGTAGCTTTCTCTTTCCTCATATCCCTGGCGCTTGATCTTGGTCAAATGTGCGGCCAGGTCGCGAGGCACCTGCGCGTTGTTTTCCCGGCACCAAATCTGAACCGCCCTAGAAGTGACTTCATGAGTTTGATGCGCAAGAATTACGTGCCCAGTAGCCGCGTGCATAAGATCGACGATCGCGCCAGCCTTTACATAAAAGCCGGGACTGATGGGAGAATCGACCTGCGCAATGATCACGATGTGGCCGCCATCGAGTACGCCAAGGTGGCAAGACTGATTAAGTTCGTGCGTAGCTTGCTGCATGATCGGGAGGGCTTCGGTAATCATCCGCTTGGTAGGCGGATATTCGTGCGCCAGCTTAAACAGCCGCAATGTCAAACAGTAGCGTTCCCCATCCCTCGACTGGGAGATGTAACCGCGCTCTTCGAGGCACACCAGCATCCGAAAGATTTCGGATACAGTACGATCCAGGCTACGGGCGACCTCGCTTTTCGTGAGTCCCGTGGGGTGGTTGGCAAGGAGTTCTAGGATGTCCAAGCCCTTCTCCAGGGCAGGGGTAGGATAACGGGGCGCAATTTTAGCCCGCTTCGTGGGCATTACCTGGTCACGCGAGAGATTCGTCTTGGTCAAAGCAACAAGCTCCAGTTCTCGCCCCGCGCTATTGATGTTTCGACAGTGGCGGTAAATCTTACAGGAAATGGCCTCCAACGCAAGAGTTCTGCTCGATCTAGCCCATACCGGGTATCTCCCGGGGTACGACCCACGACGCAACAGCTCGCAACGGATTACCTAGAGTGACCATCCGTACGCCGTTTCTGCGCAAACTGTGCCGTTTAAGTGGCCACTTTTCTGAAAAACAATTTTCATTTACAACAAAAGTGCTTGACAGGCTTCGCAAAAAGTGGCTATAAGTGGCACGTTTGATGAATGAAAGATTCATTTTACATATAAAAGTTCTCGATGCAAAGGGTGTGCTCTCATCCCTTCGCGGATTGTAGATGGTGGGCGGGGGTCGCAGATTAATGCAGGTAAAACGTTATGACCGAAGCGATTGGAAGAAGCAGGAGCAGAACCATACGAAAACATTTGCTCAATCCGACGGCCTGAGCAGAGGAAGCTTTCTAAAGGTCATGCTGGCCGGAGCGGCCAGCGCGTTTTCCGCCGGTACTGGTTTTGCGCGATTACTTCAATCACCAGTTTCCCGCCAGTCCAAACCTCTTGTCGGTGGACTTACACAGGATACCCGTCTCTACGGCTCAACTGCCGTGGAGATTGGCGGCAAGGCAAAGCTAGATGGCCTGAAGATCTCCGTAGACTGTAGCAACTCAAGCCGCATGACGTGGAATGTTACTGTTCCGGAGGAAGGTGAATTCGATCTGTTCCTCTCCTGCGCAGTCTCCGTCTCGGGCTTCAAACTGGAGATTCGCTCCGGGTCCAGCTCCGTTAGGGTCGAGCTGAAAGTTACGGACGGCGTTTATCGGCAAACGGAGGGCGGCTGGTATTTTAATTTTGAAAAGACCAGGCTGGACGGCAAGCTACATCTGACCCGGGGAGTAAACCCTGTAACTGTGCAGGTATCCGGACCAGAATTGAGTGGATCAGTTCGCTTCCGATGCTTGGAGATTCTTCCCGTCGCTGGCAGTGCCGCAATCGTTCCTTCGGAAGAAAGTGTCCGTGCCCATCGAGCGAATACCGATTGGTTTGTAAAAGCCGGTTACGGAGTGATGTTTCATTGGACGGACTTCACCCAACCCAGACAGGGCGAGAAGAAGCCTTATAAGGATGCGGTCGATGCTTTCGACGTCAACGCCTTCGCGAGCATGATCGAGGAGATGGGAGCGGGTTACGTAGTTCTCACCTTGAACCATGCGCATCCCCACTGCGCCGCCCCCATCCAATCCTGGGAAGCGATTCATCCGGGATGGACAACGCGGCGCGACTTACTCGGTGAGCTCGCCGATGCTTTGGAGGCGCGCAATATCAGATTTCTGCTTTACATCAACTCTCCGACATTGACGAAGCTTGGCAACATCGGGCCAACGGGGCTCTACCAGTTGACTTTCAGTGAAGAGCAATTTGCGGAAATTCACAGGGATGTTTTGAGTGAAATCGGCGCCCGCTACGGGAAAAGACTCGCCGGGTACTGGTTCGATTCGTGGTATCAATCGCTGGCTGCCTATCCGGATGTTCCGATCGATGCCGTTTACCGCGCCTGCAAAGTAGGAAACCCCGAACGGATCACCTGTTTTAACTTCTGGATCTTCCCGGTTCTAACGCCGTACCAGGATTATTGGGCAGGCGAACTCAACAGCCTGCATAATCCGTTCACTTCTCGTTACATCCAACAGGGCGCTGGCAAGGGATTTCAAGCGCATGCCCTGTTATCCACGCTGGAGTCGTGGGTCCACGGCAAACCCGGGCCGATTCCCGCGCCTCAATTTAGCGCGGAGGACCTGATCGCCTATGTCAGAACCAACGTCGAGCATCAGGCGGTCACCACGATCAATATCGGAATCTATCAGGATGGCACGGTTGAACAGAGCTCCATGGACATGATGCGCCAGTTGCGGCGGGCAATCAGAGGGAAGTGACCAGCGCAAGCGGTCAAGGACGCTGACATTGAGCAGGCAATCCGCACAATACAAAGCCCGCGCGAAGCTTGATCTCCGGGAGCCCGCGGTAAAGGGGCCGCAAGGCTTTAGTTTTCCGGTTGTGCATTCGTTCAGCGAGGAGATACAGAATGTTCCTATTTCAGGGTTGTAGGCCGAGCAGGACCGCTATCATTCTGCTGTTGTGCTTTCTTGTTTCACCCTGTCTGCAGGCGCAATCGCCTTCGCTTTCGCACTACGAACCAAATCTCGAATCGCTCGACAAGCATCCGCTTCCTCAATGGTATGCCGACGCAAAACTCGGGATATTCATTCATTGGGGTCTTTATTCCGTTCCTGGATGGGCGCCACTCATTCATCCTGAACATGACTTCACTTCGCCGGACTACATCACACACAACCCCTATGCGGAATGGTATTTGAACAGCATGCGGCTCGAGGGAGCACCGACGAAGGCCTACCATCGCGAGCATTATGGCGCTGACTACGATTACTACAACTTCGCTCCGGTCTTCAACCGGGAGATTCAAAAGTGGAATCCGGACACCTGGGCTAAAATATTCCACGACGCTGGCGCAAAATATGTCGTGCTCACCACGAAGCATCATGATGGATTTACGCTCTGGCCCAGTTTGACCTCGAACCCTAAACTACCAGCCGAACGGCAGCATGCTGCGCGTGATCTCGTTGGTGAGTTGACTGCTGCCGTCGGCAAACAGGGTTTGCGCATGGGCCTCTACTACTCCGGCGGCTACGACTGGACATTTGTCCCTGGTCCTATCCGAAGTCCCGCTGATTATGAAGCGGTGAAGCCGCAAAGCGAGGCCTATGGCAAATACGTTGACGCGCACATGCGGGAACTCATCGAGCGCTACCATCCAGCGGTGCTTTGGAACGACATCGACTATCCTAAGTCTGGCCATCCTCTACAGATTATGGCGGAGTACTACAACACCGTCCCGGACGGCGTCATCGACGACCGCTTCGGCGTCAAACACTCTGATTTTGTATCTCCGGAGTACGTGACCCTGGACAAGATCAGTCCCACCAAGTGGGAGGAGTGCCGTGGCCTCGGGCGCTCTTTCGGCTATAACCGCGCCGAAGGTGAAGCCGAGACCATCGCTCCAGCCGATCTGATCTATCTATTGGTGGACATTGTGAGCAAGAATGGGAACCTTCTGCTTGATGTAGGCCCGGAAGCCGACGGCACCATCCCTCCGGTCCAAATGGATCGTTTGCTTGCACTCGGTGCGTGGCTTCAGATGAATGGCGACGCCATCTATGGCACGCATCCGTGGAAACGAGCTGCTGGCGAGACCGCTGAAGGCATCCCCGTCCGTTTCACCGAAAAAGATTCTGCAGTTTATGCGACCCTCCTCGGCCAGCCAAAGACAACCGGCATCACGCTCAAATCTCTCTCCCTGAAGGTCGGCTCGCAGATTTACCTGCTCGGCCAGGCAAGTCCACTTAGTTGGTCTCAACAGGGCGACGCCATCAAGGTCAGTCTGCCCGCTACTCTTCCAGGACGTTACGCGAACGTGCTGAAAGTTATAGGACCTTTGTCCTGAGCCATACGGAGGATTGGCGGGAAATGAACTGTCGTCCCATTGACAACTCGGAGGGGCCTCCGGTGCAAGGGCTATAGGATAGGCGATGAATGATGCGCATTGATGCTCATCAGCATTTCTGGGTTTATGACCAACGCGAATACGCTTGGATTGATGATTCGATGGCATCGCTGCGTCGTGATTTCCTTCCGAATGATCTGAAGCCCGAACTAGAGCGCAACGGATTTCAGGGATCTGTGGTAGTTCAAGCCCGGCAGACGCGGGAAGAGACTCGATGGCTT
>Ga0137412_10004110_pt1 | contig 11630 bp, 10 predicted proteins | sample CZODoug2_1_16fun_FD_122160 | JGI IMG/M metagenome (GOLD analysis project Ga0137412, IMG submission 122160) | Vadose zone soil fungal communities from Angelo Coast Range Reserve, California, USA - CZODoug2_1_16fungal (Hybrid Assembly) | ecosystem: Environmental > Terrestrial > Soil > Vadose zone...
CGTGCGGCACATCCTCGTTTGTTCTGATCCTCCCATCGCCGCCCTGTCCGTCCTGCGATGAGGCGGCTGCTGGCATCCATGATCGCGAGCGGCTCGCTGCCGATCCTGTCGCGGCTCGACCCCGAGCGAGCGCATGATATGGGTCTCGCAGGATTGCGGTTGCTTAAGCCCTTGTGGCCGCCTCAGGAGGCGCCCGCCGGCCTCAAGGTGCGCTGCCTTGGATTGGAGTTTGCCCATCCGCTGGGCCTCGCGGCGGGCTTCGACAAGAACGGCGACTATCTGGACGCGCTTGGCGCGCTCGGTTTCGGCCACATTGAATTGGGGACGATCACTCCGCGGCCGCAGCCCGGCAATCCCAAGCCGCGAATGTTCAGAATACCCGCCACCGGCGCGCTGGTGAATCGCATGGGGTTCAACAACAAGGGCGTGGATCATCTTGCCGCTCAATTGGCGCGCAGCCGCTATCGCGGCGTTCGCGGGGTTAGCATCGGCAAGAACTTTGATACTCCCATCGAAAGCGCCGAAGCCGACTACGTCGCTTGTCTGCGAAAAGTCTACGCTCACGCCGACTACATTGCCGTCAACGTGTCGTCGCCGAATACCGCGAGACTTCGGGAACTGCAGGGACGCGACGGCTTGGAGAGGATTGTCGGCGCGCTGCACAGCGAGCGCATCCAACTCAAGCGGAACCACGGCAGACACGTACCGCTGCTCGTCAAGATAGCGCCGAATATGGATCAGGAGCAATTGGCCGCGCTCGCCGCCACGCTGCGTTCGCTCGAGGTCGAAGGGGTCATTGCCACCAACACGTCCACCGACTTGAGCAGCCTCGGCGCCGACTGGCCGGACGCGCATCGCGGCGGATTGAGCGGCGCCCCGCTGCATTCCCTATCCTTGAGCGTCATCCGGCAGTTGCGGTCGGCTTTGGGCCCGGCCTTTCCCATCATTGGAGTCGGCGGTATCGTGAGCGCCGAACGCGCGTTGGCCACCTTGAATGCGGGCGCGAATCTCATACAGATCTATACCGGTTTTGCCTTCCGAGGATATCGGCTGGTGGAAGAGATACTCGACGCGTTGCGCTGGGAGAACTCATGATGATTCCGGACGAAGGCAGCCTCGCGAATCTGGTGATCGCTTGTTGGGCCCGCGGCCACCGGCGGGCCGGTGAATTCCGCTTGTCGTACATATCAATCTCCCTTTTCTGCAAGCACCTTGAGCGAGGCAAGGCCTGCCTCAAATTGTCCGCCAACCATCTTGTCCATGCTGAAGAAGGTCATCATGAGGTTGTGCACATAGTTCGCCGGACCCGTCATTGCCCAAGTCACTCTGGTGGCAGCGCCCTGCGGCTCGAGTGTGAAATTGACCGTGTTATGCGCTTCCATGGGCTTTGAGAAATCGAGCCTCATCGTGACGCGCTGCGCCGGGACCGAATCGGTAATTTCCATGCGTCCAACGCCTGCTTTCTTGCCGACCCAGGTGTACGCCGCACCGTTGCCCGACGTGACGGATTCGTACTGGATCTTGAGCTCCGGGTCCTGCTTGGCAAACGGGTTCCAGCGATTGAATCCCTGCAAATCATTGATGAGCACAAAGACGCGGTCCGGCGGCGCCGCGATCACGGCGCTACGCGACAAGGCAAATGACTTCGGCTTGAAGGCGGCGTAAATCAGTACGGCCGCGACGCCCACCGCGAGGACTAACAGAATGGTCTTGAACACGGGAATCTCCTTGTTGATGATTGTGGTGCCTTTTTAGCGTGTCGCGTACCAGCGCTCTGCGTGTGCGCTCTGGACTCACGTTTTCGGCTGCACATGCGCGGGATCCATGTACAAGATTTCCCAGTGGTGCCCGTCGAGGTCGAGGAAGCTGCGTAGCTGCATGAAGCCATAATCCTGCGGCGGCTTGGCCTCTTTGGCGCCGGCAGTGATCGCGGCGCCCCCGATACGGTCCACGTCAGCTTTGCTGTCGACCGAGATGGCGATCAGCGCTTCGACAGTCGCGCCATCCGCTATCTTCTTGTTGGTGAACTCGCCAAACTTCTTGTGGGTCAGCAGCATGGCGTAGATGTCGTCCGAAATGACCATGCACGCGGCGGTGTCATCGGTGAACTGCGGGTTGAAGGTCCAGCCGAGAGCTTTGAAGAAGCTCATCGACTTGTTGAGGTCTCTCACGGGTAGGTTGACGAAGATTTTCGTGCTCACGATTGCTCCTCTGTTCGGTGTCCAAGCGTTGCCGCTCGCTCCTGATGGCGGCGAGTCGACCAAGAAACGTGCGATTCGACTGACCAAGGACGTGGGCGGGGCTGGGGAACCGACAATTCTCGATACAAATTGTTGCGGGCAGCCCGTACGGACGTCCTGGCATTGAGGCGGTGCCGGTGTTGTGGGCAGCCGGCAGGGACGCCCTCTGAGAACGTCGCGCTGACTCTACGTGAGGGCCTTCGGTGCCGAAGGGCGCAGTGGTTGACTAGCGACTAGGAGTTGATCGACGGGCCAGGACGGTTGAGACCGCGATGAAATAACACTGCTCCAGTGCGGGGGTGGGAATGTTCTTGGCGGCACTGCCAGCCCCTCAGCCTGAAAGAACTCGTCGGTCAGTTCGGCTGGGTCCAACGAAGCCGGATTTTCATCAATGTCGAACTGGAGCAGGGGCCGAATAGCTTACATATCGCCGATCCGCGCTGCGGGCGTCAAGGGATAAATTTGATCGATTCATCGCGAAATGAGGAGTCCCCATGTGGACCTGCAATCAGGTCGAACAGTGCCCATCCGCGCAAGGTAGCGAGGGGTTTTTACAGGGACACGGCCAGCCTAGCTGCCCGCAGCATCGAGTATGGCCTTCACCAGCGGCTGCGGGTGGTAGTGGTCGCTGGACGGGGTGAGTCCCAGGCGCACGACGACCAATTGGAGCGAGGGAATGACGGCGGTACTTTGGCCGTCGTGACCTTCCATCCAGAAGATGTCTGCGGGAATTTCAAAGGCGGCGTCGGGGTTCTTGCCGGGCGTGACCGCGTCGGAACCCCAGAGCCAGACCAGGCCGTGTCCATACTCGCCGCCCGATGCGGCGACGGGTGAGGCCATCATGGCGACGTAGCCGCGCGGGAGCATCTCTTGGCCGCGCCAGACGCCGTCTTGCTGCAGGAACAGGCCGTACTTTGCCCAGTCGCGGGCGGTGGCATACATATAAGAGGAGCCGACGAGGGTGCCGTCTTCGTCGGCCTCGATGACGGCGCTGGTCATGCCGAGCGGCTTGAACAGTCTTTCAGTGGGGTAGGCGGCGCCGAGCGCGCCGGCCGCGTCTTGAACGATGCGCGACAAGATGTTGGCCGAGCCGCTCGAATAGCTCCAGAACTCGCCCGCGGGGTGCAGCAGCGGTTGCGCGCGGGCGAAGCCCGCCATATCGGGCTGCAAGTACAGCATGCGGGTGACATCCGACACGGCGCCGTAGGCTTCGTTGAAGCGCAGGCCGCTCGACATGCCGAGCAGGTCGGCGATGCGAATGCGCTCGCGGCCGCCGCCGGGCATGGGCCAGCCGGCGGATTGATCGAGCGCGAGCCGGCCGTCTTTGATGAGAATGCCCACCAGTCCCGCGACCACGCTCTTGGTCATGGACCAACCGAGCAGCGGCGTGGTTGCCGAAAAGCCCGCGGCATAGCGTTCGGCCACGATGCGGCCGTGATGGACCACGACGATGGCGCGCATGCCGGGTCCGGCGAGAGTGTCGTCGGCGAGCAGGCGATCGAGCGCCGCGCTGGTGGCGACGGCGCTGCCGTCCGGCCACTTGGTGCCGGGGTCGGCGTTCGCGGCAATCTCGGCGTCGGCACCGGTGACAGTGTCCGTACTGGTGCCAGCTTTCGCACGGGCGCCGGTGACCGCGGGGGTGGATATTGGTGCGGTTGCCGGGGGCACGGGTGCGGCGAGCGCGGTGCCTGCCTGGGCGTCGGCGGGGTGCGTGGGAACGGAACCGACATGCAGCGCAAAATCTAGATTGCCGTCCGGTACCACGGCGCAGCCGGTGCTGGTTCGCGCCACGGCCAAGCCGTCGCCGATGAAGCCGAAAAGCCCGGCGCGCACGACGCGGCGCTCCCGGTCGACGGACACGCGCATGAAATGCAGCAGTGCAACGCCGGGTGCTTGTACATCGGATCGCAGCACCTCATCCGGATCGCGACCGGCGAGAAACACGTTGGAGCAGACAATCTTTGCGGAGTAGTTGGCGCCGACCCGCAAAATCTCCGGCGGCTTGATCCACAGCGCGAATACCAGCACGAGGAGCAATAGGACAAGGGCGACCGTGATGCGCCGAATGACTTTGCCGAATTTCGTTGACGTTGACGTTGACGTTGTCATGGCGGGCTACCAGCGGAGCTCGGCCAGCATGGCGGCGTAGGTGTCGATTCCGTCCCAGAGATTCCGCAATCTGAGGTTTTCATTGGCGGCGTGCTGGCTGTTATCGTGATTGACGATGGGCAGGCCGATCACCGGCGCCTGCAGAATCTCGGCGAACAGATACAGCGGTACGCTGGCCCCCATCATGGGCAGCACCACCAGCGGGACCGCTGTGGCTTTGCTCGCGGCCGCGATCACGGCTTTGCCCGTGGGTGCGGACATATCGGTGCGGAAGCCAGGGTAGCCCGCCTCCCACTGCAATCGCACGAGGCGGGGAGTTGCAAGGCGTGTGGCGAGATCGGGCTCGTTGGCGACGATGGTCCAGCCGCTCGCTTGGAAGAACCGCTCGACGGCGGCGCGCACCGCCGCCGGCGATTGGTCCGGCACCAGGCGAAAGTCGAAGGAGATCATGGCGGTGGTGGGGATGGCGGTGGCGGCGGACTCGCCGACTTGGCCGGCGCGAATGCCGCGGATGTTGACCGCCGGGCGCATGATGCTCGAGGCGAGATTCTCGTTGCTCTCGGAGCGACCGATGCCGAATTCCCGCTTCAGGGCATCATCGATCGCCGGAAGATCACGGATGGCGATTTGTTCGTCGGGGGTCAGCGCACGCACGCCGTCGGCAAAGCCGGGTATCAAGATCCGGCCATTTTCATCGCGCATTTGCGCGATCAGCGTCGCCGCCATGGCGGCGGGATTGGGAACCCAGTTGCCGTAATGCCCGTCGTGCAGCGCGCGAATGGGTCCGTAAATGGTGGCTTCCAAGCCGATGACGCCGCGGGCGCCGAAATAAATCATCGGATGCCGCGACTGATGCACGGGAGCGTCGCCGACCAAGATGAGATCGGAGGCGAGAGCGGCACGGTTGTTCCGCAGCAGCTCGGCCAGGTGCGGAGAGCCCGCTTCTTCTTCGCCTTCCCATAGCACTTTGATGTTCACCGACGGTGTGACGCCCCGGGCCTTGAGCGCATCGAATGCCGCCAGGAAGGCCACGATGGACGCCTTGTCGTCGCTGACCGCACGGCCGAAGAGCCGCCATTCCGGCTCGAAGGGGGTGTGCACTTTCTGCCAGTCGATCACATGCTCGCCGGTATTCAACGCGCCGCTGCGCATCACCGGCAAGAAGGGGTCGGAGGACCACTGCGACGGCGTCACCGGCTGTCCATCGTAGTGAGCGTAGAAAATTACGGTGCGCTTGGCGCCCGGGGTTTTCATCACGCCGAACACCAGGGGAGGAGTCCCGGCCCCAGCGGAGAGCTGGCGCGCCTCGAAGCCGCGTTCGGTCAATAACTTCTGCAGGCGATCGGCAGTCGCGGCGATTCCGCCCGGGTCCGCGGCCACGCTCCTCAAGCGCGCGAGTTCGTCGAGTTGCCCGACGATGGCCGACTCGTTCAGGACGCGGTAGCCGTCCACTTTGGCGTTCAGGTCCGCGGCGCGAAGCGCGCCGGTGAGCATGAAGAGGCCGCCCAGGGCGAGGATCCAGGTCAGGCCAATGGCGCGGGCCGGGCCAATGGCGGTGGTCGGGCCAATGGCGCTCGTCGGCCCAAAGACGCGGGTCGGGCCAAAGATCCCGTTGAGGTTCGTGGCGCCGATGAGATTAAGGATGCGGGCAAACCACTTCATATTCGGTCCTTGAGGGCGGCTGCGAACGGCATCTTAACCCAACGATCCATGAGGCTGGACGAAGGCGAGCGAATTGCCCGAATATAGGCGATGAACAAAAATAGACGCCTTTCTATTCGACTTATTCGACGCCTTCGTGTTGCTGGTTTGCTTGCGGGGGCCATTTGCTGTCCGGGCGTCTGGGCGGCCTCGCCGAACGCCAAGGGGGCGGCGGCGGACGGTCAGTTCGAGCAGTTGGTGGATGACTTCGTCCTCGGCACGTTGGCGCTGGCGCCGTCCACGGCGACCGGCTTCGGCTACCATGTGCATCACGGCGCATCGCTCGACGACATGCTGGACGATTTCAGCCCGGCGGGGATCGCGGCCTCGCGAGGCCTGGTCCACGATATCGAGGGGCGGGTCGCGCGGCTCGATACCACCTCGCTCGATGCCGAGCAGCGGGCCGATATCGACATCATGCACGACGCGCTCGGCGCTGCGCGCTTGGAACTCGATGAGATCCAGGGCTACCGCCACAATCCCACCTCCTATGTCGAGCTCTTGGGCAACGCGCTTTACACGCCCTACGTGCTGCAATACGCACCGGCGCTGCAGCGGTATCGGCACATCATCAATCGCCTCAAAAAGGTGCCGGAACTGATTCGGCAGGCGGAGGCGAATCTGCAGGACTCGCCCGAGGTATGGAACCGCGTTGCGCGCGACGAGAACACGGGCAACATCGGACTCATCGATATCACCCTGCGCGCCGACTGCCCGCCGGAAGAGCGCATGCGCTACGACCAGGCTGCGGCCGCCGCCGTTGCGGCCTTGCACGGGTTCAACCATTGGCTCGAAAACACCTTGGGGGAGAAACGGAGTGATTGGCGGCTGGGGAAGGAGCGCTACGCGAAGAAGTTCCGTTTGGTCCTGGCGACCGGCAAGACTCCGGAGGCACTGCTGGCGGAGGCGGAGGCGGACCTCGCGAAGGTGCGGGCCGAGATCGCGCGCCTAGCGGCGCCGAAGACCGTCGAACAGGCGCTAGGGGACGTGGCGGGCCAGCATGCAACGGTCGCGACCTACATGCCGTCGGCCAAGCAGGCATTGGTTGCGGCCACGGCCTTCGTCAAGTCCAAGGATTTGCTGACCCTGCCGCCCAATGCCAATTTAGAGGTCATCGAGACGCCGGTGTTCATGCGCGGCATCTACGGCGTCGGCGGATTCAACCCGGCGCCGGCATTGGAGCCGAAGCTGGGGGCATTCTTCTGGGTGACGCCGATCCCGGCCGATTGGCCGCAGTCGCGCGTCGATTCGAAATTGCGCGAGTACAACGATTCGGGCATGCAGCACCTCACCGTGCACGAGGCCATGCCGGGTCACTATGTGCAGGGGGAGTATGCGAATGAGGTGCAGCCGCGCTCGCGCCGCCTGCTGCGCAATATTTTCGGCAACGGACCGTACGTCGAGGGCTGGGCGGTCTACTCCCAGCAACTCATGGCGGAGCAGGGCTACTTGGGCGACACGCCGGGTTATCGGCTCACTCTGCAGAAGCAGTTATTGCGCGTGCTGGCGAATACGATCTTGGATGTGCGCCTGCAGACCCTGGGGATGACCGATCAAGAGGCGCTCGATCTCATGACCAAGAGCACCTATCAGGAAATGGAAGAGGCCACGGCGAAATTGCAGCGCGCCAAACTGTCGTCCTGCCAGTTGCCGACCTACTACGCCGGCTACAAGGGCTGGCTGGCGGTGCGCGAGCACGTTCAATCCAAGCGGGGCGCGGCATTCAGCCTCAAGCAGTTCCACGAAAGTGCATTGCGCCAGGGCGCCGTGCCGCTGCCGGTGCTGGAGCGGTTGCTGCAATAGGACACCCATGTGATTGACAGCAAGTGGATCTGGTGCGCGGCCGTGCTCATTTCGCCTGAGCTCGCTTTCCCGGCTGCGCAGCCGCACCTGCCCGTCGCGGACTCGGCGCGGCTGCAGGAGCATCTGGTCGAACTCGCGCGGTTCGGCGCAAACCCCGAGGGTGGGGTCAGTCGGGTCGCCTACAGCGATGCGGATATCGCCGGCCGCGCCTACGTTAAAGGTCTGATGGACGCCGCGGGACTCGATGTGCGGATCGACGCCGCAGGCAATCTGATCGGCCGCCGAGAGGGCACTGACCGGAGGCTAGCCACCATTGTCGTGGGCTCGCACACGGACTCGGTGCCGCATGGCGGCAACTACGATGGCGATGTCGGCGTGATGGGCGGCATCGAGGCCGCGCAGCAGCTGCGCGATCGGCACGTCCGACTGCGCCATGCACTCGAGATCGTGGACTTCACCGATGAAGAGGGCGGGCTTGTAGGCAGTAGGGCCATGGCCGGCGACCTGTCCGCGGCAACCCTGGATCTCGTGAACAGCAGCGGCCGCAGTGTGCGCGATGGGATCCGCGGCCTCGGTGGTGATCCGGATGCCGTCGGTCACGCCCGACGCAGTCCCAGCGATCTTGCTGCCTACTTGGAGCTGCACATCGAGCAGGGCGGTACGCTCGAACGCACCCGCACCGACATCGGCGTCGTCCAGGGCATCGTCGGCATTCACTGGTGGGAGGCGACCGTTACCGGCATCGCGAACCACGCAGGGACCACCCCGATGGACCAGCGCCACGATGCACTGCTTGCGGCATCCGAGCTGGTATTGGCGGTGAATGCTGCGGCGACAGAGTTTCCCGGCCGACAGGTTGCGACCGTCGGTCGGATCCGGGCGGAGCCGGGCGCCCCGAACGTGATCCCGGGCAAGGTGATACTCAGCATCGAAGTGCGGGATCTCGATGCGGCACGGATCGAGGCCGTGTTCGCGCGGATACGCGCGCGCGCCGGGGAGATCGCCCGGGCACGCGGCACCGGCATCGAATTCCGGGACCTCGAAGCGACCGCGGTGCCGGCACTGACCGACCCGCGCATCCAGCGCATCATCGACAGCGCGGCGCACGCGCTCGGGCTGACGACGATGGCGATGCCGAGCGGCGCCGGGCACGACGCCCAAGACATTGCGCGCATTGCTCCCATCGGAATGATTTTCGTGCCGAGCGTGGGCGGTATCAGCCATTCGCCGCGCGAATACACTGCACCCGCAGATATCGCGCACGGCGTGAACGTGTTGATGGGTGCAGTGCTGGCGATCGACGCCGGCGGGTTCGATCGGAGATAACCCCCGTGGTCGTTGCCGAGCGTCAATCGCTCCGGACCAGAACGTATACGACAAAAGGAACGTCAGCACGCATTTTGTTGAGTATTGCACCCGGCGGTACTGGACACAGCTAGCCTATTCTCCCGACACGCGAATTCGCGTCGCGGTCACCGCGACCCGCACGCCTTTGAGGCTGCGTAGAAAAGCAATAAATGCTTCAGGGTCCTCGGTGGCAAAGACTCCACTGATACGCAGATTGCGCAGCGCCGGGGTTACAATCTCGATTGGCGTCGAGATATAGCGATTGTATTCGGCCGCGACCCGCTCTAGCGGCTCGTTGTCGAAGGCAATTTGTTGATGCAGCCACGCCGTTGTTCGCCCGGCATCGACCGCGACGGGGGCGGCCGGCCACTGTCCCTCGGCCACGCGAATCTGCTGATCGGCGTTGAGGTTGATCAATTGCGCTGAGTGATTCTGGCTTAATTTCGGGGGTCCGACGGCCACCCGACCCTCGACCACCGTGATGACCGTCGTGCCCTGCTCCAGGCGCACATCGAACTTGGTGCCTAGGTCAATGACTTCCGCAGATACCGTCTGCACCCGAAATGCGCGATGGGCCTCGTGGGCAACTTCAAAATCCGCCTCGCCGGACATGAGCATGACGAGCCGTTCGCTCTTGCTGTAGCGGATGCTGACCGCACTGTCGGTATTTAAGTGCAGCACAGAATTATCCGCCAATCGCTGCGTTAGTTGCTCGCCGTGCCGTGTCGCCAGGTGCAGTTCCGCGATGCGCTCGGGCGCGGTCGGGTGCTGGATACGACTGACGTTCCACGTCAATAGCACGCCAATCAGCACAGCGAACCCCGCCGTCGTTGCGGCGATGGGGAACCAGCGGCGTGGGGGCCGGACCCAAACAGTGTCGATAACACGCGACCAAAGGGACTTGACCGAAGTGTCCTCCGCAGCCCTTGCCCGCGCGAGAATCGCTTCAAGGGAGTACTCGGGATCGGTGCGCGCCTCCTTGAGATCGCGCGCAATGGTCGACACGGCGAGGAACTCCTCGATGTGGACCGGCGAGGTCTTGAGCCACGCTGCCAGGGCCGCGGAGTCTTGCGCATCCAGCGGCCCCGCATCGTTCGCCACGAACCACTCGCCAGCCTGTTCGGCGATCGCGGCACGGATCCCGTCTTCGTTGGAGTTCATGATTTCAACCCAGCCGCGCCATGCGGCGCCGGCAATGACTCAACCCTTGCGCCACGTACTTCTTCGCCATCTGCGGGGACACCCCGAGCTGGACTGCGATCTCCCGATACGCGAGTCCCTGGGTGAAGCGCAACTCCACCGCGGCACGGCATTTCGGGCGCAGCTGCTTGAGCACCGCTCCAAGCCGGGCGACCCGCTGCGCCGCATCCAGATCGCCGTCGAATGCCGGCAGCGTGGCGAGCTGCTCGTGCGCCGGCATCTCGTCGATGTCGACGCCGCTCGCCTGACGGCGGTCGAGCACGGCGTGTTCCTTTACCAAATTGTTGGCCACCGTGTAGAGGTACGACACGGGATTGCGGATTGCCTCCAGATCGCGTATCCGCAGCATCCGCACGTACACCTCTTGCGCCAGATCCGCGGCATCGGCCTTGCTGCGGATCCGGCGCAGGAAAAACGACTGCAGCGCCGCCCGGTGCTCGGCAAACAAACGCCCGACGAACGATGGTTTCGGATCAGCCACAGCCATGGTGGTACACGCAATTCCCTTTCATCTTGTATACGAGTCCCCAACGCTCGAAATGGCAACCAAAATTTTCGAAAGGACCGGCGCCGACTCACTTTCCGAAGGGTCGCGAACCGTAATCCCAAATTAGAGGTGTCCAAACCGCATCGGGAGCACTCGTTGTCAATGTGCCGAGCCATTATCAACAGATTCACTAGGGAGATTCACATGTACACCAAAAAAACGGTCGCCAGGGCTTTGTCCGTATTGGCCGCTACCATCGTCACCTGCACGCTCTTCGCGGGCGATGTTGCGGCCCACGGATCGGCGAGCATTGAAGGCGTCTGGCGGGTGAGCCGGCATGGCGTCAACTGCGCAACCGGAGAAGAGGTATCGACCTTTCCGGCCCTGATGACCTTCCACGCGGACGGAACGCTCAGCGGCCAAGCGGTCCCTCCCGGTTCGACCAGTGCTTACGGGCCGGCGGAATTCGGTGTCTGGCATCGCGATGAGCACGGTCAAGGCTTCTCGTTCAGGTTTCTCAGCTACAACTATGATGATACTGGTGTGATTGCCGGCAGCATCGAAGTCACCGGCACGGCGGAGCTTACGAGCGCCAACGCGTTCGCTTACAAAGCGAGCATCGGATTTTACGACGCGAACGGCAATCTGCTCTTCTCGCCTTGCGGCAAGGCGACCGGGCTGCGGTTTTGAGCAGACAGGAGAGACTCCCTGGCATGGATTGGCCGGAGAACGGCGGCTACCCC
>Ga0137412_10004111_pt1 | contig 11629 bp, 12 predicted proteins | sample CZODoug2_1_16fun_FD_122160 | JGI IMG/M metagenome (GOLD analysis project Ga0137412, IMG submission 122160) | Vadose zone soil fungal communities from Angelo Coast Range Reserve, California, USA - CZODoug2_1_16fungal (Hybrid Assembly) | ecosystem: Environmental > Terrestrial > Soil > Vadose zone...
GTCCGGGCAGCACGTATGAATTACTCGCGACCGGCCTGCCCATGCTGGTTGTGCAGGGCGGTCGGGACCCGTACGGCACCCCGGATCAATTCCCGCCGTTGCCGCCGACCGTGCGTTTGGTGGACATACCGTTCGCCAATCACACCTTCGGCGTCCCGGCGAGATCGGGGAGCTCCGCGCTCCCGAAGGTCAGCGAGGCCGTCATTGCGTGGCTCGATGATCTCCTCGGACCGAGCGTCCTCAGCCGATGCGGCGGCTGACCTCCAGCATCGCTTCCAGCTCGGCGACCTTGGTGCGCTCCCGGCCGCGGGCCTGACCCAATTCCAGCTCGTGCTGATCGAGCCGGAGCCAGCCGTCCCACGTCACGTAGTCGACCCGTTTCCCGGCCAGTAGCGCCAGAATCGCGTCCGGGTCGGGCTCGGCCGGAGCGGGCAGGGACGGCGCGTCGGCCAGGAGGGTCGCGACCGTCTCCGCGGCGTCGGAGCGATTGGTGCCGATCACCCCGGTTGGGCCGCGTTTGATCCAGCCCGCGACGTAGCAGCCGGCGAGGTCGACCCGACCGTCCACATTGGGCACGGTGCAGCTGTTGGCATCGAAGGGCAGCTCCGGAATGGCGGCGCCGCGGTAGCCGATCGACCGGACCACCAGCTGCGCCGGGATGGTCTCCAGCTCACCGGTCCCGCGCACGCCGCCGGAGCCGTCGAGGTGGCTGCGTTCGACCTGCAGGCCCTCGACCCGGTCCGTACCGAGAACAGCCACCGGCCGGCGGAGAAAGTGGAAATGCACCCGGCGCGGCTTGCCGGTCAGCGGTCGCTCGGCCCAGCCGGTGAAGAGCTCGACCATCGTGCGTACGGTCCGCCGGGCGGCCATCGCCTCCCGGCTCGCGTCGTCCAGCTCGAGATCCGCCGGGTCCACGACAACATCGGCATCGGGCAGCTCGCCCATCTCGCGGAGCTCTACCAGGGTGAACTTCGCCTGCGCCGGCCCGCGGCGGGCGAGGACGTGGATGTCGGTGGCAGCGGCCCGACCGAGCCGGTCGAGAACGGCATCCGGCATGTCGGTGTGGTCCAACGCGGCGGCGCCCTTTGCCAGGATCCGGGCCACATCGAGGGCCACGTTGCCGGCCCCGACGATCGCCACGTCGGTGGCGTGCAGGCCAAGCTCGGCGCTGGCACCGGGCAGCCCGCTGTACCAGTTGACGACGTCGGCGGCCGGCACGCTACCGGCCAGATCCTCGCCGGGCACGCCGAGCCGGCGGTCGTGCGGCGAGCCGGTCGCGAAGAGCACCGCGTGATAGCAGCGGCGCAGCTCGGCCAGCCCGACATCGCGGCCGTAGGTGACATGTCCGATGAACCGCACACCCGGGGTTTCGAACACCCGCTGCAAGGTCCGGGCCACCGACTTGATCTTCAGGTGATCCGGCGCGACGCCGTACCGGACCAACCCGTACGGAGCGGGCAACCGATCGAAGATGTCTACGCTGGCACCGGCCTTGGCCAGCGCCTCGCAGGCATAAATGCCGGCAGGGCCCGATCCGATCACAGCGACGCGCAACGCCTCCGGCACCAGCGAGCGCCACCTCTCTTATGCGGCAAACCCTGCTGTCTGCGACGCTACCCTCTCGACCGTCTAGGTCAGCGTCCAATCCACCGAATCGGCGCCGCGTTCGGCCAATAGGGCGTTTGCCCGGCTGAACGGTTTGGAGCCGAAGAAGCCGCGGTCGGCCGACATCGGGCTGGGGTGCGCGGACTCGATACACGGCGTATCGCCCAGCAGTGGTTTGAGATCGCGGGCATCGCGGCCCCAGAGAATCGCGACCAGCGGCGCTTTTCGGGCGGCCAGGGCCCGGATCGCCTGGTCGGTCACCTTCTCCCAGCCCTTGGCGCGGTGCGAGGCGGGCTTGCCCGGCATCACGGTCAGCGACCGGTTGAGCAGCAGGATCCCGCGCTCCGCCCAGGGCGAGAGATCACCATTGGACGGCGGCGGCGTTCCGAGATCGCTGGACAGCTCGCGGTAGATGTTTTGCAGGCTGCGCGGCAGCGGCCGCACATCCGGCGCGACCGAGAAACTCAGCCCGACCGGATGGCCCGGGGTCGGATACGGGTCCTGCCCCACGATCAGCACCCGTACATCGGCGAAGGGCTGGGAGAACGCCCGCAGTACGTTCGGTCCGGCCGGCAGATAGGTACGGCCGGCAGCGATCTCGGCCCGGAGAAAGTCACCCATGGCGGCGATCTGGTCGGCCACCGGCTCGAGCGCAGTGGCCCAACCCGCCTCGACGGTGTCGGCCAGCGGGCGCCGTCCTTCCGTTTGAACCGTCACAGGCGCTCCTCATCCAAGGCTGGCCGCCAGCCTAGCGACGCGACCAAAGCGAACCCGCCGCACCCCTCGCCCGACACGTCATTTCGGAAAGCGCTTTCCCCCGCCGATCTTGAAGTTATGGCCCATGAATGTCCGAAATGTGGGGCATTATCTTCAAGATCGGCGAGAAAGTTGGGGATCGCCGCAGAATGGATTGCCGAACGATTTAGGAGAGCAGGCCGCGCTTGTGGGCCTCGCTGACCGCGGCGGCCCGGTCGCGTACGCCAAGTTTGTCGTACACGTGCAGCAGGTGTGTCTTGATCGTCGCCTCACTGATGAAGAGCCTGCGCGCGGCGTCCTTGTTGGTCGCGCCGTCGGCGATCAGCTTGAGCACGTTGAGCTCCCGGTCGGACAACGCCGCCTGCGCCGGCTTTCGGATGTTTCCCATCAGCCGTCCCGCCACGGTCGGCGACAACACCGATTCGCCGCGATGCGCCGAGCGGACCGCACGCAGCAGGTCCTCCCGCGGCGCGTCCTTGAGCAGGTATCCGGTCGCCCCCGCCTCGATCGCGGCGAGTACGTCGCTGTCGGTGTCGTACGTGGTGAGTACGAGTACGTGCACGCCCGGCGCCTGGGTCGCCAGCGCCTGAATCATCTGCACACCGCCCATCCGCGGCATCCGCAGGTCGGTGAGCACCACGTCGACAGGTGTCGCGGCGACCCGGGCCAACGCCTCGGCTCCGTCGCCGGCCTCCCCCACCACCTCGAATTCGGGGTCGGCCTCGAGGACACCGCGCAACCCGTCCCGCACCACGGGATGGTCGTCGACGATGAGCACCCGGATCACTGTGTTACCACCGCAATCGCTGGAACGTTGGCGCTGATGGCCGTCCCCTCCCCTGGAGTGCTTTCGATTTCGAGCGTGCCGGCGACCCGCTGCACCCGCTGCCGCATTCCGGCCAGACCGTATCCGGAGCCGTCCTCCCGCGCGGGTCGGCGGTCGGGCACAAAGCCGACCCCGTCATCGCGCACATCCAGCGTCACCACATCGTCCATATAGGACAGTGTGAGCCCGACACGCTTAGCCTTCGCGTGCTTGGCGATGTTGGTCAGCGACTCCTGGCAGACCCGGAATAGTGCGAGCTCGACGTCGGCGATCAACGGCCTCGGGTCGCCGGTGGTCTCGACGGAGGCCGCGATGCCGGACCGCTCCGACCAGCGGCGGGCGGCGTCGGCAATCGCGACCGGTAGCCGGCCCTCGGCCAGCTCCCGCGGCGCCAGCCCCTGCACCGAACGGCGCGCCTCCGTCAGGCTCTCCCGGGCAAGCTGGCGGGCGGTCGTGACGTGTTCGTTCGGTACATCAGCCGCCTCGAGCTGGGTGACGATGCCGGCCAACCCCTGGGCCAACGTGTCGTGAATTTCGCGAGCCATCCGGGCCCGTTCGTCCAATACACCGGCCTCGCGGGCCTGCACCAGAAGCTGGGCCTGCAGGCCGGCGTTGTCGTCCAACGCGACCTCCAGCCGGCGGTTTGCCTCCTCCAGCTCGGCGATAACCTCACGGCGCCGGTCGCTGCGCTCGGTCTCGGCCATACCAAAAAAGCTGACCACGCAAGCTATTGTCGAAATGACAACGAAAAGGATCGACCAGTTGACCCACGTGGACGCCTTGACCGGCACGCCCGTATAGGTCAACGCCACGAGAGCCGCGTTGACCACAACCGCGATGTATCGCCAGCGACCGACTAACAGCGCGAACGCGAGCGGATAGTTGCTGAACGCGAAAAAGCCGTACCAACCGGAGAGCACCACCAGCACGGCGGTGAACAGCAATTGCCCGACCATCACGACGATGGCCCGGGGGCTGCCGGGCGTCGGGCGCGCCGAGTCCTCCCCGCGGGGCGGGATGCCGAACCACAGCCACCCGACGACCGCGGCGGGCACGAGGAGCGACCACAGGAAGTGCTCGCGGCTGATGCTCTGATCGAGGCCGGTCGCGAGGATCGAGACCGCCAGAAGCGGATATGGGAGCAGCGCGTAGCTCCGCTCCTTCCACCACTCCCAGCCCTCGAGCTTCGGCTCGTCCGTTGCCATATCTACCTTTTACTCCCAGCGGAACAGCCGCGCGGCCAGCGCGCCGGCCACCACGATGAACCCGACCAGGATGCCAAGCTGCGATGCCGCGGGCCAATGTCCGGCGATCGAGTCTTGCAGCGCCTGCACACCGGAGCCCATCGGGGTGAATTCGGTGATGCGGCGCAGCACGTGTGGCATGTCCGCCCGCGGCACCCACACTCCGGCGCAGAACAGCATCGGGTAGTAGAGAATCATCCCGAGACCGCGACCCATGCCCTCGGTGCGGGCGACCGCCGCGATGATCAGACCCAGCGCCTGAGTGGCCAGCGTGGTCAACACCAACGCGATCAGGAAACCGACCGGTTGGTGCGGGACCTTCGTACCGAATGCGACCACACCGATCAATACGGCCAGGATCATCACGATTAACGCAAGCGGGAAATCGATGAGCATCCGGGCCAGCAACAGCCGAGACGGCGGCACCGGCGTGGTCGACATCCGGCGCAACACGCCCTTTTCCCGGTACGTGGCCATGGCGCCCGGCAGAAGCAGCAGGCACAACGTCGCCAAACCCATACCGATGACGATCGGTACGTAAAGGTCGATGACCCGCTGGCCGCCCAAATTCGCCTGGTGTTTACGGAAGGACGGAATGGAGCCGAGAATGACCAGCAGCACAATGGGCATCGCCAACCCGAACATCATGGCCGCCGGCTCGCGGCGAAACAGTCGCCATTCCGTAATGGTCAGTTTCGTCAATGACTTCGACATCCTCGGTCTCCTTATTCGGCGCTGTTGCCGGTGAGGGCCACGAACGCGTCGTCGAGGGTGGCCTGGTCCACCCGCAATTCGCCGGCAACGATGTGGTTGCGGGCCAACAGCGACATCACTGCCTGGACCACGTTTTCGTTTCCGGCGATCGTGACGTGACCGCGGTTGACGTGCACCTCGCCGACCTCCGGCAATGCGAGCAGATCGGTTTCGTTGACCGGCCGCGAAGGGCGGAACTGCAGCCGGGTCTCGGCGGCAGCGTGACTGGCCAGCCCGGACGGCGTGTCCAGGGCGATCACCTTGCCGGCATCGATGACCGCGAGCCGGTCACACAGCCGCTGCGCCTCCTCCATGAAATGGGTGACCAGCACGATCGTCACCCCGGAGTCACGTACGCCCTCGATCAGATCCCAGGTATCGCGCCGGGCCTGCGGATCCAGGCCCGTGGTGAGCTCGTCGAGGACCGCGATCTCCGGGCTACCGACCAATGCCAGCGCGATCGACAGCCGCTGCTTCTGACCGCCGGACAACTTGCCGAACTGGGTATTGCGCTGCGTATTCAGCCCGAGCCGGTCGATCAGCTCGTTCCAGTCCGCCGGCCGCTCGTAGAACGAGGCGTACAGATCCAGCGCCTCGGCGACCGTAATGCGGCTCTGCAGCACACTCTCCTGCAGCTGAATACCGAATCGCTGCTGCAGCTTTTTCCGGTCCAGGCGCGGATTCATTCCGAGTACGGAAATCGAACCGCCATCGGGCGTACGCAGCCCGGAGACGCATTCCACCGTGGTCGTCTTGCCGGCGCCGTTCGGCCCGAGAATGCCGAATATCTCGCCCCGGTCCACCGTGAACGAAACATCGTCGACCACTACCTTCTCGCCGTAAACCTTGCGCAGGTTCGTTACCTCGATGATCGTCATCGCCGCCGTCTCTCGATCGTTGGTTCGTGCTGGATCGAGAATGCCGTTTGGTATGCCCTGCGCCCATCGGTCCGCCGGCTACTGTTCGGCGCCGCCGCGGCTGATTCGGCCATCAACCGATCGGTTGATTCAGCCGAGGCCGGACAATGCTTGGGCCGGCTTCCCGTACTGCTTCCAGGCGAATTCCGGCACCGCGTCGACCACGTGTGCCAGCACGATCGCTCGGTCGAGCAGCTGCTGCACGTCATCCGCGTCGAGGACCGAGCTGCCTTCGGCCACCACCAGCTGACCGTCGATGGTGAACCAAAATGGCTCGACCGACAGCAGCCAGTCGATTGCCCGCTGGCTGATCAGGTCCACCGCATAACGCTGCGACTCGGGGCTGTGGTCGGCCGGCGCTACCAGATACCGATTGTTGAAGTCGTCGTCCTCGAACTGCACCTGCAGCCGATGCGAGCCCGGCGCCACCTGGGTAGCCGTCTTGGACTCGACCGACAACTCCGGCATCACCGCCGGTAGCTCGACGACCAGCATGAGGCTGGCCAGATCGGTGCCGGCCCGGGTGCGCTCGTACCAGCAGACCGCGGCCGGACGCCCGCCGATGCGCCCGGACAACACGTAAGTGCAACTTCCCCGCGCCGCCGCATGCCGGCCGATCGTCAGCGCCAGCGCGTCACTGCGCTCGGCATACGTCAGGCCGTATCGCGCGGCCAGCTCCGGCAGCTTGGCGACCTCGGTCGGTACCTGCGCCTGCTGCTTGCGGGCGGCGCGGCGATAGACCGGCCCGAGTAGGAGCGCCGCGCCACCCCAGACGACCACGGTCACCGCGGCCGACACGATCAGCGTCAGCGTCCCCCAGCCGAGCACGAGGGCAAGGATCAACACGATCGGGGCAAGCAGCCCGGCGATCGCGACAACCGCGACCTCCACCGTGTTGAACCAGCCGCTGCCCGCGGACTGCCATCGTTTTTGCGGTCGGGTCACCCTTCGGCCCCGGCCAATTGACCGCAGGCACCCGCAATCTCGCGCCCCCGCGTGTCGCGGACCGTGGTGGAAATGCCATGCGAGCGCAGCCGGCGGACGAACTCGCGCTCGACCGGCTTGGGACTGGCGTCCCACTCGCTGCCCGGCGTCGGGTTGAGCGGGATCAGGTTGACGTGCACCAGCTGTCCGGCGAGCAGCTCCCCGAGCATGTCGGCCCGCCACGGTTGGTCGTTGATGTCGCGGATCAGCGCGTACTCGATCGAGACGCGCCGCCCGGTCTGCTCGGCGTATCCCCAGGCCGCATCGAGCACGTCGGCGACCTTCCAGCGATTGTTTACCGGCACCAGCGAGTCGCGCAGTTGGTCGTCGGGCGCGTGCAGCGACACCGCGAGCCGGGTCTTGAGCCCCTCGGCGGTCAGCCGGTGGATCGCCGGCACCAGGCCGACGGTGGAGATCGTGATCGACCGCTGCGAAATGCCCAGGCCGTCGGGCTGCGGATCGGTGAGCCGGCGGACCGCCGCGAGCACCCGATTGTAGTTGGCCAGCGGCTCGCCCATACCCATGAAAACCACATTGGACACTCGTCTGTCCTCTATGGACAGAGTGCGGGCACCGGCGACAACCTGCTCGACGATCTCGGCGGTGGACAGGTTGCGGGTCAGGCCGTTCTGCCCGGTCGCGCAGAACGGGCAGGCCATCCCGCAGCCGGCCTGGCTGGAGACACACATCGTGACCCGATCCGGATACCGCATCAGCACGCTCTCGACCAGCGTGCCGTCCTGCGCGCGCCAGAGCGTCTTACGGGTTTCCCCGTTATCGCAGGAGATCTCGCGGATGGATTGCATCAGGCTGGGCAGCAACGCCGCGGAGAGGGTGTCGCGCACACCGGCCGGCAGATCGGTCATCTGGGCCGGATCGTCAACGAGGCGGCCGAAGTAGTGGGTCGAGAGCTGTCGGGCCCGGTAGCCGGGCAGACCGAGCTCCTCGACGGCGGCCTTGCGTTCGGCGGCGGTGAGGTCGGCGAGGTGCCGCGGCGGCATGCCTCGGCGGGGGGCATCGAATACGAGCGGGAGGGATGTCATGACCAACCCAGTCTCGCACGACTGAGCCGAGCGCTTTCCCGGCTTGTACGCGGCGTCGGGAGCTGCGCGAGGCGCCGGGCGCTGCTGGACGGACCGCTGCATTGGCTCGTGTCGGCCAGCAGGCGCACGGTCTCGTCGAGAACCGAGCACCACGCGGACGCCTGGGCCACGCTCCTAGTCGATGTGGAGGACGACCTTGCCGCCGACCCGGCGGCTGAGTAGGGCCTCGATTGCGTCGGCGATGGCGCGCCATGAGTGTTCGAGCTCGATCTGGCAGTCGAGCCTGCCCTCCGCGACGAGGGTGCAGAGGCGGATGAGGTCGCTCGTTCCGCTGTCGTGGGCGGCGGTCTCGTCGAAGCTGGTGAAGGTGTAGATCCGCGCGCCGGGCGAGCGGGTGAAGCGGGACATCCGGAACGTGACGGACTCCGCGGGGTCCAGTGTCGCGATGTTGACCAGGACGCCACGTTTGCCCAGGTGCTCAATGGCCATGCCCAACGTGGCGCCGCCGACGCCTTCCACGATCACATCGAAGTCCTCGGTCAAAGCGTTCACGACCGCACTCGCGCCCAGGCGCCGTAGCAACGACTCCGCCGCAAGATCACGGACGAGCGCGGTGACGTGCGCACCAGAGAGGCTCGCCAGTTGTAGCGCCATCCGGCCGACTCCCCCGGTCGCGCCCGTGATCAGTACTCGCTTGGCCAGCAGCAGGCCGCCGATCTCCAGCGATCGCAACGCTGTCACTCCCGCAGTAGGCAATGTGGACGCCTGGGCGAATGACACACCGTCCGGTATCGGTGTCAGCCTGTTGGTGGGGATCGCCGCGAGTTCTGCCCACGCGCCGACCCTGACCAGACCGACCACCCGAGTTCCCGCCGCCGGCCCACTGCCGTCCGCGGCGGCATGCTCCACCACGCCGGCTGCATCCCAGCCCGTGATCGAGCCTTCCGGGCGCGTTGGCAGGTCGAGGACTTCGCCGCGATTGAGCGAGAACGCCTTGACTCCGACGAGCGCTTGGTCGGGCAATGGCGTGGGGTCCGCGACTTCGGTCAGTGCAACATGCGGGGCAGCGGGCACAACGGTCAACGCAAGCATGATGCGGACCTTAGCCGGGCCGCACGACCAGGTGCGGATCACGATCGAGCAGCGTCGCCGCAGGGGATCCACCACGGAGTACGACGTCGCGATGGCAGAGCTGGTCCGACTCTCTATCGCACTCGAATTTCTGACTACACCCGGATAACGGACACGCCGACCGGGCCAAGCGGATCGAAATCCGCGTCCTGCGTCACTACAGGCAGATCGTTGGCAAGCGCGACGGCGGCGATCCATAGATCGTTGACGTTGACTCGCACGCCGGCCTCGACGAGCCGAACCCGCATCCGCGCCCAGTTGCTCGCGGCAGCTTCGCCAATCCCAAAGCAATACATGCTTCTCGCCAATTCGAGTGTGCGTAGACGCCGGGCTCGTGTGTCGACGTCGGACGCAGCGAGGACGCCCGCCTCCAGTTCCGCAAGAGTGACAACGCAAACAGCCGATTGGTCGGGTAATGACTCGACGTCGAGCGCTCGTCCAGACTCACTCGCAATGAACACCGAAGTGTCGAGTAGACCGCGGCTTCTCTCATCCGCGGACATGGTCAACGCAGCGGAGGCAGGTCATCGGTGGTCTCCCCCGCGAGGTTACGCAAATCCTCACGAAGGCCCGGATCCGCCTGGGCGGCAGCGAGCCTGCTCGCCAGCTCACTGCGGCGGAGCCAGCCCCGCCCTGGCCGCGGCATCGGCACCAGTTGCGCCACCGGCCGTCCGCGGACTGCAATGGTCAACTCCTCACCTGCTGCAACGCGGCGCAACAAACCGGCGGTGTCATTTCGTAACTCCCGCGAGCCTACAACCGTCATGCTACGAATGTAGCACTACGTAGGACTGCCGATGGTCAGCCATTCGGTAAGCACGACCCGCGCCACTTCGAGCGGTGAACCCGCGTTGCCGTCGACCGCGAAGTCCTCGACCCGCGCCGCGTCGAGGATGTCGGTCAGCTCGGCGGCCCTGGCGACGTGCCAATCCCGGGACGCATCCGTCTCCCGCTCGCGTACCCGCTGTTGCAGCGTGGGTACCGGGGCAACCAGTCGACAAACGACCAGCGGTACGCCGCCCAATGCGCTCTCATGTGCGGTGCGATCGTCGACCGATTCGATCACGCCGGCCAGGATCAGGCGTCGAGCGCCGGCGACCCGGAAGTTCTGCCACATCGCCCGCAGGTTTGCCAGCATCAACCCGACCCCGAACGGATCGCCCGCCGGGCGCGGCCAGGATTCCGCGATCGCGTCGAGGTCGATGACCGCGCCGGGGACTCCCCGGTCGTACAGGAGCTCGGCGGCCGCTCGCGCCACTGTGGTCTTTCCGGCACCGACCGCTCCGGTGATCAGCAGCGCGCGGGCATCGTCAGACACGAGCCGGAACGCTACCGCGCGTCCCGCCGCACCCGCGTGCCAAATACGGTTCGACCGGCGCCGAAGCGTGCCGGTCGTACCGTACGAGTCATGGACGGTGACACCGATCTGGCCGCGGTCGCCAGTCTGATCGGAGACCGCACCCGGGCCCGGGTGCTGATCGCCCTCGGGGACGGCCGCGCATTGCCGGCAAGCGTGCTGGCGGCCGAGGCGGGCGTCTCGGCGTCCACCGCGAGCGCGCATCTGAGCAAGCTCGTCGACGCCGGTCTGCTCACGGTCCGCGCCCAGGGCCGGCACCGGTACTACGAGCTGGCCGGTCCCGACGTGGCAGCCGCCCTGGAATCGCTGGCCCGGCTGGCGCCGCCGGGTCCGGTCCGGTCGCTGCGTGAGGGTACGAAGGCGCATGCGGTCCGCAAGGCGCGCAGCTGTTATGACCACCTGGCCGGCCGACTCGGCGTCGCGGTCATGGGTGCGTTGATCGACCGCGGCGCCCTCGTGGGACACGACGGCACCCACCTCGGTGTCGCAGCGAGCTCCGACCGGCTGGCCGGGCCCGGCCGGGATGTGGACTATGCGCTCGGTGAGTCCGCGGGAATTGTTTTCGGCGAGCTCGGCGTCGACCTGCCCGCACTGCTGGCCTCGCCGCGCCGCCGACCGCTGCTGCGTTACTGCGTCGACTGGAGCGAGCAGAGCCATCACCTGGCCGGTGCGCTCGGCGCGGCCGTGCTCGACTCGTGCCTGACCGCGGGATGGGTGCGCCGCGCCCGCGCCAGCCGAGCGGTCCACCTAACCGACGTCGGCGCGCGCGCCCTGCATGATCGGCTCGGCATCGAGCTCTGACGAGCGCCGCCGTTGTTCTGCGCCAATGTGACATTGCGGCGACTAGATCGCCCGAATGTCACGTTGGCGCAAATGAACTACGGCACGACGACCGCGATCGATCGGATCGTCACCGACCTGACCAAGCCCGCCAGGGCGTACGGGTCGGCGTCGAACAGCGCCCGAGCGGCGGCGGCTGTCTCGGTCCGCACCACGAACCAGCCGCCATCGAC
>Ga0137412_10004112_pt1 | contig 11627 bp, 17 predicted proteins | sample CZODoug2_1_16fun_FD_122160 | JGI IMG/M metagenome (GOLD analysis project Ga0137412, IMG submission 122160) | Vadose zone soil fungal communities from Angelo Coast Range Reserve, California, USA - CZODoug2_1_16fungal (Hybrid Assembly) | ecosystem: Environmental > Terrestrial > Soil > Vadose zone...
TGGGCCGAGGGATGAGGTGAAATACGAGGCAGGTAAATATAGCCGGTACATGCATGGTATGTCAACCGGAGACGAATGGGCCGAGGGATGGGGTGGGATATGAGGTGGGTAAGGGCGTGTGGAGCATACAGACTATGCTAACCGGAGACGAGTGGGCCGAGGGATGGGGTGAGATATGAGGCAGGTAAACACATCCGGTACATACAGAGTACACTAACCGGAGACCACGATACCTTATCCGGTGCAATGTATTCTTACCGGCAATGCCCATCCGGTCCGTCCGGTATACACATCTGGGTCTATACCCATACAGTTCCATGATACATATCCGGTTCGGCTCAATTATCCACCCAGCACATGCGGAAACCATCTCAATACGGTAACCGAGTATACCAGATATATATTTGAATGAATACAGTTCCTACATATTTACACGGTCATATTTTGCATACTCTGTGCTCGGAGTCCCAACAAAATTGTGGATGCTGTCTCGCATGTACCACGCAGTAACAATCCGGTTGCCCTCTTCCACATTCATGTAATGTCTCACCAGTCGACATGATGAAGCCAGCATTGAGCCAGAGTTGTATAGAAACTTGATCCCGAGATTCATAAAGTCCATGACAACCGGGTGATACCTACCGGCAGTCGTCATGATATCAAATGCTGCCGGTCGACATTTGGGATCTCTATGAGGGGGCGACTGGCGATTGCATATGATAGATACCACATTAAAGACAGATGTCCAGCGTTGAAGATGATAGTGCATCTCGTCTAATTCATATCTGGCAGCCCATTTACCAAGCCTGACTTGAGTTTCCATTCCGGCCCAATAAAGATCAGGGTGCATGACCCGAAGTGCAGCAGAGACGATGATACCGGACCTTTGAAGGGACATCGTGATGTTGCGACCGGCATCACCTTTCAGTGCCGCTGATACCTCCGGCGAGAAGCCATCTTCTGGGTCAATATTCGGAAAGCCGTGTTTCTACGATACTTCATACCAGAGATTTCAATGCAAGACAACCGGACGCACCTCTCTTCCTTGCTGAAACCATGCAGGGGATATATTGATACAACCGGGGGTGACCATCCCATCTGGACTTGTATGGAAGTTCGACCGGTTGGTCCTCCATTGAGTGATCTTGCTTGTTGTGATGCTATGCTTCAACAAACCACTCATGGAATGTGTGGCACCATGAATATCTTTCTGTCATACATCCGGGTAAGACAAAATTACATGGATATGGGAAAAACAGACCATTATCATAGCGGTCAGTGCTCCAGGCAAATACCAGACAATGATTCTACCACCGGAATCAATGACAACGGATGGGGTTGTCAAGAAACGCTCCTCGTCAGGGGGGAATCTGTTGAAAAGATTCTCCTCTCGTGTCTCACTTCGTCCGGATTCATCTTTGTCCAGGGCGTCATTGTATCTAACCATGTCAATTTTAAGACGAACTGTGTCTGCAGGTCAGTTGACCAGAACAGATAAATGAGCTGGATTACCTACCGGCGTTAGAGTAAGCAGTAGCCATCACTTTGGCGAGCTGCTCCAAAGCAATGCAAGTGTCGATATCCAAGAGTCCAAGGTTCATATCCCTTACCGGTCGGTGAAGAATTGTAGCCATGACAATCTCATGCACCAATTCACCGGCAAGGTATGTCTGGTACAAGGCCCAGTCAATTGGAATTGTAACCATGGCTTGCCGGTTCAATCAAGTGACAGGAAAGCACCACTGATATATCAATTGGAGAAAATAGCTCCACTTTCACACGACCTCTGATTGCATGAACACACTTTATTTACATGCCGATCTGTATAATAGATTCGCTGGATACCAGCAGACAGTAGGGTGTACTTGAACTGTAACTACATGGAGGCACTGTCATCTGTATTTAACCTGTCAATGAGTGCCTGTGAGGATGATACAGCTCTGGTGATTTCTTCAATGGGCCCAACCAATCCGGTCAACCGGTCACTGGAATGCCTAAGATTCATCATCCTTATCTGCAACATGTCCAGCAACTCTCTCCCAGTTTGTGTCCGGTGGCACAAACCAATCATCTCCGGCAGATTATCCGGACCCTGCGCAATATATGGGAGAAGGCCGGTCCTGACATGATCAGGCTGTCATGCATGGTGTTAGTATCTGGTGTTGAGAAGATCATATGGACTGACTGACCAGGTGTGAAAAGTGCCATGCAACCAAATCCATAACATCTTGGACAGATGACTTGGGCAACATATCCGAAACCCTGCAACAACCAAGTGATTCCTTCCACCAGTCATTGAAGTAGTCCGGCATATGAGCAATATCATAGTCATCTGATGTGTTTGAATTGGCAGACAGGCGCAATGACCGGATATCCTGCAAAATGGCATTGACATCCGGTTGCCGGTCCACCAAAGCGTGTGCAGTCATGGTTGAGAGCACATCCCTGAGAAGTTGAGGAATAGTAGCTGACAACCGGGTGATAAAACATATGTTGATGAAAGGTGTTACAAAGGTCTATATGACAGAGAAAAAGATGAGGGCATGGGAGTATCAGCATGACCGGCCACCCACATCCATCTCCCATTTCATCAGGGTGTAGAAAGCCTCTGCATAGCCAGGCATGGCGGTGGCAAAACTCTTGTCAACATACAGGCGCATGGCCAGCATCCGGGAATTGGCATAGAATAGTGCACGAGAGATATCTGCAGCTGTGATGTGATGGCCCTTTGCAGCAATGATTAGTTGCTCAGGGGGGATGAGAGTTGCAGTATTGTTCATGGAGAGAAATGTGAGGTGTATATTACATAATAGGTATTATCAACCGGTAACCTTGATTATGTAACTAGCCGGTACCAACAACCACCTCAACCGGTACCGGTACTTGTAACTGAACAATCATTTTGCGAAAAGAATCCTCTGCATGTGCCGCCAGTTGGTCATATATGTGAGATTGTCGGGCAGCATAACATGTATGTCCGGTGAGCCCTGCAGATGTTGCGTCGCGCATGTGACCGAGCCATTGCTTGGCTCTATGTTTAAAGAAATTAATCGACCACTGCATTTCATGTTTGACAAGCATAACCTCCTCATTCCAGCGGTCGCGCAGTGCTTTTGTCCGGAGCCAATTTACCCGGTAAACTATGATGAGAGCACATGAGACCGGACGACCGGGAGTAACCAGAAGCACCGGACACTCACATTCTGTCATCCAGTCATTTCCGGACGTGTCTCCTTGAACATCCAAGGACCAAAACCATGAAAGAGTGATATCCCTCTGACCACGTGCATTTGGATCAGCCACCACAGAGCTGGCTTTCAAGTCTTCTTTCTTCAAAGGAAGATATTTCGTCAGGAGGTCGTGGTCAGGGAGCTTCGCCAGCTGCGACCGGCATTTTGAATATATACTAGCATTGAGATTGACTGCTGTTTCCACTGAGCGAACTTGAGTCCATGCCCTTGTGGATGAAGCCTGTGACTTGGCTGACCGGACAGTATTGCGGAATATAACAGCTTTATCGCCTAAATGCACTCTAATGGCGTGGAGTGCGTCATTGGCCTGGCCTTCTCATAGGGCAATTTCTTCTTTCATGAGATTGGTGAGACCTAACTCCCTGCACCTCACCTCACCAATGTTGGATGGCAGTGGTATGACAGTTAGCTCCGGTTGAAATATGGAAGCATCGTGAATGTCCGGACCGGGATTTTGATCTTCGTCGAAATCAGAGTAATCTTCATAATTATCCTCGAGTGAATTGCGAACAATTACCGGAAAATCCGGGTCATTGACATCGACATCACCTCCAAGATAAGTAGGTGCCATCTCCAGAAACCTCGTAATCTGAGCGTGAAGCTTATCCCGGCATCGTGCCACTTTCAACAATTGCGTATCTGTTGGGTGTGTTCGTAACCTTTTCACATCCCTGGAGAGAGATATCTGGGATTCCTCTATAGTGAGACCGGTTGCGAGCCAAGTGGCAGCTCCTCGTCGACCGGGGGGGTTGATGACCGGATGGTCAGTGCGATTTTGAGCCTGCAACAGGCGCAACTCCTGCTGTTTTCTTGTTGGAGCTGCACGACCATGTGATCAGACCTGCCGGACAATCAATAAAAGTAGACACTTGCCCCTTTCCAACCGGACCTCATAGATGTCCATAGCTGCAGGATCCTCCGCTCTGTTTGCATGAGCGATCGCCTCCTCTTCCTTCCATAGAATGACCATGTCAGGCTGGGCTGTCTCGTTGAGATTATCAAATGCAAGTTTGCTCTCTGCAGCACCCTTGATAGCCTCTTTCAACTTTCTGGACAGAAACTTGGCTACCAGACGAGCCAGCCGGTCATGCATTATTACGAGTAAGACAATATATGTGCATCCGGTGGTCAACGACTTACTTATACGAATCATTTTCATAAAGTTGCAATCATTCATCTGATAATCCAATACCTCCTTGCGATGGGGAGTTCCCATGCCCCTGGCCGATGGAGAGATTATATTCAAAGGTGCCCAGAGGGTCTCCATAATCTCTCCATCTATCCTGCCGGTCCCATGGATGAAATTTGATGCGTACCGGACAAAGCAGCTGTCTTGATGTCCATGTACGTGCCACAAACCTATTCCGGGAATGATATCCATACCAATGGGGATGGAAAGATACATGCTAGAAGCGATCCGGTCCTTCAAATACTTGTTATACTGACAATTTATGTCATAGAATGTTATGGCACGAGAGATTCCGTCGGTCTTATAGTTGAGCGCTTGACTTAATGCATAGTCCATGTTCATCTGCCTGATCATTCCGGGTTAGAGTTGTAAGATCAGCGATTGATGCGACCAGATGCAATATGTACGAACCTTTCGCCTTTCTGAAAGTCCACCATGGAGTGTGGGACAAAACATCCATGCCGTGCACATGCACATCCTCCTATACCGGTGGCCTCCAGCCTTTGCCGTGAGGCGTTTGCTTGATTAACTGCTCGGTGATTATTACAATCTGACCTTTGGACATGGTCGCGAGCAATGGCTAAATGGCTCTTGTATCTATCATCGGAGACCATGAATCCCAGACCATCCATTAATGATACTTCATCGGATGGATTCACCGGATGCATGTGCTCGGCTTTGAAATTTCCATCCATGACCAAATATCTAGTCATGAGCCAGGAAGGTGTATCGTCTGACTGGGTGACCGTACCGGTAGACAGGTCCAAGTTTATACCCGGTTGTGGACATGCCGGGCAAAATAGGGCGAGATCGCCGTCCTTCGGCTGGTCATCTTTGTGGGCAAATCCATGCCACTTGTAAAGCTTGCATTGTCGCCACTGCCTGGCAGCTCTCATGAGCTCTCTGTAGCGATCCTACGGATATTGTTCTTTAATGACCGGAAGATAATGCACCAAGTGAAACTCAGCTCACCGGAACCATCAGTGGAAAGATGCTTGAGGTTAGTCTGCGAATTTTGCTGTAGTAATTCATGGCTGATGTACCACACTCGAGATTGTCTAACAGAAAGTCGTCCAAGACGGCGAATGTGAAGGCAGTTTTCGGTCTGGTGAAAGATGCTGGGAACAAGCCGGCTTGAAAAAGCTGCATGTCTCGGCTGAGAGCACCGGGGCAGTGGCAATAACATATGGAAAGGGAGTGAACACCGGACTTGTCTACTATAGTTATCGCCGGCTGATCCGGGTCTCTGACCGGTGGAATGAAAGGTCCCTCTGGATAATCGTCATCTATATCGTCATCGGTGTCTGACCATTGAAAGACATCAGATGAGTAATCCGTGCTGCTGCTGGGACATGGAGTGCCGTCGTGAGCAAGGTGAATGTGCAGGCCAACTTTAAGGAGTGAAGTTTCTTGAAAAAATGATCTGGTCCATTGACTGATGCGATGGAATGGATGTCGTTGATGCTGAATTCTGCAACAGTCTGTGCAAAAGAGTGGCTTGTTGAAACAGCCATGACATCTATACACCCCATCCTTCTTGCAGACTGAACAAAGTCGGTCAGGTGGAGGGGCTTCTCTGACCATGAGTGAATTTATGTAGTCCTTGAACTTGCATTTCCATTGCCGGAGATATGCATTCTGACTCTGTGTGATCCGGTCAGACCCAGACTCTGGAAATGAAGACGACTGTTGCTTGCCAGAGATTTCGGAAATTTAGGCTGTGGGATGTCACCTTGGTCAAAGTCAAAATCGGCGCCTTCATACAGCAAGTGAGGGGACCCAGATATATGCTTCGAGGGAGATTTTGTCGGTGATGATGTTACCGACCGTGTTTTCCGAGCCCATGAATCTTTCACCCAAGATGACCTGGATCCTCTAGTTGTAGTTGTTTCCTTGAGCTTATACAGCTGAGGCAATCGTTTCTTCGTAGGAGGGGTGTATGTGATTCCCTTTTCTTTGGTCTTTCGCATGTTGATGCCACAACTGGACAGGATAAGTATGCTGAACACTTGACTCGGGTGCCTTCCATCAATTTTCCGGACTCCGGGCGATTTGAACCGTCGAGATTACCACATTTTCCCTTGTTAGTCATCGAACTACCCGATCATTCATCAAGGGACCAATTGATCCGGTGTTGTCCAGACTCCAAATGGTTTGAACGGTCGGTATTACCACATTGTTGCTGTGATGATCTTGTAATATTATCTCCGGTTGGGATATATTAAGGTTGGAGTCACCGAGGGTTGCCATAGTTGCATCATCTCACAAACACCGCAATCCTGCCATTGACACAAGTCGCATGGATTTCATGTTCAAGTTAGATGACAATTGACTTGATAAAGTACGTCCACCGGAGGTTACATTTCAAGGTTCAAATACTTGTCTAGCCAGTGTTCCGGAGTGTTGGTCTTAGACAAGTAATTCAGTTAATTAAGAGGGTTCGGCAGTAATACACGCTTCTTTCGATCGGATGATTGATGAGTCTGGCAAAGTGAATACATTGATTATCCTTCAGTCGAGGGCACTGGCATTGCAAAACATGCTCTGAGAGAACAGTTCAAACCCAATAACCCACTCTATGGACGCAAACAGGCTTCTTGTTTGATCTTCCGGACACCGGCTGTTTGTATGCACATTTATGTTGGCCTCCAAAGTCATTTGTGAGGATACTTACTCAAACAGGTTGTGGAATATGATTGCACAGGGCCTGTATGCAGTACTTGAGGGCTGTATGCTGCCCATATACTATATTCTACAGATCTAAGTATGCATGCTTGTGCAGATCTCAATTCTATGCATTAGAAACACGTAGGGTGTCAAGGGAATCATACCAATCATACAAATGAACAAGTACTGGACAATCTCTTGTTCGGTTTGCGGGCATGTACATGAGTTATGTCTGTGGCATGCAGTACCGGAGGGCTGTATGCTGCCCATATATTATATAATACACATCTAAGTACTTGTGCTTTTACAGTTCTCTTCTATGTATCAGAAACACAGGATGTCAAGGGAATCATACCAATCAAACCAACGAACAAGTATTGGACAATCTCTTGTTCGGTTTGCAGTCACGTACATAGGTTATGTAACCTAATACTGTGAGACACGCATGCATCCTTTCTTCTACCAAGACATCAACTGCTCCTCAACTGCTTTACCATGCCCCGGTCCAACTCATCAGTCGACAGCCCACAAAAGACCAAGCAGAAGAAATTGACCGAGGAAGAGGTGCTGGTCTTAAAATCCCACCTAGAAGAATGGAAGGAAGCCGCTGCCGACGATAGAAAAAAGATTCTGAAGGCGGTCATAAAAGAGGCAAAGGTGCATGCCCCTGCTATGGATGACCGGTCATTGAAGAACAGAAAATATGTGAGCGGTTGAACTTCAAATTTGATGCACGGTGACTGACTTTTATCATAATGTATTGAGATGTACCGGGACTGGTTATATAACCGGAGATCTGAAAAGACTCGAAAAAAGAAGGCCAGCAAGTTGGGTCAGAAATGGACTTCCCGGATGGTCATAGAACAACTGCGCAAGGAGGAGATCATCGAAAAGACCGGAGCGATGCCAGGATCAAAGACTTTTATTGAAAGATATCAGACAACACTCACTGCAGTCATGGCCGGTCTATCTAAAGAGGAGCTGGAGGAAGCTCAGAACACTGCGATTGAGTGGTCTGCCAAGACTCCTCCTGCAGCTGTCCAGGTGGACTTTGCAAAGAAGAAAGCACCCGGTTTGATGAAGGACCTGGCGTCCAAGTTGTGGAAGCAGGCCGGTATGAGAATTTTTATATTATCGGCATGGAAAGAGGAGGACGAAGTGCGTATCAATGGGTGAGTTCCAGTTCACACTCAACCGGTAAATGAATCCTGATCCGGTCGGAAGAATCGACTTCAATGAAAAGTTGGAGGGCAATAGTTTTACCGATACAAAGGACTGGAAGCCCATGTTATCAGAGTGGAATGCCTACGCTGGAGAAGAGTTCGGTGAGCTTCTGTTTGACAATCTTGCAACATTCAGTCAAGTACTTATGCGACATGGGGTGAACTCAGATGTTGACCTGAATAATGATGACAATGATAGTGAGGGGGAGGCGAAAAAAGGCAGGAAGAAAGGCAAAAAGAAGGACGAATATCCTTTGGAGGTGGATAGCTATGGGCTTCCGGTCATACCGGACGTGAAAGAGCTGAACCTCGAGAGTAAAAAGCGTCTTATAAGGACGTTCCTCACAAAACACTACAGTCAGTTTCACAAATGATGCGTCTGGAGAGTTGATCAACTGACCGGCGATTTCTCAGGGTTGTGCAGCCAACAACCAAAGGCGTCTGTGCCTTGGGCCTCAGTGAGGAAGGCTCAGGGGGACTTTATTGCAGTCAAGTTTTTACCTACCGGCTGGAAGCTTGACGATCCGTCAAAGATTCGGTTGGCTGACGCTGACCGGCTGTTGGAATTGTGGTGTCAAAGACAGAAGGACCATGTTCGCCCAACCTTTGAATTTAAAGGCTGGGAAGGTGACGATAAGACGATGAGAGAACCGGCAGAGGCGACTTCCGGAAAGGGTTCTGACACGAGACGCAAGAATCCGGTGAAAAAACATACCGGAAAGCGCACCGGGAGGGTGGAACAGGAATCGAGTAGTGAGGACGAAGATAAGGATGACGACGACGATAAGGATGATGACGAAGATAAGGATGACGACGAAGAGAAGGACGATGATGATGACAATGGCACATCGCCACCTCCAATGTCAAAACCTGTCAAAAATCGCCTACCGGTCAAGAAATCCAGGCCGGTCAACGCACGCAGCACTAGTCCGGCTGCATCTGCTGCAGAGCACGAAGATCCTTGCCCACCGGTCAAGACATCCAGGCCGGTTCCATTACCACCTAAATCAAAATCAACCAAGAAGCGTGGTAGGGTTGGTCACATTCAATCTGATTTAGAGTCGGACAGTCGGTCACCAGGAAAGAAATCCAAGCCCAACAACGCCAGCACCGGTTCCGCGCAATCAACCGGTCATCGTGACAACCATCCTCCGCCTTCAAAGAGTCGTGCATTTGGTCCTACATCCGGTGCTCATGGCAAGAAGAAAAATCACAAGGGACCGGTGCCCAAACCAAAGGCCACCGGCAAGAAAGCCAAAGGACATGAAGCCCAGACCACCAATCATGAGCCAAAGCGCTCTCTTAGAAGTGCAAAGGCCTCTTACAAAGCTCAGTATATGCAGTAGTAGTAATGTGGATTTTTGCATGCAATTCGTCTAGGGTGTAGATAGCATTTGACCGGAACTACATACTTCATGTTGCAAGTCGAGATATGGATATCAGTTGACATGCCAGCAACAACTCTTGTGTGCTGTCAAGAACTTGCTGTCTTGCAATGGCCTCGTCCGGCGACATTGCATTGCTCGCCCGGTCCATGTCCAACCGGTGCATTGCAATCCGCAAATCGCCTACAGCCCGCTGGATTACAAATCCAATGGGATCCGGTCGAATGACAGCAACTGAATTTCAACAGTCAGTACAATATCTGAAGCAACAGGAATGCTTACAAGATTGATCCGGGTCAAATTGTGCCGGATCCACATCAAAACCCATCTCCAGAGGGTTGTCATCCGGCATGATATCATTGGTGTCGAAGCCCATCTCCAGTGCCCCATCTGTGTGTCCGGCCGGATCACTAATGTTGATGTCGAACCCCATCTCCAGAGCCCCATCTGTGTTTCCGGCTGAATCACTGACGTCAATATCAAACCCCAAATCTAGCACATCTTCGACGTCCGACTCTGGTGGAAATCCTAATTCCAGCATCTCGTCATGTGACTGTTCATCGTCAGACATGGTGGGGAATTGCATATCCAAGATGTCCGGCTGTGGGTGGTTGTGAGTGTCGGTTATCCAGTCGTCATCTGACGCGGGAAAACCCAAGTCCAATGACCGGTGGTCACCCTCGGTTTGGAAGTGGACGGCCTTCAATCCATTCCCATCCCCCAACCGGTCATGAGCGGACAGGACATCCAGGTCTTCAAAGGTAATGTGAATGGTCTTTGCTACACATGAGATGAACTCACATTCACCCATGCTTGAACAATCCATCAAAGGGTTGTTGTAAGTGCGCTCATCGCGCCCTGGCTGTAAGATGTCAAATACTAGAATGCCGGATAATGTCAACCGGTCCATTGTTGTAGTAGATAGATTGTTACCTTCATCCTCACTAGACACATGTAGGTCATGCTGGGCCTTGGCTGACGGTCGCATCCTTCTCTTTTTAATTTTAATGAGGGGGTTATATAAATCCGCGGCCTTCATAAGATCACCGGAAGAATAGACGTTCTGCTGCAGCCTGTGACCGGATGATGTTTTCACAGGTTGGGTAGTTACAATTGATTGATGATGACGTGTCAGCCGCACAATGTGATATTCAGATTTAAAAATAGACACTTAAAAATAGACGCTGACAGCGAACAATGGACTCGGATATTTCCGGATCGGGCCGGGCTGCCGGTTGCCGAAATTTTCACAAGTGTGGTTGTTTAACACGTCTCTTCCGGATTACTTGTCCACTAAGTCTCTACTGCAATCATCTCCCTGCCATGTCTTCTCACTCTACCTCTACTTCTGCATCTGCCGCTGCCGCTGCCAACCAGGCTCTCATAGCTCTTGTCACCCGGCTCACTGAGATGGTTCAAGATGTCAACCGGTTGCCGTCACAAGAGGAAAAAATGGAGTTGAGCCGGAAGATTGCGCGTGAAGTGGTATGTTTCATTACCTGTCAATTGTCTTGATTGATACTATGGTCACATAGAATGATGCAATTCGCACCTATGGGAAGGAGGCTTCCTATGTTCCCCCAAACCTGCTGTCACTTGCAGCTGAGATCTTTCGCGCTCAGAGGCGCACCACACAATTGGTGGAAGTACCGGATTGGACCCGTCTTGGGAACAATCAGGACATGTGCATGAAGCACCCATTGTACAGTAAGACATTGGGTGCTGCACCACCTATTGCGTCTGCAGCTCCTGGTGAGTGTCTTCCTCCTCATCCCACCTGTACTCACACCTGAGACTGCAGTAGCAACTGCACCGGTACCGGTACCGGCACCACCACCTGCTCCCACACCTGCACCACCACCTGCACCTGCTCCACCACCTGCACCTGCTCCACCACCTGCACCTGCACCTG
>Ga0137412_10004113_pt1 | contig 11625 bp, 11 predicted proteins | sample CZODoug2_1_16fun_FD_122160 | JGI IMG/M metagenome (GOLD analysis project Ga0137412, IMG submission 122160) | Vadose zone soil fungal communities from Angelo Coast Range Reserve, California, USA - CZODoug2_1_16fungal (Hybrid Assembly) | ecosystem: Environmental > Terrestrial > Soil > Vadose zone...
CGAGCGTGTTGTAGAGCACCAGCGCGCCCACGGGCTGGGCGGCGGGGTTGTCCTTCATGAAAGCGCCGAACGTCTTGTCGAATTCGCCGCGCGAGCGCTCGGCCGCCGCGCGCAAGGGCGCCAGCGCATTGTCGCCGGGCAGCAGGCCGAGCGCGCGGCCGAGCCGGGTGTAGATCTCGGGCTCGGGCAACGTCCCCGGCAGCGGCGGCAGGACCGCGGGCCTCACCTGGAAGTAGTTGGTCGGGAATTCGAAGTTGAAGAGGGTGAATTCGGTCTTCTCGTACTGCGTCGATGCCGGCAGCACGTAGTGGGCGAACTGGGCGGTTTCCGTCATCGCGACGTCGACCACGACCAGAAGCTCGAGCGCGCGCAGGGCTCGCTCGACCTCGCGCGTGTCCGCCGCGGTGTTCGCGGGATTGCTGCTGTCGACGAAGAGCGCACGCAGGCGCTCGGGATGATCCGACAGCACGGCGCGCGGGAAGCTGTTGGGCGGCAGGAGGCCGCCGATGATCTCGTCGCCGGTCGGTGCGTAGGCTTTGCTCTGGCTGTTGCCCCAGAGCGGCGCGAGCCAGGTATGGAGCTGGTTGGTGCCCTGCCGGCCGAGGCTGCCGGTTAGTAGGATTAGGAGCTTTTCCAGGTAGGAGTTCAGTGTCGAATTGACGCCCTGCTGGATGCCGAGCTCGACGCGCACGACCATCGCCTTGGCGGCCTGGATCATGTCGACGCAGCGTTCGAGGTCGGCCATCGCTACATCGGCCGCTTCGGCCCACGCTTCGACAGGAATGCGCTGCAAGGTGTCGTGCACCTGCTCGAAGCCCACGGTGTGCCGGTCGAGAAATGCCCGGTCGATACCGTCGCGCCGCACCAGGATGGCCAGCAGCGCGCCTAGCAGGAAGGCGTCGGCGCCCGGCCGCACCGCCAGATGGAGATCGGCGAGCTCGGCCGTTTCGGTGCGGCGCGGATCGACGACGATCAGCTTGCGCCCGGGATCCTTGCGGATGTGGTTCAGGTGGTCGCGGGCGTTGGGAAAGCCGTGGGCGATCCAGGGATTGCAGCCCAGCACGAACAACAGGTCGCAATGATGCACGTCCTCGGCGGTGTGGCAGGTTTGGCTGCCGAACATTCGGCCGTTGACCCAGAAGTCGCCGGTCTTCTCCTGGGCAAGCGCATTGAAGGTGTTGCGCGATCCCAGCGCGCGCAGCAGGCCGGTGACGTAAGCGCCGCCGGCATGATTGCCCTGGCCGCCGCCGCCATAGAGCGCAAAGCTCTGGCCGCCGTGCGCGGCATGGATCTGGCGCACGCGCTCGGCGATCTCGGCGATGGCCGTCTCCCAAGGGATCGCCTCGAACGAGCCGTCGGCCCGCCGCCGCAGCGGCGAGGTCAGCCGGTCCTTGTGATGGGCATAGAAGGGAATCCGCGCCGCCTTGTTGCAGAGGTAGCCCTGCGACTTCGGATTGGACTTGTCGCCGCGCACCTTGGCGATGCGGCCGTCCTCGACCGCGACCTCGATGCCGCAATTCACGTAGCAGAGGTTGCACGCCGTCTTGTGCCATTGAGCTTGCGACATCGATTCCTCCGGCTAGCGACCTTGGAACTTCGCCTCGCGGCGTTCGACGAACGAGCGGATGCCTTCCTTGGCGTCTTCGGTGCCCATGACTGCGGCGTGAATGGCGGGGATGCCGGCGATCGCCATCGCCTCGCCGGCCTGGATGAATTTCAGCGCCGCTTCCTTCATGGCACGAATGCCGATCGGCGCGTTGCCGGCGATGCGATGGGCGATTTCGCTGGCGCGCGCCACTTGCTGGCCGGCCGGCACGACCTCCTGCACCAGGCCGATCCGCAGGGCGCGCTCGGCATCGAACTCGTCGCACAGCATCAGGTGGTACATAGCGTTGCCCCAACCGGTGCGCGTCAAAAAGCGGAAATGGGCGCCACCCAGGGGCGCGATGCCGCGCCTGGACTCCATCTGGCAAAAGCGCGCGGTATCGGCGGCGATGACAATGTCGGCCGCCAGCATCATCTCGATGCCCACGGTAAGGCACAGTCCCTGGACGGCGGCGACGACCGGCTTCAGGGTCCGGCGCTTGAGCGCGAAGGGATCGACATTGTCGGCCGGGCTGTCGCGTCGCTCGGCGTTGGGGCCGAAGAATTTCGGCATGTCGAGCCCGGCCGTCGTGTGGTCGCCGGCAAAGGCCAGCACGGCGACCCACAGTTCGTCATCGCGGTCGAACGCCGTGAAGGCGTTCGAGAGCTCAGCCATCATATCGGGCGTGAAGGCGTTCTTCTTCGCCACATTGTCGACGACGATCCGGCAGATCCGGCCGTCGACTTCGGTGCGTACCGTTCCAGTCATTGCAGGGTCTCCGCCGTCGGAGGCTTGGGCAGGTTGGCGCGCAGGGCCGCCTGGTAGGCCGGCCGTGTGGCGATGCGATTGGCGTAGTCGCAGCACACCGGCGGCACGGGGACGCCATAAGCGATGGCCCACACCAGGCAGGTGGTGAGCAGCATGTCGGCGCTGGTGAAGCGATCGCCGACCAGGAAAGTCCGGCCGTCGCTCAAGGCGTGCACCGCATGGCGCAGCTGGGTCTGGAAATATTCGCTGGCGCTCTCGACCGCCGCCGGCGCCTCGCCGTAGATGTGTTTGAGCTCGCGATGGCGGCGCATGACGTAGAGGCTGCTGGCATCGAGCTCCATGGCGATATGGAAGCACCATTCCAGCCACTGGGCGCGCTGTCTTGGATCGGTCGGGACCAGGCGGTTTTCGGCCGTGCCGTAGGTCTCGGAGAGGTAGGCGATGATGGCCGGGCTTTCGGCGATGGTGAAATCGCCGTCCTGCAGCACGGGAATCTTCTGCCGGGGATTTATGCGGGTGAATTCCTCGCTCTTGGTCTCGCCGGTGCGCGGCCGGATCGGGCGCGCCGTGTAGTCGAGCGCGAGCTCGTGCAGCGCCCACAGGGCACGCAGCGTGCGGCTGGTGCTGACGCCCCATAGAATGAGCCGCGGCGGGTCGTTGGTCATGTCACCACCTCTCGTCACCACTTCTCGATGGCGGGGCGCAGATCCAGCTCGTGGGTCCAGGCATTGCGCGGCTGGACGTGCAGCGTCCAGTAGGCATCGGCGATCGATCGCGTCTGGATCAGGCTGTCGGCCGGAAGAGAATCGACCGCATCGCCCAGGCGGGCTCGCATGCGCTTGCGGATCGCCTCGCTGTCCACGCCGCCGTCGATCACGAGATGGGCGACGTGGATATTTTTAGGGCCAAGCTCGCGCGCCATCGACTGGGCCACCGCGCGCAGGCCGAACTTCGCCGAGGCGAAGGCGGCGAAGCCCGGCCCGCCGCGCATGCTCGCGGTGGCGCCGGTGAACAGGATGGTGCCCTTGCCGCGCGGCACCATGTAGCGCGCGGCTTCGCGGCCGGTGAGGAAGCCGCCGTAGCAGGCGAGCTCCCAGGCCTTGCGAAACAGCGTGCCGGTCGTCTCGACCAGCGGCGTGTTCACGTTCGAGCCGGCATTGTAGAGACAGACTTCTATGGGCCCGACGTCGCGCTCGACGGTGGCGAACAGGGCCTGGATCTCACCCTCCTGGCGGGCGTCGACGCTGAAGGCGCGCACGCTGCCGCCGGCCGCCGCGACCTCGTCGATCAGCTTCTGCGCCTTGGCCGCATCGCGTCGGGCGACGCACACCTGAAACTTCTCGGCGGCGAAGCGACGGGCCACGGCGGCGCCGATGGCGTCGCCGGCGCCGACCAGCAAAGCGACAGGTCCGTTTGTTCGCATCTAGGGTCCGTGTGTAAATGACACTTACAAGTGTTGACTCCTTTCACGAGGCCGCGCAAGCGGATTTCTAGTACTCGCTTTCATAGAATGCTGATTCACAGACAACCTCATCCTGAGGAGCCGCGCGCAGCGCGGCGTCTCGATCGCGCGGGGTAACCCCCGCGCTGTGATGGGCAGCAACGATGGTGTATCCCACCCTTCGAGACGGCCCTACGGGCCTCCTCAGGGTGAGGTTGGGGGCCGTATCAGCATTCCATGAAAGTGGGTACTAGTGTTGGCTGCGCGAGGTTCGGCTCGGGCGCCGTCGCTTGGCGTCGGCCGTCTGCAGGCTGGGCGGCAGGTGGCGCGGACTGGTGGCACCAGGGCCACGATGGACATGCACCTGCTTGGGGCTGAGCGGCTCGCCGCACGCCGAGCAGATCATCACCGGGTCGAAGGTCTTGCCGCAATTGACGTGCTGATGGAGCAGCGGGCGACCCTTCTTCCCCGCCATATGAACGTCACCCCAGTGAACGATCGACATGACGATGGGATAGAGATCGAGCCCCTTTTGCGTCAGGCGGTATTCGTAGCGCAGCGGCCTTTCCTGGTAGGCCACCCTGGCCAAGACGAAATCCTTGACCAGCTTGCGCAGCCGACTGGCCAGGATCGGCCGGGTCACGCCAAGGCGCGCCTGGAATTCCTCGAAGCGCCGCACGCGCAGGAAGCAGTCGCGCAGGATCAACAGCGTCCAGCGGTCGCCGATGACCGACACGGTGCGCGCCACCGAGCACGCCTCGTCCTCCAGCTTGTTCCAACGCATGACCACGCTCTCCGAATATGCTTGGCTGCAGTCTAGCGTAGGTTCAATAAAGAAACTATCCCCTCCGACGCTGGGATTAGTTTTGGTCGCGCGGCCATGACATCTCCAACGGCGAAGATGGCGGCGCGGCGTGTTACGTTCACAAACGAAACGGGAGGCGATGCATGGCAGGTCCGTTGTCGGGAGTGCGAGTCATCGACCTCACCAGCGTGGTGTCGGGTCCGTTCGCCACGATGTTTCTCGCCGACCAGGGCGCCGATGTCGTCAAGGTCGAGCCGCTGGGCGGCGATATCACCCGCCGCAGCCGCCAGTCGGTCGATCCGACCGGCCAGTTCTCGGCCCTGTTCATTTCGACCAACCGCGGCAAGCGGTCGATCGCGCTCGATATCAAGCAGCCCAAGGGGGCCGAGGTCCTGCGCAAGCTGATCGCGCGGGCCGACGTGCTGGTGCAGAACTTCCGCCCCCAGGTGATGGAGCGCCTGGGGCTGGGCGAGCCGGCGATGCGCGCCCTCAATCCGCGCCTGATTTACGTGTCGATCAGCGGCGCCGGCGACAGCGGCCCCTACGCCAACAAGCGAATCTACGATCCGATCATCCAGGGCCTGTCGGGTTTTGCGGACGTCCAGGCCGACGCCAAGACGCGGCGACCGCAGATGATCCGAACCATTGTCGCCGACAAGACGACCTCGGTCGTCACCGCCCAGGCGGTGGCCTCGGCCCTCTATGCCCGTGAGAAGACCGGCAAGGGCCAGCACGTCAAGGTGGCGATGCTGGATGTCATGATCGCCTACCTGTGGCCCGAGGCCATGATGCAGTACACGGTCGTCGGCCAGGAAGCCTCGGCCGCCGATCCCAACGCCCGGCCCGATCTGATCTTCCAGACCCTCGACGGCTACGTGACGGTGGGAACGATCTCGGATTCGGAATGGCAGGGCTTTTGCCGCGCCGCCGAGTCGCCTGGCCTGGCCGAAGACAAACGCTTCAATACGCCGGGCGGCCGTGCCGCCAACGCCACCGAACGCATCCACCTGATGGCCGATATTTTGGCCAAGCGGACGACCGCCGACTGGCTGGTCCGGCTCGACGAGGCGGATGTCCCCTGTGCGCCGGTGCTGCGTCGCGGCGAGGTCATGGCCAACGAGCAGGTCGTCGCCCGCGGGCTGATCAAGGAATTCGACCATCCCGGCATCGGCCGCGTGCGTCAGCCCAAGCCGGCCGCCGAGTTCAGCGATACGCCTTCGCGCGCGCCGTCGGCTGCGCCGGCGATCGGCGAGCACGGCCAGGAGATCCTCGGCGAGCTCGGCTACGACAGCAACGAGATCGCTTGCCTGGCCGGCGACAAGGTGGTGCGCCTGCCTGGCCGTCCGCCCCGCTGATCACCTCGCCCATCACGTCGAAGCTCTTGCCGTTCCAGCGCTGCGGCTGGAGCTGCGCGGCGATCGCCTGTCAGATCGCTCGCCAGAGCGGTCGCAGCGCGAGCAGCAGCGCCAGCCCGAGGGCGCCGGTGACCGCCGTCGCCTCCGGCGCCCCGATCCGGTTCGCGAGCCAGCCCAGCCACAGGAAGCCGAGTGGTCCCGTGCCGATGCAGACCGACAGCACGCCCATGATGCGCGAGCGCATCTCGATGGGCGCGGCGAGATAGACCAGGGTCGCCTGCAGGGTGGCGAAGGCGCCGCCCGCCAGTCCGGTCAGCAGCAGGGCAACGGACGCCGGCACGACGCCGGGTGCCAACGCGAAGGCGATGATAGCGAGCTGGTAGAGCGCCACGCCGCCGACGTAGCTCGCCGCGTGGAAGCGCGGTGCGAGCCGCCAGGCCAGAACCAGGGCGCCCGCGAATGCGCCGACGCCGTCGATGCTGGTCAAGAGGCCGACGCCTTCGGGGCCGAGCGCCAGCTGGTCGCGGCCGATCACCGGGATCATGCTGGTGAACGGCCAGCCGAAAATGTTGAAGACGATCGTGACGGCGAGGATGGCGGCGAGCCGGCGGTTGGCCAGGACGGTGGCGATGCCTTCGCGGACGCGCGCCAGCACAGGCTCGGCGTGCGCCGTGGGCGCCCGGTGGCCACGCACGGCGAGCGTGGCGCCCACGGCGAGGAGATAGAGGCCGGCGCACAGCAGGAAGGCGCCCTCGATGCCGCCCGCGACCAGCACGACGCCGCCCAAGGTGGGGCCGATCATGCGGCTGCCGTTTTGGGCGACGACATCGAGCGCCATGGCCGTCGACATGCGGTCGCGGCCGACGCTGTCGCCCATCATGGTGCGCCGGAGCGGATTGTCGGTGAGCCAGCCGAAGCCGTTTAAAAGCGCGCCCACGGCCAGGTGCCAGACCTGCAGCGTGCCCAGCGCCGCGATCATCGCGAGCACGACCGACGTCAGGGCGAGCAGGGCCATCATGGCGGCGAGCATCAGGCGCCGGTCGAAGCGCTCGACGAAGGCGCCGAGAAAGGCGCCGAACAGGCCCATCGGCAGCAGCCGCAGCATGGTGACCACCGAGACGAGGAAGGGCGAATCGGTCTCGCGATAGACCACCACGCCCACCACCACCGTCTCGATCCAGCGCACGATCGACGAGATCAGGCCGACCGACCACAGGCGCCAGAAGTCGGCGGAGAATTGCCCGCGCATAAGGGGGGCTATTTAGAGGGCGTGCGAGTCCCTGTCCCGCCCGATCGCGCGGATTTCCGCACTACGACGCCCAAGCCGCGCTCTTTCAGCAGCGCCAGCTCCTCCGACGTGATGGCGACCGAGTGCGGCGGGTTGCCTCCAGCTGTGAGGCAGCCGGCCAGCACAGCGGCGGCGCGAGTCGCCAAGCGTGCCGGCCTCGCGCGCGGCCGCGATGATGCCGAGCAATTCGTCAGCGGGTGGCGCACCCGCCGGCAAGGCACTCCACCCTATCGCCAGCCGGCAAGATCGACTGAGCCATAGGGCTGGCCAGGCTCGAGCACGGGAGTGCCAGGGTCGAATGCTGCAGTGCCGGGCTCGAAGCTCCGCCCGCATGCGGACAGCATGAGACTGATCCCGATCAGCAGCACCACCATCATCGCCGCCAAGCTGCGTTTCATCGCAGGCTCCATTTGCATGAGGTTGGTGTCTTGTTGTGCGACAGAAGCTCCGCCGTAGAAAGTCATACATAGGGATGCCCCCTAGAGCCGAGCGGATAGTGCCTCAGCCTCACGTGAGGTCTCATCATCCGCGCCGCCTTAGACCGGACACGAGCCGGCTTGATACAGGGTCGCGCAGATGTGGCTTGGTCACATCAATGTAACGGGAGGAGCAAAGAGGCCCCCGCCAAACGATCCGTTCGCACGGTCGGTTTCCAGGAAGAATACCATGATGTCGTTGGGATCGACCCCGGCTGCAGCGAGGTGCTCCACAAGGCTTTTGACGAGCGCTCGTTTTCGGTTGGTCTCCGAACCTGATGACACCAAGACCTCAATGATGAGCATTTGGCCTGTGCGCGGCTTTGCCAGCGCCGGGTATCGCGGGTCCACCCTGAAGTGGCCTGGTTCGAGTGAAAGAAAGCGCTGGAACAGATCGTCCGCAGGGTAGCCGGCAGCGACGCTGGCGGCGTGGATCGCACTGGAAAGGCTGTCGATTTCATCGGTAGGCCTGCCAGCCCGCATCGTCACAGTGAACAACGGCATAGAACCTCCTGGCGCAGTAGCGTGCGATTAGGGCGCCGACACTTCGCAGGTATCGACCCATTCCCCTCCGTGGACGTCGTTCGCAAAATGTGCGCGCCTGAGCGGCCAGCGTCAGCCGATTCCCCTCACCTGCCTCCTTCAACGGCACACCTGTCCGGGCATTGATTGCGTCGCGAAAAGACCCTCCCTTCGGCTTCGCTCAGGGCAGGCGCTGGCTCGGGCGACACCCAACGCTTCACAACGATCACTCGCTCTTCAACAGCCCGTTGCGCGCCCGTCCTCGATCGCCTTGTCCTCGTTCCGCATCGCCGCCGGAAGCCTGAAGAATGTCCAGGGGTCGCGCATGAAGGCCTCTCTCGCTTGCGCCCGAGTGACCGGGTCGCACAGGGCGATGGCGGCGCGCCGCTGGAAGATCATGTCTCGTCGCACGTCGGACGTGTTGGCCGATGTGCCGTGCGCCAGGAAGCTGTGGGCCACGATGATGTCGCCGGCCCTGAGCCGCGGCACCACCATCCGTGCGCCCGCCAGGAACTGGCGCTGACCGTCCAGCTTGACCTCCCCCCAGTGCACCGGCACGCCCAGCGGCTGTTGCCGGAATGCCGTCGCGAATTTGTCGTGCGACCCCGGAAGGACATGAAACCCGCCCGCCGTGTCGGACGCGACGGCCGTCAACGCGACCCCGAACAGCATATTGAACGCGGCAAGCGACGGCTCCTTGCCGCCATCGATATGGAAATTCCGGCCCACCCCGCCCTTGGTCTCGAAGCCGGGGAGCGTCGACGCCAGCTGGATGCGCTCGGGGGCGTGCACCGTCTCCAGGATTTCGAGCGCCAGCGGATCCAGCACGGCGGCGGCGAGTGCCAGGAACGCAGGATCGGTGCAGTGCCTGATCTCCCTCCAGAGCTCGTTTCGGGATCTCTCCCAGCCACGGTCCGGATGGATGGCATTCAGATGGTTGGCGGCGTCCTGGGCCGAACGGAGACAGGGCTCGTCGATCGCCTGGGACACGATCGTGTAACCCTGCCGAACGAGCTCTTCCCAATGTGCTTCCGTGAACACCATCGACCGGTCCTGTCGTGAGTCAGCCGATGTCCCAAAGCAGGCCATCGGGAGCAAGGGCGTCGCCTCTGCCCGTCAATTCCGCGGCAGGCAATACATCGCAGCTCGGCCATAGTCCGGTTTCCAGAGCCTCGGCGTAACCTGGCGGCAGTCCGCGCTCGCGCATCTTGCGCGCCGCAGCGCCGGCATCGTACTGCAGGGACATCAGACGAATTTCGATGTCATGGCCGTTGGGAATGAAGAGGCTGTACCAGACCCGCGACGTGCCGTCATTGGCCGGCATGCCGAGAGCCCCGCTGTTGTGCCAAAGCCCGCCGCCGGCTGCGTGATTGAAGGGTATGCCGCTGTGTCCGCCAATGACGCCATGACAGCCGCTTTTCGCGATCTGGCGTTCCTTGTCCGTCCACGGCGTCGAGGCAAAGACAAAACCATTGATGCTGTCGACTGATCCGTGAATCACCGCCAACCGGCGATTGCCGATCGTGACGTCAAGGCGTCTTGGAAGCGATCGCATCCACGTGCGCTGCTCTGCGCCAAGCTCGCGGCTGGCATAAGCATACCAATCGACGGACAGTTGCTGACATTCTGTCCCCTCCTCGAAGCCGCAGCCGCAATCGTCCTTGTTCCAACCCAGGGACTCCTCGCAGTTGCCCATGATCACGGAGATGCCCCACTCCCGGATGGCGGCAACCGTTGCCACAGGATCGGCACAGTAGGCCACGACGTCGCCGGTGCAGACGATGTTGCCCGGTCGTATGCCCAGCCGAGCCGCCTCGCGCTGCAGGGCGACGGTGGCCTCAAGGTTGCTGTAGCAGCCGCCGAAGAACAGGACCGGCCCATCCATCGCGAGAATCGGATTTGGCGGCGGAGAGGTGCCGGCCGCGATGTCCGGCGTTGTGTCCTTCTGCAAGAGCAGTCCTTCCCTTCACTCGACCCGAGCCGACCGTCATCACCACGCGTTCACCGATCTCTGGGAATAAACCCGGGCACGCCGGTCTTCACGACGCTATTGAACCGGATCTTGGTCGCGACGCCGTCGCGAAGCTCCTGCATGGCGTCTTCCGGCAGGGTCGAAACCTCGAAGTTCTCCCGGAGCCGGCTGGGCTTGACGGAAGTGGTCAGGAGCGCCGTGCCGCGCTGGATCGCCCAGGCGAGCACGACCTGGGCAGGGGTTTTGCCGAGGCGCCGAGCGATGGCGGTGATCACCGGATCATCCAGCAATCGGGGCTCCATCGCATGCCCCAGCGCCGCAAACGCCAGCAGCACGATGCCGTGCCGCCGGCAATAGTCGAGCAACTCCCATTCCGGCAGATAGGGATGGGATTCGACCTCCACGACCGCCGGCTTGATGCGCGCGGCTTCGACGATCTCCTGCAGCTTCTCGAGATTGACATTCGACAGGCCGATCGCCCTGCACCGACCCTCGTCGACCAGGCTCTCCAGCGCCCGCCACGTCTCCACCAACGTCACGCCGGAGTCGTAGACAATCTGGCCGCGCTCGTCCTTCGGCTCCTGGTCGTCGCCCGGCTGGAAGGCAAAGGGGGTATGGATGAGATAGCAATCGACATGGTCGATCTGGAGTCGCCGGCGACTTGCCTCGAAGGCGGGTTTGACGCGCTCGGCACGATGATTGCTGTTCCAGAGCTTCGTGGTAACGAACACATCCTTCCGCTCAACCGCCCCCGCCTTGAACATCTCCTGCATGGCATCGCCGACGGCCTCTTCATTGCGGTAGCGTTCCGCACAATCGAAGTGACGAAACCCCGCTTCCAATGCGGCCTTGGTTGCCTGTTTGGTCGCGAGGGGATCCGGAATCAGCGTGCCAAACCCGAGGGCAGGAATTGCACCGGAGCCGTGGGTGAGGGGGATCTTCGCATCGCGAAGAGGGTCGGGCGCTGCCATGCTTGTACTCCTCCGTCCTGAGATCCGGCTCGACCCCGGACGGGTCGGGTCGCCCCCTCACGCCGTTCGCATTTCACCGCATCCGCTCGACCCATTGAGCGCGTGAAGGCCCCGGCTCAAACGCATCGCCGAAGTATTGGGTCTCGCGGGTCACCTTCCCATCTTTCAACTCCATGATGCTCACTGCGTAGGACGGTTGCCCGTCGTAAGTGAGGACGAATTCAGTGACCCAAAGGTCGGCAGCGCCAAGGATGCGCCGCACCGCGAAGCGCTTCTTGCTCGGCTGTGCGAAGCGGGACGCCTGAATATTGCGCCGGCCGCGGATGCGCTCGCCCGACTGCGGATACTCGAGCACGGCGTCCTCTCGGTAGATCTGGTGCTCCACCTCGAAGTCGTTCGCGTCGGACGCAGCCCAGTGGAGATCCAAAGCCGCTCGAATCTC
>Ga0137412_10004114_pt1 | contig 11623 bp, 18 predicted proteins | sample CZODoug2_1_16fun_FD_122160 | JGI IMG/M metagenome (GOLD analysis project Ga0137412, IMG submission 122160) | Vadose zone soil fungal communities from Angelo Coast Range Reserve, California, USA - CZODoug2_1_16fungal (Hybrid Assembly) | ecosystem: Environmental > Terrestrial > Soil > Vadose zone...
TCCCCGGCGCGCAATTCATTGGTGAGGTGCACCTGACACGCATTGCGCGCAACCCCAGGCGTGCGCTCAGCCCGATTCACAATTGACACATGTAGCATGTATGAAAGAGATGATGTAACAGAGTTTATTACATGTGTTAACGACTATGAACATTAAGGAATAGGGGGCCTGGGAGGAGGCTGCTGCCCATAGCCCGGTGGGTAGTAGTAACCCATCATTGGGTGGTAGACTTGAGGGGGCATTTGGGAGTGGGTTGTGGGGTATGGGTTTGGTGTTCCATGCATGCCTGGCGGGACAGGTGCGAACGGCATGCCATATCCAAAAGGTGGATATTGTGGGTAAGGCAGAGGCCCCGGAACGGTGCTGGGGGGTACAGAGCGCCCCAAAGTGGTGTTTTGCCCATCGAAATGGAAAGGAATGGCGCTGGTGGATGTCATCTGTGGAAGTTGCGTGATTGGTGAGGACCAGCTCGTGCCACTGTGGAACACTTACCATGGGCTGAGCTGCTGGGGGTAGAGACCCCAACATTGTTGACGGGCCAAGCATGGGGCTAGCGCCACTCGACATGTCAGGGTGTAGTTGCCCATCGCTCTTGAATCGTTTGGTAGGGCTGGGCTCCAATGTACCAGCCCGGTGCTTCCCTAGAGCACGCGCTGACCCCTTATGAGCACTCCTGGGAGGAGGTAAGGCCATAGAGAGAGGAAGGAGATCGGCGTCCAGTTGATAGTCGATATCCTCAGAGGCCGAGAAATGACGGCCCTTCGCAGATACGCTGAATGCGTCATCAGTAGTATCCGGATGAAAGACGTTGTCGAAGGGCTGCAGGCTCAAGGGCGTATGATTGACAAAGGTGTTCAGATGGGGGATGACAGCAGCCAGAAGACCCTTCTGCTTTTGACGGATGGTCTTGGTACATTTCGTACTGGTTGCAGGCTGATGGGCCACATTAGAAGTGTCTCATGGCATTGGCATAGGGGACCCCCTGCAGTACGCACCGTAAAGGTCATGGGTGTCGGGGTCGGTTGGGGTAGCGCACTTTGCTCCGGCCGATACTCAGAACGAAGGACGCGATCCCCATCAACTCTCTTGATGAGCCAATCCACACCTGAGTGATGTATATCAGAGCATGCAATACTAGGACATGAGCAAGACACATACCTTTTGGCTGCTTTCCAACGTAAAGCCGTTGCTCCTCATTTTGCTCGAGAATCGCTAAGAGGATCGCCCGAAAATCATCGGCCAACGAGTCGCCCATTTTGGAGGACCGAATCGGGATGGTCTTGGTTGATGCTTTGCTTGGCCAGTTTCCGATAACGTTGCCATTATCAATGAGCTTCTTCCCCCAAACTCTCCATTCTGTCCGTACATGCCGAGAGTGAGTCAACCCATCCCCTTGAATTGCGTCTAGAATTCCAGGTGAGTACGCCACTGGAATTGTGCAATGTTGGGCTTACCATCAATCAACGCTAGTGCTCTAGCTCCATTTTTGCGGACCGGATCGTGAGTCATCAAAAGGACATGGTTGCGGAAAGTCTGGATGATGGCGTCGCGCTCAGCCGGCAGCTCGTTGAGCGTTGAATCACGGTGGAAGAGAAGGTGGGCAAACTGCCACCAAGGCTCAGGGAGTCGGTTGGTCGTACGCTTCCACCCGGTGGATTGATCGGGAGCACACTCGATCAGCGCAGTCATGCCCTTAGAGGCCTCCAGTTCGATGTCACACCATGCACTCAGCTTGGTGTTCGCATCGAACTGATCTACCTCACTTGCGGTGACCTTCGTGGTGTTAAGGGAGACCTTGACACCTTTGAGCAGAGGTGGTTGACCCACTTGCTCGCGTAGGCGGTTCCTTAAGAAATCAAGTCAGGCGTACATAAGGTATGCATGAAAGGAAGAAACTCACCGAATTCCGAGCTCCAGGTCACTAAATAGCAGTTGCAGGTCCGCACCCTCTTCGCTGAGAATCTTGGATACAAGTGGGTCGTTGACAATGAGCCCACTTGCTGACCGTGCCATGGGGTCGCGTGGATTTGCGGGGATGATGCCTGCGAAGACGTAAATTTTTGAGAGGACAGCCGGCACAATCTGCGAATGTAATTATATTAGTAACGTAAAGGAAATAGAGCTAATACCTACCACATTCATTATGTCCATCTCCAACTTCCGGACTCAAAGTAGCCCAGGAGGGACTCCATCCTCCCTCTCTTCAGTGGAGCAACCGAGGTCTTGCTCCACTGAAGCGCACCAACTGTCTCGTGCTTCGCGCGTACCAAGTTCTTTCATCTTCTTTTGGTATGAGGACATGATTATTGCGGTGTTCATTCTACGTACTAACAATGACTTTCAGTCTGCTGTCGAGATAGAAATGATATATGACATACCTTCTTCAGAGCCGAGTGCACGCTCCTCCTCTTGATGGTGATGCTTCCACCACTTCTGGAAAGAGTTCCAGGAGTTAAGCCCCCCGGCGGGCTTCGAGTGCTGCCTGGTTAGGTGGTGAAGGTGAGAGAGCCAGACGTCGGCGGGCACTCCGTGTTTCTCTTCCTGATGGCGCACCCAAGCGCCACCAACGGTCTTCAGCCATTCTTCCACTTCTAATTCCATACCAGGAGTAAGCGCCAATGGCTCGGTCAACTCTGGTTCTGGTGGGACGGTGTGGATCGAAGTGGCATCGGGAACAGTATCTGAGTCTACATTGAAGAGTGAGTTCCTCGGACAACAGCTGATGAATGGAGCACATACCTGTTATGATGATGACTGAACCTGGTGAGGCTTCAGAGCCGGGGTCTTCGCGTGCTGAGTGTGTGGGAGAACGTGGTGCGATCAGTTCTCCAAGAGAAACCAACCCCGCCAGTTCGTTAGGTGGAATAGTCTTGAGGTCGAGTTGCATCACTGTAGACGTGCTGGCTACAGCTGGCACTGAGAGAGCTGACGGGTTTGTGTGTTGGGGAGGATGTGGAGGGCGCGGAGCTGGGAAGGGAGAATCCTGACCAACAACATTGAGTGCTGTAGACGCACTCGTAGCTGGCACCGAGAGAGTCGGAGGGATGGTTGCTCGGGTGTTCATGTGTTGGGGAAGATGTTGAGAAGGCAGAAGATGCGGAGATGGGCAGAGGGAATCCTGGCCAATGGTATCGAATGGTATTTGAGGTTTCACGGGGCGCTGTATAGACCCAAGGATCATCAGCTGGAGGATTTTAATCTGCTGAATGGTGAACGCACCAATGGATACTGAGCACCATCATCCAGCACGTACTCATCACACCCGACTAACCAACCTACATCCATGTCACTTGGTGTGGGTGTTGGTGTTTTGAGAGGGAGAGGGAGTGGTACTTGGGTAGGAGCCAATGTGGTGAGCAGCTTGCAAGGGGGTTGGGAAGGAGATGAAATGGCCTTATTGCTGATCTTGGTGTACCTTGTTTGCCTTTTGGGAGGCACTCCCACAGCAGAGTCCTGAAATGAATGGCGTGAGAGGGATTCTACATAAACGAAATATTGGTGCTCACCGATGCGATGGTTGGGGCATCAAATGCGGTCCTGTTACGCAACTGGAGCAAGGGATAGTTAGTTAGATGGCGATCCTCCAGTTCAGACATGTTACTTACTGCAGCAGCACATTTGGGCTGTGCTTGAGATGACATGGGGGTGTCTTTCTTTGGGTGGCTCATCACTAGGGTGCACACTGGACAGAACGAAATGAGAAGCAGCTGAAGACAGAAAATGAGAGAGCGGAGGGAGAATGTTGTTCAACCTGGAGAGGATGAGGGGTGACAAGAATTATTATACCAGCTTTGGGTCACTTGTAGCATGCCCCACTCCCAATAGATTTGGCTATCAAGGCTGTGGTACAGTGTCATTAGCAGGGTTGCACAACGGGGGCCATGTGGAAACACGTACATGTGAGCGCGTGTGGTAGTGACTGTCAAACTCATTAGGTCAATTCAATCAAATTACCATTGTCACGCATCTGAGTCAGAAATCACCGTCACACTATAAATCCACAAAATCGTGAAGGGTTGATGACATTTTATTCTTCAAAACATGGGTCTCACATGTGCAAATACATACTTCAGTATCACTCTAGTGATCTACCAGTCCGGACTTACCAATCCTACTGCATGGCATGAGCCGTGTACGTCAGTGTATGGCCTAAGGCAATGAGTTCAGCAATGAGTATGATAGGTAAAATAGAGAGCGCAGAGGAAAACTCACAGATCCATGGCCCGATAAATTTGATGAACCCAAGTCGGCACATTAGAGTCACCAACTTCATGATATGCAGTGAGGAGTTGTGCATACTCTTCAATTTTGTCTGCACACCAACTCATCTTGACTTGCTGGAGTAGCCAAGTCCACCTGCGTTGTCGATCCTCCAATTCAGGGCTGGTAGGTGTCGTGCCCCCTTGACGCGAGACTTTCGCGCGCTGGTAGATTCGTGAGCGGTACTGTTTGTTATCTCGAGTACTAGTATATAAAGTATTAATGAGCAGGTTGACCAAGGAGTGTAGAGCAATGGGCACTTACCCGATGAGGAACTGCCAATATGCCTCTCGCTTGCGATTGCGGTCACGCTCGAGACGCTCCTCTCTTGTACGAAAACGAGGACGTCCAGTTTCTTGATCTTCAACCTGCCTTGCGGTTACATTGTCGGATGGGCTACAAGAAGTAGCCTTTTGATTCTGATGGCGGCGTAAGTTGAATGAGCTTGAAAATGTACGCATACACCTCCAGCACCAGCGAGACAAAGGTACGCGTTGCGTTTGCTGAACAGGTTTGGTGGATGGCGACGAATGGCGGGGCATAAGGGGAAGCGCGGGTTGTCAGGCCCAAACAACAAACACTGGTCGTCGCGTCGAGGAGTCATCAGGGCCTAGATGGGGTGCTCTAATATCAGTAATTAGTGATAATTTGAAATATATTCTTGAAGTTCTCTGAATCACGGCTCGTTTCTATGAAGTTTTATTGAACTCGCCCATGAAATCATCTAGACTGTTCAGTGGAAGGGATGGGAAGTCACAAGCTGAGCCTGTAATATAAAGGTAGAGATATTATCATATACACTGAGCACTTAAACGATATGCCAGCTACCTATGTCTCAATTGTATTTGGCTGTCTTTAGATCTGATGTAGTGTTGTATATTTTAGGGTCCCTAATTACGAATTCTATCTTTTATCTGTAACTATAGTCGTTATGGGTACTTTTCGGGAGTTCTCTACAAGTTTTGTGCTCATGCTCTTCCCTGGAGAAAGGTTTATCGGGCTCTTCCCGCCCGTAGTGTAGGGCACAGGAGCTCCTTGGTCACTTGGAAATGTACCTGAGGTATTGCCCTACCATATCACAGAATGTTGCTCTTAACCCTGTTTTCCCCGTGATGTGAAGACAGCGCAGATATGGACTTGAGACACTCTTTTTGGCCCGAGTTGGTGCATGGGCTATTCGCCACCTGAAATTTGAGAAAATCTGAATAAATAGTAGTCATCCAAACATCTAAGTTCGCGGAGGGGTAGAGATTTAGGGCTGCCCAGTGTCAAGTTATGGAGCTCCTCAGTGAGCTCAGAGATAAGATGTACTGTACATTCTAAATTCAGCAGATCATAGATTTACCTAGAGGAGTTGCATGAGTGTGACCAACCTGTTATTGCCTGATAGACTCACTGTGACACCCTCTTACATAACTACTGTGCATATTTACATCGTTTCAAGAGCCTCGATCAGCATCGTGGCACAACGAATTTGGTAAATTATCGGCAATGGAGTGCGCGCACTTCAAGTGATGCCCAATCCGGATGACCTGCCGTTACCACCTTCTATTTCAGGTCCTCGATCTCAAAGATCCCCTGGATTGTGGCAACTGTCGATTGACTTAGAGACTGTGCAACCAAGGACTCAGGCCAAGAAAGCCATGGACCTTAATCAAATCAGGAAACAGCCCCACCCCAGAAGACACAAATGGATATGAATGTCTCGGCGGTCATACGATGGGCCGGCGATCGGATACGCGCGTACTCAGGGCCATTCACAGATTTGGGGCACCTTTGTCAGCACATTTAAATATGTTCAATGTGACCCCGTGCCTTTTACAATGAAGTATCCACCAAGTTGAGCTGCGCGCAGGCCATTATGGGGTGTGCGCACTACAAACTGAGCCTCACCACATTTGACAAGTCCATGAATTAATGGCACACTGACAAGCGACAATGAGGGGTTTCTCTACCTCAAGAGCAGCATGGAAAAGGTGTTGCACCATGGGGTCAAAAGAAAAGAGTTGGTAAATTGACGATTACTTGCTGTAAGGTATGGCGGTCGCTATGGCATAGTACTGACTGTATACACAGTAGCTCCTACAACTCGATATTCATTTGATGTCCTTACCACTCAAACGAAAGCGCGAGTCTTCGCGCGAGTCTACTGGCACTGCAGCATGTAGCTCAAGCAACCCGGGGAGAGGAGGACACACAGGTATAGGTCGTAGTAATATCCATGCTCCTGGTCGTCGTCGCGGTCGCGGCTGTAGCTTCCACATACCGAGTCGCAATGCTTCACACACTGTAATTCTTACAGAAGTGTGGAAGCATCGCACTCACGGTAAATATTCAGTCTCTTCGCAGTTAGGTCCAGCCCCTCCCTCTTCACCGACAAGCCGCCCAACAGTCGAATCGCCAGTTCGTGACCAGCCTGACAAGCTCCCAGAAACGCCACAGCTGCTTCACCACTATACCGAGGCTGATAGACCCCACAACCTAGACAACTCTGTCAATTTCTCGGAGTACCAACACGCACAATCAATTCATCTGCAAAAGGTCGATCGCCCGAATGGACCCCTAAGGCAAACACACAGGAATAAGCGACGAAATCAGGCATCGACATGGATGGAACAGGTGATCCCCCTACTTTTTGAACCATTCATGGACCTCTTGCGACGGACACAAAGCGGTCGGGTGTCTGTTTCACCTGCAGCTCCTAACGACGATGCTTGCTCATGCTCTTCGGTTCCTCTCAAGGTAACCTGCGTGTCCTGGGATCGTTGGTACTCCTCCTCTTCCAATCGATCCCGTTCTAACCGCATTTATAGGCTTTGAAGACTGTACTTTCCTTGCCTGTCAATGTCGCCCAATTGCTGTCCAACTCATGAAATCAGGGTTCTTCCCGTGTGCACCCATTCGCCCCACACTCGCTGTAGATATCAACTTGCTGCAGTTCGTGTGCTTTGGATTCCTCAACATGGCCCCTAACGTCACTGGCTGGGCGAAAACGATCGAAGAATTCCTGCGCATCAGGGGATATGTCTTTAATGGAGCGGTTTGTTCACCTATTCTTATTGATTTGAGGAGATATTGCTGACTCACATGCAGAACGCGTTCCGAAGACGATTCGGCAATGCACTACAATGGTACCAAGTCCTGGAACAGAGGATGAAGCACGAGGTAGACACCTGGGTTCAAGCTATTCCCTCCAGTCGTCGCGATCGAACTGAAGCTCGCAATGACGCTCCTATACCAACAAGCACCATTCCGCCCGCCAATTCACCTCCTACTTCCCACTCAGTTAGAACAGGCGACCCACTCTCAGTGATACAATCCAGCACTGCTGCGACTGAGGCGGTTCCAGATGAGGAAACACGCCCGGAGGTCATTATGATCGGGAAGGCGGAAGGCGCAGCAAACCCAAGCTGGCACCAACCATGCACCCCTATTGCTTTTCCATGTCCTTCAAATGACAGTACACGTGCCCTCGACCGTCATGCTCGCGAGGACACCCCATCACCATATTTGACGAGGCGATGTCCTGTCTGCTTTGGCACTTCAGCTGCTAAGTTAGACCACTTAAGGTATGTCATAATACAAATTCGGGCACTGGCTTATCAGTAAAATCACAGTGCGCATGCTATCGTCTGTTTGGATGCCAACTTTTCCCAGCGTCGTCGTCACTCAAAGTACAAGGACCCAAACCTCTTGCACCCAGACACACATTGGATTTCTCCAGAGGACGCTATAAAAATGGAGGTTGAAGTTGAGGCCGCCCGCACTGGCACCAAACGCCAGGCAGTGAACGACACTTGCACATCTACAAATATCCCTGATGAGGTTTCTGATGATTGCCAAAAGACCTTTGTCGCTGCGCAAAATATTTCCAAGACAAGCAACAAGATATTCGCAGACACTGCAATCATGGCACTTGTCTGTCGGCACGATCGCCCCTTGCTCTTGGTAAATATGACTTCACCTGGAGAACGCCAGCACTATGCCCTTGCCCTGCTGTGCAAATTCTTTGGACAGCTGCCTGACAACTGGGATATCGGCTTACTTTATGACATTGCCTGTCAGCTGCATCACAGCATGCAAAAGGTATGTTCTATTTCGATTAATGGTAGTCAATATACTAAGGTTACCTGGCACTAGTTTGGATATCTTGCCCAATACTTAGACAGGATATCATTTGCTGTCTCTGTGTTTCATGCGTATGGTCACCAATGGTCCTGTCAGCTAGTCTATCACCCTCGAAAGTGTGTTGGATTTGGTTTAAGCGATGGAGAAGGCTGCGAGCGGCTTTGGAGTGCACTCCGTGGGCTCATCCCGTCCATGCATTCCTCTGGGGTGAGTCCCTTGGCACGTATTTATTCTTTTATCTGACAAGTAATTCTAGTATCATCGCCGATTGTTCACCCTTGACGCCCATCTTCATCATTTTGCGCAAAACACCTTACTGGGACTCGGCGATTGGCTCAGGCGCAAGTTGGAGGTGGTTGATCTCAAAAGGCGAAAGGCTCTCAATGTGCTACAAGAAATAGAATACACGAAAGACGAGCTACGGGCTGCTTGGAAGGATCAAGTGAAGACGCAGAGCAAGGACCTGCCTTGTGAGTAAGGCATCATTACGGGTTTTCGGTACTTACCCACCTTTTGCAGGACAATCAAAGAAGCTAGGCAGTCATGCCGTCGCCAAAATCGTCGAAAAGCGTAGCTTGCTTACACGCATGAAGAGGGACCGCAAGAAATATGACGTGAAACTGGACAGGGCCCTCCAAACCGGCTCTGCAACCGACATCGAAGCAGCACAAGTAGACCTTGATAGAGCTGAAAAACGGATAGACGACTTGCAAGGGGCTATTCTACGTCAAGAAACCCACCTTGGACTTACTGGGCGACTCAAGCTCAAGGAGTTCAAGGATAGCGAGTACTTGCAGCTACGTGTGAACGCAACCGTTTTGCGAGAGAGAATTGTGGCCCGCCTGGTGGAGCATCGATTCGAGATGAGCAAGTTCGACCGATTAGCTCGCTACGAACGCATGGGTAAATACATTTATTATGCGTTCCACTATTTATGACTAACATAAATCCCCAGCAAACCGTGAACACGTCCAGACGAAGCACAGCATTAATCGTAGGAAAACAATAATCGATCGAGACATCAAGCAATTCGAAGGCCTCCGTGAACAAATCAGGGAGCTGATAGACCTTGGGAAGGCACCTGCGAACGCATCTGTGCCCCAGTCGCTCATCAACCAACGGATCTGGGACCTTGGTGTGGATGATCCGATTTGGAGCGACCCAGCCCTATACGCTGGTGGTGAAGAGGTTCCTCGGTGGATGTACGATACCACCTTCAAAGCGGGCATTCGAGCGGTCTTACAACTCGATCGCTGTAGTGAAGAGAGTGAACGCTTGGAGTCGGAGACGGAAGGTTTCATCAGATGGGTTGCGAACAGATTCGACCTACTCAATCAAGCATGGCACGAGTCAGCAGGTACGCTACATGCTGACTATTCATCATATGTATTGAGCCACTCATAGATTCACCTGCGCTCCAATACCAAGTGACCCAGCGTCAAATCGAGCATGCAAGGGTACTGGATGGATGCATGTATATGCAACGGGTGAGGCTGTTGGAAATGGGGCCTGTCCAGCAAGTTCTCGATCGTATAGACTCCGGGTTGACTATCACGACCGCTGCCCCGGACGTTCATGGAGACTTACCGGATTCAGAGTGCGACTTAGTATCAGATGACGATTATGATGAAGGAGGGGAAGTGGAGTCAATTCCCGATGAAATTGACTATGCTGGGAACCTATATGACAAGTTTGAAATAGCCCTAGCGGTTCAAGAGCAACAGTCGGAGGCAGATGATGATCTACTCCTCAATGAGTCCGATCCCCTCATTTTTGAGGGGGATGAGGCACCTTTATCAGGCGAGATCAAGGCCAGCCCATCTCCTCCACGAAATATATTTCCTCCACCATCCTCTCCACTATCTCCGTCACCAAATTCTCTTCGATTTTATCCACGATCTTCTGCATCATCTCCGCCCAATGCTCTTCCTCTGGTTCCCACTCCGCTCATACCTCCTTCACGACCCTCACAAGACCAGCACCCTCAGGAAGGTGCTCAACCCTCAATGGTATCGGATCAGCGATGCCACCCTTCAGCCACCGTACGTGAACCATCCCGCATTTCTGGCCGTTTCCGCCTTATGGGTGAAGTCATCACAGAGTTCAACGACCCAACGCGGTGGATGCAAGGGGCCATGATCCAGGTCTTTGGTGAAGCATTATGTCGGCGCACCCACCTGCATTCGCAACGGGTCCGTCGTGTCGATATTCTGCCTTCCGAGCTTCCAACAATGCTAGAACGGTTGAAGCTGGGCTTTAAAGGTGATCGACTTGACCTCGAGATGCAAATTCGACAGTGTCTCCAACCTGACGAATGTGGCATGTGGCTCATTCCCGTATGCCACAACTCTCATTGGTGGCTCATCAAGATTGATTGGATCATCAAGTCGGTTCTCGTCTTGGATAGCCTTTCAAGACGTGGACAGGATGCAATTGACGTTCTCACCTTTGCCCGCAAGATCATAGAAAAAATCCACAAGGTGCTGGGAAAGCCTTATGTCCCGTGGAGTAGCTTCTCACTCGACCCTGTAAGTCCCAATGTCCTGAGAGTATCTCCTTCACTTAATAACCTTAATCAGCGTCTGCCGCGACAAACCAATGCAAATGATTGTGGGCCACATCTTGCATTCGACATTGCATGCCTAGCAAAAACAGGAGAGCTTAGCATACTACAGGAATCTTCTGTCCCAACCTGGCGAACACTCATACTCAAGCAACTTCGTGAGCTACCTGTATATGACCCAAAACAACCACGACCCACTATTCGTTCAGATGACGTCATTGACCTTACATAAATACATTCACACCTGTAAACACTATTTTTTTAAATATTATTTCGTTTAAGGATAATTGATAGTGGAGTGCGCGCATCTCATGCGCCTCTCAATGAATGCTAGTGTACAACATGTAGATGGAATTAGCGCGAACACAGGCACAAGGGAAATGACCCAAGTGGAGCTGCTGCGTGCAATGCGCGAGCTGCCATGGGCGCGCCACAAATGACAAAGGTGGAGTTGCGCACGGGAAGTCGAGGTGCACACACTGCGCGAGCTGCCATACGCGCGCCACAAATGACAGAGGTGGAATTGCGCGCCTGACGTTGAGGTTCGCGCACTTCGCGAGCTGTCTTTTGCACCTCACCAAGAGAATTGCATGCCAGGAGTTGCAGTGCACGCACTCCACTGACTGCAATGCGCACACCACAAATGACAGAAGTAGAATTGGGTGCCTAAAG
>Ga0137412_10004115_pt1 | contig 11619 bp, 9 predicted proteins | sample CZODoug2_1_16fun_FD_122160 | JGI IMG/M metagenome (GOLD analysis project Ga0137412, IMG submission 122160) | Vadose zone soil fungal communities from Angelo Coast Range Reserve, California, USA - CZODoug2_1_16fungal (Hybrid Assembly) | ecosystem: Environmental > Terrestrial > Soil > Vadose zone...
GCTCAAGGGCTGGGCGGAGCCGAAGGTCATCGTGCGCTTCTGGATCATCTCCCTGCTGCTCGTGTTGTTCGGATTGGCCACCCTGAAGCTGCGATGAGTGCACCTGCGACAAAACCCTCTTCGGCAGTCATCGTCGGTCTCGGCCGGACGGGACTGTCCTGCGCGCGCTATCTGCACGCGCTGGGTTGGAAGATCGCCGTGACCGACACGCGCGCTCAGCCACCGGAGCTGGCGGGCTTGCGCCAGCTGGATTCCAGGATTCCGGTCAGCGCGGGTGGACTCGACACCCGGGTGCTCGACGATGCGGTGTGCGTAGTGGCATCGCCGGGAGTTTCGCTCAACGCGCCGTTCTTCGTGGAGGCACAGCGTCGAGGCCTCGAGATCGTCGGTGATATCGAGTTGTTCGCGCGGGCGGTCGATGCTCCCGTGGTAGGAATCACGGGAACCAACGGCAAGAGCACCGTGACCACGCTGGTCGGGCGCATGGCCGCGCGCGCGGGAATCAAAGTGCGTGTGGGCGGAAATCTCGGCGAACCGGCACTCGATCTGCTGACCACCGCTCGGGCTGATGTCGAACCCACACAGCTGTACGTGCTGGAGCTGTCGAGCTTTCAACTCGAAGCCACGCGCTCCCTGGATCTCCAGAGCGCAACCGTGCTGAACGTGACCGCGGATCACCTGGATCGCTACGCATCGATTGAAGACTACGCGATCGCCAAGGCGCGTATCTTCGCCCGCTGCGACACGGCAGTGATCAATCTCGACGATCCGCTCGTCGTGGCCATGCCCATCCCCGGACAGCGCACGCTGGGCTTTTCGCTACGCGCAACGATTGGAGCGGACTACGCGGTTGCACCTAAGGACGGTGAATGGTGGCTCATGCGGCGCGACGCGCCCCTCATGCCGGTGTCGGGGATGAAGATCAAGGGCTTGCACAACGCCGCCAATGCTCTCGCATCGCTCGCGCTCGGTGAGGCGTTGGGTCTGCCGATGGTTGCCATGCTCAGCGAGCTCGCGACATTCGCAGGGCTCCCACATAGGTCGCAATGGGTGGCCGATGTCAACGGCGTCACTTATATCAACGACTCCAAGGGCACCAATGTCGGCGCGACGATCGCGGCCGTCAGCGGCATGGCGGGACCCTTGATCATCATCGCCGGCGGTGACGGCAAGAACCAGGATTTCACTGCGCTGGCGGATGCATTCCGCGGCAAAGTTCGCCACACGGTGTTGATTGGGCGCGATGCAGATGCGGTCGCCCGTGCTCTGCACGGAGTGAGCACAACGGAAATGTGCGCCTCACTGGAGGACGCCGTGAAGGCTGCGGCGCGCGCCGCGAAGCCGGGTGACACGGTGTTGCTCTCGCCGGCTTGTGCCAGCCTGGATATGTTCCGCGACTACACACATCGCGGCGCCGTCTTTACCCAGGCCGTGAAGGAGCTCGCCGCGTGAATACCGCCGCTGCGAGCTCAACAATGACCTACGCCCGTTCCGGCAGGAGCGGCGCAGCGGTGCACATCGACACCGTGACGATAGCTGTCGTCCTGTCGATCGCGCTGCTGGGTCTCGTTATGGTGACGTCCGCATCGGTGTCCATTGCCAGCAAAGACACCGGCCAGACGTTTTTCTATCTCGAACGACAGCTGGTTCTGATGTTGATTGGCGGCGCGTTCGCGGTGCTGCTGTTTTGCATCCCGACCCAGTTACTGGAAAAAATATCGGTCCCGTTGCTCGTGTTGGCGATCGCCATGCTGGCGCTCGTCTTCATTCCGGGACTCGGGCACGCCGTGAACGGCAGCCGTCGCTGGCTGACACTGGCCGGACTCAACTTTCAGGCGTCCGAGCTGGCTCGCGTTCTGGTCCTCATCTACCTGGCCAGCTACGCAGTTCGGCGCGAGGAAGAGTTGCGGATGACGTTCGGTGGCCTGATCAAGCCGCTGGGTCTGCTGGTGTTCGTGGGAGCGCTGTTGCTGGCCGAGCCGGACTTCGGTGCCGCCACGGTGTTGTTTGCGACGGGCTTCGGAATGTTGTTCCTGGCCGGGGCGCGACTGCGCTACGTCATTGCAATGACGGTGATCGCGGGAGCCGGATTTGCCGTGGTGGCGGTCTCATCGAGCTATCGGATGCGCCGCCTCACCACCTTCCTCAATCCGTGGGCGGATCCCTACAACAGCGGCTTTCAGCTGACCCAGTCGCTGATTGCCATTGGCCGCGGCCAGTGGTTTGGAGTGGGCCTGGGCGAGAGCGTCCAGAAATTGTTCTACCTGCCGGAAGCACACACCGATTTCTTGTTCGCCGTCCTAGCCGAGGAACTTGGATTGGCGGGCGTCGTCGCGACGCTCGCCCTTTTCCTCGCCTTGATCTGGCGCAGTTTCTACATCGCCCGCCTGGCATCCGATGCGGGGCTGAAGTTCCAGGCTTACCTGGCATCCGCTTTCGGCTTGTGGGTCGGCATCCAGGCTTTCATCAACATGGGCGTCAACATGGGCGTGCTGCCCACCAAGGGGTTGACGCTCCCCTTCATGAGCTACGGCCGATCGAGCCTGATTGTCTCGCTCGCCTGGGTGGGATTGTTGTTGCGCGTGTATCACGAAGCGATGCTCGAGACGCGCGGGTCGGCAACAGTGCGGCAGCGCGGTGCTGCCATGGAAGGCGAGAAAGGGCGTCAGGGCCGCCTCTTCGAGGGTGACCCGGAATGAGCTCAGTGCACGCACGTCCCATCCTGATCATGGCCGGTGGAACCGGCGGCCACGTCTTCCCGGCGTTGGCCCTCGCTCGCCTGCTGCGTGCCCGGTCGTTTGAAGTCATCTGGCTCGGCACCCAGCGGGGACTCGAAGCGCGTGTCGTGCCGGCGGATCGAATTCAGATTGAGTGGCTGTCCGTGGGTGGTTTGCGCGGCAAGGGCGTCATGACGTTGCTCGCGGCCCCGTTCCGACTGGCGCTTGCGTTGAGTCAGGCGCTGCGAGTCATGTGGCGGCATCGACCGCTGGTCGTGGTGGGCCTCGGCGGCTTTGTCACAGGCCCCGGTGGAGTGGCCGCATGGCTGACACGCCGGCCGCTGTTGATTCACGAACAGAATGCCGTCGCGGGATTCACGAATCGCTGTCTGTCACATCTGGCACGGGAGGTCCTGGAAGCCTTTCCAGGCAGCTTCGGGAGCGGTGTCCGGGCGCGTGCGATTGGCAATCCAGTGCGCCAGGACATCAGTGCGATTGCGCCGCCGGCGAGCCGCTTTGCGGATCGCACGGGGGCGATTCGAATTCTCGTGATCGGCGGCAGTCAGGGTGCAACGCGTTTGAATGCGGTCGTGCCGTTTGCCTTGGCTCGTCTCAAGCAACTCGCCACCGCTGACGTTCCGGCCATCGATGTTCGTCACCAGGCGGGCGAGCGTTGGATCGACACCGGACGCCAGAGTTATGCGAGCGCGGGCGTCCGCGCCGATGTGCGGCCGTTTATCGAGGATATGGCCGAGGCGTACTCGTGGGCCGATCTCGTGATCTGCAGGTCCGGGGCACTGACGGTGTCTGAGCTTGCCGCAGCCGGCGTGGGCGCGATCCTGGTTCCGTTTCCAGCGGCCGTTGACGATCATCAGACTCACAACGCCCAGTATCTGGTGAAAGAAGGCGCGGCCGTGTTGATCGCCGATCGCGATCTCACCGCGGAGCGTCTGTCGGATGAGTTGCAGCGACTGTGCGCCGGTCGAGGCAAGCTCCTGGCGATGGCTGAGCGGGCCCGCCTGTTGGCTAAGCCCCAGGCCGCTGACGAGCTGGCTGCGTCGTGCCTCGCGATGGCCGCGAAGGAGGCCGCGTGATCGAGGAACGGCGCTCACAGGATCGGCGCGTGAACCTCGAACGGCCCTCCGTCGAGCGGCGCGCCGCACCTGACCGGCGCGATCGGATGCGTCGGATCAACACGATCCACTTTGTTGGCATCGGCGGCAGCGGCATGGGTGGCATCGCCGAGGTGCTCATCAACCTGGGTTACGCCGTGCAAGGCTCCGACCTCAAGGACAACGCGGTCACTCAGCACCTGGCCAGGATTGGTGCCAAGGTTTTCATCGGTCACGTTGCGGAAAATATCACCGGCGCCGATGTTGTAGTGGTGTCGAGCGCAATCGCGCGCGGCAACCCCGAGATTGATGCCGCATTGGCGCAACGGATCCCGGTAGTGGCCCGGGCCGAGATGCTCGGTGAGCTGATGCGTTTTCGATATTCCATCGCGGTGGCGGGAACGCACGGCAAGACAACCACGACGAGTCTGGTTGCCAGTATTCTGGCCGAGGGCGGCGAGGATCCCACGTTTGTCATCGGTGGGCGTCTGAAGAGCGCAGGTACCAACGCTCGCCTGGGGGCCGGCCGCTATCTCGTTGCCGAGGCTGACGAAAGCGACGCGTCCTTCACACATTTGCAACCGCTCATTGCGATTGTCACCAACATCGATAATGACCACCTGGTCACGCATGGCGGTGACTTTGAGTTGCTGAAACGCAGCTTCGTCGATTTTCTGCACAATCTGCCGTTCTACGGGCTGGCTGTGCTGTGCCTCGATGATGCCCATGTTCGCAGCATCGCCCAGTCTGTTGGCAGACCCATCGTGTCCTACGGTTTGAGCTCCGCAGATGCAGATGTTCGTGCTGTAAACATTCGCCGTAACGCCTTACAGACGAGTTACGACGTAGTGCGTGCATCGGGCACGCCGCTCAACGTCACTGTCAATCTGCCCGGCACGCACAATGTGCTCAATTCGCTGGCAGCCATTGTCGTGGCCAGTGAGATCGGCATCGAAGATGCCGCCATCCAGCGTGCGCTCGCAAACTTCCAGGGTATCGACCGACGGTTGCAACACATCGCCGATGTCGAGACGGCTGCCGGGCGGGTCACGATCATCGATGATTACGGTCACCACCCGACTGAGGTGGCGGCAACGCTCGAAGCCTTACGCCAGGGTTACCCCGGCCGCCGCATCGTGCTCGCGTTCCAGCCGCATCGCTATACGCGAACGCACGACCTCATTGATGATTTCAGCAAGGCGCTGTCCACCGCAGACGCGTTGTTGGTAACCGAGGTATACGCGGCTGGCGAGGCCCCGATTCCCGGCGCTGATGGCCGCGCCATCTGTCGTGCGGTTCGCGGCCGCGGCAACGTTGAGCCGATCTTTGTCGAGAAGGTCGAGGGCCTGGCCGAGTCGCTGGCGGATGTGATTCGGGACGGCGATGTGATCGTGACCATGGGGGCAGGTCACATCAGCGCCATCTCGCACGAGTTGCCTGGCCGGCTGGCCGTGAAAGAGGGGCACGCGTGACTGTGACTGTCGCTCCCGAATTCGCACTGCGTGTCAAACGGAACGAACCCATGAGTCGCCACACGTCCTGGCACGTGGGTGGGCCCGCGGAGGTGTTCTTCAATCCGCGTGATCGATCGGACCTGGCTGCGTTCCTGAAATCGTTGCCGGACGATGTGCCGATTCATTGGATCGGCCTCGGCAGCAACCTGTTGGTGCGTGACAGCGGGGTGAAGGGTGTTGTCATCACCACCGTCGGCACGTTGGATCGGCTCGACCGGCTCAATCAGACAACGGTGTATTGCGAGGCCGGAGTTGCCTGCGCTCGCGTTGCCAAGCAATGCGTGAAGTGGGGGCTGGGGCCGGCTGAGTTCTTCGCTGGAATTCCCGGAACGCTCGGGGGTGCCCTGGCCATGAACGCCGGTGCCTTTGGCGGCGAGACGTGGGCCCAGGTTATTGATGTGCTGACCATGGACCGCCATGGCCGCGAGCAGCGGCGGACCGCGAGCGAGTATCAGGTGAGTTACCGGAAGGTGACGGGCCCGCTGCAGGATGAGTGGTTTATTGGCGCTCGTTTGAAGTTCGAGCACAAGCCCGGGGTGAGCGAGACCAAGGTGCGCGAGCTGCTGGAGAAGCGCAAGGCAACACAGCCGATCGGCGAGTGGAGTTGCGGTTCCGTATTTACAAATCCCCCCGGCGATCACGCCGCGCGCCTCGTGGAGGCGTCCGGTTTGAAGGGTTATCGGGTGGGTGACGCGTCGGTGTCGCAGAAGCACGCGAATTTCATCATCAACCACGGCAATGCCACCTCAGAAGACCTGGAACGTTTGATCAGCCACGTACAAGAGACTGTCGAGCGCGAGCACGGAATCCGTTTGACCCCCGAGTTCCGCGTGATGGGGGCCTGATGCGTCTTACGTACAACCCCACTGCGATGCACAGAGCGACCGACGCGAAAGAGTTCGGTCGCGTGGCTGTGCTCCTGGGCGGCGATTCGACTGAGCGTGAGATTTCGCTTCTCAGCGGGAATGCGGTGTTGGCTGCATTGCAACGCCGCGGAGTGGATGCACACGCGTTTGATCCGCGTGAGCGGTCGCTGCCGAAACTGGTAGATGATCATTTCGATCGGGTCTGGATCGCGTTGCACGGTCCGGGCGGTGAGGACGGCACGCTGCAAGGCGCTCTGGAATATCTCGGCGTCCCCTACACCGGTAGTGGAGTCATGGGCTCTGCGATCGGCATGGACAAGTTGCGCACCAAGCGCCTGGCCCATGCGATCGGGGTTGCCACCGCCGACTACGTGGTTTTGCGGGGCCCGCAGGATTTTGAGATTGCGATTGAGCGCCTCGGCGTACCCATGATCGTAAAGCCGGCGACGCAAGGCTCCAGTGTCGGAATGTCGAAGGTCGAAAAGGCGGCTGATCTGCCGGCGGCGTACGAGCTGGCGGCGAAGATTGAGACCGCTGTGTTCGCGGAGCCGTGGATTACGGGTAAGGAATACACCGTGGCGGTGTTGCAGGGGCAGGCACTTCCGTCGATCCGGATCGAAACGCCGAAGACGTTTTACGACTACGAGGCCAAGTATTTCCGCGACGATACGCGGTACTTCTGTCCCTCGGGTCTGTCAGTGCCTGCCGAGCAGCACCTTGCGAACCTCGCGGTTGCCGCTTTTGAGGCCGTGGGCGCCAGTGGTTGGGGCCGTGCCGATTTCATGACGGATGCCACGGGGCGCCCGCTGCTGCTCGAAGTGAACACGATTCCGGGAATGACCGACCACAGCCTGGTGCCGATGGCGGCACGGGCGACCGGCATTGATTTTGACGAGCTCGTCTGGCGCGTGCTCGAAACCAGTTTTACTCGCGTAAGGACCTGAGGGTAAGACGAATGTTAGGCCGACGGAAGAAAAACAGTCGCAAGCAGACCACCGAGAGCCGGTGGCAGCTTCCTGACATCAACTGGCGGACGCTGGGGATGTCGGTGGGCAGCGTGCTGGCCGTGTGCGCGGTTGCTGCGATTGCCACGTGGACGCTGGATCAGCCGATCCAGTCCGTGTCAGTTTCGGGCCGATTCCAACGTGTGGCACCCGTTGATGTGGAACGCGTCGTCAAGCAACAGGTACGGGGTGCCGGTCTGTTGAGCGTGAACCTCGATGCCGTCAGGCACGCGATCCATACGTTGCCCTGGGTCGATGCTGTGAGCGTACAGCGCGAGTGGCCTCGGGGGCTCCATGTGCTCGTGATTGAGCAGGTAGCAGCGGCTCGCTGGGGCGAGTCCGGGCTGCTCAACACGCGCGGTGAGCTGTTCTCGAAGGATGAGCGCCACATGCCGCTCGAGCTCGCAGAGCTGTCGGGCCCACAAGGTAAAGAGTCGGTTGTAGCGCAGCGTTACCTTGCGGCGCAGGGGCGGCTCATACAGGCCGGACTGCGGTTGACCGCGATGCGCCTCGATGCGCGCGGTGCCTGGGAATTCGATCTGTCGAATGGCGTGACGGTCCGTCTCGGGCGACGCCAGATTGATGAACGGTTTGAAAAATTCATAAACGCAGCTCTGAAGCTCGTCACTCAAAGAGGCGGCGATATCTCTTATGTCGACATGCGCTACACGAACGGGTTTGCAATTGGATGGCGGGGCGGAGCGACACACAGTGCTAAAGAAGACGGTGGCCGGGATGCTTAAGCGCTCCGAAAGAAATCTGATAGTCGGGCTCGACATCGGTACCTCGAAAGTCGTGGCCCTGGTGGGCGAGGTCGGTCTGGACGGCTCCATCGAGGTGCTGGGCATCGGTTCGCAGCCGTCGCGCGGGCTGAAGAAGGGCGTCGTCGTCAACATCGAATCGACAGTGCAGTCCATTCAGCGCGCCGTGGAAGAAGCCGAGTTGATGGCGGGATGCGAGATTCACTCCGTGTTTGCCGGGATCGCCGGCAGTCACGTGCGCAGCCTCAACTCTCACGGCGTGGTTGCAATCCGTGACAAGGAAGTGACGCACGGGGATGTCGAGCACGTGATCGATGCTGCGAAGGCGGTGGCAATTCCGGCCGACCAGAAGATCCTCCACGTGCTGCCACAGGAATTCATCGTGGACGGCCAGGAAGGCATTCGCGATCCCATCGGCATGTCGGGTGTGCGTCTCGAAGCCAAGGTTCACATCGTGACGGGTGCGGATAGCGCCGCGCAGAACATCGAAAAATGCATCCAACGCTGTGGGTTGGAGGTGGACGATGTGGTGCTGGAGCAGCTCGCTTCGAGCTTCGCAGTCCTCACCGAGGATGAGAAAGAGTTGGGCGTGTGCCTCGTCGACATCGGCGGCGGCACGACCGATCTGGCGGTGTTTGCCAACGGAGCCATCAGGCACACCGCGGTCATCCCGATCGCAGGCGACCAGGTGACGAACGACATTGCCGTGTCGATGCGCACGCCGACCCAGTATGCGGAAGACATCAAGATCCGCTACGCCTGTGCGCTGTCCCAACTCGCGAATCCCGATGAGAGCATCGAGGTGCCGAGTGTTGGTGATCGCCCGGCGCGCCGGCTCGCGCGGCAAACGCTCGCAGAGATCGTCGAGCCGCGTTACGAGGAGTTGTTTGGACTCGTGCGCGAGGAGTTGCGCCGCAGCGGCTTCGAAGAGGTGATTGCCGCGGGCATCGTCCTGACCGGCGGCAGCGCGAAGATGGAAGGTGCCATCGAGCTCGCCGAAGAAGTTTTTCACGTCCCCGTCCGGCTCGGCCTGCCGCAATCCGTGCGCGGCCTGTCGGAAGTGGTCCGTAATCCCATTTTCTCAACCGGCGTGGGGCTGTTGCTCTACGCCCGAGACAACGTCATGCCCGCGCGCCGCGGGCGATCCCTGGGAGGGAACGCAAAGACGGTGTTGGACCGTATGCGCTCCTGGTTCCAGGGTAACTTTTGAAGCTGACAGTCGATGAAGCAGGCAGACAAAGAGGCGAAACAAAGCGAGGGCCTACCCGCGCGGGCGGTAATGGCTCAACCAATCAATGAAGGTCGAGAGGAGCGCGCAATATGTTTGAACTGATGGACGCGTACAGCCAAAGCGCCGTCATCAAGGTGATCGGTGTGGGCGGCGGTGGCGGGAACGCCGTAGCACACATGGTCACCAGTGGTATTGATGGGGTGGAATTCATGTGCATCAACACCGACTCGCAGGCTCTGAAGCATGCGAAGGTGAAGACCGCACTGCAGATCGGGTGCAACATCACCAAGGGGTTGGGCGCGGGCGCCGATCCCGAAGTGGGCCGGCAGGCCGCGATGGAGGATCGCGACCGGATCGTCGAGCTCGTCGAAGGGTGCGACATGCTGTTCATCACGGCCGGCATGGGGGGTGGCACCGGAACGGGCGCGGCGCCCGTGGTGGCCCAGGTTGCCAAGGAGCTGGGCATTCTGACGGTCGCAGTTGTAACCAAACCTTTCGAGATGGAAGGCAACAAGCGCTCGTTCGTGGCGGACCACGGTATTGCTGAACTGGGCAAGTACTGCGATTCGCTCATCACCATCCCCAACCAGAAGTTGTTGACCGTCCTCGGACCCCAGACGACGCTGTTGGACGCGTTCAAGTCGGCGAACCAGGTGCTGCAGGGTGCAGTGCAAGGTATCGCGGAGCTCATCACGCGCCCGGGTCTCATCAACGTGGACTTCGCCGACGTGCGTACGGTAATGGCCGAGACCGGCATGGCCATGATGGGATCGGGATCGGCCAGTGGCGAAAATCGCGCCAGAGAGGCTGCGGAAGCAGCGGTTTCCTCCCCTCTTCTGGAGGATATCAATCTCGCCGGCGCGCATGGCATCCTGGTAAATGTCACGGCGGGCATGGACCTGTCGATCGGCGAATTCCAGGAGGTCGGCAACATCGTCAAGCAGTTCGCGTCGGAGGATGCGACGGTGGTCGTAGGCACGGTCATCGACCCGGAGCTGACGAATGTGGTGCGCGTTACTGTCGTGGCGACCGGCCTCGGCCGTCCGGCCGCTACAGCACGTCCCCCTCTGACGCAGTCTCGGGAGCGCGAGTCGACACCGTCTCGTGATGCTCATTCTCACCGCGAAACATCGTCGCGCGGCGAGCCGCCAATGAGGGTCGTGCGCCGGACCCCGATGTCGAGCAGCGACTATGCAGCTCTCGATAAGCCTACGGTTCAGCGGCAGCGCGCGGTGGGTGACGGGCTTCGTCAGGACACGGATCCCGAGGATCTGCTGGATATCCCGGCGTTCCTGCGCCGGCAGGCCGACTGAGGGGCGCGGAAGCAACAGGCGTACTTGTTAGGCTTTGTATGAGGCTCTTGAACTTTGTACAAAGCGCCACAATTCAATCTGTTGTGCTTCGGCGAAGCATGGAGCGGTGTTGCCGCCTGTGATACGGTAGCGCGCTCGCCAGCGCCATTGGGCAGCGCCTCCATCGTGGGGCGCGGGTTCCGGTGAGGGCGGCTGCCGCCATGGCGTCTTTTGTGGTTCTCGAGCGTTAGTATCGAGTCATCCACGGCGCCTCGGGGACGTTAAAATGTTGCGGGTCGCTTCGACCCGCAGGAAAGTTGGGCGAAGCCCTGGAATAGAATGGTCGGACAACGGACGCTAAAAAACTCGATTCGCGCCACGGGCGTGGGGTTGCACACAGGGAAAAAGGTGCTGATGACCCTGCGGCCGGCCGGCCCGGACGAGGGGATCGTGTTCCGTCGAACCGACCTGCCGAACTCCGCGGACATCCCGGCGCATGCCGAGAATGTCGGCGACACCATGCTGGGGACCACCCTCGGCAAGGGAGAAGCACGGGTCTCGACGGTGGAGCATCTTTTGTCCGCCTTCGCGGGTCTCGGCATCGACAACGCCGTAGTGGAACTGAGCGCTTCCGAAGTACCGATCATGGACGGCAGCGCCGGGCCCTTCGTTTTTCTGCTGCAATCGGCGGGCATCGAGGAGCAACGCCGCCCGAAGCGCTTCATCCGTGTGAAGAAGCGGCTGCGGGTCGAGGACGGCGACAAGTGGGCGCAGTTCGACCCTTTCGACGGCTTCAAGGTGAATTTCGAGATCGAGTTCAATCACCCGATCTTCAAGCGCCGCGCCCAGAAGGCGTCGATGGATTTCTCGACGACGTCGTTTCTGAAGGAAGTGAGTCGCGCGCGGACCTTCGGCTTCATGCGCGACCTGGAGACCCTGCGGTCACGCAATCTCGCGCTCGGCGGAAACCTCGATAACGCCATTGTGCTCGATGAATTCCGGGTGCTGAACGAAGACGGCCTGCGCTACGAGGACGAGTTCGTGAAGCACAAGATCCTCGATGCGATCGGCGATCTCTACCTGTTGGGACACAGCCTCATCGGTGAATTCAGCGGCTTCAAG
>Ga0137412_10004118_pt1 | contig 11613 bp, 10 predicted proteins | sample CZODoug2_1_16fun_FD_122160 | JGI IMG/M metagenome (GOLD analysis project Ga0137412, IMG submission 122160) | Vadose zone soil fungal communities from Angelo Coast Range Reserve, California, USA - CZODoug2_1_16fungal (Hybrid Assembly) | ecosystem: Environmental > Terrestrial > Soil > Vadose zone...
TCGAAATGAGCGGTTCGGACCAGGCCGCGCAGAACCCGTGGTTTAGGGCCAAATCGCGAGCTTTATCGGGCCATCGCGGGTCGTTGGAAATATCCGGGATAATCACTCGTTGTTTCGTGAACGCAGCGGTGCCGCAAGAACCTCTGTTAGGACCAATCGGCCAAGGTGTGATGGCGGCCGTAAGTGCGGCGGGAATATGAGGGCCGGCACCCGGGAACAGCTCCTTGCCGTTCGGATCCATCAAACAGACCATGGAAGCAACGGGTGGCGCGTGAGCATCAATGGAAGCGCACAAATCGTTCAGAACCTCTGAGAGGCTTGCGCCGTTGGCCATCATTTCTAGAGTTCGTTTCTCTGCGGCTAATAGGGATTCAGCATGCGATGGGGTTTTGACATTCACCGCTTGTTTTGATTCAGGGCCAGCCGGCCGCACCGCGCCCGCGGCGCGTCCGAATTGCATTTCGTCGTCCGGTTTGAGCCGCGGTTCCGGGAAGCTCATTACATTCTCCGTCTTGGTGGCCAAGATTATGACTGGTTGTTCATAACATACGCTTTAGAAGCGGCGTACGCCACTTAAGCGCGGTCGCTTTCGATGATCGGGGATTGCGGTGCTAGATACACACGAAAATCGGGCACGCCGACCGCGCCATGATGGATTGGCTGGTGGCGAGTTGCGACCTCTACAGAATCACAGAGGCTTCCTCAAAATTAAGCCGAGGATTGCGCGCGTGGAGCTTCGTTGGGTCTCCATAGCCCAGGTTGCAGAGAAGATTGACCTTCCACTTGCCGTCGGGAAAGAATGCCGCATTCAGTTTGTCTGCGTCGAAACCGGACATCGGCCCGCAGTCTAATCCCAAAGCGCGTGCAGCCAGGATGAAGTATGCCGCTTGCAGCGAACTGTTGCGGAAGGCGTTCTCCTCAATTAGGGGTTTATTTCCCGCGAAGTAGGAGCGTAGATCAGCATGTGGAAAGAGCCTGGGAAGATGTTCATGGAATTCCGTGTCCCAGGCGATGATCACGGTTACAGGAGCAGCCATGGTTTTGTCGACATTCCCTGGCGATAGAACCGGCTTGAGGAGTGCCTTGGCGCCGGGAGTGGTCAGAAAAGCGAATCTGGCGGGCGAGGCATTGGCGCTGGTCGGTCCAAGACGCGCCAATTCGTAAGCCTTGCGCAGGAGTTCTACTGACACGGGTTCGGGAAGCCACGTGAAGTGCGTCCGCGCTTCGTGAAATAGCTGGTCGAGAGCCTCCTGTGAGATCGGCGTTTTGACGGCAGCAAAGTTCGATTGTTCAGATTGATTGCGCATTGTGGTTGTCTCCTTTTAGGCGCGTTCAGAGCGAGCGACGGGCATCCAGACTGAACGGTCCTGCACCGAACTGAGAAATCAGCAGGGCGCCGCCGAGCATGGAGACATTTTTCATGAACAGAATCATTTGTATCTGCGCCATCATGGGATCGCTTACGGTCCAGAACTTGTGCAACATCAACGTGACCGGAATCAGGAACAGCACGATGAGCCAGGCGCCAAGTTTTGCGCGATAGCCCAGCAAAATGCTGAGGCCGCCCGCGATGGCCACCACACCAGAAAGCGGAACCGCGATCGAAGCCAAAGGCACGCCTTGAGAAGCCGAAAAGGCGATGGTTTGCTTGGTGAAGTGATTGGGGGCAGCAAACAGGAAAATCAGCGCGAAGAAAAAGCGTCCCAAAACGACCACCGCTCCCTGCCAAAAGCTTGTTGCCTCCACATCTTTGGAAATTGCGATCGAATTCGTTGCCATGTACTTCCTCCTTTTGTTTTTTGAATCCGTTTACGAGCAACCGTGCAAACTAAGTTTGTCTGCACCGGCTAAAATCGATTTCCGTTCGTTTTCGATTACAGTGCTGCCGAGTGGGCGTTCTTTGGATCCTGGAAATTCACCCGGGCCCACGCCGCGAACTTTGTCGGCTGCCGGCCTGCGATTTTGTTTGCGAGCGCAACTTGGTCGCGCGAATCGGAACCCAAGTACGTGTGCGCCTGGAAGTAATGGAACATTTCCGCTATCTCGGCGGCCCCCGGAAAGAGACCCGCGAAGACTTCCTTTGGCACTTGGTTGAAAGAGAAGTTGTGACCCTGTCGATTTAGCGTATCGATGATTTCATTGAAGCCCATGAAATCGCCGACGAGGGGCAGATATTCGCCATGGCCGGCCTGATCGGGGTGCGCGAATGCTCCAGCCACGATGTTACCGAGTTCTGTGATATCGCCCATGTGAATGCTCCGCACATTTGGATCAAGCGGGAGAGCCCAGCCCACGGATCCGTCAGGCTGTTTTTGCGGAGCAAGAACGCCGATAAGGTTCTGATAGTAGAAAGGCGCGATGACGAACGTATGATTCGCAAACCCGGCTTCTTTCACTATCCGATCAACCTTGGCCTTGCCGGTAAAATGCGGAACGTGAAACTTGCCTCCGCTGATCGCTTCCACATCAGGCAGCGTGGACCAGACAAAGTGTTTAACGCCCGCATCCTTGGCTGCGCGTACCGCCGCGGTTGCCTGCTCGACCTCGTCGGCGCCTTTTTCCCACACATTGGTAACTAGAAATACGCCGTGCGCCCCTTCAAACGCAGCCGTAAGGGTTTCGGGGCTGCTTAAATCTGCTTGGACGACTTCGTCACCGAGTTCGCTATGCTTGGCCGGATTCCGAGTCAGAGCGCGTACTTTGAATTGCGTATAGGTTTGCAGGGCGCGTACTACGGCGCCTCCCTGCTGTCCTGTTGCGCCGACCACCGCGATCAGCTTCTTATTTGTCCGTTCCATTGTAAGGTACCTCCCGATATCTATTGATGCCAAGTCTATTGATATAGATACATTCTTCTGGACATCGGTTATACAAAGAGGCAAAATAGTTTTGCCATGGACAAGAACTCGCGGGACCCGGTTCACTGTTGGCTGGTGTTGGGCAAGGCCTTTCATGCGGCCGCGAAATATCTCTATGCGGGACTTGCGGAGACGGGAATAGACGACACCGACTTCCGGATCCTCGAAGCCCTTTTGAACAAAGGGCCTTCGCCAGTAAATACGATCGGCCCAAAGGTGCATCTGACGCCCGGCTCCATCAGCACCGCCGTCGACCGCCTCGTCGAAAGAGGCCTCGTAAGCCGCGTCGAGAGTCCGGAAGATCGGCGCGTCCGCGTCGTATCGCTCACGCCGAAAGGCAAAGAATTGATCGCGCCGGTTTTTCGCAAACACGCAGCCGAAATCAGGAAAGTCTTTGCCGATGCGAGCCCGAAAGAGTTGCGAGCTCTGGAAACGACATTGAAGAAAATCGGAAAACGCGCCGAGCGCCTCGGGACCGGAGTCAATCCAAAGTCTTTAGGCCAACCATGACATAGCGGCGCAGTGCACCGATCAATCGAAATGAAGTTGTCCTGGAGAAGTGACGCAAATGCAGATTGGAATCGACAGTTTCGCAGCAGCTATTTCCGACCCGGCCACAGGTCTCACGCTCAGTCCGGTCGAGCGCATGCACCATTTACTGGAGGAAATTGAACTCGCCGATCGTGTTGGCCTCGACGTCTTCGGCATTGGCGAACATCATCGGGCGGAGTTCCTCGATTCAGCTCCCGTCGTAATCCTCTCCGCCGCCGCCACGCGCACGGAAAATATCCGCCTCACCAGCGCAGTCACAGTTCTGAGTGCATCCGACCCCGTTCGCGTTTTTCAGGAGTTCGCGACTCTTGATCTCATCTCCCGTGGCCGGGCTGAAATTGTCGCCGGTCGCGGTTCGTTCGTTGAGTCGTATCCCCTCTTCGGCCTGCGCCTTGAAGACTACGATTCCCTCTTCGCGGAAAAACTCGATCTCCTCCTAAAAATCCGTGCAAGCACGCAAGTCCATTGGTCCGGCAAACACCGCGCGGCCCTTACTGGCCAGGCAATCTACCCTCGCCCGCTGCAGGATCCTCTGCCCATATGGGTCGGTGTCGGCGGCACGCCCGAATCTTTCGTTCGCGCAGGAATGCTCGGACTTCCTCTCATGGTTGCCATCATCGGCGGTGAGCCCAGACGCTTCAGGCCTCTTATAGACCTCTATCGCGAGGCTGGGCGTCGCGCCGGCCATTCTCCCGAAAAACTTGCGGTAGGTCTTCATTCCGTTGGCTTTCTCGCAGACACCACGGACGAGGCCGCGGAAATATTCTTTCCAGGCTATGCGCATACTTTTACCGAAATCGGCAAAGAACGCGGCTGGCCACCAACCACACGCGCTCAGTTTGACGCCCTGCGCGGACCTACCGGTGCGCTGCTAATCGGCGACGCGAAAACCGTCGCAAAGAAGATCCTTTATGTGAATGAGGTTCTCGGCGGCATCTCCCGCGTCACATTCCAAATGGGTGTCTCTACGCTGCCACACGAAAAAATGCTGCACGCCATCGAAATCCTCGGCACCGCCGTGGCGCAAGTCGTTAGGAACGAGCTCCGCACCACCGCCGTAAGCCCCTGATGAATCGCGCCCGCACAGCCACCTACACCCAAAACGCACGCGAACGTGGCCTCGTCGTCGGCTGCGCCCGCAAAGCTTCCTCCGGCACTGTCCCATTCGCCCTTGATCGTTCCAGAGTGCAGTAGCCGCTCGAATGCGACAAATAGGGAACCCGCGTTAACGCGAAAAATGCCGCCGCTCATCTGCCCGATTCGCAGGGCGACTCCGTAACCATGCATTGTTTCCAGCGCCAGCGTTTTCAAAATCAGCATGTCCAGCGTTCCCTTGGACGAGATCGCTAGTGCATCGCCAGCGTCTCGAGTGGTCGAGAGAGCCGACAGCAAGGCGTATACTACTAATTAGAAAGAGTTTAATCAAAAATAGAATGATTGTTGCAATATTGCAACAACATTGCTATATTATTGCCGAGGTGATGAGGGATGCCAATCGGAGAGATTTACCAACGGGAAATCGGAAACCGTGTGAGCCAAGTGCGCGAGGCCGCTGGAATTAGCCAGGCTGAGCTCGCGCGGCGGATCACGTGGAGTCCGGCGGTCTTATCGCGCATTGAATCAGGGGAGAGACAGCTCTCGGCAGAGGAGCTTAAGAAAGTCATGGAGGCGATCGGAACGCCCGAGGCTCTGCAACTTTCAGATGTACTCGAACGCGATTGGCGAATAATCTCGCGTCCTCCCCTTGACCACCCTGACCAGAACTTACTTTGGGAGACAGAGCGGCTTTGTCGCGATTTGACGGAGCTCAAGAATCAGCCGGAAGTCCGGCACGCATTCGAACGTCGTCTTGCGGAGTACGTGGAGGACTTAAGGCGCACCGCAGATTTGCTGCTGAAGCGCGAACATGAGATCGCTTTCATCGGCAGCAAAGGTATTGGTAAATCGACCGCAATCTGCAAACTTGCAGGATTAGAAATTCCGAATGCCGACGGTGGCCCTGCTACGCCAGTTCTCGAGGCTGGTGGAGGCGGCGTGACGATTTGCGAAGTTCATCTTCGCACGGGACCGGGCTACGGGATCCTCATTGAGCCATGCAGTGACGATAAGATTCGTGCCGATGTTTCAGACTTCGCTGAGCACATCCTCAGTGGAACCACTACCGACGTGGAGTGCGCTGATGATAGCGACGAAGGGTCGCAAGGCATCTCTCAAGAAATTGAACGCGCTGTGCGAAATATGGCAGGGCTAAAAATTCGACGAGAGAAGGGGCCAGATGGCAAGACAATTCGGAGCGACGAGGCGAAGGAGCTGGCGAACAGAGCTACGTCTCTTCGTGAATATATGGTGGAAGTTTTAGCCCTGATGACACTGCATCGGCGCGACCGCCGAGATATTTGGTACGACCCGAGCGTTGGCAAGCCTCCGTTGGCATGGCTCAAAGAAACCTTTGAACAGATTAACAATGGCAGGCATCCAGAGTTCACTCTGCCGGCGAGGATCGAAGTTGTTGTTCCAGATCGACTTTTGGAAACAAACGAAGTAACCGTGCGCCTTATCGATACGAAGGGTATTGACCGCACTGCTGCGAGAGCTGATCTAGAGGGTCATCTAAATCAGCCTCATACGCTAGCGATATTGTGCTCAGGATTCAATGATGCGCCAGCATCTGATCCACGCTTACTCCTGGAGCGCGCAAAAGACGCGGGCGTGCGAAATCTTGAACTTAACGTCGCCTTATTGGTTTTGCCACACCCGAACCAGGCACTCGCCGTAAAGGATGAAGCCGGTGTTCGGGTGCAGACCATCGAAGAAGGTTACGATTTGAAAAGGGAACATGTTTCAATGGCTTTGGAACCCCTAAAAATGCAAGGGCTGACAATAGGCTTCTTCAATTCATTCGGTGACGAACCTGCAAGACTAAGGGGGTTGCTCTTAGATTGCATTGGTAAGATTCGCCAAAGCTTCAAGACGCACATTCAGAACGCGAGCACTAACGCACGCACGCTACTTTTGAACTACCACAAAGAGCAGGTGCAGGAAATTGTGCGCTCTGCCGCGCGCATGATGTCCACCTGCATCGTCCAGTTCAGTACAGTGCCAGTATTGAACGGACATGTACATGAGAGTCTGATGTCACAGATTCAAACCGTGTACGCGAGTACGATTCGTGCGAGTGTCAGACGAGAAGGCGAATGGATTAACCTGAGTTATGGGCACCACCTGGGATATGGAGCACGGAGGCTAGCTGTTTTGGCATTGGACCCGTTCGTTAGTAAGTTTAAGTCAGCTACCGAAGTGCTGGAAGCCAATCCGGAGTACGAAGAGGCTAAAGGGCTAATCCAACAGACTCGTCATGTCCTCGATGATGCATTCGAGGAGCTACTGCGCAAGGCGCAGATCATGGGTCAGACCGCTTTCACGGATGCTCTAAAGCTAGACTCGTCGTTCTGGTCGGAATGCGGAGATGAATGGGGAAAGGGGCGGGGGTATAGAGACCGAATTGCTGATCGGAATCAGGGATGGTTTGGCGACGACGACAGGAAAAAACTCGAAAAAGAGCTTTGGGACACTATCACTCGCGAGTGGGGCATAACGCTGAAACGCTTGTCGTCGCTATTAGAAATAGATGCACCATCGAAAGCCAAAGCCATCATTTAGAACACGAAGTCCGTACTAAGAATTGAGATGAGCAGAGCTGGCACGCGGTGCAGCGAAATTCCCTTTGGAGTTCCGTCACTCGGGTTGAACGGACGACACACATCATCTTGGCACTAAGCCTTGTACGTCGGAGGGGCGTGTGTCGTCCTCCCATTTTAAGCACAGGTTTTTTCACTGATCTCCCCGCGTCTCGACGCACCTGCACCGTCATCCCACCATTCAACTACCCTCGCCCAAGCAATTAGACACGCGATTGAAACGTGCCGCCCGACTCTTTTCCTTCGCGTGCTAAGCTTTTTTCCGCTGCTCAAGCCCAGGGAGCTCGGGGTTTGTACTAACAAACCCTCGAACGAATAATGTTCCGCAAAATTCTCATCGCCAATCGCGGCGAAATCGCCGTGCGCATCATCCGCGCCTGCCGCGAACTCGGCATCAAATCCGTCGCGGTCTTCAGCGAAGTGGATCGCAATTCGCTTCACGTTCGCCTCGCCGACGAAGCGTATCCGATCGGTCCCGCCCCGGCGCGCGAAAGCTATCTTTGCCTCGATAAATTGATGGACGTGGCGCGGCGCGCTGGCTGTGACGCCGTGCATCCCGGTTATGGTTTCCTAGCGGAAAATCCCGCGCTCCCTCGCGCCTGTTCAGATGCCTCGCTCACATTCATCGGTCCATCCGCCGAAGCAATGGAAGCTCTCGGCTCAAAGACTGCCGGCCGCACCTTGGCTCGTGGAGTGGACGTCCCGATTGTGCCCGGAACAAACGATCCGATCGAAAAACCGGAAGAGGCACGCGCGCTGGCGCAACGAATGGGCTATCCCGTTTTGCTGAAAGCGATTGCGGGCGGCGGCGGAAAAGGCATGCGGCTGGTTTCGAGCGACGAAGAATTCATGTCCGCGTTTCGAGACGCATCATCCGAAGCGATGAACGCCTTCGGAAATTCCAGCGTCTTCCTCGAAAAATATCTGGATAAGCCCCGCCACATCGAAATTCAAATTCTTGCCGACGCGCACGGCCGCGTCGTTTCGCTCGGCGAACGCGAATGTTCCGTGCAGCGCCGCCACCAAAAAGTAATCGAAGAAGCTCCCTCGCCAATCGTGACGCCAGAATTGCGCAAACGCATGGGAGATGCCGCCGTGCGCATCGCGCGCGCCGGAGGTTACGTCAACGCTGGCACGGTGGAATTTCTCGTCGACGCGCACTACAACTACTACTTCCTCGAAGTGAATACGCGCTTGCAAGTCGAGCATCCCGTCACCGAACAGGTGACCGGCCTCGACCTTGTGAAATTGCAAATCGCGATTGCCGCCGGCCACCGTCTTCCGTTCGCGTGGGAATCCATCACTCCGCGCGGCCACGCCATGGAAGTCCGCTTGTACGCGGAAGATCCAGAAAACAATTTCTTTCCGTCTCCCGGAAAAATTCTTTCGCGCCGCGCGCCCAGCGGCCCCGGAATTCGCCTCGACGAAGGCGTCTACTCCGGCTGGACCGTTCCGGTGGATTACGATCCGCTTCTCGCGAAATTAATCGCGTGGGGCAACAGCCGCGAAGAAACCATTGCGCGTTTGCGCCGCGCGCTCGAAGAATATTCAGTAACGGGAATCAAAACGAACACCGCGCTCTTTCGCCGAATTCTTGTCGAGCCTGATTTTCTGCGCTCCGAAATTCATACGAAGTGGCTTGACGAAATGCTGACTCGTCCGCACGCCGCTTCCGACGTCGATTCGCGCGCAGCGGATGCCGCCGCAATCGCCGCGGCACTTTGGCACGCTTCGCACGACTCCGCTTCCGTTCCAGCAGCCGCGGAGAAATGTTCCCGCTGGAAAATGGACGGCCGCACGCGCCAGACGGATCGCCTGCCATGAAGTACGAAATCCGCATCGGAGGAAAGCCGCGCGTCGTGGAACTCACGCGCAATTCGGAGAAGCTTAAAATTTCTCTCGACGGGAAAATGCTCGACGTCGACGCCGTCGAAATTGCGACAAACACATTTTCAATTTTGATCGAAGGCGAATCGTACGAAGTTCGTGTCGCGCCGATGCCGGACGGTTCGCTCGTGCTGCAGACGGGGCTGGCGGAATACGTAGCGGAAGTGGACGACCCGCGGGCGTGGCGCGGGCGCCGTCACGGAGCGCTGGAAGCGGAAGGGCGCCAGCAGATCGTTGCGCCGATGTCGGGGAAAATTGTGCGGCTTCTGGTGCAGGCGGAAGATGCGGTGAAAGTTGGACAAGGTTTGCTGGTTGTGGAAGCGATGAAGATGCAGAACGAAATCCGTTCGCCGAAGAGCGGCCGCGTGGAAAAACTTTTCGTGAAAGAAGGCCAGGCGGTGAATGCCGGCGAAGTTTTGGCCTGGGTCGACTGAAAAAAAGTTTCGCGAAAAAAAAAATCAAAAAATAAAAACTAGTTTTGCGGCGTGCCTTGCTTCGACGGGAACGACGTTTTTGCAGCTTCGGGCAAACGTCCGGCCGCTTCGATGACCTGGCGCGCGAGATAATTTGTCACTTTCGCTTCATCGCGAACCGTGGCGAGATACGCGGCCTTCAATAATTGTTCTTTACGGTTTTTCAGCGTGTCGCGAATCGTTTGTTGAACCTGGGGATCGCCGATACCGCGCTGGCCGGGAGCTTCGCGCGCGACGAGTTTTAGAATCCGCACGCCGTCTTTTAATTGCACGGGCTGGCTGACTTCTCCGGCCTTCAAACCCACCACTACGCGCTTCAGAGTGGGATCGGATTGATTCAAGGAAGATTCGGGAACGTAGCCGAGATCTCCGCCCGTCGCGGCGGAATTGATGTCCTCGGAATAATCCATTGCAAGCGTGGCGAAATCGGCGCCGCTGTTGAGGCGGTCCATCAGCATTTTTACTTTGCGGCTGACTTCGGCTTCGTTGGTGGCATCGTCGTTTTTGCGATTGCGGACGACGGGTTCCTTGCGCGGCGTCACGACGATTTGCGCGACGCGGTATTGCGGCTCGGCGACGTTGAATTGCTGCTTGTTCGACGCGTAGAAATCGGCAATGTCCTGATCGCTGATGCTGATTTTCGCGACGACTTCGCGGTTCATCAATTTTGTGATGGATTGCTGGCGGCGCAGATCGCTTTTCAAATCGTCCACCGAGATGCCGCGGTCTTTCAACTGGCGGTGAAATTCATCTTCGGTGTAGGGGCTTTTCATTTCGGTGAATTTGTCTTCGACTTCACCGTCGCTCGCGACCAGGTTTAATTTTTTCGCGCGCTCGAGAAGAATTTCGTTGTTGATCAGCTCATCGAGAATATTCAGCTTGAGCGAGAGCGATTCTTCCTGCGAAGGCTCCTGGCCTTCGGGACTGACGCGCGTGCGGTAATACTTATCGACTTCGTCGCGCTTGATGTCCGTGCCGTTCACGGTGGCCCAAACGTCCGGCGCGGGCTGACGAGTCTGATTGCAACTCGCGAGGGGAAAAACGCAAGCCGCCGCGAGCAAAACGCTCGTGGTGCGAGAGGCGACCAACCGCGCTAGTTTCGGGCGCATCAAGTTCAAATAGTTCTTGCTCAAGCCGCTTTTGGTGCGCGGGAAGCTCCGGCCTTGATTACCTTGCCGGCGCGGATGCATGCAGTGCAAACGCGAAGATGCTTGTGAGTGCCGGCGACGACGGCGCGAACGCGCTTGAGGTTCGGGTTCCAGCGGCGGCGGCGGGTATTGTTGGCGTGGCTGACCACGTTGCCATATTGCGGCCCTTTGCCGCAGAGATCACACTTCATTGCCATGTCGGTTCCTGCTGATGAAAGATTTAGTAAAACGAGACCCTTTAGTGTAGCAGACGAAGGAAGAAAACGGCCAGCGGCCTCTCGCAGCAGACGCTCGAGGTAAACCATCGGGGCGAAGTCGTCAGTCCTCAGTCGACAGTTTTCAGTCATGGAAAAGTCCGGAACTGAGATGCCGGCCTCTCGCGAGAGACGCTCGAGGTAAACGAGCGGGGAGGGCCGGAAAGGGCGGATGTGTTGCCGCGCATGGCGCCCCTCGAAGAGAGCTCTCGGGGCAAGAAAGAGTGCGCCCCTCGTAGGAGGCACTCGGGGTAAACAAGAGCGACTGAGAGGATCGTTGATGGGGGGTCCCCCCTCCCCTGTTTTGTTGTAAGTATTCATTTCACACGACTTAGCGGAAAAGGACGCAAGACCTGAAGGGCTTTTGGTTAGCGATACCAATACTACCCCGGCATTTTTGGCAAAGAGTGCGGAAGCTGTTGAGAAATAAGAAGATGAGTTGCCGCGCACGGCAAAAGAGTGAAAGAAAGAGCACCCCTCGAAGAGAACGGGGGTAAAAAAGAGTGGCAACGAGTAGGCGAAATGACGCTTCCAGACATAGGCAATCCAGATGGTTATCAAAATAAAGGGGTTGCGGGAGAGGCAAAATGGATCGTTGTCAAAACAAAGGGGATAGCAAATGTTGCCCAGATTTGGGCGCGAGGGGCAGGGTTGAGGGGGAATCCCGGCAAGAGTGGGGTCGAACAGTTCGAATGGAGCTTGATTACACTCGCCAGTCTAGCATGGTTTCTTTTACTAAGTCA
>Ga0137412_10004120_pt1 | contig 11612 bp, 11 predicted proteins | sample CZODoug2_1_16fun_FD_122160 | JGI IMG/M metagenome (GOLD analysis project Ga0137412, IMG submission 122160) | Vadose zone soil fungal communities from Angelo Coast Range Reserve, California, USA - CZODoug2_1_16fungal (Hybrid Assembly) | ecosystem: Environmental > Terrestrial > Soil > Vadose zone...
AGGTCGGTAACGTCTGCTTCATCGTGGTGAGTCACATGGGGTATCGTCAGCCAATTGTGACTCAGGTGTTCGCTCGTAAGTTTCTGCAGCCGCGTCAGCGCTACAACCTCCACTTCGCCGTGTTGTGAGAGCTCCACCTCCAGAGCGTTTGCCCGCACCGCGCTATCACTCACTCGATCACCGCCAGAATCTCCCCTACTGCATATGTCTGCCCGGCTGCTTTGAGAATTCGGATCTTGCCGGCTGCCGGCGACTCGATTTCCTGCACCGACTTGTCAGTCTCGAGCGAAAAGATCGCGGCTCCGGCTTGGATGTCATCGCCATCTTTCACCAACCACTCCACGAGACTGCCATCGGTCATGGAAAAACCCAGCTGCGGCAAAATTACTTCGTGCGCCATGCGTAGACCTATTGTTCCAAGGTCCGGCGGACGGCGGCGTCGATCTCTTGCGGTCCCCACATATAGGCGGTTTCGAGGGGCTTGGAAAACGGCACCGGTGTGGGCCGCGCGCCCACGCGTTGCACGGGCCCTTTGAGACTGCTAAAGAGTTCCTCATGAATGCGACTCGAGATCTCCGCGCCGACGCCGAAACTTTTCACCGCCTCGTGAACGATCACCGCGCGTCGCGTCTTTGCCACCGAGTTCATAACCGTCGTTTCGTCCCACGGTACGATAGTGCGCAGATCGATCACTTCCGCCGAAATACCCTGCGTCTGAAGTTGCTCCGCGGTGCTCATGACGTCGTAAAGCGGACGGCCATAGCCAATAATGGTGACATCGCTCCCCGCTCTCATAACATTTGCTTTGCCGATGTCAACTTTGTATCCCGGCGCCGGTGCTGCTCCTTTCGAACGCATCAACATCGTCGTCTCAATGAAAATGCATGGGTCGTCGTCGAAAATGCACGACATGAGAAGCGCTTTCTGATCCGCCTGATTGGAGGGTACGACGACCTTTAGCCCAGGCACATGGGCGAGCCAAGCCTCGAGCATATCCGAATGTTGCCCTCCGTTGCCCGATCCGACGCCGCTCATCGTTCGGATGGTCAAAGGTACGCGGGTCTTACCGCCCGACATGAAGCGAATCTTCGCCGCGTGGTTGACGATTTGATCCATCGCCACGGTGATAAAATTCATGAGCATAATTTCCGCCACCGGCCGCATCCCGGCGATCGCCGCCCCGACGGCAGCCCCTACGATGGCCTGCTCGGCTATCGGTGTTGAGCGCACCCGCAAGTCTCCGTACTTGCTTGACAGTCCTTTTGTTGCCTTCAAGATGCCTCCGCCCTCCAGATCGCCGACATCCTCGCCCAAAACCAGTACGGTAGGGTCCATAGCCATAGCCTCATCGAGCGCCATGAGAGTCGCCTGGGATCCGGTGATGAGCGGCAGGTCGGTTTGAGCAACGGCGTTCAAAGTGCAAGCTCCTCTTGATAAGTATCGCGAGCGAGTTCCTGTTCGGCGGGCCACGGGGCGTTGAGTGCGAATGTCATTGCTTCGTTGACATCGTCGCTGAGCGTCTTGACTATCCCGGTCAGCAGCGCGTCGTCGGCGATACCCCGATCGAGCAGACTTTTCCGGTAACACACGATGGGATCGCGCTGCCTTGCTGCGTTCATGACGTCCTTCGGAATGTATTCGCTCGGATCACCTAGGGTGTGGCCGTTGAAGCGAAAGGTCTTCGCCTCGATCAACGTCGGTCCAGCGCCGGAGCGCGCTCTTTCAATTGCCTGTCGCGCGACTTTCCACAATGCGATCGGGTCATTGCCATCCACCGTCACGCCCGGCATATTATAGGAGGTCGCGCGATCAGCGACGTTGGCCACGGCAGTTCCCAATTCATAGCGCGTGTGCTCACCGTAACCGTTATTTTGACACACAAACACCACGGGCAACTTCCATAGCGAGGCAAGGTTCAATCCCTCATGGAACGCACCGATGTTGCTCGCGCCATCGCCAAAATTGGAGACACAAACACGACCATCGCGCTTGACCAGGGAGGCCCACGCAAGACCATTCGCGATCGGAATGCCACTGCCGACGATACCCGTGGTTACCATTACGCCTGACGCCGGATGCGTGATGTGCATCGGGCCACCTTTTCCTTTACAGGAGCCAGCCTCGCGCCCTGCGTACTCCGCCAGCAACTCCTTAAGCGGCACGCCCTTCGCCAAGTGATCGTGTAGGCCGCGATAAATGGTGACGACGTAGTCTTCGAGACGCAAATTGACCGAGACTGCTGCGGAAATGGCCTCTTGCCCACGTGGCGAATAATAGGGTGACCGGAGCTGACCGGCGCGAATCACTTCGATGAGGCGCTCATCGCAAAGCTTGATCAACATCATTTTCCGAAACATGTTGATTTCGGTCTCGCCGGACGGGCCGCTCATATCACCTTCAATTGTAGCCATGGCTGAAGCCCCTCGATTGCATTGAATCCGTCTCTAGAACCTACAAGTGCAGGCGGCCCACCAAACTCCCATACCGTTCTCCATCACGTCAAACCTGAAACGCGAGAAGTCGCAAATTGAGCAAGGATGTGTTCGTCGCGCGAAGCTCACGTTAGTTTTCCCACCATTCGAGCGACATATCTGTCCATATGTGTTGTGTTGTGTTCATCCACTCTCCGCAAACCCCGCTCTACGCCATTTCACGCACACGCTCAGTCATGTGGCGCGCCTGCCAGCCACCTAAACAATGACATGGTCGCGTCGCAGCGACAGGATTGTCGCCTCGTCATAATTAAGGACTTGCCTCAAGACGGATTCGGTATGCTCACCGAGAAGCGGAGGTGCAACCGGCTCAATCACCGGCGTGCGAGCGAGTTTCAACGGTGACGCCACCAGCGATACTCTACCGGCCGTGGGATGTGGAATATCGCTCACCATATTGCGCCCGGCCGCCTCTGGAGACCGCAATGCATCGCCGACCGATCGCACTTGCCCGCCGGGAATGCCGATAGAGCGCATTTTTTCCAGCCAAAAGCCAGTCGGTTTCGCGCGAATCAAAGGCCGAAGGGTTGCCAGCAATTCCTCACGATGCGCAACCCGCGCACTGTTTGTTGAGAAACGGTCGTCGAACGCGAGATCCGGCCGACCCAACAAGGAATTGCAAAACGAGGCGAACTGACGGTCATTACCGATGGCAATGACGACCTTGCCGTCGCTCGAATCGAAGACTTGATATGGCACCACAGTGGGGTGGCCGTTACCATACCGCCGGGGTTCCTGACCCGTGGCCAGGAAGGAGCTCCCAACATTCGCCATCATGGCGAGCTGGCAGTCGAACAATGCCATATCGATATGCTGCCCTATTCCATCGCGTTCGCACGCTATCAAAGCCGAAAGAATCGCCTGAGTAGCTGCCATTCCAGTGAAGAGATCCGCTACCGCGACGCCGGCTTTCATGGGTTCTCCCTCGACCTCACCTGTGACTGCCATGAGACCACCTTCCGCTTGAATGACATAGTCATAGCCCGGTCGCTCTGCGATCGGTGAGTTGCGGCCGTAGCCGGAAATCGAGCAGTAAATTATTTTGGGATTTATTTCCGCAATCGTCGCATAGTCGAGCTGAAACTTCGTCAGGCCGTCCAGTTTGTAATTTTCCACGAGAATGTCAGCATGGCGCGCGAGCTCACGGACAATGCGTTGTCCTGCAGGGTTCGCAAGATCGACCGCGACACTGCGCTTATTGCGATTCGCGCACAGAAAATAGGCTGACTCACCTGCAACATAGGGAGGACCCCAGTGACGCGTGTCGTCGCCGCCGCGAGGGTGTTCGATCTTAATCACGTCGGCCCCCAAATCGGCAAGTGTCATCGTGCACCAGGGACCTGCGAGCACACGCGTTAAGTCGACTACACGGCGACCTGCGAGCGGCGCGAGAAGTGCCGGATTATCCCGATGCCGCCCGTTGGGTTCACTGCTCACGTTACCATCAGCCGCTCATGAAGCATTCAAAGCTTCGCGTCAAAACGCAACGCGATCTCATCGTGCTAAGGATTGCGGCCTCCACTCCTTACGCCGCGCATCGCGCACAGCGTCTTTCAGCGGCACAACGATAGTACGCAGCTGCTTGCCGAAGCATGCTTCGATGTGCTCCCTCAGAACGCTCGCGAGTTCCTGCTCCCGGGAGCGCATTACTTCGCTGATGCCGCCTATTCCGATAATCATCTGCGGCTGGTCACCGTCGCGAGGCAGCAACATCGCAATAATACCCCCGCCTCGCGTGACAAGATCACATGTGAATGCATAGCCTCTCTGACGTACGATAACCAGCCGTTTGATCAACTCGCGTGCATCGACCTGCGGCACCCCCTCCTGTGCCTCGTCGTTACTGCGCATCACGAGTCGTATCACCTCCGAATCAGGCAGCGCGCTCAGGGCCGCGTAGCCTGCGCCCGAAGCCACCAATGGCCGCGCCGTTCCGAGTGTCATATGCAATCGGGCCGGGCTCGTAGCCTGAATGACGTGAATGTATTGCACATATAGACCATTGCGAACGGCAAGCACAATGGTGTCTCCCGTTTTCTCATTGAGCTCCCTCATCATCGATATGATGGCTCCTTCCGCAATGAACTGAGAGCCGATCCAACTGCCCAGCAGTGCGACACGACTCGAAGGCAAATACGTGCGCGAATATCGGTTGTAAGAGAGATATCCAAGCGCCGCGAGGCTTCGCAGTAACGCGGACGTGCTCGATTGCGGAAACCTCAGTGCCTGTGAGATCTCCATCACGGCCAGCGGCCGTTGCACGTCGTCGAAGTACTCCAAAATCTCGAGTACGCGCCCCGCCGATTTTACCGTCTTTTGTTCGACGTGTAGCCGCGCAGAAATACTCGGTTTTTTTTGCGGCGCAGAGCGACGTTTAGCCATGAGGTCCCCCCTTCGCAACTCGACGCGGTTCGATCGGATAGCACCTATGTGCTGTGCCACTGCAATCATGTACCACCACCGTACGCATAGTCTAGGGCATACCATCACATATGTGATGGTATGCCCATCTCTCTCGCTCGACACACGACTGCGCCGCGATGTACAAAGCCCGAGGTTAGAATGCATCGAGTAATTTGGCGGCTCGCGATACGGTGCTGCCGTGTCCATCGCCAAATACAAAATTCGCATGGCGTGGGACCCTTTTTTCATGATGGGTGATGAATAGTTGGGCTTGCCGTCGCTAATTAGGAGTGGTGTGGAATGGCGAGCGAACATCTACTGACAGTTAGCCGCGAAGGTGCCGTTGCCATTCTGACAATCGATGATCCAGCTACGCGAAACGCCATTAGCGCGCGCTTGATCAATGATTTAGTGGCCGCCTGTGCCGCGCTGAATACCGACGTCACTGTCGGCTGCGCCATCCTGACGGGGGCCGGCGATGTATTCTGCGCCGGCGGGAATATCAAAGACATGTACGCGCGAGCGAATCATTTCGCAGGGAACGCAGCCGAAATTCGGCGGACCTATCTTCACGGTGTGCAGGCGGTCGCACGCGCGCTGTATGATTTGGAGATTCCAGTCATTGCCGCCGTCAACGGCCCGGCGATGGGCGCTGGCTTCGATTTAGCAATGATGTGCAATATTCGTATCGCATCGGAGAGAGCCCGTTTCGCCGAGAGCTTTATCAAGCTCGGACTGGCTTCGGCTGCGGGCGGCTCGTGGTTCCTAACTCGCAGCATCGGCACATCTGCTGCCGCCGAGCTCACATTGACTGGCGATACCATCGATTCCGCGCGCGCGCTCGACTTAGGAATAGTCTCTCGGATTGTGCCCCCCGATCGCTTGCTCGACGAAGCCCGCGACATAGCCGCGCGCATTGTTCGCCACCCGATGCATTCCATTCGGCTCAACACACGTCTCTTGCGCGAAGCGGCCCGGCTTGACCTACCGGCCACATTGGAACTCGCCGCCGCCATGCAGGCTATCGTCCAACAGACAAAGGACCAGTACGAAGCCGTGGCGGCGGCGATCGAGAAGCGAGAGCCACATTACCAAGGTAAGTGAGCGATGATCCAACAGAGGCATGATGGTTTCCAGCAAACGCTCACGTGGCGATTGCGCTTCCATGCATGGCCGACTACTTTTGAGAAGATCAATCCACAAGAGGGTTCGCCTCGCAGGATTGGGAGAGATCGCAAGAGACTAGCAACGGCGCCAATCCATGAAAAACCCCATGAACCTCTCTGGTCGCAATGTGCTTGTTACGGGCGCGGCTCAAGGAATTGGCTTGGCGACGGTAAACTTGATGGCGTCGCTCGAAGCAAATATTACTCTGATCGATCAGAACGAGGCGGCGCTTTTGAATGCCCAGGCCGCGTTGCCGGCAGATCGTTCAATGGTACTCGCCGGCAGCGTTACCGATAGAGCATTTATCGGCTCCGCAATCGAAAGGAGTGTGGAACGATTCGGCGGAATCCACGGATTGGTCAATAATGCAGGCATAACGCGTACTGCGATGATTGAGAAAATGACGAGTGAGGAATGGCAGGCGGTCATCGACGTCAACTTGACGGGGGCTTTTAACGTGCTGCAGGCGGTGGGGAAGGAAATGATTGGTCGCGCGAGAAATGGCGACACCTCGCCAGGTGCAATAGTGAATGTTTCCTCCGATGCCGGACGTAAAGGTACTATCGGTCAGATCAACTACGGGGCTGCTAAATCGGGAGTTCTTGGGTTGACCATGAGCGCGGCGCGCGAGTGGGGGCGACACGGAATTCGCGTCAACAGTGTGGCCTATGGGATTGTGGAAACCGCCATGACGGAAGCCGTGCGCGGTGACAAGTTCCGTGAGCGTTATCTTGCGAATATTCCCTTGAACCGCTTTCTGAGCCCCGAGGAGGCTGCGCTCTCGATAGCCTTCCTTCTATCGCCGGCCTCCACTTTCATTACAGGCCAGCATCTGTCCGTGAACGGCGGGTCGCATATCAGCGCGTAGCGCCGCCTTCGAGCTCACCGTGAATGCCACAACCCTTCGGCTGGAACTTCCCACACTGCCGCCTGCGGCCGATGAATTGCGCAGGGAGGTCCGTTCCTTCATTGCCGAGCAACGCGCCGACGGACGCTTGCCACCACCCACCAAAGTAGGCCTCGGTTTCTCCGCGGAGATGACGCAGCGGATCGCAGCGCGGGGCTGGATCGGCATTACATGGCCTTCTCAATACGGTGGTCAGGCGCGCTCCGCCCTGGAGCGCTATGTGGTCACCGAGGAATTGCTTGCCGCCGCTGTTCCCGTGGGCGCGCACTGGGTCGCTGATCGTCAAAGCGGTCCCGTGCTACTTAAGTTCGGCAGCGAGGAGCAAAAGAGGGATTACCTGCCCAGAATTGCGGCGGGACAATGCTTCTTTTGTATTGGTATGAGTGAACCTCAATCAGGGTCAGACCTGGCATCGCTGCGCATGCGAGCCGAACGGATCGACGGCGGCTGGAAGCTCAATGGCCACAAGATTTGGACCACAAACGCCCATCGAGCACACTACATTATTGTCCTGGCGCGCTCCTCGCCCGCAGAAAGCTCTCGCCATGCCGGCTTGACGCAATTCATCGTCGATTTGAAAAGTACCGGTGTCACCGTGAACCCCATCGTCGGCATGCCAGGTGAGCACGACTTCAACGAAGTCCTCCTTACCGATGTTGTGGTCGCCGACTCTGCAATGATCGGCACGGAAGGCAATGGCTGGAATCAGGTATCCGCGGAACTCGCCTATGAACGCTCTGGTCCCGAACGCTGGTTGAGCAGTTTCCGTCTCCTCAGCGAATTAATAGACGCGCTCGATCAACAGGCGCGCCCGGCAAGTCTGGAGGAACTGGGCCGGTTGTTATCCCATCTTCTGTCCTTGCGGCAATTGTCGCTGTCGGTTGCCGGCATGATCGAGCGCGGCTTGACCCCGAACGTGGAGGCCGCCATCGTGAAGGATCTCGGCACCAAGTTTGAGCAGGAGGTCGTTCGAGTGGTACGCGACATCGTTAGTGTCGAACACCTCACCTGCCACGGCCGCGAAGAACGCCTTCGCAAACTCCTCGTGCACGCGCAATTATGGGCCCCGGCGTTTACTATCCGCGGCGGCACGAACGAGATTCTGCGAGGAATTATTGCCAAGGGCATTGGTCTAGGATGAGCGACGTTGAGTTTATTCACGATGCGGTAAGCCGTGTTCTTGCCGACACTGTGACATTGGCGTCAATCCAGGAGGCGGAGAACCGAAAAGTCCCTATCCGGCTATTTGACGCACTGGCCGACACTGGCATTTTCCTGATGCTGGCGCCTGAAGAGTATGGTGGCGTTAATGCCAATTTGTCAGCCGCACTCTCTGTATTGAGGGCCTCTGGCGCGGCGGCAGCCCCTGGACCGGTTCTGGAAACTATCCTCGCGCAACGGCTGCTTACTCAAGCGGGGCTTGATCCCACGGGTGGACTATCGACGCTGGTGTTTGCTCAACCGCTCGATGGGCCTGCCCCGGGAGCGACCTTTTGGGCTGCGCCTCCCCCATTCCATGAAGTGCCATGGGGCGGGCTCGCCAAGCACTTCTTAGTCGTATGGGACTCCGGGACAGGCGTGCGCCTGGTTGTCAGTGATTGCAGCGCCTGGCGCGCCGTGCCGGGGGCCGATGAAGCGGGGGAGCCACGAGACACATTGCAGGGCGAAAACATTCCCGTCACCTGCTCGCTTCTTAGCGGTGCTTCCTACGACGAACTCCTGCGCACCGCCGCGTTACTTCGGGCAGGTCAACTTTTAGGCGCTATAGAATGGACGTTTAATTGCAGCGTCGGTTATGCAATGGAACGCAAGCAGTTTGGGCGTGAAATCGGAAAATTTCAGGCGGTGCAGCACATGCTGGCGGAATTGGCAGACCACACGTTGGCGTCCGCCGCCATCACGATGGCCGCGGCGGAAAGGTGCACCGACACAATGGTGGCAGCCGCTCGCTCGCGCGTCGCCGACGCCGCCGATGCCGCAATCAGTATTGGCCATCAAGTTCATGGCGCGATCGGCTTTAGCCGCGAATATGCATTGAATTACCGCACGCGGCGCCTTATGGCGTGGCGCAATGACTACGGTAGCGTATTCTATTGGCGCCATCGCCTTGGCGCCCAATTTCAGAATCTCAGCCGCGACGCGTTCTGGCCTGCGGTCGCCGATGCAGGCTTGAGTTCACTACCGACACGTTAATCAAAGATCGCCCGACCCCGGTCAAGTACGGCAACATTGCGTGCCGCGACGCGCGTTCGGAACGCCATTTCATTGTCAACGGCCCACAGATCAATAGTCATCAACTCACCGGGGAAAATGGGCTTCGAAAACCGGGCTTCGATGGATCGCAATGTACGGTTCGGAAAGACTTTCGCGATCGCTACGGCCGCCATCCCGAGTGTGCACAAGCCATGCAGGACGGGTCGCGGGAAGCCTGCTTTGTGCGCAATCTCCGGATCGGCGTGCAGGGGATTTCGATCCTGGTTCAGCCGATAGAGAAGCGCCGCGTTGTCCGGCGTTGAGACCTCAAGCTGCGTTTGCGCACGGCAATCGGGTATCGGCTGAAACTCATACGCGGGTCCTCCAGGGCCGCCAAAGCCGCCATCGGCGCGGCAAAAGACGCTTGACTCACTTCGCGCGATGAGCGTTCCGCTCCCCTTGTCGAAGCTTTCGCGCTCGATAATCACCACAGCCCCTCGCTCACCTTTGTCGAAAATGTTCGTGATCTTATTCGTCGTCGTAACCGGCACCCCGAGCGGCAGTTCACAATGCGTGGTAAGGCGTTGCCCGCCGTGGACCACCATGGCTCGAGTGACACCGGTTCGAGGATCATTGGTCCAGTTGCCGGGATGGCCAACAACGAGCGGCATGGTGGGAAATACCTTGAGATCCCTTTCATAGACATAGCGTAGGTCGTGGGAATCCTCGGGATTGCGGCCAAGGCCAATCGACAATGCATAAAGCATCGCGTCCCTATCGGTGAGCGTTGTTTCGACAGGATCGAATCGAAGGTGACTCAAATAGTCCAAATTTAGCGGCATACGCTCAAAGATCTCCAAACCGCGGCCCTATCGTCCATTTTGCAGCAGCAGGTCCCTAGACCGCATCCGCCGTACCAAAGATCGTCACGGCCTGGCACGACAAAAGACCGCCATTACCATGCGCAAGAGCGATGTTGGCCCCAGTAATTTGGCGGCGGCCGGCGTGGCCGCGCAGCTGAGTGACCGCCTCGACCATCGCGAACAAGCCGTACATTCCCGGATGAACGCACGAGAGCCCTCCGCCATTGGTATTAACCGCCAACCGGCCGCCCGGTGCGATCGCTCCGCCCGCGACGAAACGACCGCCTTCGCCTTTGGGACAGAAGCCAAAATCCTCAAGAAACAAGATCGTGTTGATGGTAAATGCATCATAAATCTCAACGACATCGACGTCCGACGCCTTAACCCCGGCTTGCGCGAACGCCCGCGGGGCGCACTCGGCCACGGCCGTGATCGTGAGGTCCGGTGCCGCAGAGATATTCCGATGCCACACAGCCGAGGCCGCGCTCAGCAAGTAGACCGGCGGATGCCGAATGTCGCGGGCGCGGTCGGCACGCGTCATGACGAGCGCTGCGGCACCGTCAGTCACCAGACAGCAATCACGCACCGTCAAAGGATCGGACACCATGCGCGCTTCCAGACAGTCACGAATAGTCAAGTCGTCACGCGCGAACGCATCGGGATTGAGCTGCGCCCAACGACGAGCGGCAACAGCGACTTCGGCCAATTGCTCGCGAGTCGTGCCGAATTCGTGCATGTGCCGCGCAGCGGCAAGCGCATAGGACGTCGGGGGATTTCGCGGTTTGTAGACGCTCTCGTACCCAAACTCCGTACCACCACTCTTGGCGAACCCGCCGGACGACGAGCGTTGATTGCTGCCGTAGCAAACGAGAACGGCATCGCAGAGTCCCGCATCAAGCGCCAACGCCGCCCACAATGCGTGAATCTGAAAGGAAGAACCGCCTGTCCTTGTCGACTCAATGAGCTTCGGCCTAATCCCGAGATATTCAGGAACGCTCATGGCACACCAGGGATCGTCCGGTAGCATTGAAAACACCGCGTCGATATCTGCGATTTTCAAGCCGGCGTCATTGATCGCCGCCAGGGACGCTTGTGCCAACAGCTCCATGGAAGTGAATCCAGGAGATTCACCAATTCCATAAGTGGCTGCGCCCGCTACGATGGATCTCGCCCGAGGAAAACCCGTCACGGCGCCTTAACCCGTTACTCGCTCGAATAAAACAGTGAGCATGTCGTCGAGCACGTCGATTCTCGCGCGCACCTGCATACCAATCACGACGGATTCAGGGGAGAGGCCGACTACACGACTCATCATCCGCGGACCTTCGGCCAAGTCAATCAGAGCGACGTTGTGGTTGCCTGATTTGCTGCGCACCACCGTGGTCGAGTATACGGTTCCTAGGCCCGATGCTTCGACCCACTCCCACTCCAACGCACCACTCCTCGGTTCAGCAATACGTGGATAGTAGAAATGGGCGCCCGTGGCCCTTGCACGTTGAATCATGAAGCGCTTCTGCGCAAGAAACGCCTGATATTCTCGATCAGGTCCAAACGTGGTGGTGGTACTCATTGTTTGACAGGAGTCAG
>Ga0137412_10004124_pt1 | contig 11607 bp, 9 predicted proteins | sample CZODoug2_1_16fun_FD_122160 | JGI IMG/M metagenome (GOLD analysis project Ga0137412, IMG submission 122160) | Vadose zone soil fungal communities from Angelo Coast Range Reserve, California, USA - CZODoug2_1_16fungal (Hybrid Assembly) | ecosystem: Environmental > Terrestrial > Soil > Vadose zone...
CGGTCCATTGCCAGACATTGCCGACCATGTCCAGCACTCCGAACGGACTGGCGCCGGTCGGGTGGGCCGTGACGTCGGAAGGCGCGGTGAGGCTGCGACCATTGTCCGGAGTCGGAACCATCGCGGGGTCGAAGGCGTTGCCCCACGGATAGTTCCGGCCATCCGATCCCTGCGCCGCGTAGTGCCACTCCCACTCGTGCGGAAGGCGCTTTCCAGACCAGGAGCAGTACGCGATCGCGTCCTCCCGCGACACCCAGGTGACCGGCTTGTCCGCCCAGCCGCTCGGATGGCGGCCGTCGGTCCAGTCCCGTAGGAAGTTGTGGTCGTCGGCCGGGTGGTAGCCGGTGGCGTCGAGGAACCGTTGGAAGTCGGCGTTGGTGACCGGCGTGCGGTCAAGGTAGAACGGCTTTATCCGCACGATGTGCGTGTGGTAGCGGGACGGCTGTTTCTCCCACGGGTACTGGACGTCGACGCCGGGAACATTGCCGCCCTCGATCTCCGTGCCGCGCACGGCGAAGTCGAAGTTCGCGCCGGGGATCGCGACCATGCCCGGCGGCGGCTGCGGATACTGCCGGGTCGGCTCGATCGGTGTCATCGTCTGGCTGAGCACGACATTCGCGGCGGAGTATGAGGACAGCGGTCGCGCCGCGTAGCCCCGCATGGTGCCGAGGAACGACGCGAAGCGCGTGGGCAGGTCCTCGGTCCTCGCGGCCAGCACGGAACCGAAGCCGTTGGCCTCGATGGAAAAACTCAGGGACGCGACGCCGTCGTGGACGTGAGGTTCCACCATGCGGCCGTGCCACAGATCGAAGTACTCGACGCCTTGCTGGTGCGCCACCTGCAACTGCTCGCCGGTCGTGTCGTGACCGGCGCGGTTGACCATCGTCCACAACACCTTGCTGTCGGTGTGGCTGGGCCACCGGCTGGCGAATACCGCGTCATTCTGCACGGTCGGCGTGTAGGGGACCCATCCGCTGCTGACGAGCAGATCCGGGAACTGCCGCTCGATGGCCGCGACTATGCGGGTCGCCGCGTTGTCGCGTTCGGTCATCTGGTTCCAGATCCCCCAGATGTTCTCCCACGACTCCATGCCCGTGCCGTTGAAGAACGCGAGCTGCAGCATGGGGATCTTGCTCGTCGACCACCGGTCGTTGACGTGCACCTGGTGTCGCGGTTCGAGCCACTTGTTGCGGCTTACCATCGGCGCGAAGCTGGTGTAGTTCCAGTAACCCCAGCTCATCACGTTCCAGCCGAGGCCGTTGATCGCGTCGGCCGACAGGCCCCATTCGGGCTCGAGCGCGAGCGGACGTCCGTCGGCGACGGCGTTGTCGAAGAAGTCGGGCGTCACCGACGACATCACGTCGCCGTTGAGGCCGTCCGCACCGATCTCGGCCATCGTGTTCGGCAGCACCGCCGCCCAGGGACTGCCCGGATCGCGAGTGCCGACGTCCCACGGGTGAATGGGGAACAGGACCTTGACGCCGTGTTCGTGGAAGTCCGCGATCATCTGTTCGAGCGCCGGAATGCCGCCAGGCATGTCGCGGGTCAGGTCGTCGGTGTTGCGGTTGTCGATTCCGATGTTCGGGTACGTCGGCCACACCAACACCGAGTCGACGCCGCCGTAGCGACGCCGCAGGTCCGCGAGGAACCTGTCGACCGTGTAGCGACGCTGGACCGGATCGTAGAAATAGCGGTCGTGGATCATCATCTGGGTCTGGATCGGATTGTGCTGCGCCCAGGCCAGCGCCGGATTCCGGTAGTTCACGTCGTCGAACCCGATGGCCGCGCGCTCGCTGGCGCGCCACGATTTCATGGCCGCCAGCCATGCGTCGGCGCTGGTCGGCGCGTCTGGCCCGGCGACCTGTTCGTTGTTGAACACCAGCTGATAGTCCGAGCCGGCCGCGCTCGCGGTTCCTGGTGTGGTGAACGTCGACGCGAGCAATCCGGCGCCCCCCGCGATGAAGCTGCGGCGAGTGACGTGGTGCGAGAATGGATGGACCATGTCCGACCTCCTAGCAGGGGCAGGAGTTGGATTCGGCACTGATCGGGTTTGCTACTCGGCCGGCTTCGCGCCGTTTCCGCCGTTCACTCCGGTGATCATCGCGACGATCTGCTCGCCGGTGGTCTCCGCGGTCCGCCTGCCGCCAGCCACGGTGCCCTGACGCATCACCCAGATCTGGTCGGACAGCCGCATCACCTGGTCGAAGTCGTGGCTGATCAGCAGCACCGTGATGCCCTCGTCGCGCAGCCGCGTGATCAACCGCTCCACCGCGCGGGTTTCTCGGACGCCCAGCGCCGCCGTCGGCTCGTCCATGATCACCAGGGTGGAGCCCCAGCTGATCGCCCGGCTGATGGCGATCGACTGGCGCTGCCCGCCGGACATCCGGCGCACCGTGGACTTCACCGACGGCACGGCGACGTCCAGCCGGGTCAGGGTCTGCTCGGCGGCGCCGATCATCGCCCGCTTGTTCAACAGCCGCAGCGGCCCGAAGCCGCGGGTGATCTCCCGGTTCAGGTACAGGTTCTGCCACACTGTCAGGTCCTCGACCAGGGCCAGGTCCTGGTACACCGTCTCGATTCCCAGGGCGCGGGCGTCCTCGGGCGCGTGGAACCGGACTTCCTGACCGTTGAAGCGGATCAGTCCGCCGTCCGGACGGTGCACCCCGGTGATGCACCTGACCATGGTGGACTTGCCCGCGCCGTTGTCGCCGACCAGCGCGGTGATCTCGCCGCGGGACAAGGCCAGCGAGGCGCCCGACAGCGCCTGGACCGCGCCGAAGTGTTTGTCCAGGTCGACGACCTCCAGCAGCGTGTTCGCCTGCTCGCCCACGTTTTCCCCGATCACCGTTGGAACCTGCTCAACACGGCGGACAGCACGACCACCAGACCGACCGCGATCGGCTGGTAGTACTGCGAGATGTCCAGCAGGGTGAACCCGTTGATCAGCACGGTCAGCAGCAGTGCGCCGGCCACCGTGCCGACGATCGAAGCCCGCCCGCCGAACAGGCTCGCGCCGCCGAGCACCACCGCGGCGATCGAGCTGAGCAGCTGATCGGTCTGCAGCGACGGGTCGGCCGTGCCGGTCCTGGACACCAGCAGCACCGCGGCCAGCCCGACCAGCAGGCCGGAGACCGTGTACGCGATGATCCGGATCCGGTCCACCTTGATGCCCATGCTGCGGGCCGCGTCCCGGTTGCCGCCGGTGGCCAGCAGGTGCGTGCCCAGCCGGGTGTGGAACAGCACCACGTAAGCGACCACGGCGACCGCGAGGGCGACCAGCCAGAAGTACCGGATCGGTCCGACCGCGTCGAGCGCCAGATCCTGCATGAACCCGCTGTTGACCGGGACCGAGTTGCCGGAGGTCAGCAGCAGGGCCAGGCCGTTCATCACCCCGAACGTGCCGAGCGTGACGATGAAGTCGTTGATCCGCAGCTTGGTCACCACGAGGCCGTTGACCACGCCGACCGCTGTGCCGCCGATGATTGCCAGCGCGATCCCGGCCGGCAGTCCCCATCCGTGCGTGACCGCGAAACCCAGCAGCGCTGCCGCCCAAGGCAGGTTCGAGCCGATGGACAGGTCGATGCCGGCGACCACGATGGCGAACTGCTGGCCGACCGCGAGCACGACCAGGATCGCCGCGGACACCAGCAGATCGGAGATGTTGCCCGCGGTGAAGAAGGACGGACTCAGGATGGTGAACACCACGACGACCACGATCAGCCCGAAGATCACCGCGTTGTTCGACCAGAAGCCCGGATCGCGCAGGCTCGCCCGTAACGCGACCGCGCCGCGCCGTCCGCCGCCCGGCGGGGTCTGATTCGACGTTGGGGTGGGCGTTGCCACCGCTGACGACCTCACTTGCTGCCGCCTAGTTGCGCGGCGATCGGGTCGGCGTAGGTGAAGAACGGCTTCGGGAACGACTCCAGCGCCTTGCCGACGTTGTCCGAGGTGATCAGCTTGATCGGGGCGACCACCCGAGAGGGGATCGTCTTGCCCTGCTTGAGTGCCTGGCATGCCTCGACGGCCATCTGGCCCTCCGCGTACGGGTACTGGGTGACCGTGGCGGCCAGCTTGCCGCTCTGCACCGACTGCAGCGCCTCCTTGATCCCGTCCACGGACACCACCTTGATCTGCCCGCTCCTGCCCGCGTTGATCACCGACTGGACCGCGCCGAGGCCCATGGTGTCGTTGGCCGCGAAGATGCCGGTGATGTCCGGGTGCACCTTGAGGATCGCGTCGGTGACGGTCTGCGCCTTGGCCTGCTCGTAGTTGGCGGACTGCGCGGACACCACGGTCAGCTTGCCCGCCGTGGTGGCACGGAAAGCGTTTTCCCGGTTGATGCCGTTCTGTTCGCCGGGAATGCCCTCGAGGATGGCGACCGAGCCGTGCCCGCCGAGCAGTTGCAGCATGTGCTGGCCCGCGAGCTGGCCGGCGTTGGTGTTGTCCGAGCCGATGAACGAGGTGATCTTCAGGTTGGCCTGGGTCGCGGCGTTGCCGTCGACCTGGGTGTCCAGGTCGAGTATCGGCTTGCCCGCCCGCGACGCCGGGATCAGCGGGGTGATGATGTTGCTCGCGTCCACCGGCACCGCGCCGTAGCAGTCGTAGCCCTGACTGACCAAAGTGGACAGTTTGGAGTTCTCCCCGGCCGCGTCGGTCTCGTTGGACCCGGCCTGGACGTTGACCTCCACCTTCAGCGCGCTGCCCTCGGCGACGGCTCCGTCGCGCAGCGCGGCCCAGTACGGATTGTTGAAATCCCGGGTGGCGATGGCGACCCGGCTGCCGCCGCCCGCGCTGGACGAACCGCCACACGCGGCCAGCGTGCTGGCGGTGAGCAGGGTGAGTGCAACGCAGGTCGCGGTGCGAAGGCCGCTTCCCGTCCTGAATCTCATCAGTTCTTCCTCACATTCGCCGCTTCACCGCACGAGGACCGAACCATCAACCGGCAATCCAGCAGCCGGGACGGCGCCGCTCGTCGGTGCATCAGTTCCAGCAGGGTCTGCACCGCGATCGAGCCGATTTCCTTGGTCGGCTGGGCGATGGCCGTCATCGGTGGATCGAGCAGTTCGAACCAGGGGGAGTCGTCGAAGCTGGCCAGCGCCATGTCCTGCGGAATGCGCAGTCCGCCGCGCCGCAGGGTGCGCAACGCGCCGAGCGCCATCAGGTTGTCCGCGGCGATCACCGCCGACGGTGGCTCGTCGAGCGCGAGGAGCGCGGCCATCTGCACCTGGCCGCTGACCTCCTGGAAATCTCCGTGCCTGATGTAGTCGACCGGCAGCGGAACGCCCGCGACGCCAAGGGCTTCCCGGAACGCGGTGAGCCGTTCCACGCCGGTGGAGGCCTGTTCGGGACCGGAGATGATGGCGATCCGGCGGTGGCCCAGCGTCAGCAGGTGCTCGACCAGGTCCCGGATGGCCTTGCGGCCGTTCGAGCGCACGACGGGCACGTTGATGCCGGGCAGCTCCCGGTCCACGAACACGATCGGCGCGTGCTGTCGGACCGCCATTGCGATCGCGTCGGAATGGGCGACGGCGGGCACCACGAGCAGGCCGTCGACCCGGCGGTTGAGCAGCACGTCGACGTAGCGCTCCTGGCGGTCGGCGTCCTCGTCGGCGTTGCCGAGGATCAGGCTGTAGCCCTCGGCGTTCGCCGCGTCCTCGACCGCCCTGGCCAGCTCGGTGAAGAAGGGATTGCAGATGTCGCCGATGACCAGGCCGAGGGTGTGCGTGGTGTCCACCCGCAGCGACCTGGCCACCGCATTGGGGCGGTAGCCGAGCCGTTCCACGGCGTCGGCCACCTTCTGCCGGGTCGCCTCGCCCACGCCAGGACGACCGGTCAGCACGCGGGACACGGTCGCCGTGGACACGTCGGCCAAGGCCGCGACATCCGCCATGGTGACCACCGGCACCGCCTCCACGTTGGGGTAGCGCTGCAGAGTGTGCCAAATCACGTAATCGATTGCAACCCCGCGTCGCACGGACTTGTGACCTCGATGATGGCCACTGAGCTGGGCAGACAACTGATCGAAGAAGGTCAGTCGACAGGCCAACGTAATCGATTACGTAGGTGACGGAGGGGAGACGTGGTCGGGTTGGCTGTGACGGTCGGTGTGTCGCAGGCCGTCGAGCTGGTTCGCGCCGACAGTGAACGGGCACGCGCCGGCTACGGCGGACGTGCCGAGGACGGTGCCGGTGGTGGCCTTCGTCCGTGACCGGGGTGATCCCGCCCGAGGCCGGCGCACGCCATGACGAAAACCGGGCGGAAACCGGCCCGCCGGGACATCTGAACGACCCGTTGGACATGCTGGGCAGCGCCAACGCGCCCGATGTCGTGATGCTAAACGGCCCGCGGCTGAAGGTCTGCGACGCGACGTTCCGGAAGATCGGGCAGACGTTCTTCGAGCGGTTCCGGAACAAGTCCGCGTCGACGCGGGATTACATCGACGTGGCGAACGAGGTGTCGGGGCGCGACTACATCGACTACATCAAGAGCTGGATCTCCGGCGCGACCACGCCGGCCCATGCCGACCAGCTCGAATTGGCGCGTTCTCGGACGACGGGCAGGTGCATGCCAGGCCTGAGCTGGCGGTGGGGCGTTCGGCGTTCGCCCCAAGCCGTTGTCGCGCCGATCGCGGTTCACGCTCCGGACATTCCGTAAGAATTCCGAAAGGAATGGCGGCCGGGTTTGGCTCAGACTACTCGTGCGTGCGTCTGGAAAGCGAGCGTTCGGCCGCTTCGTTCGTCCAAACGGTCGGCTGGCAACGGTGAAAAGAATTAATATGTGTGGACCGGGTGAACCGTGATGGTGTGGATTGGGTACTCCTGGGCGACAGCTGTCCGAAGTGGATGAGCGTCGCATAATCCCTGCGTTTCCCATGACGGCGGCCGGCGTCGGATCTTCGCGGCCAAGCCGGTCGTCACCATCGTTAGACGAGGTGAGAATCAGTGTTAGCAGGACTTACCAGGCCCTGGTCGCGTGGTATGCGGCTGACCGCGGTGATCGGTGGTCTCGTGCTCGCCGCGGGTTCGGCCGTCGGGGTCGGTGTCGCGGCCCAACTCGGCGACGCCTTCGCCGCCACCAACTCCGATTCGCCCCAGATGGCCAGCGTGCTGTCGCAGCTGGCCGGCGACGCCAAGGCCGGGGCCAGCAAGGTCGGCCCGTTCGCCAAGGACTTCATCGACATCACCAAGGTCGCCCCCAACCGCTCCACGGCCACGGGCGGCGCCCGCGGCACCGTCACCGAGGACTGCGGGACGGACCAGGACAACCACCACAACTCCGACAACTTCATCGTGACGCCGGGTGTCGACCACGGGGCGGCCCACGTGCACGACTACGTCGGCAACCGCACCACGACCGCGCGATCCACCGACCGCAGCCTGGCCGCGGGCGGCACGACCTGCGCCAACGGCGACAAGTCCACCTTCTACTGGCCGGTGCTGCGGATCCAGAAGGAGGCCAACGGGACTGTCGACAACCAGCAGACCGCCGACGCCCCCGGCAACATCGGCCGGGTGATCGAGCCGGCATCGGTGACGATCCGGTTCGGCAGTGGCGGCGCGAGCACGGTGTCGGCGGCGCCCCAGTTCCTGCGCTCCATCACCGGTGACGCCAAGGCGGTCACCAACGGTCCCGCCAACGCCAGGCCGACCTGGACCTGCACCGGCTTCACCACTCGGATCACGGACAAGTACCCGGTCTGTCCGGCCAACAGCGAGGTCGAGCGGATCATCGACTTCCCCAACTGCTGGGACGGCAAGAACCTGGACTCGGCCGACCACCGCGCCCACCTCGTGTTCCCCAAGGCCAACGGCGCCTGTCCGAAGGCCACCAAGGCTGTGCCGCAGCTTGAGTACCAGCTGGTGTATCCGGTCCCGGCCGGCTCCGTGTTCGCTGTGGACGGCTTCGACGGGCAGTTTCACAGCCCGGCGACCGACCACGGAGACTGGGAGAACGTGATGACCGCCGCCCAGATGAACAGCGTCGTCGGCTGCGTCAACAACGGGCGGAAGTGCTGACCACGTCCCAGTGTCGGCCTGCTGTCCGGACGGTCACAGTGTCCGCGGCCGGACAGCAGGCTCAGGATACTTCCGGCAACGGGTACATCGCGGGCTACTGGGTGTGGGCCGGGGGCGTGGGCACCCCTGGGGGGAAGGATCCGGCGGCCGGCCTGCGCCGCTGCTACCCGCAACGTCCCAGCGGCATCTGGGGCTGCCGCCGCGACTGCTGTCGTGGCGTGCGGGCGCGGCGGATATGGCCTTGAGATCGCTTCGCGAACCGGGACGCGGTTGATCGGCGTCGGCTTCGCGCGGGCGGCGATCGACCAGGCCCGGGCGCTGGCTCGACAGTTCGGTTCTGTGGACGCCGCGATGAGCCCTGCTCGCGCGAAGGGTTCGCGGATGCCGGTGACAGAACTAGAGTGGCTGTCGGGTCAGTCATGTCGCGGAAGGGGCGCGGATGCTGTACATGTTCGGTTTCGATCGGATCGGTGTCGTGGTGGGGGACCTGTTCTTCGTCGATCCGGAGCCGCACAAAGGGCAGGAGAGTGCCGAGCACGGCGTTCGGCTGGAACTCCGGCTGATCGAACGCGGTCCGCTGAAAGGGACGATCTACTCGGCCTATCCGATCGCGGTCGAGGACCCGGTGTGGCGGGCGGACTTCCTGGAGTCGGTCGACGGCCGGCCCGGCAGCTTCGACCGTACCCACCACCATCCGGCGTTCACCGGCTGGGACCCGGGCAACCGGGTGTTCGTCCGTGAGCTGTCCGCCGATCCGCTGGGCTGGCTGGCCGACCGGCTCGCCGACCTGGACGGCGTGCTGGCCGAGGCGGGATTCCCCGCCGACACCGCGGGGCCCGACGACGCGGCGGAACTCCGCCGGGTGGCGCCGGAAATCGTGGCGGCGACCGGTGGGCTGCTCAACCGGGTGCGCGCCGGTGAGCTTGGCAATCCTCCGGCGGGCGAGCTGCCCGTCTCCGCCGACGGCAGGCCCGTGGTGGTACGCACCGGCTGGCTCTGAGCGCGGGTTGTGGTGGACCGGGGAGGACGAGGGGTTTCGATGCAACGATTCGCGGCCGTCATCCGACTCCGACCGGAACAGGAGGCCCAGTACCGCATCCTGCACGCGCAGGTCTGGCCGGCCGTGCTCGCCGCGCTGACCCGGGCCAACGTCCGCAACTACTCGATCTTCCTGCGGGACGGCGTGTTGTTCAGCTATCTCGAGTACGTGGGCGAGGACTACGCGGCCGACATGGCGCGGGTGGCCGAGGATCCGCAGACCCAGCGGTGGTGGACTTTCACCGACCCGTGCCAGCAGCCGGTGGACACCGCTGCGCCCGGTGAGTGGTGGGCGCCGATGGAAGAGGTGTTCCACCTGGACTGACGGTGCCGGGCCGCCAGAGCGCCAATCACCATGTCCTGCCTGGGCGGCGGCGTTGACGCGGCCCTGCCGGGGCGCGCTGATGCCGGTGGTCACATGGGTGGGACGAGGGTGAAGTAGCGGTTGAGCACGGCGCGGGGTCCCACCACGCCGTGAAGTCGGTCCGTGGCGATCCGGTGCCAGAGGAACAACATCAGGTCTGATGCGGTGCCGAACAGTTCGACATGGCGGGGCTCGGTGTGGGGGATGAGGTGGACGGCGTCGCCGTCGAAATGCACCGTCCAGACGTTCGTGCCGTCGGTCTGGCGGAATCGGAGCCGTTCACCCAGTCCGGGCGGGGCCTGGGTCCGGGCTCGCCGAAACGGGGCCATGACCGTGAAGTTCTGCTCGATGGCGTCCGCGGCGAGGTCGCTGTCGATCGGTTGGGCAGCCCCGATCGCGTTCTCGGCGTCCCAGCGGTGCACGGCCGCTTCGATGGTCTGCATCCGTGACCAGAAGCCGACGGTCTGCTCCCGCGACCACGTCCACACCGGTTCGTCCGGGTCGCGGCTGCTGAACAGTGATTCCAGCGTCGCGGCCCCGTCCGCGAACCAGTCGATCAGACCAGTCGGCACGGGTCCATGATTTGGCGCTTGCTCCAACACGGGCCAGCCGTGTGTGTCCGTGGGGAGGTTGAGGAAGGTGTGGTCCGTCGGCTCTGGCGGCGCCGCGAGCCGGTGCTCGACGATGTGGATCACGTATCGGTGTACGTAGCCCAGGTGCACCAGCAGGTCTGACATCGACCAGTCGGGGCAGGACGGCACCGGGGGAGCGACGTCGGCGCCGGATGCCCGGCGGACCGCATCCTCGAAGGCCGCGATCTCCCGCCGAAAGTGGGGGACGTAGTCCATGGCTCCACTCTGCCACCACCAGGTGTCCACGCCTGGTCCTTGGTGATGGCGCGGTGATCCCGCTGAGGAGGACAAGGTGACCAGTGTCCTCGGGCCGGACGGTCGGGAAGTGCTTCGTTCGCCGCGACGGGGTGGACGGGCGGCTACCGACCGAGCGACTGCTCGGCAAGCACAGCGGCGCCTTCCCGCTGGAGCAGGACTACGAGCTCGTCGATGTGTTCGGCCTGGGTCAGCACGCTGTTGATGTTGATCCGCAGGACGCGCCGCCCGCGTAGCACGGTGGTCGCCAGCCATGCCCGACCACCTCGCTCGATCCGCTGCTGCAGCCGTTGCTGCACCTCGTCCTGCACTGGACCGGCAGCGTCACGCAGTTCGCCGGGGAGGAACCGCGCACAGCACACCGCGGTCTGCACCTCACCCAGCACCTCGAACTCCCCAATGGCGGACAGCCGGGCGGCGAGGCGACGGGTCAGCGCAAGCTGCCGGTCAATGACCTCCGCATAGCCACGCCGACCGAGCCGGCACAACGCGACCCACAGTTTCAGCGCGTTGCCCCTGCGTGTGCCCAGTTGGCCGTAGCGGAAGAAGTCGAGGCCGCCGTCGTCGTCACCGCGCCGCTCGTCCAGGTACTCGGGCGTGCAGTCGAACGCGGCGCGCAGGCGGTCCTTGCCGTGTCGGGTGAGCAGGGCGCCGCAGGAGAACGGCACGAACAACCACTTGTGCGGATCCAGGGTGACCGAGTCGGCGCGTTCGATCCCGCGCAGGAGCGCGCCGTGCGTCGCGGAGAACGCGAGCGCACCTCCGTAAGCCGCGTCGACGTGGTACCAGAGGCCGTACTCGGCGGCGAGATCGGCAAGCCCGTCGAGCGGGTCGATCGTGCCGGTCGAGGTCGATCCGGCGACGCCCACGATCGCGGCCGGCCGGCGACCACGCGCCAGGTCGGCGTCGATGGCCGCGCGCAGATCGTCGAGGCGGATGCGGAAGCGTGTGTCGGTGTCGATGGCGCGCAGGTTGTCTCGGCCGATGCCGAGGATGTCCACGCTGCGCCGCAGCGAGTAGTGGCCCTGTTCGGAGGCGTATACCCGGATCGGCGCACTGGTCTGGGTGAGGCCGGCGTGCGTGGCCTGTCGCGCCGCGTGGTCCCGGGCGCACTTCAGCGCGATCAGGTTCGCCTCCGAGCCGCCGCTGGTCAACGTGCCGAAACCGCCCTCGGGCTGGCCGATCACCTCGCCGAGCCAACCGATCACCACCGACTCCAGCGCGCTGACCGAGGGCGACTGGCGCCACGCCGCACCGTTCTGGTTCAGTGCTGCGCACAACGCGTCTACCCATACCGCGACCG
>Ga0137412_10004125_pt1 | contig 11607 bp, 13 predicted proteins | sample CZODoug2_1_16fun_FD_122160 | JGI IMG/M metagenome (GOLD analysis project Ga0137412, IMG submission 122160) | Vadose zone soil fungal communities from Angelo Coast Range Reserve, California, USA - CZODoug2_1_16fungal (Hybrid Assembly) | ecosystem: Environmental > Terrestrial > Soil > Vadose zone...
CTCCTTCGATTATGCTTTTTGTCTAGATGAATTAACCCCATGCAAACGGAGTATTTGAAAGAGCGATTAAAAAAACTAACGTAAAGCAAGTAATTCTAGATTTCATGGTCGGGTATTCCTTCCAGGACGATTGAACGGTTGGACAATTAATCAGTTTGACCGGTCGAACACTAAACGGCCGTCAACGTAGGTCTGATCGATTTTTATCCCGCGAATTTTTGTCGATGCCACTGACAGGATGTCGTCAGAGAGAACCGCCATGTCGGCCAGTTTCCCTTCTTCGAGCGAGCCCTTCTCGTCCTCTTCGAACGCGGTATACGCTCCGTTATAGGTATAAACTCGAAGCGCCTGCAGAACGCTCAGAGCTTCATCTGAATTCAACACCTCGGAGTTTTCTTCCGGACCGAAACGGTGATTGACGAGAATATCGAGAGCCTGCGCACCCGGCCGGTGACGTCCGGCGCGTCCGGATCGCCGACCGCGATCGCAAACCGCCCAATCACCGGGTAATGCCCGGCCGCGAGCATCGGCGCCGTGGAAAGACGCGTCCCGGCGCCGTTCGCCTCGAATTCCCCGGTGAAGCAGACGCCTTTGGCGTGGTTGCGGCGATGGCCGAGCGGATTGCCGCCCCGCCGGCTCAACGCCTCGATCATTTTCTCCGGGGTCAGCCGGTCCGGGCTGAGCCATCCTCCCGTGTAGGCGAAGGCGGCCGCGGCGGCGCCGACCACGAGGGCAATGAATGCGAGCGCTCCGATCGACCGATTGCCGAGCTTGAAAGCCGTGTTCGGCGGTTCCGTCATTCAAATTTCCCCGGCAGCAAAGGCTGCGCCGACTCACCGCGCGGCATTTGCACTCAGCAGATCAGGATTGGGAGGCGACCCGCCGTCACGGTCCGGTAACGGCGAGATCGGTTTCCTTGATTTTTGCCAGAGCGAAATGCCCGATCGTGTCCAGATTGTCATTCGCGGGCGTCCAAGCCCGTTATCGTTACAACACAGACCGTCGCCGCTCGACCGCCTGGCCGGGTTAGCGGGGATCGAGCGGCGGAAACGGGCCCTGGGCGCCGCGTTCGGATTGCGCGCCGGCCTCGACCTTGATCGAGGCCGACACCACGAGACGCGCGCCGGCCAGAGATGCCCCAGGGTCCGCGGCTGATTGGCCTTGCGTGTGCTCTCTCAGATCACCCGGTCAGCCGGCCGGTACCGGCTGCCAATTGGTGCTGCATTGGGCGACATAGGGGTAATAGCCCGCCGGATTCTGGCAGTAGTACCAAACCTGTGATCCGTAGGGCTGCGAATAGCCGTAGCCGTTATAAGCGTTGTAGGAGCCGTAGCCGTAGTAGCTGGGATCGTCGTAATAGCTGGAATCATAGCCCCATCCGAACCCGCCGAACCCGCGATTCCGGAAGTGGTCACGGTCGCCGAAACGCTCGGCGTCGGTTGGAACGGCATGAGTTGGATCGGCAGCGCGGACGTGACCGAGGACGACAACAGCGACATTGTTTCAGTGCGTTCCGACGGTGCGCTGCTCATCTATCCGCATAGTGGCGTTTACAACGGAACAAGTACCTTCGTTGGCCCGCTTCAGGTAGGCGTCGGCTGGAACACGGTAAGGCCGGCGGCACTGATAGACGTCACCGCGGACGTGTTTGTCGACATCCTGGCTGTCAACTCCAGCGGGCAGCTCCTGGTCTACCGGAATGCGGGCGGCTACAACGGCAATGGCACGTTCACCGGTCCCACCGTGATCGGCACTGGTTGGAACAGCGTAGACCTCTTCGCCTGACCGTCGCTATTCCTCCCACTTCACTGAAAGACGAGACAACGTGAAATCCTTGAGGATTGCGGTACTCGCAGTCACGATGATTGTGGCCACGGCAGCCCCGGCAGGGGCAACGCCTGCCCCGACGTCCCCTGCCCCGACGTCCCAACCAGGTGCGGTGCATGACCGTGTGTTCGCGACAACCTCTGCCGGCAAGCCGCTACCCAGTACCGGCCAGCAGTTCTATCCGGTGTCCATGCACGACTTCGCGGTGAAGGAGGACAACGGCATCACACCGAACAAAGCTGCCCCGCCCTTACCCGCCGTTCCGCCGCAGCCCGAGACTGCTTTCGTCCAAGACTGTCTCAGCACTCACTTGTCTGATGCCGAGCGCTCGGCCGGTTGGACAGAGAATCATTACCGCTGGTGCTTGACCGGAGCGTTGCACTGGCAGAAGGTCGTCGTCGACTCCAACGGCAAGGACCAGGTCGTCGCCGAACTGGTCATGGCAGTTACCTGGTCGGGTTACGCTGACCCGTTCGCACGCCGGTTCGTGATCTGGGCCATCACGGGAGGCATTCAGTTCGTCACGGGTGAATCACTGTTTCATGATGGCGACCTGTTCGCGCTGGCCGCACAGTGCAGCCCAGGAAACTCGGCGTCGTGCACTGCGCAGACGACACCGGCCGATATGCGCACACTGGCGGAGATCAGGGACAACCCGGCGGTCACAGTACAGACTGTGCTCACCGATACGAGCTTGAACAACTACCCGCTCACCGGCGACAAACTGGCCAGCTTCAACATCATCGCCACGTGGGAAGCCCACGACGCCACCGGCAACGGCGGTGCCGGTCAGGCGCTCTTTTCGGTGGCGCAGGTCGATCCGCTGCGGTTGTACATTTACGTGCCGCAGGTGTACGCGAGTCAAGTAAAGATCGGCGATACGGTGAGGGTCAGCCTCGCGGAGCGGGCGGGCGAACACTATGAAGGCAGCATCGCACGGACCGCCCGGGCCATCGACCCAGCGACTCGCACCTTGCAGGTGGAAATCCGCGTCCCCAACCCGGCCGGCGAACTGTTTTCGGGTGCCTATGTTCAGGCCGAGCTGCCGATCAAGGGTGACCACGCAGCCACCGTCGTGCCGACCAATGTGCTGCTGTTCCGCCCCGACGGCCCCCGGGTTGCCGTCGTGGACCAGAGTGGCCGCGTCCGCCTGGCCCCGGTGAAGCTCGGTACGGATTACGGCACCTCCGTCGAGGTGCTCGCCGGGCTCGACGCCGCTGATCAAATCATCGTGAACCCCGCGGATTCGCTCGCCGACGGGGATGTCGTGACGCTGGTGCGCACGCCGCAGAGCACCGGCTGACGCCGATGCCCGGGAGACAGGCTTCTTGTGTTGCGATTTCCGCGGTGCGCCTCTTCGGCCGGTTTGCGCTGCTGTCGGCCGCCGCGTGGGCCGCGGGGTGCGCCGTCGGCCCGGATTATCGTCGGCCCCCGGCCGATGTGCCCCCGGCGTGGCAGCCGGCGGACCCATGGCATGCGGCGGCACCGAGCGATGGGACGCTGAAGGGTCATTGGTGGGAGGTATTCCAAGACTCCGCGCTCGATCCCTTGGTCGAACAGGCGCTGCTCAGCAACCAGAACCTGCAGATTGCAGCCGCGCGCCTCGACCAGGCACGCAGTCAGGTAACCGTGGCGAGGTCCTTTCTGTATCCCGACATCGGACTACAGGCGTCCGCAGCTCGCAGCAAGACTTCCGTGAACCGCCCGCTGGCGTCCTATTCGACGCCCAACCAGTCGACCGTGCAGAACAATTTCACCTTGGGTCCGTTCGTCAATTACGAGTTCGACCTCTTCGGCCGTGTGCGCCGCGAAGCCGAGGGCTTCCGTGCCGCGGCAGAACAGGCGGCCGCGGATTTCGAAAACACCCGCTTGATGCTCGCCGCGCAGCTGGTCAGCGACTACTTCACGTTGCGTGAGCTCGATGCCGAGATCGACGTGGTCAACCATAGCTTGGCCCTGGAGCGGGATGCCCTCGGTTTCATCGCGTCACGGCACGATCTGGGATATGCCACGGGATTGGACTTGGCGCAGCAGCAAGCCTTGGTGCAGAGCAGTTCCGCACAGCTGGAACTGCTGCATGTGCAGCGCGCTCAGAACGAGCACGCCATCGCGACGCTCGTGGGCACGCCGGCGCCGGGATTCGGCATCCCGGCTGTGGCGACGGCGGGTAAGCTGCCGGCTCTGCCGGTGGGAGTGCCTTCCGATCTGTTGCAACGCCGGCCGGATGTGGCCGCCGCCGAGCGCTCGATGGCCGCCGCCAATGCGCGCATCGGCGTGGCGCGCGCGGCATATTTTCCCACGATCCAATTGATGCCGCTGGTGCCTTCCGTCGGTTGGCAGAGTTCCGCGGTGTCTTCGCTGTTCAATGCGCCGAGCGAGCTTTGGGGGGCCGGCCTTTCCGCGACACAGACGTTGTTCGACGCCGGCAGAACCCGCGCCAACGTGCATATCGCGGAGCAGGATTACACGGCCGCGGTGGCAAGCTACCGGCAGACCGTGCTCACGGCGATGGAGGAGGTGGAGAACGGGATTACAGGTCTTGCATCGCTGGATCAGGCCGCCCAAGACGCCGACGCCAGCGTCGAGAGTTCGCAGCGGGCTTTCGACATTGCCAACGAACGCTACAAAGGCGGCCTGGCCGTATATCTTGACGTGCTCACTGCGCAGCAGGCGCTGCTCGGCAATCAGCGGCAAGCCGTGCAGATCCACGGCCAGCAGTTTTTGACCGCGGTCTATTTGGTCAAGGCGCTGGGCGGCGGCTTTTGAACCGTCGATAACGAGTCGATCGAGACCGGCGGCGACAAGGCGTTCGATTGAATGAAGTCGACGCCGAGCGCGGTGAGCCATTCCTGATCGGCGGCGGTCTCGGTGCGCTTCGCGACGGTATGCATGCCGAGAACGCGCGCCATTTGCACGACGGCGGTGATGGCCGCTTGCGAGAGCTTGTCCGTGCGCATTTTCGCCGTGATCTCCGACGCGATTTTGACATAGCGCACGGCCGGCAGCCGCAGCAGATCGAAGCATTCGGTGCGCATCCCGAAATCGTCGAGCACCATGGGGCACCCCAATCGATGCAGCGCGGCGGCCACGTCGGCGATTTTGTCGCCCAATTGAATCGCGGTGGGCACATCGACTTCGAATGCGATCATGGCCTTCGGCAGCGATGACTTCATCAGGCACAACTCCACGAATTTCATGAAGTGCTCGTCGTGCAGAGCGGTGCTCGTGAGATTCACCGAAAACAGGACCGCTCGCTTCTGCCACACGTCCGGATGATGCACCAGCCAGCCGATCAGCTCGGTGACGACGCGCCGGTCGATCATGGAGCCTAGACCGTTTTCCACCGCAGCCTTCAGCATCGCATGAGGCGCACTATTCGGCGCATCTTCGGATTTGGAACGGAGCAGCACTTCGTAGCGTCTCAGCTGGCTCCCCTTGGTCAGCGGCACCAGGCGCTGTACATGCAGCGCGATCGGACTGCGGCGCAGTGCCGCGTGCAGCCGATCGATTTCCGGAGTGACCGGCTGCGACTGGCGTTTGTCCGGTACGGCCGCGGCCGGGGTTCGAGGGGCGGCTCGTGCCGATGCCGGCGGAGGCGCGGCAGGCCGGGCAATGCGCACCGAATCCGACAACGACAGCGCGAGGGGGGGCATGGCTCCCGGCAATTCGATTCGCGCCGCAACCGGCGGTGAACCGTTGGATTGAGGGGCGGCCCGTGCAGGTGCCGGTGCGGCGCGTGCCGTCGCGGCCGATGCCGGGGCAGCCCGTGCCGCGGCGGCTGGAGCCGCGACCGCCGGAGTCGCGGCCGCCGCAGCCGCCTGGGCGCTACGGGCCGGCGCCGCCTTGGCCGCCGGAGCGCGCGCGGCCGGCGCTCGAGACGGGGCGGTGGTCGGCGCTGCGGCGGCGGGCGCAGCGGAGGTTGGCGCAGCGGCCTCGGGCCGCATGCCGACGAACTCCGACAACGCCTTTTGCAGTTTGGGGTTCATCAAGCGGGCCGCGCCCTTGTCGATCTGCTTGATGCCACGGGAATCCATGACGATCATGATTGCGCCGACCAGGGAGCGACGCGAGTTCACGGCGCGGAACAGGACGGCGGAACGCGAATCGCCGAGGTCGAAATCCAGAACCGGCGGACCGTTGACGTTCGAGAAGGCTTCGAAGGCCTCGCGCACCGCATTGTGTTCATCCGGCCCCATCGAACTCTCGGTCAGCCACAGCACGTCGCCCTTGTTGTCGTGAAGGGATACGGCGTGAACACGCGCCGGCTCGACGGCCTCGCGCACTTTTTGACAAACGGCGTCGAAGTCGGTGAGCGGGCTCATCACGCTGAATTGCTTGCCCTGATCCATAGGTCCAATGTTTTTGGGGTGAGCGTACATATCTACCGTACCGAGGCCCATCCTGGTGTGATGGTCTTCGCCAAACGGCGACACGGGGGCCTTGCGCATGGCCGGTGTGACATATCATGGGTATCCTTGAACTCATGAACCGACTTGAGCGCATGAACCGACCGCCGCATACCCGTGAATACCGATATTACGATTTCGTGATGGCGGCCTATGTCTGCATCCTGCTGTGCTCGAATCTGATCGGTCCCGCGAAGGAAGCCTCCATTCCGGTGCCATTTTTCGGTACCGTCACGTTTCTGGCCGGCGTGTTGTTCTTCCCTATTTCATACATCTTCGGCGATATCTTGACCGAGGTGTATGGATACGGCCGCGATCGCCGGGTAGTGTGGGCCGGTTTTGGGGCGCTTATATTTGCCTCCATCATGGCGGCGGTAGTGGTGCATTTGCCGGCATCGAAAAGCTCGCTCGCCAATCAGGCGGCGATCGAGGCGGTATTCGGCAATACTCCTCGAATCGTATTGGCGTCCATCATGGCCTTTCTGTGCGGCACTTTCGTCAACAGTTACGTTCTGGCGAAGATGAAAATATGGACTCGGGGCCGCTGGCTATGGACGCGCATCATCGGCTCGACGCTGTGCGGCGAACTGGTGGATTCGATGATCTTCTACTTCGTGGCGTTTTACGGCCGCATGCCGGGGCCCCATTTGGTGGCCATTATGTTCACTCAATATGCGCTGAAAAGCGGATGGGAAATCCTCGCGGCCCCGCTCACCTACCGCGTGGTGGCGTTCCTGAAGAGAGCGGAGAACGAGGACTATTACGACATCGATACGGATTTCACTCCGTTCTCGTTGAAAGCGTAGAGCGGGGCGGCGGTCCGCCGCCGCATCACGGGCCGCCCCTCAATTGGTCGTTGCCTTGCCACAATTCGCCATCCCGGGTGCCGTGCCGCGCCCTCATCCGGGTCTGAAATAGCTCTCACAAGGCGGCGAGGGTCGTCGCCTGAAGTGGCGAGAAATCGGTGAGGAGCTGTTATGAAAACTGCATATTCCAGGGTCGTTTGGACGATAGGGTTGATGAGCGTCAGCGTGGCGGTTTTGGCTGCGGAGCCCAAGCCGGCGCCGCCGCAGGAGCCGGCCGGATTCATCACGGGCGGCGTGATCGGTGGATTTGCCGCAGGGCCGGTGGGTGCGGTCATCGGCGCAGGCATCGGGACCTGGCTCGGAAACCGCGTGCATCGGGCGGGGGAAGCAGCCAAGGCCGAAGCGCAGGTCGCGGCGCTGCAGAAGGATGAGCTGCAGCTGCGGACCGATAAGTCGCAGCTGCAGACCGAGAATGCCTCGCTGCTGACGGAAAAGGGCGATCTGTCGGAGACCAATCGGGCGCTCACGGCGCGGCTCGATCAGCTGTCGCACAGCGTCGAAGCAGCGCAGTCCGCCAAGGATGAGGTTGCGCAGGGTGAGGCAGCCAAGGTGCTCGACGGTCTGCAGGGCGACGTGCTGTTTCGCACCGGCAGCGCCGAGATCGCGCCGGAGATGGCGAACGGCATTCACGTGCTGGCGGCGGCCGTCGCCAAATCCCCGTCTCTCAAGGTACGGGTCGACGGATATGCCGATCCGCGCGGCAGCGCGGATACCAACCTCAAATTGTCCGAGGCACGCGCCAATGCGGTTCGGGATCTGTTTCTCGCCGCGGGAGTGGGCGATGAGGCGCTCGAAATCAACGCCTACGGCAAGAGCCAGAGTGTGGCGGCGGACAGCGACGGTTATGCGCTCGAGCGTCGCGTGCGTCTGACCTTGCAAGCGCAAGGGCAGGCGGCGGTGGCACAGTCCGGCGGCGCCGGGCTGCCGAAGGAGGGATCACCGAGGGTCCCCGGCTCCGATGAGAGCTTGCAAGTGAGCGAAAACGAGTAAGCAGGCGGCCCGGCACGACATCGTGCCGGGCCGCTCTTGTTTCCGCGGGCGGCACATGCCTACGATAGCGCATGAGTCAACAGCCGAAAATCGTGGTGCTGGACCGCCTGCAAACGGGCGAATCCGCCAATCCTTCCCCGGAGAAAATTCTGTCCGGCATTCCGCGGACACGAGTCTCGAATCAATACGCCGACGGCAGCCAGCAATTTCTCTGCGGCGTGTGGAGCAGCACCAGCGGCAAGTGGCGGATACGCTATACCGAGCACGAGTTGTGCGTGCTGTTCGAGGGCCGCGTGCGCATCGAATCCATCAGCGGCGAGAAACACGAGTTCCGCGCCGGCGACGCGTTCGTCGTGCCCGCCGGCTTCGAAGGGACGTGGGAAGTCGTCGAACCCTGCAAGAAGTGGTATGCAGTCTTCGAGGCGGCACCTTCCGACAACCGCTGATTTCTTCGCGGCTAACGCGGATACCCAGACAGGCTCCAGCGTCAATCCGTGTCGCGAATCACCTCGGTCAAGGTTTCGACGATCCGGGCGATCTGCTTCTCTTCGATGATGAGCGGCGGCGACATCGCGATCACATCTCCCGTCTGGCGCACCATTACCCCTCGCTCGAAGCACTCGAGGAACACGTCGAACGCCCTTGCACCGGGCTTCCCGGCACGCGGCTCCAATTCGACGGCGCCGATCAGGCCGTAATTGCGAACGTCGATCACATGCTTCGTGCCGCGCAGGGAATGCACCGCGGCCTCCCATTGGGGAGCGAGGGTTGCGGCACGCGTCAGCAATCCTTCCTTTTCATAGATGTCGAGCGTCGCCAACGCGGCCGCGCAGGCGACCGGGTGCGCCGAATAGGTATACCCGTGGAACAGCTCGATGGCGTTTTCCGGGCCCTGCATGAAGGCGTCGTAAATCTTGCGCTGCGCGAACACGGCGCCCATGGGCACGGCTCCGTTGGTGAGACCCTTGGCGGTGGTCATGAGGTCCGCCGTCACGTCGAAGGACTGGGCGGCGAACGCTTTCCCGGTGCGGCCGAAGCCGGTGATCACTTCGTCGAAAATCAGCAGAATGTCATTCTTGTCGCAGATCTCGCGCAGCCGCTTGAGGTAGCCCACGGGCGGAAGAATCACGCCTGCGGACCCCGAAATGGGTTCGACGATCACGGCGGCGATGGTGGACGCGTCGTGCAGCGCAATCAGACGCTCCAGCTCATTCGCGAGATGCGCGCCCCAGTGCGGCAGCCCTCGCGAAAAGGCGTTGTGCCCGAGATCCAAGGTGTGGGGTAGATGATCGACGCCCGGCACCATCGAAGAGCCGAATATCTTGCGGTTGCTGACCATGCCGCCCACCGACATGCCGCCGAAGCCCACACCGTGATAGCCCTTCTCGCGGCCGATGAAGCGCGTGCGCTGGCCGGCGCCGCGAGCGCGATGATAGGCAATGGCGATTTTCAGCGCGGTGTCGACGGACTCCTACCCGGAATTCGTGAAGAACACGCGCTCCATGCCCGGCGGAGCGATCGCCGAAGCCGATTCGCCAGTTCAAAGGCAATCGGATGGCCCATTTGAAATGTGGGCGCAAATTCCATGGTATTGAGCTGTTGCGTCACCGCGTCCGTGATTTCGCGGCGGCCATGTCCGGCGTTCACGCACCACAGGCCGGAAACGGCATCGAGCACTTCGCGGCCGTCGACCGTCCAATAGCGCATGCCGTCGGCCCGCGCCAGAAGCCGGGGATTGGCCTTGAACTGCCGGTTGGCTGTAAACGGCATCCAAAAAGCATCGAGTTCGGCGGGCGACAGAGCGGGTTTCGGCTGTGCGTTCATGGAATGAGTCCTTTGGTGTCAGAGGGTCACGTGCAATGCGGCCAATCGCACGCCCAGATGATAAGGAAAATCGACACTAATCTCAATTTTAGCTGGCTGTTCGCCCGAAGTGTTTAATATAATGCACAGCATGAGCTTAGACGTGGGCGCCCATTTGAAGTCGGTCCGGCAAATGTACGGCTTGTCGCAGCGTGAGCTGGCGAAGCGTGCCGGTGTTACTAACGGCTTGATTTCGCTCATCGAACAGAATCGAGTGAGCCCGTCGGTCAGTTCGCTAAAAAAGGTGCTGGACGGTATACCGATGTCGCTCGCGGACTTTTTCACCCTGGATCTTGCCGGCAAGCCTCAGGTGTTCTTCCCGCGGGACGAACTCGCGGAGATCGGCTCGGGCGCGGTACAGTTGCGGCTGGTCGGCGGACGTTTGGGCAAGCGCAGCATGTCGATTTTGCACGAGCGTTATGCGGCCAACGCCGATACCGGCGAGGAAATGCTCTCGCATGCGGGTGAAGAGGGCGGCGTAATCGTCAAGGGTAAGATCGAACTGTCGGTGGGCGGGGATTCCCGGGTGCTCGCCGCGGGCGATGCCTACTACTTCAAGAGTTCCATTCCGCACCGATTTCGAAATCCCGGACGCGAAGAGTGCGAGCTCGTGAGCGCGAGTTCACCCCCCACGTTTTGAGCGATTGCAAGAGGAAGCCGGATTAAATGAGCACCGTAACGGTAGCGGCCACCCAAATGGCATGCAGTTGGGATCGCGACGCCAACATGGCGCGCGCCGAGAAATTGATCCGTGAGGCTGCGGGGCGCGGCGCGAACGTCGTTTTGATACAGGAGTTGTTCGAAACACCCTACTTCTGCAAGGACCACTCGCCGCAACATTTCGAACTGGCGAGGCCGTTGGAGGGACACCCGGCGGTCGAGCATTTTCGCAAGCTCGCGCGTGAACTCTCCGTGGTGCTGCCGGTGAGCGTGTTCGAACATGCGAATAACGCTTTCTATAACTCCTTGGTGATGGTCGACGCGGACGGCGGGGTACTGGGGCATTACCGCAAGTCGCACATTCCCGAAGGACCCGGATATCACGAAAAGTATTATTTCTCGCCCGGAGACACCGGCTTCAAGGTGTTCGACACCAAATTCGCGAAGGTCGGGGTCGCGATCTGTTGGGACCAGTGGTTTCCGGAAGCCGCGCGCTGCATGGCGCTCATGGGGGCGGAGGTATTGCTGTATCCAACGGCCATCGGTTCAGAGCCGCAGGATGCGAGTTTGGATTCGAGCGCGCACTGGCAGCGCACCATGCAGGGACATGCAGCCGCGAACATCGTGCCGCTGGTTGCGTCCAACCGCATCGGGATGGAGAAGGGCGAGAAGTACACGATGACGTTCTATGGCTCCTCGTTCATCGCGTCGCCGACCGGCGAGAAGGTGGCCGAGGCCGACCGGACCAGCGAGACGGTGCTCACCGCGGCGTTCGACCTGGATGCGGTGCGGCGCTACCGGCAGGCCTGGGGAATATTCCGCGACCGACGGCCCGAACTGTACTATCCAATCCTGTCGCTCGATGGCCGCGGCTGAGGAACGCGCCGCGGCGGTCTTCATCCTTCCCCGCGACCTGGTATTCGTCGACCTGGAAACCACCGGCGGCAATGCGGCGTTTCACCGCATCACCGAGGTCGGCATCGTACGGATGCAAG
>Ga0137412_10004126_pt1 | contig 11605 bp, 7 predicted proteins | sample CZODoug2_1_16fun_FD_122160 | JGI IMG/M metagenome (GOLD analysis project Ga0137412, IMG submission 122160) | Vadose zone soil fungal communities from Angelo Coast Range Reserve, California, USA - CZODoug2_1_16fungal (Hybrid Assembly) | ecosystem: Environmental > Terrestrial > Soil > Vadose zone...
CCAATCAGCGCGGCGATGCCTTTGCGTGCGAGAGCGAGCATTTCTTCCAACTGCGAGTGCGAAAATGTCGCTTCTTCGCCAGATCCCTGCACTTCTACGAATTCACCATCCTCAGTAGCCACAAGATTGAAATCAACAGTCACGAGTTTGTCCTCTTCGTAATTAAGATCCAGCACGGCCTGCCCATCCAGAATGCCGGCGCTTACTGCGGCGACCAATTTTTGCATGGGAGGGGCATCAAGCTTTTTATCCCTCACAAGTTTCCGGCAGGCAATAGCCAGCGCAAGGCTGGCTCCGGTGATTGCGGTCGTGCGCGTTCCTCCATCGGCTTGCAAGACATCGCAATCGACCCAGATCGTACGCGACCCGAGCTTCTCGAGATCGACAACTGCTCGCAGCGAGCGACCAATCAACCGCTGAATCTCGACACTGCGACCATCAAGGCGACCCCTTGCAACGTCGCGCGGCTTTCGCGTCTGCGTCGAATATGGAAGCATCGAATACTCAGCCGTAAGCCAGCCACCAGTCACCCCCTGCTCTTTCATCCAGCGTGGCACGGCCTCTTCGATTGTGACGCCGCAAATCACGCGTGTTTGCCCGATCGAGACCAGCACCGAACCGCTGGCATGCGGCGCGACGTTTAACTCGAAATTAATCGAACGAACTTCATCGGGGCCGCGGCCATCATTTCGCTGCATCGCTGCGAACTTAAATGGAGCTGGGATTTGCGCGACGAAAGATTTTAGCGCGCGAGACGGAGCTCAGCCCGAAAGGCACAAATCGTCGCGGCGACCGGCGATCACTTGTTCCGGTGCCGAGTAATCGGCTTGACGCACTGCGCTGACCATCGTTGTTTAAACGCTTTGCAGTGAAAAACAGTGCTGATACTCAGACAGCGATTTGCATTGCCGGAGCGCACCGCTCAGGCACGTCGATGCTTACAAGGTTATTGCGCGCTTGCGGGCTTTACCTGGGCCCAAAACATGAATTGATGCCCGCACAGGCTGATAATCCTGATGGTTTTTGGGAACACCTTGGGTTTGTAGCGCTGAATGACGAATTGTTAAGTGAGCTTGGTGGCGCCTGGGATCTCCCGCCCAAGACTAGCGAGGATTTTAAACATCCCCGCCTTGATCCTTTGCGTATGAAGGCGCGATTACTGATCGAAGGATTTGATTCGTCAAACGTCTGGGGGTGGAAAGACCCGCGCAACAGCTTGACACTACCGTTTTGGCAGGACCTTTTGCCCGGGCTAAAAACGCTCATCGTCGTGCGGAATCCGCTGGAAGTCGCCCACTCAATGCGAGAGCGGAACGGAACGTCTTATTCGTTCGGTTTGCGGCTTTGGGAAATCTATAACAGGCGCTTGATCGAGACGGCCAGCAAGCAGGAGCGGCTGGTCACGCATTACGATTTGTTTTTCGAAAACGCAGAAGCGGAATTGCGGCGCATTGTACATTTCACTGGTTTGCCCGATTCCGAAGTGCAAAAAGCCGCTGCGCTTGTAACAAAGCGAAGGCGGCATACTCACTTCACGATTGAGCACCTGATCGATGCTCGTGTCGCTCGTGAAGTAATTGAACTTTATCGCGCGTTGGTTGCCGAGTCGTCGACTGAAAGACAAGGGGAGCAGACCGAAGCGACGGGCCACCAGCCGGCAAAATCGCATGAGGCCGGTTTACTTCCCGGAGCAGTTACGCGCCTAAATGCCTTCGTTCCAGAAAGGATTGCGCAGATCGAGCATCTTTACCAAGAGTTCTTGGCGCAAGCCGAAGCGCGTCACAAGGCGCAGGTAGAAGAACTCAGCGAGCACTTGGCTCGCCAAAACACCTCTATTACCGAAACGAATCAGCTGCTTCGTGACAAAAGCATCAGCCTGACTGAAAGCGAAGCGCGTGGAGACGAGTTAAAAAATCGTCTGCGTCAACAGTTGAAAGCTACCCAGAAGTTGTCCCGGCTTTTGGATGAGGCCGACCATGCGGCTGCGCGGCTCCGCTCTTCCGCACGCTGGCTAATTGCAAATCCGGTTGCAGCATTAAAAGCAAAGCTTTCTCCCAAGCAGGCGCGAAAGCTACTAGGTTACGGGCACTTGGAAAAAATCGTTTCCGCCTACCAGGAATGGCGCGGCGACCATCCAGAGATTGTTGCAGTTGACGAGGAAATCCAGGCCTTGATTTCAGGAACAGGTTTGAGCCGTAGACAGCGACTATCGCCTGTCGAGCCTCCTGTGCCGACACGTCCGATCGAGTTTCCGGTTCACGGAGAGGTCGAAGTTTCAATCGTCATTCCGGTGTTTAATCAATTTCTTTTCACTCAGGCTTGCCTGGCCTCGCTTCAGGAACAACAGGAAACGGAGCGTTTTGAAGTCATTATTGTGGATGATTGCTCAACGGATGAAACAGTTGAGGCTATCCCGCGAATACCGGGTGCTGTTTATCTGCGTAACGAAACGAATTCCGGTTTCATCACCTCCTGCAATCGGGGTGCAGAAGCCGCTCGCGGCAAATACCTCGTTTTCTTGAATAACGATGCACTTGTAAGGCCAGGCTGGCTAACTGCTTTGCTCGATACTTTCGCAGAGGAGCCGCGGGCAGGCATTGTCGGCTCAAAGCTGCTTTACCCAGACGGCCGTTTGCAAGAGGCGGGCGGCATTATCTGGCGAGATGCTACTGGATGGAATTACGGCAAGTTCGATGATCCTGAGAAACCCGAATACAATTATCTTCGCGAGGTGGATTACTGCTCGGCGGCAGCGTTGATGATTCCTAAATCGTTGTTTGCCAGCGGGGGGGGATTCGATTCCCGCTACACGCCTGCGTATTACGAGGACACGGATCTGGCGTTCAAAGTTAGAAAGGCCGGTTACAAGGTATTGTATCAACCGCTAAGCGAAGTTATCCACTATGAGGGAGCAACTGGCGGGACCGATCTCGCAACGGGCACAAAAAAACATCAGGAAATTAACCGATCGACGTTTGCAGAAAAATGGGCAGCCGAATTACAGACAAAGCCAGCCAGTGGCGATGTGGCTTTTTTGCGGCAGGCGCCGCGAGGCCGAAAGAATATCCTCGTAATCGATCATCACCTTCCAAAAGCCGATCACGACTCAGGATCTCTTCGAATGTTCCAGATCCTCAAGCTACTTCATCAACTTGGTCATCGCGTCACTTTTATTCCCGATAATCTTGCAAACATCTGCCCCTATGCTGGTGAACTGCAAAAGCGGGGAATCGAAGTTGTTTGTCATCCTTACGTCAAAAAGGTGCGCGACTACCTCACAGCCCACGGCTCGAGTTTTGACGTTGTTGTGCTAAGCCGGTGCGATTTTGCGCGCAAACATATCGCCGACGTGCGCCTCTACGCACCACAAAGTTGCATCATTTTTGATACCGTTGATCTTCATCACCTTCGCGAAGACGGCGAAGCAAAATTAACCGGAAACCTGGAGCTGCGCCGACAAGCGCGGGAGAAGGAGCAGTTGGAATATCAATTAATCGAACAAGCTGATGAAACCTGGGTGGTCAGCCATGCCGAACAGCAATTGCTCCGCGAGAACTGGCCTAGCAAATCGATTCAACTGGTTTCGAATATTGTCGATATCCCAGGATCAAAAACACCATTTGCACTCCGACGCGACTGGCTTTTTATCGGCGGATTCCAGCACAGACCAAACATCGATGCTGTTCTCTTCTTCGTGAACGAAATTTATCCGCTGGTCAGCGAGCAACTGCGCGACGCCAAATTCTACATCATTGGCGATAAGGTGCCGCCGGAAATCAATGCTCTGGCAAACGAGAGAATCATTGTGGCGGGCTTACAGAGAGATGTGCGCCCGTTTTTTGACAGCGTGAAACTGTCCGTTGCGCCTCTGCGATTTGGGGCAGGCGTAAAAGGCAAGATCAACCAAAGCATGGCCTTCGGCGTGCCAGTCGTTGCAACTTCACTCGCTATCGAGGGAATGGCGCTCAATGAACGCGAAGATGTTCTGGTCGGTGACAAGCCGGAAGATTTTGCGCGAGCATTGATTGGGCTCTACGAATCTGAAGAGCTATGGAATCGACTCTCCGAGAACGGCATCAGGAAAACCCGCGCTCTCTATTCGACGGATACCGCGCGTAAGAAACTGGAGTTTTTATTTGGCGACGTCCGTCTCGACACGGTGCGACAACCGGCAGCGGTTGAACAAACCGATATTGCCATGGCTACAAGAAGCTGATCTGGATTCTGAAGAATGAGTGACACGCAGCGAGCCCGACCGATAACCGGAAAAATCAGTGCTAGCCCGAATCCTGTTCCTCTTGGCGAGGAGTGTGTTGTCATTTCATGGGAAACTGGCGATCCGGCCGGAGGCGAAGTACGCGTTTCAACTTCGCCTGATCATGAACAACTGGTTAGTCGCGGGCAATCCGGGCGTACGAAAATTTCCTGGATTGAGCCCTCGAAGGCCTATGATTTTCGCCTCTATCCCGCCAGCCGGCCCGACCTGCCCATTGCCTCCGTAAAAGTCACACGCGAAACTAAGTTCGGCCAAGCCTTTTCGCGCGAACTCGCCGCTGAAGTAATGCGTGGAAACGCCGAAGCCGCACTATCAAGCTTCATCGGCGCGACAGTTCCTCTCTTCCTTAACGGTGGAAAGTTTCGCGACGTTTTTCCAGCCTGGGAAAAGCACGGCTTTCATGTGACACCGGTCCATTTTTATCAACCGATTCCTGACACTCGGACTTTGCCCGAAACGCTGTGGAATCAGCCGAGTAAACTTGTGGGAATCGATGTGAACGATGCGCAGCAGCTCGATTTGCTGCGAAAAGAGTTTCCGAAATTCAAGGATGAGTATAACCAGTTGCCAGCGACGCCAAGTGGAGAAGCGCCCCGGTTTTATCTTAATAATTGCCTCTTTAGCGGAATAGACGCGCTGGTTGCTTATTGCATGGTCCGCCATTTTCAACCGCGGCTGATCATCGAAACTGGTAGCGGGCTTTCTTCTCTGCTCCTGGCCCAAGCCGCCGCGAAAAACAATGGGGCAACCCTTATCTGCATCGAACCGTTCCCGCAGAAATTTCTAAAGGAGGGGTTCCCTGGCTTAGATCAGCTAATCGAGAAAAAGGTTCAGGATGTTGATTTGGAATTCTTCTCGCAACTTCAATCGGGCGACATCTTGTTTATCGACAGTTCTCACACAGTGAAAATTGGTGGCGACGTCAACTATCTCTTCCTGGAAATCCTGCCACGCGTCAAGCCAGGTGTTATTGTGCATGTCCACGACATCTTTTTGCCGTTCGATTATCGGCGAGACTGGGTGATGGAGGAATTTCGCTTTTGGACCGAGCAATACCTGCTACAGGCATTTCTTACCTTTAATTCTGAGTTTGAGATACTCATGGCTAATAATTACCTGAGCCGCTATCACGAAGCGGATCTGAGAGCGACTTTTCCGACCTCGAATTCATGGATTGGCGGCAGTTTTTGGATGCGCCGAAAGCCTCGGCCTTAGTTACCTTAATCGGGCAACCAGCGGGGAATCTCTTAAACAGAAACTATTAGTGCGCCTCTTGTCGCAGCGCCGCACCCTCGCCTCGTTGGGGATTTGCAACACGCGCACAGAATTCAGGCGTCCAATGCCGATAACAGCTAGGTGGCGGTGCATTCGGCCTAGACCGCATCATGGCAGCGCGTATCATCGTCGGCTTCAGATAACCGAGATCAATAAGCAACGTGTTCAAGTCCTCCATGAAATCTATGAATCCCGTATCATGTGGGTTATCCACGCTGAGGTTGTGCCCAAATCCGCGCTCTATGAAGAGGTCAGGCAAATTTCCGAATCCGAGAAAGCTGCGAAACGAGAATTTTTTGACGAGCAGTGGAAGAATATCCTGCGCACGAATTCCTTCGAAGCCCTGCTTTGAGCAGTCCCAGTTATCGTAAGTCTGCTCCACTCTTCTGAGTTGATGGTTGGTCTTGTAATGATCCGGAATGAATTTCCAGACTCCCTGAATTATTTCCAGCGCTTCGGGCCATCGCATGTGGCCATTGCGACCAATCATGTCGCTGGTTAAAAAAGTACCTTCATCTTCCAGTGCTTCGTGAATGGAATCAAAAAGGTGCTCCAGCTCAAGAACGTGATGCAGGGTGTCCTTGGCAATGACGATGGAATACTTTCGTTCCGGCACCCAGCTGTTCAGATCCGCCTCGCTGATGGTCAGGTAGCGACCTACTCCTTCCTTGCGTGCCCTTTCCCGGGCTCGCTCAGACCGCACCGGGGATAGCTCCAGAGCCTCAAGGATGAAATCAGTCTCCCCCACCTCCAATAACTTCTTAATCAGAGTGATCTCATGCTCACACTCGCCCGCACCGAGGCTGACGATTCGGCGACTGGCGCCGGGTTGACGAAATGCCTCCACGGCACAGCCTACGAAAAGGAGCATAACGTCCGCGGCGCCAAAGACCGTACACATCCTTGGGCGGATATGTTTAACGTCCCAATAATGGTAAATAGGAGGTAGCTTGAGCAGGCCCTCCGGATTGGCATATTGCGCAATCTGGGCTCGAATACGAGCTTGGTAATCCGTCGGGGCAGAATCAGACATCGTCGAAAAATCTGGAGAATGGACTGCCTGCAAAATAGGAGCGAAGTGCGTCGAAGTTGGTGATCACTCTGCGCAAATCATCGCAACCCAGCTTCTGGGTCGTGGTGGTTAGTTCTTGCCGCGGCACTCCCATGAAGTCCAGCAGGGACTGGAGCTTCTCAGAACCGGAAGTGATCATCTCCTCGTATGAAATCCGAAAACCAGGATGCTGCCCGAACAGTTCTGCAAATTCCCCTTCTCGGGCCAGGATCTCTTCAAAATCTCTCTTGCACTCCTGTGGATCGAGTACAACTGGCTGGATTTCCGGCACCGTCTGCCCACGAACGGCTAATGTAACCCGAGTCACGTAGTTCGCGATATGGTGCGAAAGATATCGGCGAAGTAAGTTTTCGCGCCGCAGGTGGATAATCCGGAAGTCCTGGTCGTCAACGATTTCGTCTCGCAACATCTTATACTCGGGCCGGACCAGTTCGTCGTGTTTTATCTTGAAGCAGACGGCCTTTTTACCCTGGAGATCGAGCACTATCTTGTAGAGGAATTTGATTGGATCGCGATCTTTTTCCGCAGCCATACGCTCGGCAAAATTCGGGTCCGCACGGCGTTTGAGCAAGTAGGTACCCGTCATCCCGCCAACTGTGCCCGGAGCCGAAAACACCTCGTCATGCGAGCAGATGTCCGCATGAGATCGCAGGAGATGGACCAGCATGGTGCTACCCGACCTTGCCGGACAGGTGATCATATAAATGTTATCGCGATACGAACCCACGGGTCCAAATAGTGATTCGGCTTATTGGCGTAACTTAACGCCCTTTTCAATTCGCCGGAATAAAAGCGGGCCGGCTCTCATTTTCCAATGGTTTTCAAATTAATTAATCGCTACGATTTCGCGTCCCACGGAGTTCTTAGAATCCAGCGTGACGGCTTTGCCCCTCGATTCCGGTCGTTTCCTCTAGGTTCACTGCACGGCACTGACTTTGATCGCGGATTCTGCACACGGGAGCCGTACTGCTTGACTAGCTCGACGCCGGTCTTAAGAATGCCTAACCCAGTGGTCAAGAATCAAGAAAAGCTCTTGGCGGGTGCAAGCTGGAGCTCCACGCAGTCGGTCGTTCAGTCGTATCTCAATTAGGCCTAATATCAGTTCTGACATCCGGGTTTGCTTTGGAACTTTAGCTAAGAAAGTCATGTCCGTTTCCTCATCCTCCGACGCTGCGGCGCTTGAAAAGCAAACGCCGTTGTCCCGGGTGCACTTTGACCTAACGCTGCGGCGCTTTTCGAGGCAAGAACGTTTCGCGCTTGGCGTGATAACAACGCTCGCCTTGCTGGTGCGCGCTTGGGTTCAACACCACCGAATATTTTGGGGCGATGAAATAGGCACGCTCAACTACATCAAGGAAAGCCCGGGATATCTCTTGAGTCACTTTAACGCGCATCTCACGATGAATTATTTCATCCTAGCGGAAAAGTGGATCGCCTGGCTTTGTGGAGCGGCAGATTGGCGTCTGACTCTCCTGCCTCTGGCAGGGGCCGTCGCAACGATCCCGTTAACTGCTTCCCTCGCGCTCAAATTCACGGGCTCCACACGCGTTGCGCTGATTGCTGCCGGCTTGGCTGCATTCAATCCGTTCCTGATTTATTGGGGACCCATAATCCGCTCTTATTCGTTGCTGGTAGCTTTTAGCCTTTTGGCAATCGATGAATTTCTTCATTGGTACCACCAGCGGGACTGGTGGAGCGGGGGCCGATGTGCCGCCGCGGTGCTTCTGCTGCTGCTTACGCACATCAACGGCGTTTACACAGTCGCATTCCTCGTGTTACTGCTCGTGATCGAAGCCGTTTCCCGAGGTTGGTCTGGGGGCCGAAAGTTTCTGTGGGAGTCCAAGACTCTTTGGATCCCCCTGGCTGGGACGGCGGTAGTAATCGCCGTTGCATACTGGCGTCTGCTGCCCGACATCGCGAAGGTTGCCAAAGACTGGGGAACCGCCCCTCCGCCGACGAGCATGGGATATCTTCCCCTGCTTTTCAGCTTGTACATAGGCGCGGGTTACTTGGCCTTTGTCGTAGCGCCGCTATTGCTCGCCGGCGTTTGGTCGGGTACACAAGCGCAGCGGCCTCTCCTCTTCCTGTGCCTGGCGATCATTCTAGGTCCTGTCCTTATGTCCTTGCAGGGGGTCTCGGTTTATCCCAACGAACCTCGCTATTTGATTTTTTCTCTGCCCTTGCTGCTTATCTTACTGGCAGAGGGGATCGATTGGCTTGCGAGACATGTTCGGATTCGGCAAGGTGCCGCCGCGACAGCATGGGGTCTTACTGCACTAATTGTCTTGGGCTGGACGCCTGTTGTCCTCCGCGCACAGTCTTTTGCAAATGGACATCTTGTGTACGTGCGCGTGGCTAAATTTCTGCATGCAGAGCTACGGAAGGGAGACGTCGTCGTTGCGCGATGGGGTGACGGGTTCACATTGTCGCAATTCTTCCGCAACGCAAAAAGTTTTACCCTAATGCCGGATCAATATGTTAAAAGAGTCGCATCCCGGCTTGATACCTCCCCACGGGGGCGCGTCTTCTACGTAACATCACCAGGCAACTTGAAGGGCCGTATGGCACGGGTCCGAAATTTCGGTGACATCGAAGTCGCAATCTATCGTGGTGCCACCGAGCGAGCATTGCTTCAGGAATGGCGAGAAGATCTTTTGGTCCGGACTGCGGGACGCATTGCTGCGTCTTTCCACAACGATTATCAACTATTGGTCCTGATCGACGATCTGCTACCCTCGGACCAACCGCCCGACCACTGGCGGTGCCTCGCCGAACGTTGTGCGGCGCCCAGTCCGATCCAACGTTCTCTTCATCCACCTCTATTATTCCCGTAAATTGAACGGCTAAATCCGAACGTGACCAATACAATCAAAGTCAGCATTCTAATGCCTTGTCTCAACGAGGCGGAGACGCTTGCGGCCTGCATTGAGAAGGCGCAACTGGGCATCCAACGCTCCGGCGTGTGTGGCGAGGTTCTTGTAGCGGACAACGGCAGCCAGGATGCTTCAGTGCAAATCGCCGAAGAACTTGGTGTGCGCGTTGTTCATGTCGCGGAAAAAGGATACGGTAACGCGCTGGCGGGCGGCATTCACGCCGCGTCCGGAAAATGGATTATCATGGGCGACGCGGATCAGAGCTACGATTTCTCAGAGACGGATCGCTTCGTCAAAAAATTCCGCGAAGGCTTTGAACTCGTCATGGGTTGCCGCCTGCCGAGCGGCGGCGGGAGGATCATGCCGGGTGCAATGCCGTTTTCACATCGCTGGCTGGGAAACCCGCTCTTCTCACAGATGGCGCGGCGTATGTTCGCTGCGCCTATCCACGATGTTTATTGCGGCCTGCGCGGATTCACACGGGAACTGTACGATCGATTAGACCTTCGATGCGAAGGAATGGAATTTGCCACAGAGATGATCATCAAAGCTAGTTTACACGGCGCGCGAATTTCGGAGATTCCTATTACCCTCCATCCGGATGGACGCAAGACGCAAGCACCACATCTCCGCACGATTCGCGATGGCTGGCGCACCCTGCGTTTTTTCCTTGTTCTCAGCCCACGATGGCTCTTTCTAGCGCCGGGGTTTTTCCTGGGATTGCTGGGTCTGGCTGGATACGCCGTAGCATTGCCCGGATTGAAAATCGGTGGCGTTACGTTCGATGCCCATACACTTTTATTTTCCAGCCTCGCCATTCTGATGGGTTATCAATCTGTTCTGTTTGCCATCTGCGCGAAAACTTTCGCCATCAATGAAGGATTATTACCCAAAGACCCGCGTATTGATTGGTTCTTCAAGGTGATTTATTTGGAGCGCGGTTTAGCCGTTGGCGCTCTGGCCTTCCTGGCAGGTTTGATTTTGCTGGGCGCAGCCGTGTTACAGTGGAAATCGGTGGGTTTTGGACGTCTCGATTACGCAGTGACCATGCGTTGGGCGATTCCGGGAGCGACTCTGACGGCGCTGGGCTTTCAAACCATACTCTCGAGTTTTTTCGTGAGTATTCTGGGCATGAAACGTCGTCTATGAGCCAGTCTTTGTCAGAGGCGAAAAGCGACTTTGACGCATATGCTGCCACGTATGATGCCGCACTTGCTCGCGGACTTTCCATCTCGGGTGAAGACAAAAATTATTTTGCCCATGGCCGGATACTTTGGCTTTCCCGCTGCTTGAGTCGCTTGCAGGAGAAGCCGCGCGCCGTTATGGATTTCGGTTGCGGTACTGGCTCTGCCACACCGTTTTTATCGAACGAACTCCAACTGGAATCGCTAGTGGGAGTGGATGCATCCACTCAATCATTAGCGATTGCCCGAGCCAGGCACGGCACCCACGCCATGTTTATTCCTCTTGCGGAATATCGACCCATGGGTCACTTCGATCTGGTATTTTGCAATGGCGTCTTCCACCATATTTCGCCGGGTAACCGTGTCGCGGCGATAGAGACAGTGTATTCTTCTCTCAGGCCGGGCGGCCTCTTTGCATTTTGGGAAAACAATCCCTGGAATCCTGGTGCACGCTACGTCATGCGTCGGATCCCATTTGATCGGGATGCCGTCACTCTGTCGCCGCCAGCCGCTCGCCGTTTGTTGCGCGAACATGGATTCGAAGTGATGCGAACGGATTTCTTGTTCTTTTTCCCTCGGCCACTGAGCTGGCTGCGCTGCTTAGAACCTTACTTGGCCTCTCTACCACTCGGTGCCCAGTACGAGATCCTCTGCCGAAAAATCTGATAAAATTCGATAGACGCTTTCCTTAGCAGAGACTCTCTTTTCTTAACGTGACCAATACTCACGCTGGTTTGATCCATGGCACGATTCCCTGCGACCCGATTGCGTCATGGTATTTCACCCATTCGTCTTACCAATAAGGATGCGTGCAAAAGTCACGCACCGATTATAGAATCGATAACATCTCACGCTGGGATGCGGAGCGGAAAATCGCCGGACTAACAGGCAAGCAGGACTATGGAACCACAATGCAGAATACGAT
>Ga0137412_10004127_pt1 | contig 11605 bp, 9 predicted proteins | sample CZODoug2_1_16fun_FD_122160 | JGI IMG/M metagenome (GOLD analysis project Ga0137412, IMG submission 122160) | Vadose zone soil fungal communities from Angelo Coast Range Reserve, California, USA - CZODoug2_1_16fungal (Hybrid Assembly) | ecosystem: Environmental > Terrestrial > Soil > Vadose zone...
CTCACTGATAACCGACCGACATCACATAGTCGCGCATCAGCGCTTCTTCGTATTCCGCTTCCTGCATGAGCGTCTCGAGTACATCGCGGGCGTTGAGCACGCCAATCGGGCGCATATCGGTACCGACCACCGGAACGTTTTTGAGCCGCCGTTCCTTCATGATTTCCCAAACGTCGCTGAGCAAATCTGTCGGATGGCAGAGCACCACATTGCGGGCCATCACATCGGCAGCGGCCATATTCGAACTTGAGCCAACACAGATCTCGCGGACCACGTCCGTCTTCGATATGACGCCGGCGAGTGTGCCGTCGGCGTTGCACACCACGACAAGATCGACATTCAATCGGCTAAGCGGCTTCGCGGCATCGATGAGCGGAATGTCATCTTTGACGGCCACCAGTCGTTTCGCCGCCGTGCCTAACAGGGTTTCCACGAACATGGGCGTCGCCGTCCCTCGAATTGGGTCATTTGGTGACATCGCTCTCTTCGTCGAAGATCGCCGTCCGCACGCCCTCATCGGCCTGCAGCCGCTCGACGAAGTCCAATAGGTTGTTGAAGTTGGCAATGCCGACTTTGAGCCGTGCCGCCCAACGCAACATAACGAAGAGGTACGCATCTGCAGCCGTGCGATGGCCCGTGAGCCATGAGCGCCCGTTAAGCTGAGCGTCGAGAATGTCGAGGTAGCCGCGCACGCGAAGTCGCGCCGCATCAGCAATCGCCTCGGCAAACGCCGGATCGGGCAAGTATCGCCCCGGACTGAATATGGGTTTGAATGCTCCATGGACATCCGAGTTCAAGAACCCCAGCCATCTCATCGCCTCGGCCCGGCCACGCGGAGTGCCGTCACCCAGCAATTGCGCGTCCGGGTAAAGATCCGAGAGGTACCCGAGGATGGCGATATTTTCCGTAAGCGACAGGGTTCCATCCACTAGCGCTGGCACGGTGCCCGCAGGATTGACGGCCAAGTACTCCGGTGTCTTGATGCTCTCGTGATTCATCCTAACCGTATCGTAGGGCACCTTAAGCCACTCGAGGACGATGTGGTCCGCGAGTGAGCAAGCGCCAACAAAGAAATATAGTTTCATGGGCTTGCGCGTGGCAGCAGCCCGGACTGTATTGGGTGGCCGACTCTCGGCCGTAAGAACGTTCATGTCAAACCCCTATTTCTATCCGCATTGTCGACACTCTTCGCGTTATAGACGCGCTTGTGCGCCACTCATTCCTTGAACGGCGCGGCCATGAGTAAGTCCACCGCGGAGGGTCTTTGGTATCCGGGCACAAAACGATCCCCAAAATCGCGCGCGAAGTTGTCATACGTGGTCGCCGGCCGCGTCTTGACGACTCCACACACCGCATGTGTGAACTGCTGCTTCATGTCGAGCCGCGGAAACTCATCGACAATCATTTCCACCTGGCCCTTACTTAAGGTCTCAATGCCCCATCCGCCCCAATCGAGTCCTATGCCAGCGGTGCACAGCGCCACCTCGCCTTCCATGTGAAGTGCTATCGACGGTGTGGAATTGAGGGCGACCCCGTCCCAAATGAGTCGGGAGCGCTCCTCCCCGACACCCTGCTTACGGGCAAATGTGCGGGCCGCATTGGCGCCTTCGACCTCGAATCGCAAAGGCCCTTCGAAAGCCTTGGTCAAGCCAATGTCATGCAACAGTGTCGCAACAGCCAGAACCTCCGCGTCGTATTCCGCTTTCCTCAATTCCGCGAGAGCGATCGCGAACAGCCAGGATCGCATCGAATGATTGAAAAGATACGGTTCGCAGTACCGACGCGCGTAGTCGATCGCGCTGCCAATCAGCGCAGTATCCGGCACCACGATGCCGGCGATTGTCCGAGTAACTTCTTGAGATTTAGTTTTGGCAAGGGTCATGAAGGCGCTCCACGGTGGGGTAGGGTGGGCAATCAGCTGCGCAGGAATGCCAGTAGCTCGGCGTTAACTTGATCCTGATGCGTGGCGGTCAAACCATGCGGCGCCCCTGGGTAGTAGACCTCCTTCGCGCCCTTGATGAGCTTTGCCGACTTTCTCGCCGAGTCTTGCACCGGGACGATCTGATCGTCCTCACCATGCAGCACCAGCGTCGGTACGTCGAATTTCTTCAGATCCTCGGTAAAGTCCGTCTCGGAGAATGCCTTGATGCACTCGTAGGCGTTTTTCTGGCCCGATTGCATGCTCCAATACCAAAATTGGTCAAGAATTCCCTGTGATCTCTTCGCGCCGGGACGATTGGCGCCGTAGAAGAGGATGGCGAGATCCCGATAATACTGCGACCGGTCTTTCGCAACACCTGCGCGAATAGCATCGAACGCTTCCAGCGGCAAGCCTTCAGGATTTGCCGCCGTCTTGAGCATGAGGGGCGGAACGGCGGAAATCAGAACCGCCTTCGCGACTCGCTTGGTGCCATGACGTCCGATGTAGCGCGCAACCTCGCCGCCGCCGGTTGAATGTCCAATCAAAGTGGCGTCATGCAGATCGAGCGTCTCGATGACCGCGGCCAAGTCGTCCGCGTAGCCATTCATGTCGTTTCCGGACGATGCTTGCCCGGAGCGACCGTGGCCGCGTCGGTCGTGGGCGACGACGCGAAAGCCCTGCTGCGAGAGGAAATGCATCTGCCCGTCCCACGCGTCAGCATTCAAGGGCCACCCATGGGAAAAGGTGACGACAGGGCCTCTGCCCCAATCCTTGAAATAGATCTCGGTGCCGTCTTTACTGGTAATCGTATTCACAGTCTTAGCTCCTCGCAGTTGATGAGTGGAAGCCGGATTGCCACTGCGTACAGCTTCTCCGGCCGCAAGTGCGGTTACCCCGACACCCGCGACAATGGTGGCGCCCGCCACGAGCACATCCCGCCGTGACCTGGTCTCTGCTGTCTCAAGCTTGCTCATGCTTTTCTTTGCCTTAAGTAAATATGTGTCGCACTCGGTTCTGGTTGCGCGTGTGCCGAGGGCTTTGCCCGAGCGCACAAATCGATAGGTTCCAAAGCGTGGTCCAACCGAACGAGCGCTATGGTGAACTGGCACCGCGCGGGAGAATTGAAGGAGATAACGAGGAGTAGCAGAGGATTGCGACTTCGTGGGATCCTCGCGCACAATCAACCGGCGCGCGAGCAATCGCCGCTCAGGAGAAAAAGCGGAATTTGGGTCGTTCTACGGTAGCCTTGACCTCAGTGGCGTGCCGCCCCAGCTCGTCGCGGGTTACGCGGTGGCCTGACGAGTCGCCGTGCGTTCACTCAACCACTGCGCGATGTCGATGGCAAAGCTCGGCGGCGCCTTCGCCTCGAGCCGGCTATTGATGTCGGCGAGCGTGCGTGACACAAATACTGAGCGCATTGCAGCTTCCGCTTCGAGCATCACGGCGTGAATGGAGCAAACACCCTTGGTTGCCCAGCGCGGTGCAGCGGTGCCGAACAGAGCGCAGCCGGTGCGGATATTACGGCAATCAAACAGTGGCTTTTTCCCATCAATGGCGAGGATGACATCGAGCACGCTGATCTTTTCAGCCGCTCTTGCCAGGGAAAACCCTCCGGTAACGCCCTCTCTGCCGACGACCAACCCTGCGCGGCACAGCTTGGTGAAGGTCTTCGCCAGATATTCGGGCGGCACTCCCTGTAGCTCCGCCAGATCGCGCGCGCTGGCAACCACCGGGTCGCTGGATGGACTCACTAAGTACAGGAGGCAATGCAACCCGTACTCGACCGCTGTGCTGATGTAAGCCATTTAAGAAGCCTTCCGATTTCGCGAAAAGTGAAGTCCGGGTCAGATGTGAGGCAATGGGCCGCCACTAATCGGGCATTGCACGAAGCGGGGCGCTCGCACCGTTGCGGCCAATAGCCCGCCGATGGGATGAATCACTCACCAACGCACTACTGTGCGCCGCCAATGGGCTTGCCTCCTGCAGCTCATCAAGCAGCAGCTTGGCGGCTCTCAGGTCTTTGGTCTCGAATCCTTCGGTGAAGCGCTCATAGCGAATGGTTAGCAATCGATGCGCATCGGAGCTTCGTCCTTGTCGCACTCTGAGGCGCGCGAGCTGCAGGGCGGCCTTCAATTCCCAAGCAAGCGCCGATTGGCGTTGCGCGATACGGAGCGCCTGGTCGAGGCAGTGCTCGGCCTCGGTCTCGTCCGTATCGGGAAGCGACAAAATAATATTCGCGCGAATCCGCAGCAATTCCGGGAATTCGAGGACTTCAGAGCCGTCACCGGCCGTCGCGATCGCATCGTCGATGACCTTAAGGGCTTCTTCACGGTTTCCAACTGCGGACAAGCCTTCGGCCAAAGCGCAAACCGCGCGCGTCAGCAATAGCGTCTGCCGTTCGCCATTCAGCGTTCTGATGGCGTCCCTCAATAGCGTAATGCCATCCCCGGCCTTTCCCTCATCGATGAGCAGTTCGCCCTGCAGGGCAAGGGCGGTTGCGTGCAAGGACGGTAAGGCGTGCCAGTTCGGGTGCGCCGTCAGCTGTCTAAGCGCCTCCCGCGCCGCGCAGACATCGCCGCACCATAGAAATACGGGCACGGAGTAGACCAGCGAAAAACAGACGTCCAGAGCTTTGCTGAGTTTAGCGCCTTCGCCAATGACCTTTTTTGCGGTCTCTATGGCACGATCGGCAGATCCTGTGAGCCAGAGCACCCGCTCAAAGGTGACCAGCGCCCGCACGCGGTGATCGAGTCCAAAGACTTCCACGTTGTCGGGCGCCACGGACATAAACCCGTTCTCGAAATGCCGGCGCGCAATTCCTTGATTGCCCAGAAAGTGGTTGGATGAGCCGAGTAACCAATCAGAAATGACCCGATAAGCAGGATCCGAGGCATCCCTTGCCGTCCGTGCCAACTCCTCTGCTACCGGGAGCGACTCGCGAATGTTTCCAATTCGGACTAGGAAGATATGAAGTCCGACCAAGATGCGTAAACGACGAGTTGATTCGCCGAGTGTCGCTGCGAGCTCTAAGGCCCGATCGATGGCCGCGCGCGCCCCCTCACCGTTTCCCCGCGTCCACGTCGAGGAGATGGCAAGCGCCTCCTGGAGGACCAATTCCTGCGTGCTGCCGCGGGTGGTGTCAGTGAGTAGCGCCAATGCCGCGAGGCTCCAGCGGTGACATTCATTCAACAGCGACAATCCCAAAAAAAGCGGGACGGCTCCCGCCGCCAAACCAACGGCGAGCGACCGATCACGGACATTGGAGCTTGACGTCTGTGCCTCGCCGAAACACCATTCAAGGGACGCGCGTACGTTTCCCAGATGTTCGCTGCGCGAAGGTGCGCGACTGATCTGAAGTGCATCAATGTCGTAGCCGAAAGAATTCAACAGGGAATCGTAATACTGGGCGTGGCGGCGGGCGATCTCCTGGGCTTCGCCGCTTTGCTCTAGCTGCCGTAAAGCGAAGGCTCGAGTGGTTTCGAGCAGCCGATAGCGAGTCGTACCATCCGCGGAAGGAACGAACGACAGCAGCGATTTGGCAACCAGTGAGTCGAGCGCAGTCATCATCTGCGATTCGTCCGACGACTCGTCGAATGCGACCTGCTGAGCGGCAGCGATCGTGAAGGTGCCCACGAAGATCGAGAGCCTGCGCAGCGCCCGACGCTCCGGTTCGGCGAGCAATCCATAACTCCAATCGAGCAGCGCATACAGAGTTTGATGCCGGGGAATCGCTGTGCGCCTGCCATGCCAATGCAGCCCGAGGCGCTTGACGATGAGTTCCGCAGTCATCGCAACTCCAAGCGTGCCGGCTCGACCCGCTGCAAATTCGATCGCTAAAGCGATGCCGTCCAGCCGCGCGCAGATATCGGCAACAGCTGGGGCATCCTCATCGCGCAATTCGAATGGGCGGCCGCTGGCGCCGGCCCGCTCCACAAATAACTTGATGGCCGGGAACGTGAGGGCGTGCGCGGCGGTCAAGCCGGGTTCGCGGGGCGGACCCGCGAGCGGCGGCAACCAATAGGCATGTTCGCCTTCGACACGCAGGGCCTCGCGACTGGTCGCAAGGATGTGCACGGCGGGCGCTTCTTTGTAGATCTGCTCCACCAGGGTCGCGACGGCGTCAATCACGTGCTCGCAGTTATCGAGTACCAGCAAAACCCGAAGCGACCTTAAACACTGCATCAACAGCGGTAATACCTCGCTGCTTTGGACCGTGAGGCCAAGAGTCGAGGCAATGGTCGCGACGACCAAATTGGGATCGGCAACCGCCCCTATATCAACGAAACACACCGCATCGCCAAACTCCTCTCGCAAAGCATGAGCGACAGCGACCGCCACAGTTGTCTTGCCCATGCCTCCCGGGCCAATGATGGTGACGAAGCGATCGGTGATGAGATCGGCCGCAATGGTGCGCACCGCCGCGTCCCGGCCCACCATGCGCTTGAGCATCGCTGGTAGGACCAACCGCTGCCGTGCAGTCCCACAGGGGTATTGCGGTCCTGGGGCCAACGTCGGCCCGGCTTCGCGCAGGATCGGTGCCACGAAGCAATAGCCTTGACCTGCAACATTGGCAATGTATCGGGTGTCCGCGCCGCCGTCGCCGAGCGCCTTGCGCAAGCCCGTCATGTGAACCCGGAGATTGCTGGGATTGACCACCAAGTCCCGCCACACGCGTGAAATAAGTTCTCGGTGACTGACGACTTTTCCAGCCTGCTCTACCAGCACGATCAAAATGTCGAGTGCACGATCGCCCAAGGCGACGCGCACCCCACCTTTCTCAATCACACGCGTGCTGGGTGATAAGCGGAATGGTCCGAAGGCGATGATCCCGGCGTCTGAGGCATTCATCTCTAAACTCCGACTATAGCGGTAGGAGTTAGGTTAAATCTGCCGCTATCCGCTTGCAAGTTCTTTCTTAAACAGCAACTTGGCCGGGAACATCCCTATTCGCGCTACGCTGCACAGCAATTGCTCCCCCACATCGCTTAACACGCCTTAGCGCCGCTGAACTTGTCGCCGGAATTGGCTCACGAGACAGTAATGATCAGAGTTAAACACTGCAATCGAGGGGCATTAAGCGATGCTTGCCACACACCAAGATCAAACACACCTAGCCAATACCATGGGATTGACCCATGGAAGTTCGTCGGCCACACATCTCCCTCCGCCTATGGCGATTGGCGCCGAGGGCCCAAACGGTGAGCCAGGCTCGCCAGAGGAGGAGGCAAGCGACGTTGAGTTCTCCGTTCGGCAGCTCAAAGACGTTGTCAACGAGCTGTTCACAGCGCTACACAGCGCTTTTCACGATGAGAGTGGCCCCGCACGAGAGCGCTTGCGTCGCGCGGCAAAGCTTCTGCAATCCGTCGAAGACCGAAGAGCGCCGATTGAAGCACCGGCCCGCGGAGGCTTGGCGCCCTGGGCCGTTCGCAAAGTGAAATTGCACATCGAAGCCAATCTCGACAGTCCGATTCGTAGCGAGGAGCTGGCCGCCCTTGCGCGATTAACACCCTGTCATTTCATTCGCGCGTTCCGCACCAGCTTTGGCGATTCGCCGATCGGATACATCATTCGACGACGGGTTGAAAAAGCCCAAGGTCTGATGTTATCCACCGACGAGCCGCTCAGTCAGATCGCCATCGACTGCGGTTTCGCCGATCAGGCCTACCTGTGCAGATTGTTTCGACGCATCGTCGGCGAGAGTCCAGGCGCTTGGCGCCGGGCACGTCTCGGACCTCCAGCGTGACTGGACAGGCAGATAGTTTTCCGGAGGAAACGCCCTTGATCGACGCTTCAGAGATCCTCGACCTCGCCGATCGACAGATTGCCGAACTCAAGCAACAAGTGGCGGAAATGACTGCTGAACTGGCTACCGAGCGGGCTTCCTTGGCTTCGCTCGGGCGCGAGTTCATCGAACTTCACAACAACCTGGATAGTAAGCGTTCCCACTTCGAGGAGAAATTGGTGCAACAGACCCTTCGTGCCCGCTACGCATGATAAGGCGCGCGTTATCGCAATGTGCGCGGCGAAGTTTCCCTTGCACTTGGAAGGCTAGGCGAGGTTCGTTACGGACCGGCGCTCCTCACCGCCGGTTAACGGAACGGTTGCGGGAAATGGCGGGGGCGTCGAGCGCCTCAAGCAACGCGAACTGCAAAGTCAGGCGAGTGGGTTCGGGTGGCATGTTGGCATGACGATCGGTCGGGCTCTCGCCATGCAGTTGCGCGAGATACCTGCGTGAGACTGTCCGATTTCGTGGGCAGTCAGGGGAAGAACAAAGAGAAGTTGGTTTGGCGCGGATATTGGGGTGAATAGACTAACCGCGCGGATTGGCGAGTCGATATTCTTCTTGCAGAACGCGCTTCATGAGCTTGCCTGTGGGCTCGCGTGGAAGCGCTTCGCGAAAATCGAACTGCTTGGGGCACTTGACGCTCCCAAGCGCATTGCGGACGTAGGTGCGTAATTCATCAACGAGGTCTTCCGAGCGATCTTCCCACCGCGCCGGCTGCACGACCGCGACGACCTTCTCGCCCATTTCTTCATCCGGCACACCGAAGACGGCGACGTCGAGCACTCTTGGATGCGTGACGATCAAGTTTTCGATTTCCTGCGGATAGATATTCACGCCTCCCGATATGATCATGAAGTGTTTGCGATCCGTCAGGAACAGGTAACCATCGGCATCGACGTGGCCTATATCGCCCATGGTCGCCCACCCATGCTTGTTGTAAGCGCTGCGGGTTTTTTCCGGGTCGTTGTGATATTCGAATGTCGGACCGTCTGCGAAGTACACATTGCCGACCGCCTTCACGGGCAGCAAAGTTCCTTCATCGTCTGCGATACGGATTTTCCCGAGCACGGCGCGCCCAACCGATCCGGGTTTTTTCAGCCACTCGTCTGCCGACAGTGCGGTGATGCCGCACGTTTCGGTGCCCGAGTAGTATTCGTGAATGATTGGCCCCCACCAATCGATCATGGCACGTTTGACAGGCACAGGGCAGGGGGCGGCTGCGTGAATGACCGCTCGCAAGCTCGAGTGATCGGACGCTGCACGAGTATCAGCGGGCAGCTTGAGCAAGCGGATGAAATGAGTCGGGACAAACGTGGCGTGGGTGATATTGTATTTGCGAAGAAGCAACAACGTCGTTTGCGCATCGAACCTCTCGTTGAAGACCACGGTGCCCCCCAATCGATGAATGGTCATCGCCCAGCGTAGCGGCGCCGCGTGATACAACGGAGAGGTGGACAGGTACACGCAGTCGCTCCCCATGCCATACAGCGTTTGCCCCATTCGCATCAAAGGTGTGACTGCATCAGCCGGGGCGTCCGGGAGCGGAGGCTTCACACCCTTAGGTCGCCCCGTGGTGCCGGAGGAGTAGAGCATGTCGGCGCCCGCGACAGGATCGGCAATCGACTCGCAGGAAAACGCGCTTCGCGCCTGCGCCCAATCGCCGAATGCGCCGGTCACAGCGTGGGTTAGGAAGGCTTGCAGCGGCAAGTTCCGCGCAGCTTCAGCCGCGAGCGTGGCGCAGGGCGGCGAGGCAACCAGCACCTTTGCGCTGGAGTCCTCGAGAATGTAGCGGGCATCCGTCGCACTCAGTTTGGAAGAAATCGAGGTGAGATACAGCCCGATGCGCTGCGCAGCCCAGGCGATCTCAAATACCTCGAAGCAGTTGTGCAACAACAGGGCGAGGACATCGCCCGGCCGCAGGCCCAAACTGCGTAACAGACGCGCTCCCTGATTGGCTCGCGAATCCAGGTCCCTAAATCTCAGGGTCTCGCCACTGTCCGCATCGATGCAAGCCGGCTTGTCCTGCTCAAGTGCTTCTCGGGGAAAGATAGCCATGTCCGGATTCCTGCCTTTGGTGCGCGGAATCAGATCCCAGTCCCCAGGGCCGCGCAAGGCAAGCGCAAGAAATGTCAAAACACGGATCAATCCGGTGACAAAGCCTTGGGGTTCTTTGGTCTAGACTTTTCGCCACTAGAACGAAGATCAGTTCGATTACGAACACGCCTTATTCGGGAGTTGCCAATGTCAAGTCGCTTATGGAAGTGGTTCATGTGCGCAAGCCTAGGCCTCGCCGCTGCAGCGACGGTTGAGGCTCAGCAGGTAAGCGCGACCAGTGCCGACGTCGATGAGATCGTCGTAACCGCGCAGCGACGCGCGCAATCTCTTTCCGAGGTACCACTGGCCATAACCGCGCTTGACGGTGACTCCCTGTCCAAGCAGGGCATCACCAACTCCGCGGAGCTAGCTTCCGCAGTGCCTAACCTGCAGATCAGCAGCCCCTATGGCAATACTCAGCCCAACTTTTCACTGCGCGGCGTGAGCGTTGCCAACGAATATAATTCGAACCAGGCCTCGCCCATCGGCGTCTACATCGACGATGTCTACATTGCCGCGCGCACCAGTCAGGGCATGGGCCTGTTCGATTTGGATCGGGTTGAGGTGCTACGCGGCCCACAGGGTACTTTGTTTGGCCGCAACACCACGGGCGGAGCGATCAACTTCATCACTCGCGGCCCCACGCTCACGGGCGAGAATGGATATGTAGAAGCCGGCTACGGCAACTTCAATACGTACACTGCGCAGGGAGCCTTCGAGGAGACTCTCATCGACGGCCAGCTCGGCTTTCGAATCGCAGCGAACTACGTCAAGGGAAATGGACAGATCGAGAACGTATTCCCCGGCGGATCCGATCCGAATTCTCAGGATTCGCGGCAGGTCCGCGTATCACTCCGCTTCAAGCCTGGCGATGGGCCGTTGGACATCAAGATTCGTGCTTACGGTGGGCGCGACAACCCGACCCAAGCGGCGGTGCAGGGTTTACTGCCCAGTCGGGAAGGTCTGGGTTTTTTCCAAGTCGATGAGAATCGCATCGGCGAAAACCAAACATCGTCCTCCGGCATCGCCGTCAATGTGGCGCTGGCGGTATCCTCCGATCTGACGATTACTTCGATTAGCTCCTATGACATCGGCCGTCAGGATCTGCAGCAGGCAGCGGATGGTTCCCCACTCGACATTTTGGATATCGATTGGCAGTCGCACTTCCGTCAATACAGCGAGGAACTGCGCGCCAACTATCAAACCAAGCAATTCAATCTTGTGGGCGGCGTTTACTACGGCTGGGATCAAACCACCACGGACAACACTTTCGACATTGGCAGCGCGATTGCGCCCGGCGTGGATGGCGGCTTCTTCCAGAACTATCGACAGCGCCGCCGCTCAACTGCAGTGTTTCTGCAAGGCGATCTGAATATCACCGATCGGCTGGTGTTCACTCTGGGGGCACGCTACACCGAAGACCGCGTGACCTACGATGATGGCTTCGCCAATCTGTTCCTGGGCGGCGTCGATACACCGCACACGCCGCTGGCCACCACCGTTCCGTGCCCGGGCCTTCCGGGGACTTGCGCCTACGATCCCAATGCGCGTTTCTCACTCCACGGCAGCAATGATGCGCCCACGGGTCGAGCCGCGCTCAGTTACACCTTTGACAACGGTCTGTTGAGCTACGTCAGCTATAACCGCGGGTATCGATCGGGTGCCATCAACGGCGGCGGTTACACATCCTCCTCGGGCATCACCTACATCAAGCCGGAAACCGTCAACGCCTATGAAATCGGTCTAAAGGGGCGCGCGCTGGACAAAAAGCTGACATTCGCTACGGCGGCTTTTTACTACGACTA
>Ga0137412_10004128_pt1 | contig 11604 bp, 10 predicted proteins | sample CZODoug2_1_16fun_FD_122160 | JGI IMG/M metagenome (GOLD analysis project Ga0137412, IMG submission 122160) | Vadose zone soil fungal communities from Angelo Coast Range Reserve, California, USA - CZODoug2_1_16fungal (Hybrid Assembly) | ecosystem: Environmental > Terrestrial > Soil > Vadose zone...
CTACTAAGTACATGAAAACAGAGGCTTTACAGCGTCCTGAAACGTTACAGCTTCCGGCACAATGCCGAAAATCGCGCAGAGTCGTGGCCCCATCCGTGCTCCATTTTACGCTAGGGCAAGGTGTGTGGGAGATCCCTCCTGCAGTTCTTGCAACTTAGTTGGGGGGCCACAGCGCAATGAATCGTTCAACAATTACCCGCAGATTGGCGCAAGTATCGTGTCTGGCATTGGTATTTGGTTTGGGCTCGGGCATCGTTTTCTCGCAGGACGCCGACCGCAAGATTTTGAAAAGGGTCGAACCGGAATACCCCGCTGTACTTCGCGACAAAGGAATCGGCGGAGTCGTGAAACTCCGCGTCACCGTGCGTGCAGACGGCACGGTCAAGGATGTTCAGACGATTGGCGGAAACGCAGTATTGGTGGAAGCCGGAACGCGCGCCGTCAAGCAATGGCGCTTTTCTCCCGCAGACAAAGAAGGCCCTGTCGAAGTCACTTTTCACTTCGGCCCACGCCAGTAATTAGTCGTAGTATTCCTGGCCGAGGTGCGTGATCAGTTCCTCCCCCATCATTCAGCGATGGATTCACTCACAGCGGTCGCGATGTCGTCGCGAATGAGAGTCCGGAGATTCGGATCCCCTGCGAAATCTTGAAAGCTCCGTCCGATTGGCTCGGCTCTGATGCCTAGCGGCACCAGTTTTGTCGAGCAGATCTCAGCAGAATTTGGATCCAGAACTAGAACTCGAAGATGCGGATTTATGCTCGAGGCCGAGCGGAGCCTAGTAAGCGCATCCTCATCGCGGAAGGAATAGCCGATGGTGATACAGAGCCTACAATTCTCCATACATCTCTGGAAGTAATCGTAGGCGGTAAAGAAGGGTTCTTCAGTGGCGACCTTTCTCCGCGCAGGATAAATGAGGACATTCTGATGTGATGAATCGTCAGTGGTGTAAATGGACGCGGCAGAACGAATTATTCCACTAGGTGTCTTAGTCCAACCAGTAGACCCGTGTAACTTGAAGAGAACCACGTTCTTCTTTGAGTTTGGTCCCCTATAATCATCAAATTCCTTCCTGCTCCAAACATAAGATTTTCCGGCCGGCTGGTGAACAAATCCATCGATCAAATCATAACCGTCAGCGTTTCCTTCGCAGAGATTTTCAACTGCGGGATCGTAGTTGGTAGTAAAAATGACCAGCGGTTTTTTCACTGGTTGGAGCGCATGAAACGCCGATTCGAAAAGAGGTAACTGTAATGTTTCTAACGCACGCGCGCTTAGAATGCTTCTGTATGTCGTAAAAACTTCATGCCGCACGGTTTGGTGAAGCTCGTGAGCTCGGCGAACAAGTCCGAACAGCTCAGTCTCGAAAGCGGTGGGCTGAATCTGCCCGATCGGCTCAAAAAACTCGGGGCCCGGATAGAAATACCCTTTTCCTATCCACTCCTCCAACTCAGCAAGTAAAAATTCAAGGTCTCTCTCTTTATTAATTATTCTGAGAAAGAGCTGATCGCTGTTCAGCCCAGTCGATTTCTCGAGGCGCTCAATAAACTCGCCCATAAGGGGCTTACCAAGTGGGCGGCTAGCTCCGGCTCCTAGGAAAAATGTGACTGGAGCTCGAGTTATCGCCGGGCTATGCATTTCAGCCTGCTTTAGTCGTAGTATTCCTGCCCCAGGTGCGTGATCAGTTCTTCCCCCATCATCCAGCGCAGCGTATTTTTCAGCTTCATCGATTGAATGAAGAGATCGTGCTCGGGATATAGCCCCGCGCCTGTCATCGGCGATTTGAAATAAAAGCTCAGCCACTCCTGAATGCCGCGGAAGCCTGCGCGCTGCGCCAGGTCCATGAACATCACGAGGTCCAACACGATCGGCGCCGCCAGAATTGAATCGCGGCACAGGAAATCGACCTTGATCTGCATCGGGTAGCGTAGCCAGCCGAAAATGTCGATATTGTCCCAGCCTTCTTTGTTGTCGCCGCGCGGCGGGTAATAGTTGATGCGGACCTTGTGATACATCTTGCTGTAAAGATCGGGATAAAGCTGCGGCTGCAAAATGTATTCCAGCGCGCCAAGCTTCGATTCTTCCTTCGTCTTGAATGAACCCGGATCGTCCAGCACTTCGCCGTCGCGATTACCCAGAATATTCGTCGAATACCAGCCGTCCAGCCCCAGCATGCGCGCTTTAAATGCCGGCGCCAGGACCGTCTTCATCAAAGTCTGGCCAGTCTTGAAATCCTTGCCGCTGATCGCGACGTTGTGATCCATTGCCAGCTTCTGAATCGCGGGAATGTCCACCGTCAGGTTCGGCGCTCCGTTGGCAAATGCCACTCCGCTCGTGATGCACGCCCACGCATAGAGCATGGAGGGCGCAATCGCCGGGTCGTTTTTCTTCATGCCTTCGACGAGCTTTTCCGGCGTCGAGTGCACGTCTTCCGGCTTGATGAAAACCTCGGTCGAGGCGCACCAACAAGTTACGAGCCGCGAAACCTTCTTCGTTTTGCGGAAATTCTCGATGTCGTCTTTCAGTTGCAGTGCCAGCTCGTACTTGTTCTTCGCCTTTTTGACATAAGTTCCGTCAAGCCGCTTTACGTATTCGCGGTCGAACGCGGCTTTCATCGGCTTGATCGTTTTCAGGAACGGCTTCACTTTTTGCAGGTCTTGATAATTCAGTACGCCGGCTTTTTCCGCGGCTTGGTACGCATCATCCTTGAAAAGATCCCAGCCTCCGAAAACCAGGTCATTGAGGTCTGCCAGCGGAACCAATTTCTTGATCAGAGGCGAGTTGTTGTCCGTGCGCTTGCCAAGACGAATCGTTCCGAGCTGCGTGAGCGACCCTATCGGCTGGGCTTTTCCTTTGCGGACCAACTCCACGCCGGCCATCAACGTCGTGCTTACCGCGCCCATTCCGGGCAGCAGCACTCCCAGTTTTCCTTTGGCAGGCGCAATCTTTCCAGGCTTTTCCATTCTGCTCCCTCAAGCAGGCGGCCACGCGTGCGGCCGTCGATTTTAGATTTTACAGATTATTGCTGCGGGCACGGCACCCGAAAATTGTCCCCAAGCAAACAAGCAGTATCGCGCAAAGCGAAGTGTTCTTGCAAATGCAGGAACACCAAAGCAGGGCAAGCCCGCGATAAAGAAATCACGCCAGCGGCGAAAAAAAATTGCGCGAAACAAAAGCAGAGACTGATTTTCGGGGAAACTCTACGCTCGCCCGGAAAAATCGGCGTCAGGAACGGCGTTTTTGCGATGTCAAAATTGAGCCCGCCAGGCAAAACGCTACCAAGCACGCGATGGCAAACGACAGCAGGTAAACGACCACAGGACCTCCGCCAAACACATACTTAATGGCACGTCGGCTGCCACGGTCCACCGCCCGTAAGTGCCTTATTTTCAACGCATACAGTGCCCCGCACAGTGGAAAAGCCCTTCCACTGTGTGTATTTGCTTGCACACGTCGGTTTATCGCGGCACCGGCGTTCCGTAATGAAAAAGCCCCGGAAGAGTGTCGCTCTTCCGGGGCTCAACCTGAAACTTTGCCTAAGATCTTAGGTCCGGTTCAGGCGAATCGAGCCATCGCCCGTGTGGATCGTAAGCTGCTCACCGCCGCCGTTCATCTTCCCGTGAATCTTAGAGTTGCTGAACTGGCCTTCCACCGTAACGGGAATTCCCAAACTGATCCGCCCGTCGTTGGTGCTAGCGTCGATATTTGCGTTCAAGTCGCTCGGCACCGTCAAATCCACGCTTCCGTCGCCCGTGTGAATGTTCCACGCGCTCAAAACCTTCGATCCCGCCAACGCGTGCGCATTGATGCTGCCATCACCGGTGCGAATATTCAGCGTGTCGAATCGCCCGTCGAGCGTAATGTGTCCATCGCCGGAATCCGCTTCAATCTTGCCGTCCAAATCGCGGCCTTCGATGCTGCCGTCGCCGGTGCGCAGTTTGATTTGGCCCTTCGCGCCATCCACTCTGATATGGCCGTCGCCGGTATGAATGTCGAGATTGCCCGTAATCGTTTGCGCTTCCACCGAGCCGTCGCCGCTGTCCACGCTCAAATCCGCGTCCTTCGGCATCCGCACTTCCAGCCGCAAGCCGCGGTTCACGTGAATGCCCCAGTTCCAGTGCATCGTCTCGCGGGCGCTCAGCTCAACGCGATCGCCGTCCTGCTTCGATTTGATCTCCAAATTCTTGTCCAGCGCGTAGCCATTGTAGATAACCCGCAGTTCGACTTGCTTCGTGTCGCCCGTCGTCACGCGCACGCTTCCGTCATTCGTGTCGACATGAACGTTCGCGCGGCCAGAAACGGTATAGTTCTTGGTCCATTCCTCGGCGCTCGCTGTCGCCGAAAATAGCGCCGCGGAAAGCATCGCCGTCGCGCACAGGGGAGCTGCCACCCGGATCACCCGTAAGAAGGAAATTTTCATCGGTTTAGTCCTCATTTGGCCGAACTTGGCCGTTCTATAGGGAATGTACGAGAGGCCGCATCAAAATGTTCCTGCCTACCGGCCCGTTTCGGTCAGCGCCCTTTGGCCGCCTGCTTCTTCCGCTGCGCACCCGGCTTTGGCCGCAGGGCTTCCAGGAACTCGTTGACAGGTAAGGTGTTAATCACGTCTTTCTTGGTCAGCCAGCCTCTCCGCGCCGTAGTCACCCCGTACCGGATAAAGCTCAAATTCGCCGCCGTATGGGAGTCGGTCGAAATGACCACTTTCACGCCCCGCTCCTTGCACATCCGCAAGTACACATCTTTCAAGTCCAGCCGGTCGGGGTACGAATTGCACTCCATCGCCACGCCATGCTTCGCGCAAGCGTCCAGAACCTTCTCCATGTCGTAGTCGAGCGCATCGCGGCGCAGCAGGAGCCGCCCCGTCGGGTGCGCAATAATCTGCGTGTACGGATTTTCAATCGCGGCCAGCATCCGCTCCGTCATCGCCGCGCGGTCCAGGTTGAAGTAGGAGTGAATCGAGCAGACCACCACATCCAGCTGCGCCAGAATCTCGTCCGCGTAGTCCAGCGATCCGTCTTTCATGATGTCCACTTCGGACCCGGCCAGCACCTGAATCCCCAGCTTTTTGTCATTCGCAGCGTGCAGTTTCTTGATGTGCGCTTCCACGCGTTTTTCGTCCAGCCCGTTCGCCACCGTCACCGCTTTCGAGTGATCCGTAATCGCGATGTATTCGTGCCCCAGCTCCCGCGCCGCCTCGGCCATCTCCTCGATGGAATTTTTCCCATCGCTCGCCGTCGTGTGCATCTGCAAGTCGCCCTTCATGTCTTTCAGCTCGATCAACTTCGGCAGGGCGTGTTTTTCCGCCGCGGCGATCTCTCCGGTATTCTCCCGCAGCTCCGGTGGAATAAAATCCAGCTTCAGCTTTTCGTATATTTCTTCTTCCGTTCTTCCCGCAACGCGCTTTTCGCCCTTCAGCGTGGCAAGCTGATATTCGTTCAGTGTCCATCCCATGTCGTTCGCGCGTCCGCGTAACGCCACGTTGTGTTCCTTCGATCCGGTGAAATAGAGCAACGCCGCGCCGAAATTTTCTTTTTCCAGCAGCCGCACATCCACTTGCAGCCCATTCTGCAGCGTAAAACTCACTTTGTTCTCGCCGTGCGCCAGCGTCTGATCGATTCCCGGATACTTCAAAATATGTTCGGCCAGCGCATCCACGTGCTTTTGCGCCGTGTGCCCGTCCGCCAGCGTGACAAGCAAATCCAGATCGCCCACAGTCTCTTTCCCGCGCCGCAACGATCCCGCCGGCGTCACGCTTTCCGCTGCTTTTCCGGCCTTTTTGATATGTGCGATGATCTTTTCCGCCGCGTCTTCCGCTGTGTTCAAATGGAATCGTCCGGTGGACTTCTTGAACACCTCCACCGCCTTCAAAATATTCTGTTCGCTCTTTTCGCCGAATCCCTCAAGCGACCGCAGCTTTTCCTCTTTCGCAAGCTTTTCCACGTCCGCAACCGTGGCCGCCTTGAACTTCTTAAAGAGAAACGCCACCTTTTTTGGTCCGAGCGATTGCAACTGCAGCAAATCCAGAATCGTTGCCGGATATTTCTTCAAAAGTTTTTGCCGCAGCGCGTAGTCGCCGCTCTTCACGATTTCTTCGAGGTGCTCCACCATCCGGTCGCCGATTCCTGGCAACTCCTTTAATTTCTCCGGCGTCTTTACGAGTTGCTCGATCGATTCCGGCAGGGAATCGATCAGCTCCGCCGCCTTCTCATAACTGCGGTAGCGTCCGATGATCGCGCCGTCGATTTCCAGCAGTTGTGCGGTCTCCCGCAAAATCCGTGCAATCTGTTTGTTGTCCATGCGCCGATTATAAAAGGGAATTCCTTCTCTGTCTTTAGCTGGGACGGCAGTTGTAGGGCCGGCTTTTTTATCCCGAGCGCAGCCGAGGGACTGAAGCCGGCCGTTTTTGCGATGGCCGCAGCCGTCCACCGTAAAAATAAAAATGGCCAGAAGGGGGGCGCTCCCTTCCGGCCGAATAAGTGCAAACCGCTCTCACCCTGCTTTTTGAACGTTCGATGCTTGTGGTCCCTTTGGTCCCTGCACAATCTCGAATTCGACCGGGTCGCCTTCCTGTAGCGTCCGGTAACCGTCTCCCGTTATGGCCGAGTAATGGACAAAAACATCCGGACCATCCTCTCGCCCAATGAAGCCGTATCCCTTCGAGTTGTTAAACCACTTCACGGTTCCTTGCACCTCGGTCTGCCTCCTGAGGGTAGAATCATTCGTTTCACGAGCGCCAAGCGGGATGCCAAGGAATTAACGCCGGCGTTAGTGCGGAGTGTACCAGAACAAGACATTGAGTCAATAGAACCTGATAGAAATTTTATAAATATTCCGCCGGGTCTATACGGGCCTGGAATCGATTTAATTAGCGCTTTTTGCGATGCCTGGGTTTCGGCGCCGTTTTCCGTATTGGCGCAAGGTACCGGAAGTAGTAGAGCAACCCCGCAACGGACTTGGCGTCGTGCAGCTTGCCCCGGTGAATCATTTGTTCCAATTTGCCCGGTTCATAGAGAGTGGAAATAATTTTCTCATCGTCTTCGGGCGAAGCTTGGCCCGCAACGCAGTCCGAAGCCAGCAACAAAAACATGCGCTCCTCGAGAAATCCGGGTGTCGGGAACACATCGAGGAAGATTCTCAATTTCTTGGCCCTGTACCCCGTTTCTTCCGCCAATTCCCGCGCTGCCGCCGCCTTTGGATCCTCGCCGGACTCCATTCGACCCGCGACCAGCTCCAGCAGGAACTGCTTGGTCGCATGCCGGTATTGCTCGATCATCACGATGCGCCCGTCTGGAAGGACTGGCAGTACCACAACCGACCCGGGATGCGTAATCACCTCGCGCTTCGTCCGCAGACCCGTCGGTTCGATCAGTTCATCCCGCCTCAATCCAAAAACCGGCCCTTGATAGAGCATCTCGCTGCTCAACACTTGCGCGGTCTCCGGTCTCTTTGCGGCATTCTTCTTCGCCATGAACGCTCCTCGGCAAAATCCTGCGTTCCGCAGTGTAATCGAACTCTGCGATTTTTCCACGAGGTTGCATTGCCTTCTGATTCGTTCTTCTTCTCTGTGCCTCTGTGGCAATCCGGTAGCGTAGGCACTCTTGTTTATCCAGTAGGGGCCTGCGCAGGTTTGATCGAGGTGTGGACCACAGCGGGCGCAGCCCCCTTTCGGTGTAAACAAGAGTGGCTACGCTACAAAGAGGCAATCCGTCTGTGCCTTTCCTCGCCTCTCGACGCTGTAACTGCGCTGGACGCTCTTCTGATTCGTACTTCCTCTCTGTGACCTCTGTGACCTCTGTGTCCTCTGTGGCAATCCCTCTCTGCCTTTCCTTGCCTTTCCAACGCGCCTATACTGGGTCTGGCCCCCCATGTCCATCAACACCCTCATCGTCGACGACGAAAAGCCCGCCCGGGACGAGCTCGCCTTTCTCCTCAAAGCCTTTCCCGAAATTAATCTCGTCGCGCAAGGCAAAAACGGCCTCGAAGCCGTCAATCTCATCAAAGAACATTCGCCCGACCTCGTTTTTCTCGACGTGCAGATGCCCGGCCTCGACGGCTTCGGCGTCCTCAAGAAACTCGTCGAACGCAAAGCTCGCGTCCCGCACGTCGTTTTCGCCACCGCCTTCGATCACTACGCTGTCCAGGCATTCGACGTGAACGCCGTCGACTATGTACTAAAGCCGTTCGACAAATCTCGCATCGCCAAAGCTATCGCACGCGCACGCCGAGAAATGGAAGCGGACACCAGTCCTGCCGAGCGCCTCGAAAAACTTGTCAACCAGCTTGCCGCTCCAAAGCCCACGGCCTCTTCTGCGCCGGTGAAATTGCTCGTCAAATCCCAGCAGCGTCTGCTGCTAGTCGATGCGGAAGATTTGGTTTTCGCAACAATCACGGACGGCCTCATCTCCGTCTGCGCGCGCGAAACCGACGGCACCTCCAACTACAGCACGCTCGAAGAGATGCACGCCGCGCTCGACGCCGACGTCTTCTGGCGCCCGCACCGCTCTTACCTCGTCAACATTCACCACATCAAGGAAGTCGTGCCCTGGTTCAAGTCCAGCTACATGCTAAAAATGAACGACAAAAAACAAACCGAAGTCCCCGTCTCCCGCCAACAAACCAAGCGCCTCCGCGAACTATTTAAGCTATAGTGGCTAGTGCCCATGCAAACCAATCTATACACTCCCGTCACAAATACTTACCAGGGCGTTTCCTGGGGTGAGCTGGTTGGAGTATTTGCTGTTTTCTTCGTCGCGGCTCTCATTTGGGGCTGGCTTCTTTTTAATTGAGCCCGCTAGGTAAACTCTTGCCCCGATAGCGACGCGACCCTGCCCGTTCCTCTACAGCTAATTTGCACCTTTACAAATACCCGGGATTTGCTATCCTGTTTTCAGGCGAAAGTGCATCCGCACTCTTCGCCTTTTTTCTTTTCTGGCCGTTTTGCCCGGATTCTCGTAAGTCTCCATTTAACCGACCGCTGAAAAACATCAAAACGTGTCATTCCCAGTGCGCTTCTTGCACGAGGAATCTGCTTTTTCTTGCACTCCGGCGAAGACCGGTTCCTTCGGCAATCGCGCCAGACTCACTTCTCACTCTAGGAACTCAAAAATGAAAACCCAAAAACCTGACGCCGCGCGCGTCTGGAAACAATTCACCGACTCTCTCATACCGCGGTACAGGCTCTCCATCGCAGATCGCTCCGTTTACTGGCATCTTGTGCGACTCAGCCGTCTCGAAGGGGCCGTCCGTGTGCGCGTTTCGATTTACTCGCTCGCTCGCGACTTGGGTCTCACCCCAAATCCTGTCCGCAATGCCATTCGCAAACTTGCATCGTTCGGTATCTTGCGCATCCTGGAGCGCAATCGGCGCGGCCACGCGATCGAGGTCCGTCTGCCATCCGAGGTGCGCTCTGTCTCACCCAAACATCTGCCTCGCCAGTCTGGCAATGTGCGCTCGACTTCGTTCGCCCCTCATGCAATCCCCGCCACCGCCGGCTCTGAGTTGGAGGAGATCGACTTTTTGCAAACGCTCTCCCTGCGCGAAACCATTCACGCCCTCGGAGGCGGCCGTTGTTTCTATTGCCTCCGCCGCCTCAAGCGTCGCCTCCGCTGCCTCGACCACGTCATCCCGCTGGCCCGCCGCGGCCGCAATTCTTATCGCAACCTGGTTTCGTCATGTGCCGAGTGCAACTCCGTAAAGGGAGGCGGCTCCGCTTCCAGTCTGCTCCGCCGCCTCTACCGCGAGCACCGCCTCACCTCCTCCGAACTGGCTGCCCGCCTTCGCGCCCTCAAATCCCTCGCCGCCGGCAAACTCCGCCCATCACTGGGGAAGCCGTAAGGTTGCGTGCGGAAAGTCACGTTGAATGTGCCGTGACATATGCTAGAATAAATGTCACGATGTGGTGTACATGACATGAGCTTAAGAGCTAGTACGCGAGTCAACCAGAACGGACGAGTGGTCATTCCGGCTTCGTTTCGCAAGCGCTTAGGAATCCGACCAGGCGATGAAGTAATCCTGCGAATCGAAGACGACGAGCTGCGTATCTCTACGTTGAAACGCAACATCGAGAGGGCGCAGAAGCTCGTCCGCAAGTACATCAAACGGAAAGGCTCCCTGGTCGATGAGCTTATCGCCGAGCGGCGCGAGGCCGCTCGTCGTGAGTAGAGTCGTCCTCGATGCGTCGGCTCTACTTGCCGTCCTTCGGCATGAACGCGGTTCGGAGAAATTGACGCCGGCCCTGCTCGAGGGAGCGATGGTCAGCACCGTCAATCTTTGCGAGGTGCAAAGCAAGCTCGTTACTGCCGGAATGCCTGGCGATGACGCGTGGGACTCCGCGCTTAGTCTCGTCCGCGAGGTCGTGCCGTTCACGTCGGAACAGGCTCGAATCACCGGCGACTTGATCACTAGAACGCGGCCTTTCGGCCTTTCCCTTGGCGATCGCGCCTGCCTCGCCTTGGGTCTTTTGCAGAAGGCTCCCATCTATACCGCGGATGCCTCATGGAGTAAGTTGAAGCTTGGCGTGAGCATTCATTCCATTCGCTGATATCCATCGAACCGTCCGGCTTTGGTAGCGTAGCCACTCCTGTTTATCCCGAAAGGGGGCTGCGTCAACTTAAGCCTCACTTCAGCGTCGGACCTCGTAAACTCCGCCCGGTTCTGCCCGCCCGGCAACGAAACAAAACGCCTCCGCGAACTGTTTAAGCTCTAGAGTGCTGGCCGCCGAGACGGCGGCGTTACCCTTTTTAAAGACAAAAATTTATCGATTTTTTTATAGGAAAATTCCAATTTAACTCTTGAATTATCGGCATCAGAAGTTATATCCTATTATATTGGAAAGGCAGTTTTTTATCAACTTTCCAGAACCCCGAAAAGGTCCTATTCAGCCAGGGTTTTACCAGCCGTTTCCCATTTCCGGCGAGATTTGTTGAACAACTCTAAATAATTACAAAAGCAAGGTTTATTGTATTTCTATGGAAACCAGCACCACTTTCGACCAGAAACAGCGAAAAGCTCGTCGTATCGATACTTCTATGCCCGCCCGCGTGCAATACCAGACCGATAGAATGGGCGGATGGGATGAGGTCAGCCGGCTGCTCGAAGTATCGCCTCTGGGCGCCGGGCTAAAAATAAAACATTTCGTCGAGATCGGGCGTCTGGTGCTGCTGACGATGCCTTTGCTGCCTGAGCTGCGGGCCTTCGATTTCAGCGAACCGCAATACAAGGTTTGGGGATTGGTGCGGTATATCAACTGGGAAAAGGTTTCCTATAACCTTAAGGGCGAAGCCTCGCTCTACGAGGTGGGCATCGCCTTTGTCGGCAAACACCCGCCTGACAGCTTTCAAAAAGACCCCACGACCACCTACCAGATCAGCGGCTTTAATCAATTGGGCCTGTGGCAGATCGAGGAAGGAAAACCAGCTTTGCTTGTCGGATTTGGCATCGGAGTCCTGCGTCGTGTAGCGGCCGGCGGTGTCGATCAGCACCGCCTCCTCGGTAAACCACCAATCGCAGTATCGGGTACCGCCAACGCCGGCAATCGCCGCCGGCGTCGAACCCTGAGCCAGCGGAAACTTCAAACCGGAATTCACCAGCGCGGTGGTCTTGCCGGA
>Ga0137412_10004129_pt1 | contig 11604 bp, 9 predicted proteins | sample CZODoug2_1_16fun_FD_122160 | JGI IMG/M metagenome (GOLD analysis project Ga0137412, IMG submission 122160) | Vadose zone soil fungal communities from Angelo Coast Range Reserve, California, USA - CZODoug2_1_16fungal (Hybrid Assembly) | ecosystem: Environmental > Terrestrial > Soil > Vadose zone...
TGAAACGCGGGATGCGCGGACCGACGAGGCGCTCGATCCGATCCTGCTGGAACATCGCGACAGGGTGTACGCGACGCACCTGGAGCTGCCGCTCGCGCTTTAGCTGGGGGCGCGCCACTCCAGTGGCGCGATCTTCTCTTGCGGCAAGGCATGACGCGCGACTGGAGTCGCGCGCCCCCAGCCATGAGCGGGCCTGGAAGGCCGCGGTCCGCTTGAAGCGCCTGTAGCGTCGCCGCGTCCGTTGTATATTGAATACCATAACGATCGAAATAAAAACCCAGGAGGAGCACTTGAAGACCTACCAGCACTTTATCGGCGGCCAGTATATCGACCCGATCGGCGGTCAATGGATCGACAGCATGGATCCCTATCGCGGCGAAGCCTGGGCCAGAATCCCCAAGGGCTGCGCCCGCGACGTCGATCGCGCCGTCACGGCGGCATCGCAGGCGATGCGAGAAGGGCCGTGGTCGAAGTTGACGGCATCGGCACGCGGCAAGCTCATGCTGAAGCTCGCCGACCTCGTCACCGCCAACGTCGACCGTCTGGCGGAAATCGAAGTCCGGGACAACGGCAAGCTGCTCGCCGAGATGCGCGGCCAACTCGTCTATCACCCCGAATGGTGGCGCTACTTCGGTGGCCTGGCCGACAAGATCGAAGGGGCAGTCGTGCCGATCGACAAGCCGGACACCTTCGCCTTCACGCGTCACGAGCCGATGGGGGTCGTGGCGGCGCTTACGGCCTGGAATTCGCCACTGCTGTTCATCGCCTGGAAGTGTGCGCCGGCGATCGCGGCCGGTTGCACCGTCGTGGTGAAGCCGTCCGAGTTCGCGTCGGCCTCGACGCTCGAATTCGCGGCACTCACCAAGGAGGCCGGCTTTCCTGACGGCGTGTTCAACGTCGTCACGGGCTACGGGCAGGAAGCCGGCGCGGCGCTGGTCGACCACCCCGGTGTCGCGAAGATCACCTTCACCGGCTCCGATTCGACCGGCGCCAGGATCTATGCGCAGGCGGCCAAGACCCTGAAGCGCGTCTCGCTCGAGCTGGGCGGCAAGTCGCCGAACATCGTGTTCGAGGATTGCGACCTGGGCGCGGCCGCGGCCGGCGCGATCTCCGGCATCTTCGCCGCCACCGGCCAGACCTGCATCGCGGGCTCCCGGCTGCTGGTCCAGAACTCCATCCGGGAGGAGTTCAGCAAGCGCGTCGCGGAGCTCGGCCGGACGGCGCGCAAGGGCGATCCGATGCTGGCGGACACCAACATCGGTCCCGTGACCACGGCGCCGCAATACCGCAAGATTCTCGACTACATGGAGATTGCGAAAGCCGAAGGCGCGCGCTGCATCCTGGGCGGCGGCGTGGCCACGGAAGCCGACCTGCCGGGTGGGCAGTTCGTCGAGCCGACGATCTTCGTCGACGTCCGGCCCGAGATGCGGATCGCCCGCGAGGAAGTCTTCGGGCCGGTGCTGTCGATCATCGGCTTCGAGGACGAAGCGGAGGCCGTCAAGATCGCGAACGACACGATCTACGGGCTCGCGGCGGGTGTCTGGACCAAGGACATCAATCGGGCACTCCGCCTGTCCGCTGCCCTCAAGGCCGGAACCGTCTGGGTCAACACCTATCGGGCCATCAGCTACATGATGCCGTTTGGCGGCATGAAGCACTCGGGAATCGGCCGCGAAAGCGGCATGGAAGCGATCCGGGAATATCTCGAAACGAAGAGCGTCTGGATCTCGATGGCGGAGGGATCGCCTGCGAATCCATTCGTGATGCGATAAGAACCCGGGAGGCTCGCATGAAGTTCGGCATTCACAATCCGTCCTGGCAGTTCGGCCCCGACCCGGCGGAGATATTCGAGGCCGTGAAGGCCAAGGCCCAGTGGGCCGAGGACCACGGCTTCACCTGGTTCTCGGTGATGGATCACCTCATCCAGATCGCCAATGTAGGTGCTCCGGATGAACCCTTCATGGAGAGTTGGACCGTTCTGTCCGGCCTTGCCGCCGTGACCAAGCGCATCCGCCTCGCGACGCTCGTCTCGTCCGTCCACTATCGCAATCCGGCCCACCTGGCGAAGATTGCCGCCGGCGTCGACCAGATCAGCCGCGGCCGCCTCACCTTCGGCATCGGGGCGGGCTGGTTCGAAACCGAATACCGTCAATATGGCTGGGAGTTTCCGCCGCGGCCGGCGACGCGCATCCGGCAAATGGAGGAAGCCGTCCGCCTCATCCTCTCGATGTGGACGGAGAAACGCACCACCTTCCAGGGCAAGTACTTCCAGGCGCAGGACGCCATCCTGGAGCCCAAGCCGGTGCAGAAGCCGCACCCGCCGGTGATGATCGGCGGCGGCGGCGAGCAATTGACGCTGCGGGCGGTCGCCCGGCTGGCGGATGCCTGCAATGTCGGCGGCACGCCCGACATGGTGCGGCACAAATTCGACGTGCTCCGCCGCCACTGCGAGGCGGAGGGTCGAAACTACGACGAGATCGAGCGCACCAACGTCATCAGCTTCGTCGTGGCGCGGGATGAGGCCGCACTGGCCGCCAAGTGCCGCAAGCTCGCGGTTCCCGCACAGTTCTACGGCGTCGCGGGCACCGTCGCGCAGATCAGCGACGTGGTCGGCCGATACCGGGATGCGGGCGTCCAGCTCCTGATCAGCAGCGCCTACAAGAACGACGCCGAAACACTCGAATTGCTGGCCGCGGACGTGATGCCCGGATTCGCAGGATAGAGAGGGAACGACGCGATATGATCGATCCCGAAACCGATCGCGTGCTGATCACGGGAGCCGCGGGCGCCATCGGCACGGCGCTGCGCGCCGGCCTGCGGAGCCACTGGCGCCATCTGCGCCTGACGGACATCAGGCCCGTGCAGGACCTTGCCGGCAACGAAGAGCTGGTCGCAGCCGACATCGCGGACCGTCCGGCCGTCGAGAACATGATGCAGGGCGTGAAGGCTGTCGTTCACCTCGCCGGCATCGTCGGCACCTACACGCTGGAGGACCTCTTTCGCGTCAACGCACGGGGCCTGTTCGATGTGTTCGAGGCCGCCCGGCTGGGCGGAGTCGAGCGTATCGTCTTTGCCAGCAGCAATCATGCGTTCGGCTTCTATCCAATCAGCGAAAAGGTCTCGCCTGCGCTTCCGCCGCGGCCCGACAGCACCTATGGCGTCTTCAAGGTCTGGGGCGAGACAATGCTGCGCCACTACTACGACCGGAATGGCATCCGATCGGTGTCCCTGCGCATCGGCACCTTTCGCGCGCTGCCGATCGATCAACGCTCGCTCGCGACCTGGCTCAGCCCTGCCGACGCCGCGCACCTTGTCGACGTCTCGCTGCGCCATCCGGACCCCGGCTGCATGGTGGTCAATGGGTATTCCAGCAACACCCGCCTGAAGACCTTCGATCCCAATTGGGCGACGCTGGGCTACCAGCCGAAAGACAACGCCGAGGACCATCGCGACGCGCTGCGCGCCAAGGGCGTGGATATCGACGCGCCCGACCGCGACGAATGGGAGTGGCCGGAGCATGGCGGCTCTTTCCCCCGCGCGCCCGAACGACCGGTTCGCTGAGGCCTTAGAACAAGTTCCGTTTTGTTCGAATCATGATCTTGCTGGGAGCGCGCAACTCCAGTTGCGCATCTTCTCTCACGGCTCGACACCGCATGAGCGCCACTGGAGTGGCGCGCTCCCAGCAATGAGCGTACCCAATCGGGATGTGCTCTGGGCGGACCTGGACCGGCACGAGGGGTTTCCGCCCGTTTCCGCCGCGACGGGCGGCACAAACCGGCGGCCTGCGCATGAGCTGGTGAGTGAGCCGGGCTCGCCGCTTCACTTGGTGAGCGAAACCGACCGCCGCGCACAATCTGTCGACCGCCGCGCACAATCCGCGGCCCGCACGTTTGAACACGCAATGGGCTACCATCCGTTCGAAAGCGAGAGGCCGAACGAGCCCGGCGGGCTCATTTTTCGATCTTTTTGACATCCGTCCGCACGGTCCGCGTCATGGTCTCCTGCAGCTGCAACCGGCGTGAAGCCGGACCGACGGGGTGGGGGATATGGGCGGAATGAATCGTTCGACGCTGGCCGGCCGCTTCGCCGCGCTCTTGCTGGCCAGCACCTGTCTGGCCGGCATCGCGATGGCAGGCCGCGATGCGCACGCGGTCGACGGCGTCTGGAGCGGACCCGGCGGCGAATGGACCACGGGCACCAACTGGAGCTCCAGTCCGACGGTTCCCGACAACACGGCGACCTTCACCAGCAACGGTGCGCCCACATCGGTCACAATCTCGAACAATGCGTCGATCAATACACTGCAGTTCAACGCGGGGGCGCCGGCTTATTCGTTCGCCCTCAGCAACGCCAACCTCGTCATCAATAGCGGCATCGCGAACGGCTCCTCGTTCGCGCCGACCTTCACCAACACTCAAGAGGCCGCAACGGCGTTCTTCAACGGCAGCAGCGCGGCCAACGCCAGCATCTTCAACAATCAACTCGGCTTCACGCAATTCTTCAACAGCAGCAGCGCGGGCACCGCCACCATCGTCAACGACGGCGTCCTGGTTTCGACCAACAATTTCGGCGGAACGACCAATTTCAATGATACAAGCACCGCCGCCGGCGCCACCATCCTCAACAGGAACAACGGCCAGACGGCCTTCTTCCAGGCGAGCACGGCCGGCAGCGCGACGATCGTCAACAGCACCAACGGCCCGCTGGATCGGTCGATGTTCCTGGCCGGCGGCAGCTATTTCTTCGCAACCAGCAGCGCCGGCAACGCCACCATCGTCAACAACATCGGCGGGATCGCGTACTTCGGCGAGACGAGCAGTGCCGGGAACGCCACCATCATCAACAACAGCGGCGGCACCACGTATTTCTTCGAGGCGAGCAGCGCGAGCAGTGCCACCATCGTGGCCAACGCAGGCGGTACGGTCGACATCTCGGGCCTGACGACAAGCGGGATGACGGCCGGCTCGATCGCCGGCGCCGGCCTCTATCTCATCGGCTCGAAGCAGCTCACGGTCGGCTCCAACAACCTTTCGACCACGGTGAGCGGCGTCATCGCCGACGGCGGTGCGGCCGGCGGCATCGGCGGTTCGCTGGTCAAGGTCGGCAGCGGGACGCTCACCTTGGCGGGCGCCAACACCTACACCGGCGGCACGACGCTCAATGCCGGCGGGCTGGTCGTGAACGGCAGCCTGGCGAGCGGCGTCACGATGAACGGTGGGACCCTGGGCGGCAGCGGCACGATCGGCGGCCTCGTCGCCAACGCCGGCACGCTGGCGCCGGGCAACTCGATCGGTACGCTGACGGTGAACGGCAACTTCGTGCAGGGTGCCGGCACCACCTACCAGGTCGAGGTCAACGCGGCCGGCCAGGGCGACAGGATCAATGTCGGCGGCACGGCTGCGATCAACGGCGGCACCGTGCAGGTGCTGGCCCAGTCGGGCACGTACGGCCGCAACACCACCTACACCATCCTGAACGCGACCGGCGGGGTGAGCGGCGCCTACTCGAGCGTGAGCAGCAACTTCGCCTTCCTGACGCCCAGCCTCAGCTACGACGCCAACAACGTCTACCTGCTGCTGTTCCAGCCAAAGGGCGCCTTCGCGGCCGGCGCGCAGACCGACAACCAGCGCGCCGTCGGCCGCGTGCTCGACATCGCCAATCCCACCGCCACCGGCGACTTCGGCGCCGTGCTGAACGCGCTCAGCGTTCTCAGCACGGCCCAGGGACCGGCGGCACTGAACGCGATCAGCGGCCAGAACTATGCCGGCTTCAGCAACGCCATGGTGCAGGGCGCGCAGCTCTTCATGTCCAACTTCGCCAACCGCGCCGGCAGCGGCAGGAGCGGCGGCGGCGCGAAGGTGGCGCTGGCCGAAGCCTGCGATGTCGCCTGCGACACCACCGAGCCCGCGCTGTGGGGCGCCTGGGGCGGTGCGGTCGGCGGCACCGGCACCATCGCCGGCAACAACAATGCCGGCGCCTTCACCTATAGCGTCGGCGGCTTCTCGGGCGGCCTCGACCGCCAGATCGCTCCCAACTTCCTGGCCGGCGTCACCGTGGGCTACCAGACCGGCGGCCAATGGACCGGCGGCTTCGACGGCCGCAGCGTCACCGACACCATCCAGGCCGGCCTCTACGGCAGCTTCACCCAGGGCCCGGTCTACGTCGATGCGCTGGCGGCCTACGCCTACAATGCCAACCAGCTGTGGCGGCCGATCAATATCCCCGGCCTGCAGCCGCGCACCGCCTTCGGCCAAACCGCCGGCTACCAGTTTTTGGGCCAAGTCGAGACCGGCTGGCGCTTCGATCTTGGCGGCGTCGCGGCTTATTACGTGACGCCGTTCGGTCTGCTGCAGGGCTCGACGGTGACGCAGAACGGTTTTACCGAGACCGGCGCGCAGTCGCTCAACCTCAGCGTGGCGCAGCAGACCACCAGCTCGCTGCGCACCGTCTTCGGCGCGCAGGTTGGCGCGGCGATGGATCTCGGCCTGCGCGATAGGGTCGCGGCGCAACTGCGCTTTGGCTGGAGCCATGAGTACTCCGACACCGCGCGTCCGGTGACGGCGTCGTTCACCGGTGCGCCGGGGGTGCCTTTCACGGTGTTCGGTGCGGCGCCGACTCGCGATGGCGCTGTCATCGGCTTCTCCGCCAGCACGGCGATCGCCGAGGCGATGGGCGTCTATCTCCGCTACGAGGGCAACATCGCGGGCCAGGACTCGAGCCACGCGCTGACTGCCGGCCTGCGCGTGACGTGGTGAAGCCGCGCGGCATCGGTCCTGTGGCAGGCGCGTGGCTGCTGCGCACGTGGTCCTCCTCGTTCGGCATCTGGCTCGCCGCGGCCGCGCTGGTCCTCTACGCAGTGGTGATGCTGTGGCCCTATCTCGCCGCCACGCTGGTGCGCGGCTCGGCCGTCACCACCTGGACCCATCTCGCGACGGCGCCGATCCAGGGCCGGGCGCCGGCCAACCTGCCGCTGATCGGCGCCACGGTCGGGGCCGATGGCGCGATCCTGGAGATCGTGAACGACCGGCTCGATCCCGCGCCGGTCCGCCTCGCCGAAGCCGCCCTCGCCAACGCCCGCACGCGCCTTGCCGCCGCCACCGACTACCTCGACTCGGTGCAGGAGCTCGACCGCCAGCGGCGCGAGCTGATGAAGCGCTACGCCGCCGATTACCGCGCCGATCTCGCCGACGAGATCGCCTGGCGCGAGGCGCGCGTCGCCTCGCTGGCGGCCAAGGCGGCACTCGCCGCGGAGATCGCCGAGCGCAGCCGCAACGTCTCCGAAGGCGGCTATCGCTCGCGCGACTATCGCGACGAGGCCAGGATCCGCCTGGACGAGGCCGAGGCCGAGCTCGCCGCCGAGCGCATGGCGCTGCAGCAGGCCAAGCGGCGGCAGGCGGGGTCCGAGGCCGGCCTGTTCCGGGCGCCGGACGGCACCAGCCTGCAATGGGCCTACGGCGACTGGCAGGAATCGAAGACCGAGATCAAGGGCGCCCGCCTGCAGCTGCAACAGGCGCGCTCGGCCGAGAGCGAGGCGAGCCAGGCGCTCGACGCGGCGCGCGCGGCCTTTCGCCTGAAGGAGAAGGCGCCGGTGCTGGCGCCGCCCGGCGCCACCATCCGCAGCATCATTGTCGGCCGCGGCGCCACTGTCGGGCTGGGCGACCCGGTCGCCAAGTGGATCGATTGCAACGACCTGTTCGTCGATGCGCCGGTGTCCGACGCGGCGCTGCCGCTGATCCCGCTCGGCAGCAAGGCCGAGGCGATCCTCGAGGGCGACGGCACATGGCGCGAGGCGCACGTGGTCGGGTTGCGCGGCGGCGCCGAGACGCTGGGCGCGGCCGATCTCGCCGCCGTCGCCAAGGGCCGCCAGCAGGGCGACGCCCAGGTGCTGCTCAAGCTCGACGGCGATCCGCACGCATTCGCTTCCTGCCCGGTCGGCCGCGCCGCCTACGTGCACTTCCCGAGCGCCGGCGTGCTCGCCGTCCTGCTGGCCCGCCTGGGCCTCGGCTAGATGGGATTGATCCAGTCTTGATCGGAATACCCGCTAGCATGCCGGCGCGCGCTGCCATCGACGGTCTGTCGGGCGTCATTGCGCCCGAGCAACGGCGGCGTGAAGCGGCCCTGCTGCTGGCTGCGATCCTCGATGGTTTCATCGGCGTGCTGCTGCTCGTGGTCGGGCTGGCCGGCGACTCGCTCACCTGCCTCGCCGAGAGCATGCGCGGCAACATGATGTGGACCATCGACCTGGTGTCGCTCGCGGTGCTGCGCCGCCTTCATCGCGGCCGGCTGTCCGGCTTCGATTTCGGCACCCGCAAGATCGAGCAGCTCTGCAGCATCGCCATCGCCTGCGGCATGATCGCGGCCGCGATCTGGCTGGGCTACGACGCGCTTCGCCTGATCGCCGCCGGCCACAGCATGGCCACGCCGGTCGGGCTGAGCCTCGCCGCGGTGGCCGGCGCCATCAACGTCTTCATCAACTTCGTCGCCTGGGAAAAAGTCAGGCTCGCCGCGCGCGGCCGCCCGTCGGCCATCATGGAGGCCCAGCGCAAGGCCCGCCGGGCCCGGCTGCTGTCCTCCGTCGTGGTCCAGGTGACGATGACGGGGGCGGCGCTGGCCAAGGATCCGCTGCTGGTCGCCTGGCTCGACGCGGTGGGCGCCCTGCTGGTGTGCGGCATCATGTTTCGCGCCGCCGCGGCGCTGTTGCGCGATTCGGCGCCCGACCTGCTCGATCGCTCGACCAGCCATCTGGTCGGTCCGGCGCTGCAGCGGGCGCTTCCCATGCTGCCGGCCGGATTCAGCCTCGCGGCCTTCCGCTCGCGCGGCACGTCGCGGGCGCTCACCCTCGAGGTGGCGCTGGATTGCGCCGACAGCACCGACGTCGCCGCCATTCGACGGGTCGGCGAGCTGTTGGCCGGCGCGCTCGCGCAGGCCTTGCCGGGCACCGAGATCAATCTCGCGGTGAACACCGTCACCATCGCCGTCGAGCCCTAGAGAAGATTCCGAAATGCCAGAACCACTTCCTCCCCACGAAGTGGGGAGGTGGCCGAAGGCCGGAGGGGTCATGAGCCACGCGCACGGTTGGGACTCATGACCCCTCCGTCGCCGTATGACGGCGACACCTCCCCAGCAGAGCTGGGGAGGAAAGTGAATGATTCCATTTCTGAACACGCTCCACTCCTCGAGCCGACGGGGTGGTGGGTCGAAACGCGGCATGATCGGCGCCATGGCCGCCTGCTGCGCTCCCGCGCTAAGGTGCGGCCAAACCTGAACCGGAGCGACTGTCCATGGCTGCCATTCCCAAGACCCACCGCCGCGTCGTGCTCGTGCGCCGTCCGCCGGGCGAGCCGGTCGAATCGGATTTCCGCGTCGAGGAGGCACCGGTGCCCGAGCCGAAGCACGGCCAGGTGCTGGTGAAGGTCCTCTATCTCTCGCTCGATCCCTACCAGCGCGGCCGCATGCGCGATGCCGCGTCCTATTCCGCCCCGGTCGGCCTCAACGAGGTGATGACCGGCGGCACGGTGGGCGAGGTCGTGGCCTCGCACAATCCCCACTTCAAGGTGGGCGACATCGTCGAGGACCGGCTGGGCTGGCAGGAATATGCCATCGGCGGCGGTCCGAGCCTGCGCAAGGTCGATCCCTCGATCGCGCCGATCTCGACCGCCAACGGCGTTCTCGGCATGCCGGGCATGACCGCCTATTTCGGCCTGCTCGAGGTCGGGCAGCCCAAGCCCGGCGAGACGGTCGTGGTCTCGGCCGCCTCGGGTGCGGTCGGCCAGGTGGTGGGCCAGATCGGCAAGATCATGGGCTGCCGCGTGGTCGGCGTCGCCGGCGGGGCCAAGAAGTGCACCTTCGTGAAGGACGAGTTGGGCTTCGATGCCTGCATCGATTACAAGGCCGAGAAGAACCTCGACGCCGCGCTGCGCGCGGCCTGCCCCAACGGGCCAGACGTCTATTTCGACAATGTCGGCGGCGAGATCTCCGACGCCGTCCTGCGCAACATCAACTTCTTCGGCCGGGTCGCTCTGTGCGGCTCGATCTCGCAGTACAACGCCACCACGCCGCCGATGGGCCCGCGTCTGTTGGGCACCTTCGTCGGCAAGCGGGTGCGGGCGCAGGGCTTCATCGTCACCGATTTCGCCGAGCGCTACGGGCCGGCGCGCCGCCAGATGGGCGAGTGGATCAAGAGCGGCAAGCTCAAGTACCGCGAGGACATCGTCGAGGGCATCGACAAGGCGCCGCGCGCCTTCATCGGCCTGCTGCGCGGCGAGAATTTCGGCAAGATGCTGGTCAAGCTGGCATGAGCCCCCTCGCATGAGTTACGACGCGCCCTTTGCCGGCCTGAAGGTGATCGATCTCAGCCAGGGCATCGCCGGCCCCTACTGCGCCATGCTGCTGGCCCAGCACGGCGCGGAGGTGATCAAGGTCGAGGGCATCGGCGAGGGCGACTGGGCGCGCACGCTGGGCACGCGCTACGGCAGCCATTCCGCCTATTCGATCATCGGCAATCTCGGCAAGCGCAGCATCGCCGTCGATCTCAAGACGGAAGCCGGCAAGCGGGTGCTGTGGCGGCTGCTCGAGGGCGCCGACGTGTTCCTCGAAGGGTTCAGGCCCGGCGCCATCCGCCGCCTGGGCTTCGACTACGACAGCGTCGCCGCCCGCGAACCGCGGCTGCTCTATCTCTCGATCTCGGGCTTCGGCCAGACCGGGCCGCTCGCCGAACGGCCGGCGATGGATCCGGTGCTGCAGGCCTATACCGGCCTGATGATCGAGAATCGCGGCGAGGACGGCATCCCGCACCGCGTGCCGGTGATCGTGGTCGACATGTCGACCGCGCTCTATGCCTTCCAGGCGCTGTCGGCCGCGCTCTACGCCCGCCGCGACGAGACGCGCGGCCGCTACATCGATGTCAGCCTGATGCAGGCGGCGACCGCCCTGCAGTCGATCCGGTTGATGGCCTGCCATCTCGAGGGCGGCGTCATGAAGCCGGGCGGCGCGCCCGGAGGCGTGTTCAAGATTGCCGACGGCTGGATGTCGCTGCTCGCCTTCAACGACCGCGACTACAGGATCCTGTGCAAGGCCATGCAGATGCCCGCGCTGGCCGACGATCCGCGCTTCGCGACCCAGAAGCTCAGGCTCGCCAATGACGTCGCGTTGTACGCCATCGTGCGGCCCGCGATCGCGGCCGAGCCGTGGTTGGTGTGGACCAAGCGCCTGACCGAAGCCGGTCTGATGCACGAGCGGCTGAACAGCTATGCCGAGTTTTTGGACCAGCCGCATGTGCGCGAGACCGGCCTGATCCAATGGCTCACCCAAGCCGGCCTCAACCAGCCAGTGCCGGTGCCTGCCCTGCCCGGCATGCTGCATCAGCTCGACGGCACGGCGCGGGCGACGGCGCCGGTCACCGGCCAGGATACGACATCGATCCTCGCTGCGTGCGGCTACAGCGCCGCCGAAATCGAGGCCCTGCTGGCACAGGGCACGGTCGCTGCCGACGACCAGCGTTAACCGCTCAATTCCGCGAGACATCGCCGCGTCGGCTCCCCCAAGGTAAAGGACGTCGGAATCTCCTGCCGTGAGATCCGTGCGCGATGAACGACGGCGGGATAT
>Ga0137412_10004130_pt1 | contig 11602 bp, 9 predicted proteins | sample CZODoug2_1_16fun_FD_122160 | JGI IMG/M metagenome (GOLD analysis project Ga0137412, IMG submission 122160) | Vadose zone soil fungal communities from Angelo Coast Range Reserve, California, USA - CZODoug2_1_16fungal (Hybrid Assembly) | ecosystem: Environmental > Terrestrial > Soil > Vadose zone...
AAAACCGCACGGCATCTGGGCTCTCGATACCGCACCATATTCTGTACGCTTCGTCACCCATTGCGACGTCGACGCGCAAAGCTGCGAACGCGCGCTGGAAGTTCTACGAGCGGTTGTTTCCAAGACAAAAGGGAACGCTGCATGATTCGGGTCGGGAAAAAACGCACCGTCTTGAATGCTCTTATTCTCGGACTCTCATTTCTTTGCCATAGCGAGCTTCGAGCCCAAGCTCTCGCAGCCACACCGCCGAAAAAACCTACTGTCAATGAAGCGCAGGCCTTTGTAGATGACGCGGAAAAACAGCTCTTCGATCTTGAAATCAAGGCGCAACGCGCCGCGTGGGTCGAAGAAAATTTCATCACCGTTGACACCGAGCAGATGGCCGCCGACGCGAATCAGGAAGTGACGGCCAAGGGAGTACGTCTTTCCCGCGGCGCACACCGTTTCGAGAGTATTTCCTTACCCCCGGAACTGGCGCGCAAGATACTTCTTCTGGAAATTTCGACCCTTCTCCCTTCGCCAGCCGATCCAGCCTTGCAGAAAGAACTTGCGGCAATTGAGACTTCGCTTGACGGAGACTACGGCAAAGGCACGTGGTGCCCCGACGGACCACAAGGAAAATGCGTCGACGTTACTGCGCTCGGCCAATTGATGGCCAGCAACCGCGATCCCGAAGAGTTGCAAAAAGCCTGGGCCGGCTGGCAGGCCGTCGGCGCTCCTATGCGTGATCGCTACGCCCGCATGGTAGACCTAACCAACCAAGGCGCTCGCGAACTCGGCTTCAAAGACGCCGGACAAATCTGGAAGTTGCAATACGATACGTCCGCGGACGAATTCGAAAAAGAAGTCGATCGCTTGTGGCAGCAGTTGCAGCCTTTTTACTCGTCGCTGCACGCTTACGTCCGCGCGCAACTCGTCAAGAAATATGGCAAGGGCATCGTCCCGCCCAGCGGCCCGATTCCCGCCCATCTCCTCGGCAATATCTGGAGCCAGGAATGGAACAATATTTCCGACCTCATGGACGCGCCCAAATCACCGCAAAGTTATAACCTCACGAAAATTCTGCAGGACCGAAAAACCGATGCCCGCGGCATGGTCAAATACGGCGAGAACTTTTTCATTTCGCTCGGCTTTGCTCCGTTGCCGCAAACTTTCTGGGAACGCTCGTTGTTCACCAAGCCAGCCGACCGCGATGTCGTTTGCCACGCCAGCGCATGGGATCTCGACGCAAAAGACGACCTGCGCATCAAAGTCTGCCTACACATGGATGAAGAGGATTTCCGCACCGTTCATCACGAACTCGGCCACAACTTCTATCAACGGGCCTATAAAGATCAGCCGCCACTTTTTCAAAACAGCGCTAACGATGGATTCCACGAAGCCGTCGGTGACACCATCGCTCTCTCCATCACGCCCGAATACCTCAAACAGATCGGCCTGATCGATTCCGTTCCGCCGCCTTCCGGTGACACAAAATATTTACTGGACACCGCTCTCGAAAAAGTTGCGTTTCTTCCATTCGGCTTGCTCGTAGATAAATGGCGCTGGGACGTTTTCTCCGGCAGGATAAAGCCGGAAAATTACAATAAAGCCTGGTGGGATCTGCGCACCAAATACCAGGGGGTCGCTCCTCCCGTCGCCCGCTCCGAAGCCGATTTCGATCCCGGCGCCAAAGCTCACATTCCCAGCAATACTCCCTATTCGCGTTATTTCCTCGCGCGCATCTTACAATTCCAGTTTTACCGAGCCATGTGCCTCGAAGCAGGTTTCTCCGGTCCGCTCTATCGTTGCTCGTTCTACGGCAACAAAGCCGTCGGGGCGAAACTGAACAAAATGCTCAGCATGGGCAGCAGCAAGCCCTGGCCTGACGAACTCGAAGTCCTCACAGGCGAACGAAAACTCGATGCCGGCGCGCTCATCGAGTATTTTGCCCCGCTCAAAACCTGGCTCGACGAACAAAACCGCAAAAGCAACAACCCGGTCGGCTGGTAGCAAACTTGGTATAAAATTATCTTCGCTCAGCTATATCCGCTTTTTTGACCCCTACGCTGACCAAGAGGCCCCGTGGACTTCACGTATAGTGATGAACAGAATCAGTTGCGCCGCAGCGTTCGCGAATTCGCCGAAGGCGAAATCCTTCCGCACGTCATGGAATGGGACGAAGTCTCCCACTTTCCCATCGAAATCATGCCCAAACTCGCCGAAATGGGCCTGCTCGGCATCATCTTTCCGGAAGAATATGGCGGTCCCGGCCTCGGCTACATCGAATACGTAATCGCCATTGAGGAACTTTCCCGCGTGGATGGCTCAGTCGGCATCATCGTTGCCGCTCACAATTCGCTCTGCTCCAATCACATCTTTAAATTCGGCAGCGAAGCACAAAAACAAAAATATCTTTCACCCCTGGCACAGGGCAAAAAAATCGGCGCCTGGTCGCTCACCGAGCCCGAAGCGGGCTCCGACGCCGGCGGCACACGCACCACCGCCAAACGCGAGGGCCATCACTGGGTCATCAATGGCGCAAAAACTTTCACTACCAACGGTCACTACGCCGACGTCTGCGTTGCCATGGCCGTCACCGATAAATCTAAAGCCTCGCACGGCATCAGCGCCTTCATCATCGAAAAGGGAACTCCCGGCTTCAAACCAGGCAAAAAGGAAAACAAGCTCGGCCTGCGCGCCAGCGACACCTCCGAAGTCATCTTTTCCGATTGCCGTGTCCCCCAGGAAAATCTTCTCGGCGACGAAGGCGAAGGCTTCACTGGCAGCCTCAAAATTCTCGACGGCGGCCGCATCTCTATCGCAGCTCTGGCGCTCGGCATGGCGCAGGGCGCGCTCGATGCCGCCATAAAATATGCCAAGCAGCGCAAGCAATTCGGCCAGCCCATCAGCGAATTTCAGGCCATCCAGTTCAAACTCGCCGACATGGCCACCGAAGTCGAAGCCGCCCGCCTTCTCGTCTACCAAGCCGCCTGGCTCGCCGACAAAAAAGACGTTCGCTTCACCCGCGAATCCAGCATGGCCAAACTTTTTGCCAGCGAAGTCGCCGTCCGGGTCGCCAACGAGTGCGTGCAAATTCATGGCGGCTACGGTTTCATCAAGGACTATCCCGCGGAAAAGTTTTATCGCGACGTAAAGCTCTGCACCATCGGAGAAGGTACCAGCGAAATTCAAAAGTTGGTCATTGCGCGTCAGCTCTTGGGAAAGAAATAATAGCTACATGCCACTGCCTGTTTCGCCCGCGCAGACTCCGCAGGATCATGATCTCACCGCCATCGAGAAATGGGCGGAGCAGATCCGCGCCGGAGAAACCCGCGCCATCTCCCGCGCTATCACTGCTATTGAAAATCATGCCGCGCAAGCCGAGCCGCTGTTGAAAATTCTTTTCCCGCAAACTGGTGCCGCCTATCTCACCGGAATCACCGGTGCACCCGGCACGGGGAAAAGCACGCTGGTCGATCGCATCGCCGCCCAGCACCGCAAGCAAAACGAAAGCGTCGGTGTCATCGCCGTAGATCCCACCAGTCCCTACACCGGCGGCGCAATCCTCGGCGATCGTATCCGCATGCAAAGCCACGCCGGTGACGCGGGCATTTTCATTCGCTCCATGGCCACTCGTGGATTTCTTGGGGGCCTCGCTCGCGCCACCGCCGAAGTCGCGCTGCTTCTCGACGCCGCAGGCAAGCATCAAATCCTCATCGAAACCGTCGGCGTTGGCCAGGATGAAATTGACATCGTTCGCCTCGCCGATTGCGTGGTCGTCGTTCTCGTGCCCGGCCTGGGCGATGACATTCAAAACATGAAAGCCGGCTTGATGGAAATCGCTGACATCTTCGTCCTCAACAAATCGGATCGCGAGGGCGCCGATCGCCTCGAAGAGCAAATTCACGCTATGCTTTCGCTGGTAATGCCCAGAGACGGCTGGCATCCTCCGGTCATTCGAACCGTCGCCACGGAAAACCGAGGCATCGACAATCTCGCCGCCACCATCGCCAAATTCCGCACCCATTTCGAATCCAGCGGCGAACGCAGCAAAAAACACACGGAGCACTGGCGCAACCATTTACTCGAACTCCTCGAATCCCGCTTAGTCGAACGCGTCCTAAACGCCGCCGGCGGAGAAGCCGCCCTGAACCAACTTGCCGCCGACGTAGCCGAGCGCCGCAAAGATCCGTTCACCGCGGTCCACGAAATCCTCGCCCGAAGCGGACTGCAAACTTAGGGACTCATACCAATGCACCTTGGCGAACTCGAAGTCCAATACCTGCACGGCGGCAATTTTTATCTCGACGGCGGTGCCATGTTCGGCGTGGTCCCGAAACCTCTCTGGGAGAAGAAATCTCCGCCCGACAATCGCAACCGCATTCGCCTGGCTGCCAACTCTCTCCTGGTTCGAACGCAAAACAAATACATCCTCATCGAAACCGGCAACGGCACCAAGTGGACAGCAAAACTCCGCGACATCTATGGCATCCAGGAAGGCGATCCGCTCCTCGACAATCTCGGTTCCCAAGGAGTCCGTCCCGATCAAATCGATCTGGTCATCAATACCCATCTCCACTTTGACCACGCTGGCGGCAACACCAAACTCGTTAACGACAAAGCCGTCCCCACTTTTCCCAACGCCAAATACATCGTTCAAGCCGCGGAAATCGCCCACGCCGCCAACCCCACCGAACGCGATCGCGCTAGCTACTTCGAAGAAGCTTTTCTCCCTATGCAGCAATCCGGCCAGTGGCATGCCCTCGCTGGCGATACGGAAATTCTTCCCGGTATTTCTACAATCGGTATTCCCGGGCACAACGCCAACATCCAAGCCATCAAACTCACCGGCGGCGGCAAAACCATTTTCTTCGTCGCCGACCTTTTCCCAACCCGTCATCATCTTTCTCTCCCTTGGATCATGGCCTACGACCTTTACCCTTTGCAGACTCTCGAAACCAAGCGAAAATGGCTGCGGACCATCGTCCAGGAGCACTGGAGCGTAGTCTTCGGCCACGACCCGGACGTTCCCGCAGCGACATTGCACGAGTGGGAAAATAAAATTGCGTTCGAACCCGTAGACCTCAACGGTTAGAAACTATTTTGCGGATATTCTTGTGGATGTCTCTCGGTCGTGCCTTGGGGAGTATTTGCACGTTTTTTTTTGCAACCGCTTTTCGGGACGGCTTCAGGTGCGCCGTTAGGTGTGGGTAGTTTAGGGGTTTTAACCTCTGAGGTCAGGCGCTCGAACTCGCAGGGCTTCTAGCCTCCAATTGGAAAGGGAACAGCAGCTTTGAAAACACACAAGAAGAGTGCTGCAAAAAAACCTCAAGCCTCCATCGGCATCATCGGCGGCAGCGGCCTCTATGCCATGAAGGGCCTCACCGACAGCAAAGAAATTCGCATAAGAACGCCCTTCGGCGATCCCTCCGAAGCCGTCGTCACCGGACTCCTCGAAGGCAAGCGCGTCGCTTTTCTCGCTCGCCACGGCCGTGGCCACCGCATCCTCCCCACCGAAATCAATTTCCGTGCCAACATTTATGCGTTAAAGCTTCTCGGGGTAGATCGCGTCATTTCCGTCAGCGCTGTGGGCTCTCTAAAAGAAGAACTTGCTCCGGGCCAATTTCTCGTGGCCGACCAATTTGTCGACCGCACCAAAAATCGCATCTCCACATTTTTCGGCGGTGGCCTGGTCGCGCACGTCACCTTCGACAAACCGACCTGCCCGCAAGTCTCGCGCGTACTCGCCGATGCCAGCGTCCACTGCGGCGTCAAAGCCCACCGCAAAGGCACCTACGTCTGCATGGAGGGCCCGCAATTTTCCACTCTTGCCGAAGCCCACATGCATCGCGCTATGAATTTCGACGTCATCGGCATGACCAACGTCACCGAAGCCAAGCTCGCCCGCGAAGCCGAACTCTGCTACGGCACTATCGCTATGATCACCGACTACGATTGCTGGCATCCCGATCACGAATCTGTCACCGGCGCACAAATCATCGCCACGCTCAATCAGAACGCCGAGAACGCCCAACGCGTCTTGCGCGAAGCCATAAAAGCTCTACCGATCTTGCACGAGTGCAAATGCGATTCAGCCTTGGCCCACGCGCTAATCACCGACCCAATGCTAGTCCCCTCCGCTAGCAAAAAACGCCTATCCGCCATCATCGGAAAATACATCTCGTGACGGTTCGTATTGGAATGATCGACCAGGCCAATACCCGGATTTGTAGCGGCCGCCTGGTGCGGTGGGCGCTTTCGTCCGCGGCACGATCAGTCCTGGCAAGACATCTCGCCTTTCACTCAACGCTAGAAATCCCTTCCCAGGGATTTCTCGAACAGGAAAACTCATGTCGCTACTCGTGGTAGGTTCCGTCGCATTTGACGCCATCGAAAGTCCCTACGGAAAAGTCGACCGCATCATCGGCGGCGCAGCCACATACTTCGCTGTCGCCGCCAGCTTTTTCACCCGCGTAAATCTGGTCGGTATTGTAGGCGATGACTTCTCCGCCACAGACGCCGCCATCTTCAAGAATCGCAAAATCGACACCGCTGGCCTAGAACGCGCCGCCGGCAAATCTTTCTTCTGGTCCGGAAAATATTCCCAACACCTGAACGAACGCGAAACCCTGATAACCGAACTAAACGTTTTCGCCGATTTCAATCCCAAACTCCCGGAAACATTCCGCAACTCCCAACACGTTTTTCTCGCCAACATCGCCCCTGATCTGCAAAGAAGCGTCCTCAAGCAGGTCAAAGGCTCGCCAAAACACGTCGCACTCGACACCATGAACTATTGGATCGAACGCACCCCTGCAGAACTTCGCGAAACCCTCAAGCACGTGGACATTCTGATGATTAATGACGCCGAAACTCGCCAGCTTTCCAGCGAACATAATCTACTGCTCGCCGCCCGCCACATTTTCAAACTCGGTCCATCCACGCTAATCGTCAAACGAGGCGAGTACGGCGCCATGATGGTTGATAAACGCGGCGTCTTCTGCGTTCCCGCTTTTCCACTGGAAGAACCGCACGATCCCACCGGAGCAGGCGACTCTTTCGCCGGCGGTTTCATGGGCTATCTGGCAAGTTGCGGCGGTTCGAACGACGCCACCCTCCGCCGCGCCATGGTCTACGGCTCCGTCCTCGGCAGCTTCGCCGTAGAAGAGTTCGGCCCCGAACGCCTCCGCAAACTCAAGCGCAGCGAAATCGAATCCCGCGCCCGCCACTTCCTAAAACTCACACAGTTCAAACTCTAGCTTTTCGAGGTTGCTTCTTTGCGGAGGCAATAAGGCGCGCCGTCACGCCTGCAGGTTCTTGTAGCGGCCGCTTTCTGAAGCGAGCGCCCTTTGACCTCGCAAGACGGCCGATTGCCCGAACCCGGGGTTTTCGGGTCTCTTACGCCCATGCTCTTTTCGCACTCTCCGGCCTTCTGCTTCCGCGTACCAATACTCGTTTCCGTGTAAAATCCATTTCAGCCCCGGCATTCTGCACTCCGGCGCGAAATACACATGCTGCCTCTCAGCACCATCACTTATCGTCTGCTCTGGGCCGCGTTACTCGGCTCGGTCATCGGCATTGAACGCAGCGTCCGCAAACGCCCGGCAGGCATGCGCACCAGCCTGTGCGTCTGCGTAGGCGCAGCTCTCTTCACAATTCTGTCTTCGGAAATCGCAAAAGCCACCGGCGACGCCAGCACCACGCGAATCGCTTCCAACATCGTGCAGGGCATAGGATTCCTCGGCGCGGGAGTTATTCTGCGTGAACGCGGCAGCGTAGTGGGTATGACCACCGCCTCGGCGATTTTTGCCGAAGCTGCTATCGGCATGGGCGCGGGCGGCGGAATGTATCGCGTCTCCGGCGTCGCTGCTGCCATCGTGCTCTTTGCGTTGACCGGGCTCATTTATATAGAAAATGCGCTGAAGCTAAAGTGCCGTTACATGCTCTTCCGAGTCACCACCGACAGCGCTATCGACATGGTTCCAGAAGTTCATCGCATTTTTAAGGATCAGAGCATCAAGCTTGACAATTTTCAGGTCAACATCACCGGAGAAAAACACATTATCCAATTTGACGCCGACGTTACGCAACGCCAACAGGGACAGGTACTGACAGCGATGACTCGACCAGGCATTTCCATCGAAATGCTACCGGTCGAAAGGCAGGCCGAATGATCGCCGCTGCCGCCGTGCAAAAGCCCAAAACGCTGCGTCGCGGCTCGCGTTTCGCGGTCGTGGCTCCGGCATCCCCAGGAAAAAGTGATCGCGTGGCGGCCGGCCAGAAAGAACTCGAGCGTCTGGGTTTTTCCGTTATGCTCCCGGAGAATTTTCCGCCCGATGGATACTTTGCAAGTGCCGCCAATGCGCGTTACAGAGAATTTCTTAATGCTCTGGCTGATCCCGCGAGTGACGCGCTTATCGCTACACGCGGTGGCTATGGTTCGGTCTATCTTCTCGAACAAGGTCTGCCAAAATCTTTGCCCTTGAAACCTCTTATTGGTTTCAGCGATATCACGACTTTGCAAATCTATCTGTGGCGCGCGCATCGCTGGACCGGTTTTTACGGTCCTATGCTCGCCGCTGGTCTCGATCACGGTCCTGGCGCGCCCGGCGGTTATGATGAAGCGTCGTTTCGAAACGCCCTTACCAAAACTTCTGGCTCGTGGACGATTCCGCTGCAAGGCGAAATCTTACAACCAGGTTCAGCAGAAGGAATTGTCCTCGGCGGTGCCATGACGCTTCTGGAAGCCACGCTCGGCACGCCCTGGGAGCTCGACACCGACGGCGCAATCCTCATTCTCGAAGACCGCGCCATGAAGCCGTACCAAATCGACCGCGTCCTCATGCACCTGAAACACGCGGGGAAATTATCCAAAATTCGCGGACTTGTGCTCGGTGATTTTCCCGATTGCGAACCGCCCGTCGCTGGCAGCCCGTCGGTCCGCGATGTTTGCGCACGGATTCTTGCGCCGCTCGGCATTCCGATTATTTTTGGCGCGCCCATTGGTCACACCGCGCGTTCCATACTAACGGTTCCGCTTGGCGTCCGCGCGCGCTTGAACGCGGAAGGCAGCGGCACTCTCGAAATCCTCGAACCGGCGGTCATCGAATGACTGAGGCCCAACTGAATAAGGTAAGTCCGTTGAAGGCACAACACGTTCACGTCATCGGTATCGGCGGCTCGGCTATGGCACCACTCGCAGGAATGTTGCGCGAATCCGGTTTCAAGGTTACCGGCTCCGATTCCGGAGTTTATCCTCCCGCTTCCACGCTACTCGATAGCTTGGGGATTGCGTATTTTCCATCCTTCGAAGCAGCGCAGCTCACTCCGGCGCCGGATCTCGTGATCGTTGGCAACATCATCGCGCGCGGAAATCCCGAGCTCGAAGAAACTCTCGAACGCAAAATTCCGTATCGCTCCATGCCGGAAATTCTCGAAGAAGTGTTTCTTCCCGGCAAACACTCAATCGTTATCAGCGGCACGCACGGAAAAACTACCAGCACCGCGATGCTGGCCTGGATTTTCCATTCCGCAGGCAAGCAACCAACTTTTCTTGTTGGCGGTATAGCGGAAAACTTCGGCAAGAGCTACGGACTCGGGCCGGGAACGGAAATGATTCTTGAAGGCGACGAATACGAAACCGCTTTCTGGGATCGCGGGCCGAAATTCTTTCACTATCATCCCGACGATTTGATCGTTACTTCGCTCGAATACGACCACGCAGACATTTATCCCGATTTCGACACCTACAAACTTGCTTTCAAACGCCTCGTAAATCTCGTTCCGCGCAACGGGCGGGTGGTGATCTGGGGCGATACGGAAAGATCCGGGCCCGCTCTGCGCGAAGCCGCTGGCAAAGCTTTCTGCCCGGTCATCACTTACGGCTTTTCCGCCGAAAATGATTGGATCGCCAGCGAACCGGAATTTTCTGGCGACGCGATGAAGTTTCAGGTCACACACGAAGGAAAACTCTTCGGCGAATTCTCGCTTGCCGCTTCCGGCCGCCACAACGTATTGAACGCGCTCGCTGCCATCATCGTCGCGCAGGGAAGAGGCATCACTGTCGAGTTTCTGCAGAAATCGCTCGCGTCCTTCCGTTCCGTTCGCCGTCGTCTCGACGTGAAAGGCGAACACCACGGTATTCTTGTTGTCGATGATTTTGCGCATCACCCGACAGCCGTGCGCGCAACCATCGAGGCTGCGCGCGGCCGTTGGCCGACTCGCCGGCTGTGGGCGATTCTCGAACCACGCTCGAATTCCATGCGCCGCAAAGTCTTCCAGGAGTCCTTGCCGCAAGCGCTGGCTTTAGCCGATCGCGTCGCGCTCGGCGGAGTTTTCCGCGCCCAGCAACTCGGCGACGAAAACCGTCTCGATCCCGAAACGGTCGCGGCAAGCGTTCGCGCCCTCGGCAAAGAAGCCAACGTAGTCTCGGGCGGCGCAGCAATGGCGGATTTTCTCGCCACAAACGCCAAGCCCAACGACCTCTTGCTCATCATGTCCAACGGCAGCTTCGATGGACTTTGCGAAAAACTTCTGAAAACATTGGATGCGCCACAGCCAGCGCCAGCCGAGGCCAACTCTAGGTGAGATACTTCCATCTTTGCCTCCCTTACCGCACTTTCATTTTCCTGCATCTCCTCATCGCCATCTTCGTGGTACCGCCATGCAATGCAACGATTTCGTATGAATTGTCGCTGGCAAATCCTTCCCAACACCTTTTTCACGTGACCGTCAACGTGCCTGATGCGCATGGCGATCTGATTCTTCGCATGCCGGCCTGGAACGCTCTTTATGAAATTCGCGATTTCAGCAGCCGCGTACAGCGCGTCGAAGCATTCACCGGATCGCATGCGCTGCCGATCGAGAAACTCGACAAGCTTACCTGGCGCGTTCGCGGCGAGGGCATGGTTACGGTTCGTTATGCGATCTACTGGGACACTCCCGGACCTTTCGCCTCGCAGCTTAACGAAGAACATGCATTCATCAACCCAGCGATGGTTTTTGTGTACGTTCCGGAACGCCGCGACGAAAAGATTCTCCTGGCGCTTCAGGACGTGCCCGTCAGCTGGAGCGTCGCTACGCCGCTTGACCTCTCGACGTTTGACACTGCTGGCGGCACTGCGCACAGCATCTCTGCCGTGAACTATGACGCTTTCGCAGATGGTCCGATTGAAGCGGGCACGTTCAAGATATTTCAAATCAGTGGAACCAAGCCTCCAATATCTGTAGCGATTCATGGCGACAACTGGAAACAGGTCGATGTCGAGAACACGCTGCGGAAAATCTGCGAGTACGAAATCGGCTTGATGGGCGGCGCTCCTTTTGATCATTACCTTTTCATATTCCACATGGGAAAGGCGGCGCAAAACGCAGGTGGCGGAATGGAGCATGCTAACGGCACCGCGATTAACGTAAATTCCGAAGCGCAACTCGCTGGAGTTTCTGCGCATGAATTTTTCCATCTTTGGAACGTGAAGCGAATCCGGCCTGCTTCGCTGGAACCCGTCGACTACACACGCGAACAATATTCGCGCGCGTTGTGGTTTGCCGAAGGCGTGACCAGCAGCTACGGGCGATACGCGCAACTGCGCTCCGGTCTTTGGTCGAAACAGGATTTTTA
>Ga0137412_10004132_pt1 | contig 11595 bp, 8 predicted proteins | sample CZODoug2_1_16fun_FD_122160 | JGI IMG/M metagenome (GOLD analysis project Ga0137412, IMG submission 122160) | Vadose zone soil fungal communities from Angelo Coast Range Reserve, California, USA - CZODoug2_1_16fungal (Hybrid Assembly) | ecosystem: Environmental > Terrestrial > Soil > Vadose zone...
TCTGTGCGGTCCAGTTCTGGTCAGGCCGCAGTAGTATTCAAACCATTCCGGATCCTTCAGGTGCGTCTTGCCCCCCGGAACCCTCTCGACGTGCACGCCGAAGGGGCATGAATTGGGAAGGAAATGGCCTGCCGGCGCAGTCTATTACCCTAATCCAACGGGCTAATTTAATCGACTAATCCCTTGGTAGTCAGAATTTGTCCTTGAGCCAATTGGAACAATCACCGGATTGCGGGCTGCTTTGCTGTCCGCTAGCCTGGCGGTGATTTGCCCGGCCAAGTTTTGTGTATACGACTCTACCCGGCCAGAGAGCATCCTCCTCATGCTGGGCTGGCCTACTCGGACGTAGCCGTACAACTTGCCGAGCCTTTGGTTTGACGGAGGTATTGTTATGAAGCAGCCGTTCTGCTTTTCCGCTATTTCCGCCGCAGTCCTTGTCCTCTCCTTCGTGCTCTTCTCGCCCGCAATACAAACCGCGCAAGCCCAGCTTCCCACGCCCCTCCCGACCGTTTGCTTGACGCCGACGATCGACATGAAGCTGCTGGTGGTCAGCAATGGAAAAACGGAAGCGGATTTCCCGGCGATCAAGCAGATCCTCGACTATTTGGGCACGCCTTACGATGTGCTGGACATGACCGTCAACACGGCAGGAATCACTTCCTCAATGTTGTCCGATGGCAGTTGCCACGGTTACTACCAGGGCGTGATCTTCGCCTATGGCGCTTACGTCTACACGCTACCCGGGATGTCCACCCTGACCTCTTATGAGCAAACGTTCGGGGTGCGCCAGCTGAACTGGTATATGTATCCCAACAACGACTTTGGGTTCAACTACCCGTATAACGGGACGATTAACTCGGCCGGTGCGGATAGCGCTAGCTTTACCTCTGCAGGGACGACCGTTTTCTGGTACGCCAACACCGCCACACCGGTTGTCATCTCAAATGCCTACATCTTTCTCGGCGCGCCTCTCAGTGCTACCGCCTTGCCGGCGGGGGCTTCCGTAACGCCCTTGCTGGCGGACGCCTCCGGCAATGTCCTCTCCCTGATCTATACCTTTGGCGACGGACGGCAATATCTCACCCAGACCTTCGACAGTAGTCCGTATCTGATGCACGATTTAGTCTTGGCGTACGGTCTGATCAACTGGGTCACCAAGGGCATCTTCCTCGGCGAATACCACGTGTACGCCGCCGCGCAAGTGGACGACTTTTTCATCAATGGCTCGGAATGGATACCGGGTACGCCATGCACCGATCCCAAAACTCACGATCGCACACCACCGGATGCCACCTCGCTGCCGTTTTTTAGGATCAACTCCGCGGACATGACTTCGCTAGTGGCCTGGCAGAACAAGATACAGAGTGACTCCTTACTTGCAAATTTCAAACTGACCCTAGCCTTCAACGGCGTGGGCACCACCGGCAACGCCGACTGGACCAGCCTCCCCGCCGCCGGGGTTGCCAATGACAACCTGACCACCAATGTTCAGAACTACCAACAGCACTTTCACTGGATCAGTCACACCTATGACCACCCCAACACGCTGAACGGTTTGCATAAGTCCGATCCTGGTGGTGATCCTGACACTCCACAAGTAGACTCGATCGACCTGGAGATCCTTACAAACCAGTATGTAGCCACCGGCGCGGGGCAGAACCTAGACCTCGACCCCAGTGACAGTGTCAACCCTCTCCATCTAACCGACTTCAACCCGGCGAACCTCGTTACTCCGGGCGTCACGGGTCTGAACGATACTTTAGTCCCCTCTTATCTGGTTCAAGATGGCATCCGCTACGTGGTGACCGACACGTCGGTCATCGGGCAGGCCAATAACGGTCCAAATCCCTCGCCGAATGTCGGCATCGTGAACGGCTACGCCCCCAGCCTTTACGAAGTACCGCGACATCCCAACGATATCTTCTTCAACGCCGTGAACTGGGCTGACGATCAAGCGGAGTTTTCCTGCATCTACAACAATCCCGTGCAACCACCCTACAACACCTTCACCGCACCGCAGATTCTCGATTACGTGAGCTCCGGCTTCGTCACCCATATGTTGATAGGAGACATGGATCCGGAGATGTTCCATCAGAACAACCTGCACGACTATGACGGGCAGGGCCACTCGTTGCTCAGCGATACCTATGATCAGACTTTCGCTAAGTACGAACGGCTCTACAAACTGCCGGTGGTCAGCCCAACGCTCGATCAGTTGGGGCAGAACATGCAAAATCGCAACGCCTACAACCTGTCGACCGCCATTGCAAGCCTGACGAGTGCCTCCGGGTCGAATTTGACGATCAGCATCACCGTGCCCGCGACGGCTAGCGTTCCGAGCGCACTCATCCCGATTACCGGCCTGAACAGCGTTGGAGCGGAAACCTATGGAGGACAACACATCTCACACGTACAGGTGAGCAGGGGCCAAACGATAGTATTGCCCGTGCTTTAACCAGGTAGAAAGGGTAACCGTGAGCCGGATATTCGAGGCCTTGAGCGTTGCGCACGACCCAGGGGTGGACAAGCTGGAATCTTTATCGTCCCGGGGGGAGTCGGAGTCCACGGATGGCTCCTCCGAACTCTTGCCGACGGTCGTCGTTCCCTCAAACGCTGATCTGTTCGGCAGACTGAAAAACCATACCGCCCAGCTTCCTGGCACCATCCACTTGTCACACAAGAAGGTCAGAACTTACTTGATCTTAGCTTTCTTTGTTACCGGGCTGGTGCTGCTGGGAACGAACCACGCATTCCACCCGCATGGAAGTGTATTTGCCAACAGCCAGTCGATCTACGGAGTGGCATTTGAAGGCACAGTTCGCCCGGCAAGTGAGATCCGGATCACTGCGGAGTCAACCAGCACGGTGTCCAACATTTCGGTCAAGGTGGGCGATACTGTGCAAAAAGGTCAGCAGCTTTTGGGTATGGATGATCGCGAAGCGCAATTGATCGTCAAACAGGCGAGTGTCGAGCTCGCGGCGGCCGAGGCAAAACTTGACAAATTTCGTGTACAGCTGGTCGACGCGGAGGCCCGTGTGGCCATATCGCAACGCCAAGAGCAGTTAGTTCCTACGCGGCAATGGCGGGATTCTCCGGAACGGGCTGCAGCCGCTTACGACCAGGCCTTGCTCAACTACAGCCGTGCCAAAAAACTGTTCGAAGCCGGTCTCATTGCGCAACAAGAGCTGGATGCTCGAGGTACCGAACTGCGCATGGCCCGGGACGACCTCGAAAACGCCAAGGAACTGGCGGCTGTATCAGCAAAACTGACACACGATCAGGCTGACCAGGCCAACCTGCAAGCCAAGGTCACGCGAGAGGAATTGCAAGCGCAATTGCGCCAGGCGGAGGTGAACTATGAGCGCGCCAAGCAGCAGGCTGATGCAGCAGTCGTGCGTGCCACGACAGCCGGTGTGGTCTCCGAAATCCCGATCCGCCTAGGAGATCGTGTTCCTGGTGGCGCGCTCCTTGCGCGGCTAGCGAAACTGGATCGGATGATTGTGGAAGTCCCGGTGGCAGGGCAGATGGTTTCGGAGCTAAGAGTCGGCCAATCGGCTCAAGTGAGGCTGCCTGCCTTGCCCTCTCGCGAGGTGGAGGGCAGAATTCGAGCCATCAATCCGCTCCCCTCTCAGAACATGACCCACATCGTCGAAGTCGAATTCGATAATCCAACTCTCTTGCTGGTGGCGGGTCAGCCGGCAGAGGTTAGCTTTGTGAGGCCATGAGCCGCCAAGAGCCGATTTCCGTCCTACTGACAACGGAAGGAACGTACCCTTTCTACACCGGGGGTGTGAGCACCTGGTGCCACCGGCTCACGCACGAGTTGCCAAACATTGACTTCACTGTACTCGCGGTGGTTACCAACCCGTCCCCACAGTCAAAATACGAACTCGCGCCCAATGTGCGCGATGTGATTAAAGTCCCGCAATGGGGCCTCTTACAACCCGCAGAGTACTCATGTCATCAACCCCCTTCTGTGGTGCTGCGCAATCTATGGAATACCACGCCACAAGTCATTGCTACCCATTTCAAACCAATCTTCGAACGATTCCTTGTTCTCTTGCTCTCTTCTAATTGTGACAAGGAAGACCTTGGCCAAGTTTTGATCAAATTGCATAGTTACTTTCAATGGTTCGACTACCAGAAAACCATGAACTCCATGGACGCGTGGAATGTGCTCCAGTACGCGTTGCGCGCTGTATGGGCGTGTCGTCCCCCACCTACGGAACAGCCAACTCTCGAAGAAGTGAAGCAAGTCTACCGTTTGCTGTATCACTTGCTGATGGTGCTTCACTTCCCCATTCCTCGTCCGGACATCGCACATTCATCGGCGGCGTCTTTCTGCGGTCTGCCCTGTGTGCTGGCAAAACTTGCGAATGGCACACCTTATATGCTGACTGAGCATGGGGTCTATCTGCGCGAGCAATACTTGAACCTACCTCGTCAAGTGAAATCATTCTTTGTTCGCTGGTTTCTTTACCGCGTGATTGAAAACGTGGTCGAACTGAATTATTACTTTGCCGACTTGGTCGTCCCGGTGTGCGCCTACAATTCGCGTTGGGAAAAACATCTAGGCGTGCCCCAGAGCCGCATCAAGGTAATCTTCAACGGAGTTGATCCCGAGAAATTCTATCCCTATAAACAGGAAAAAAGTGGCCGAGCACGGGTTTCGAGTGTCGGCCTTATTTATCCCCTGAAAGGGCAGCTCGATCTGATTGATGCAGCTGCCATGCTAAGACCGCAGTTCGACAACCTGGACGTACGCTTCTATGGGACGCCTGCCGACCGCGAATATTTCGATTCCTGCATGGGCAAGGTCGCTGAGTCCGGACTGCACGACTGCGTCACGTTTGCAGGGTCCACAAGCGAACCGTGGAAAGTGTACAACGACGCCGACGTCATGGCTTTCCCTAGCATTTCAGAAGCCTTTCCCTACGCCCTGCTGGAGGCAATGTCGTGCGGCGCCGCGATTGTTGCCACGGACGTGGGAGGGGTGAGAGAAGCCCTGGGGGATTGTGGGCTGCTTGTGCCCGCCAGGACGCCCGAGGCGATGGCCGGCGCCATTTCCTTCTTACTCAACAATGCGGCGGAGCGCGAACGATTGGGCCAGATGGCTCGGGCGCGCGTCCTCAAACATTTTACGGAGGAACAATTCTTGAATTCATACGAAAGCACTTACTGCAAATTGCTGTCATCCCGGCCCCAGCAGCTCTTGCCGGCATACAGCTCGTGATCGGAGTGTGCTTGGTGTTGTCTCGGCTAGGGTTGGCCACTATGACGCTTGCAGGGTCAAGCTTGCTCTTCAGCAGGAGTATCGTGCCCGCCGCTACCGTAGCTAGGGCTGCCGCGCGCTTGGCAATCTATTACGGGTATCCCAGCCTGGTTAATGGGGCCAACGGAGATGTGGAGAAAGCAGCCAGTGTGTTCAGCGCCTACGACGTGGTGATCTTGGGCGATGGCCTTGAGTTCCCGGACAAGCAGCTCGGGCGCTTCCCTCCGGGGGACCCAGAAGAGCACCAGAAGACCCTCCGGATAATCGCGGCCGTCCGGGATCGCAGATCCGGGACGCGTTTTTATGGCTACGTCTGCTTGGGTGAGATCCCCTTTTCCCAGCCAGAAAAAATATATATCACCCCCAAACAGTTGGAAGAGCGCGTGCGCCTGTGGAAGCATATGGGCGTGGCAGGAATCTTTCTGGATGAGGCTGGCTACGACTTTACCGTAGTTACTCGTAAGCGACAGAATATGGCCGTCAGGATCATCCATGAGCTCGGCCTCAGCGCGTTCATGAATGCGTACTTTCTGGACCATTTGTTCAGCCTTGAAGACCGGCTTCCTTACGCGGATGGAACGGCGAAGAATCCTGAACACTTGCCGCCGCTCTTAGACCGGCGTGATCTTTTCCTGCTGGAATCATTTCAAGTGAGAAATGGAAACTATGAAAGTGTTTCCGAATGGCAGGCACGCTTGAACCAGGCCCTCAAATATCGTCGACGGTATGGGGCCCACATTTTTGCCACCACCACAACGACGGAACAGGAACCCTTCAGTGCGGAAAAGTTCAATTATGCATGGTGGACTGCCCATCTCTATGGCCTGGACGGTTTTGGCTGGGGAGAACCGAATTTTGCTGCTGTGAGCAACGCTTTACCTGATCGTCGCTGCGGCTTGGAGAGTACGATGCTCCGCGCTTTTGAACAGTCATCCACGGTCGGTTCTGATGGCACACACTTCTGGATGAGGGTGGGCAATTTTTTGGTCGTCGGAGATACCGTAACTCATTCTGTTCATCGTGTGCCCTCCGATGGCTCCGTGGAACCAAGAAATGTCGGAGCTTGGTTAACTTCCCCTCGAGGAGGATCACTTTTGACCTGCGGGGGAGGCGCATGAATCAGAAGGAGGACAAAAACGTGCTGATGAATGGTCGCGAAGCTACGCTACCGGCCGTGCATGCCCGCGAGGTTGCAGCTCGGATTGAGTCTTTGGGGTATACCGATCGGTCCGCGAGAGAGTGGGGCTTCCCGGATATCTTTTCCTTAGCCGAGCATCTCTTCGCACGTCTCCAGCAAGTCCCTGCTCCGGATGAGAGGGCCAGTCAGAAGGGCGGGCGGCTTTCCTTCTGGGCAGAAACAAGATGCGCGCTGCGCAAGTTTTCACTCAGCCTGGCTTACGCTATCCCTTGGATGGTGATGCTAATCTTAGAGTACTTGCGGCCGGACGCCCTGCGAGTTTCCCCCGAGATCGGGGGAGCTTTGAGTCTTTCTCTGATCGCCAGTCTTATAACCACCGGCGGATTCGTCCAGATGATCTCCCGCAGCGGGAACTTCTATTACGGGCTAAAAGAGCCCGTTTTGGCGCATCGTACCTGCACCTCACTCCTGAACATCGGGCTGACGAGCAGTCTTTTTCTCACGTTGCTTGGGTTAATGGTGGGCTCTTACTTTCATTTGTTTGCCGGCAACTACCTCGTACTGGCTGCCATCAACTACCTGGCCTTGAGTCTTCTGTGGATGCTTTGTGCCGTGCTTTCTGTGCAGGGTACCGGGTGGTGTATCCCGTTCATTTTTTTCCTCAGCATTGCAATCAGTGGTTCGATAAAAATTCTCTTAAACTCGGGAACAACCATTCTATTGGTACTCTGCCCCTTGCTGGCAGCGTCGCTGGCGCTCGGTTGTGTGCTGGCAGGTTCTTATCACGCGGAGAGAAAGAACCCGCAGAGCAAGGATAGCGCGCGTCCACGAGCCGGCGTGATGTTCATCTCGCTCATGCAATTCTATGTCTACGGAACCGTCTATTTCAGCTTTCTCTTCGCCGACCGATTGACAGCGGGAAGCGCGGTTCCTTGGGTTTCCGGACTAAGTTTTGGCATAGACGCCGCATATAAGAAGGGTACGGATCTGGTACTGCTCGCTTTCCTGATTACCGCCGCACTCGTGGAATACCTCGCTGATTCATTCTTGCGGTTCTGGCAGAGGCTGGCTACGGAACTGCCGCAAGCCGCAAGCGAGCAACTGATGGCAAGTCTGTGGAAACGTCACTCGAAATCGATGTTGGCTATCTTTACTGCGTTCGTTGTGCTTGCCTTGAGCGCTTGGTTCGCCTTCTCTCGTTCGAGCAGCCTGGCCCCTGCCCCCAGATTATTGCAGACGGCTGTGCTCGGGGGTCTCGGTTATCTCATGCTAAGCGTGGCTTTGCTGGAAATCATAATTTTGGCCAGCATAAACGCCATTTCGATGGCCTCGCTGGCTGTAGCACTGGGGGTCGCAGTGAACCTGCTAACTGGATATGGGCTCAGCCATTTTTGGGGAGTGCAATATGCCGCCGTCGGGTTGCTCGCTGGGTCCGTTGTCGTTTTGTGGATATCCAACGCAGCGGTTAGACGTATCCTGCGCCACCCTGATTATCATTATTCCATTTCGTGAGCTTTCCTAATGGCTGCTCTGGATGCACTAAAGGCTTTTTGGATCCTCGGCGTCTTCCTTTCAACGTTTTTGTGGCTTCCAACACGTCTATTTTCGGGCCGGCCGAATTCTCCCGGGGTCATTCGGATTGCCGGCAACTGGGCCCGTACCGTGCTGTGTGTGACCATCTTGGTTTTTCTCTTGAGTAGTTTGAGGGTTCTCGGTGCCATCACCGTTGTTTTGCTTTTTTTGGGCACGATAGCCGTCAGCTGGTTTCGCAAGCGTGCTGGGAGGCCGCGCCGTTTGTTGACGAACCTGCAAGCAACAACGGTAAATATAATGCGCCGGATTGAATCTCGGTCGCTTGGCCTGTTTCTGCCCCGCAGGCGCCCACCCACTTCGGCCCGCTCACCTTGGGGATTACGCGTAACCCCGTGGCTGAAAGTCCTGGAAGGCAGGGAACTTCTGGGAGCATGCTTTGTTGTGGTGCTGGCGATTACCGTGGTTCTGCGCACCGAGCATGCGCTTCGGGAACTGCGTTTTGATCAACCTGAGCAATACTCTGCTCTGCTGCGTGCGCGAGAATTGATGTTCAATACCCACCCCGCCGGCCGACCGTTCGTATTTCCGGCCGTGATCGCAACCACATCTTTGCTTAGCAGTACGGATCCCACGCAGGTAACGCGTTTCCTGACACCTGCAATTGGCCTGTTTGTCGTTCTGGCCACCGGCTTGCTCATTCAGGTATGCGCCCGTGCGGGTGTTGCGTCCGTCGCGGCGATCTACTGCTTGGGAGCAGCGGTATTGCCGCCTGCGAGAAGCCAAACGGGCGTGGCAATTTCCGCAACGGAAAAAATTGAGAGTGTCTTCAGCGTTTCCCCGGCAACCCTCCAAGCCAGGCCCGAATTTGCGCTCGGCTTGCTATTCCTTCTCTTAGCTCTCGTTTTTCTCGCGGATTGGTATAGGAATTCACGGGGTTGGGATTCATTGCTGGATTTCGCGTGCTGCCTGTTGTTGACAGGCATCGTTTCGCAGCCCTTGCTCGTAGTATTGATGTTGGCGGCTGGGGTTCTGCTGCTTCGACCAATGGCGGGCCTCTTCGCTTTCGCCATGCTGGGTTATGGATTGGTAGCTTGCGCGACTTTGTCCACCGGCATCACTATCCCCGAAGAAATGCTCACGAGCTTACCGGTTGCCGCCGCCATCCTCGTGGGTTGCATCCTTGCGTTTATAGAAGCGAAATTAGTGGCCATCGCCAGCAGGAGGGCTGAAACCGTACTTCTCGCTGCCTGTCTGTGCGCTGCCGCGATTTGGTTACGACCGCAAAGGTCGCTTGGCCGATGCCTGGAGTATGAAGCCGCAGCCCGTGCGACCCAGGAAATCGCGTATCGATTTCCCCGGCAGACATGGGTTGTGGCAGCACCTGTAGAACAGTTAGCCGAAACATTTGGCTTGGGAGGACATGAAGATTTGGCAGGATTTGTGGAGAAATATCGCAGCCAGGTATCGAGCCCGGAGTTTCGCTTTCAGGATGCACGTGAAGATTTATTTATTTACGTGGAGAAGAAGCCGTTTCAGATTTTCCCCCGCGAACCTGAAACCGTCTCTTTCTCCGTGCTGGCCGACCCTACGTACCGCAATTATCGCTCGCCGGGAGGGCGAGCCAGCTTGGAGGCCGCGGCGCAACAACTCTGTGAGAGCTACCGGCAAGACCACTCCAATATCGATGTATTTTTTGAGAACGAAGTTCTGCGCATTTACCACATACACCAGCAACAAGTTTCGGACACCAAGGAGAGGACAGTGAGGGCATCGTGAAGTCAAAATCACAAAGTCTCACCCAAAATCATGTATAAAGAATTTTACAAACTGCGGCTCAATCCCTTTGAAATTACCCCCGATCCCTCTTTTCTGTTTCTCACCAGGAGACATCAAGAGGCCTTGATTGCCCTTTACTATGGTGTTCACCGGCGCAAGGGGTTCCTGGCACTGACCGGAGACGTTGGAACGGGCAAGACCTTGCTAGTCCGCTGTCTTTTGCGAATGCTCAAAGATAGCGACATCGCCTGCGCCTATGTCTTCAATAGCCGCCTGTCGACGCTGGAGTTTCTGCACTACGTTGCCACGGAATTCAGTCTTACGGCATCGGGCAAAACCAAGGGCGAAGTTCTCCAAGACCTCCGCAAGTATCTTATTGCTCGCCACCAGAGAAAATTGACCAATATGATTGTGGTGGACGATGCCCAGGATCTCTCGATCAAACTGCTCGAAGAGATTCGGCTCCTGACCAATCTGGAGACAGAAGAAGAGAAATTGCTCCAGATATTGCTTGTGGGGCAGCCCGAGCTGGACGAAAAGCTGGATTCCTTTAAGCTGAGGCAATTGAAGCAAAGGATAGCCCTGCGCTCTCACCTTGAACCATTAGACTTAGAAGAGACCTGCGGTTATATGCGACATCGACTGCAGCTTGCGGGCGCCACTTCTGAAGCGTGTGACTTGTTTGCCGAGGAAACGATCGAAAGAGTATATCGTCATTCTCGGGGTGTTGCGCGGCTCATCAACACCGTTTGCGAAAACGCCTTGATCACCGCCTTTGCAAGACAACTAGCCAGTGTGCCGCCGGATATCATCGATGAAGTAGCATACGACCTGCGCCTCAGCGTGGCCAGTCGAGAGCGGCCGGAACTCAGCAAGAACAACGATGGGGTGGTGATGCAAGCGCAGGAGGACCCTGCTTCAATTGTATAGCCGACTGCAAGGCAGGTGACAAGGAGGGACAGTGCTCATCTCCTGAGCCAGTCGCGTGCGGTTTCATCAGTGAATTTTCCCGAGCGCTCGGAAGGTCTGGTGGAGTGCGATACGGGAGCCGGTGGCGACCTTGAAGACCCGGCCGACTAGCTGCAGGCGCTGGCAGACCAGCAGGTCGGCGCTGATTTCCTTGTCGATGGAGGCGCGCTTGACGACAGTGTAGGAGAAAGGCAGGGTGGGTGCGTCTTCATGTGCCCAGGACGACGGGCTGCAACCTCGGCATCGCGTAAGGCAACCATTCATGTTAATCGCCGAAGGACGTTGCAGGGTTTTTAAATCCCGGTCGATTGCGGAACCGAAGGAATGGCCGCAATGCGCGAGCAACGTCTTGGGGTCTACGTACGCGAAGCACATGCCCACCTTTTTTCTGCAACGCGACAAGAGAGCTCGGATGCGAAAAGGACAGGTATCAATTGTGCTCCTAAGCAGCTATGTGGGAGAAAGCGAGTAGCCGTACGATGCTAGGCTAGACTTTGGGATGCAATGAAAACTGATGGCTGTGGTTGCAAACGAAAAACGATAGGTCCGCTGGCGTCTTGCGTGTGGCTCGCCGCAGTGGCAATGAGTATATTGGAGCTCTTTGGCTGTACCGGCGTAACGACGACACGGACGCCTATTCCAGTGATCGTCACGATTGCGCCTACGTCGGCGACGGTGGCGGCCGGAGGCACCCAGCAGTTTACGGCCACGGTGCAGAACACCAGCAACACGGCAGTGACCTGGCAAGTGAACGGGGTGACCGGGGGCAATGCAACCGTAGGCACGATTTCCAGTTCGGGTCTGTACACAGCGCCTGCGAGTCCGGCCACCGTGACGGTGACGGCCGTGTCTCAGGCTGACACTACAAAGTCGGCCTCGGCTCAGGTCACGATCACGCCGGTCATTG
>Ga0137412_10004133_pt1 | contig 11595 bp, 9 predicted proteins | sample CZODoug2_1_16fun_FD_122160 | JGI IMG/M metagenome (GOLD analysis project Ga0137412, IMG submission 122160) | Vadose zone soil fungal communities from Angelo Coast Range Reserve, California, USA - CZODoug2_1_16fungal (Hybrid Assembly) | ecosystem: Environmental > Terrestrial > Soil > Vadose zone...
CGTCTGCAGGATCGCTCGATCTATCCGCACTGGTGCACCGACACGGTGCGCTTCTCCGACCAGGACGCCGCCGGCCATATCAACAACGTGGCGCTTTGCGCCTATCTCGAGACGGCGCGCCTCACCTTCATCCGCGACATGGGCATGATGGCCCGTCCAGAGGATGGCGTGCGTGGCATCTCGGCCGGCATGACCGTGAGCTTCCTGGCCGAATCGCACTGGCCGGGCCAGGTCGAGCTGGGCACCGGCGTAATCCGCATCGGCACCAGCTCCGTCACCGTCGGCTCGGCCGCCTTCAAGGACGGTGTGTGCATCGCCGCAGCCGAGATGACGGTCGTGCGTCTCAAGGGCAAGACCCCGCATCCGATCGGTACAGCGCTGCGGACAGAGCTGGAAAAGTATTTGTTGTCAGGGTTTTAGCCCCCGCTTGACCGGGCCGGCGCCAACCCCTATCTTGCGCCTGCGAGTAAGTCGCATCTGCATAGACTGGGGTCGAAACGTCCATGTATGTCTGCATTTGTCGGGCCATCCGGGAACGCGAAGTGGACGCTGCCGTCCGCGCCGGCGCGCGCCGCCCGTCCGACGTCTTCCGGGCCTGCGGCACCAGCCCTCAATGCGGCACCTGTGCTTGCGACATGCGCCAGCGGATCGCCGACACGACCACGCGTGAGCGTTCCATTCAGCAGACGGTGATGGCGGCTGACTGACGAGCCTTGCCTGTCACCCTGAGTCTTTGCGCAGGGTCTTCTGGATCAATCGGGCTCCTTGCCCTCGCCGATCTGGGTCTGCAGATAGTTCTGCACACCGACCTTGTCGACCAGCGCGATCTCGGTTTCCAGGAAATCGATATGGGCCTCGGCATCCTCCAGGATGTGTACGGCGATCTCGCGGCTGACGAAATCCTTGGCCGTCTCGCAATGCGCCACCGCTGCGACAAGCGCCGTGCGCGCCGCGCTCTCGAGCTTGAGATCCGCGGCCAGGCATTCCGGGACGGTCTCGCCGACCGCCAGCTTGCCCAGGTCCTGGAGGTTGGGCAGGCCGTCCAGCAACAGGATGCGCATGATCAGCTTGTCGGCGTGCTTCATCTCGCCGATCGACTCTTCATAGACTTTCTTGCCCAGCCGCTCGAAGCCCCAGTGCTTCATCATGCGCGCGTGCAGGAAGTACTGGTTGATCGCCGTGAGCTCGTTCTTCAGGAGCTTGTTAAGCTCCGCAATGATCTGCGGATTGCCCTTCATGGTGAATCTCCTGACGGTGCCTTGCCTAGAGATACTCCGCAGGGAGCAGCGCGCAACCACGGAGTGCGCGAGTGAGAACTGTTCGCTCAAAAAGTTGAGGACGACCGCGCGAATTGAGAATCATTCGCCGCCCGCCGCCTGTGCGGCGGCGGATCGCGCAACGGCCGAGGGTCAGCGCAGGCCGAAGAATGACAGGATCGCCATGACGATCACGATGAGCCCGACGAGATAGATGATTGCATCCATGTGACTTGCCTCCGCGGCAGAAAGCGGCGGTCCGTCAACGGCACCTTTCTGTCAAGGTTCCGCTCGCGTGCAAGGCGCCTCGCAACGTCGGCGTGCCTTGGACGTTAACCTGTCAGCAACCGCCCGCCCGACCTCGAGTCGGGCTAGCCTAAGGAATACGCGTCATGCCTTTGGACAAAGGAAAGAACGGATTCACCCTTCCCAAGCTCCCCTATGCCGAGGACGCACTCGCCCCGGTCATTTCCGCCAACACCATCTCGTTCCATTACGGCAAGCATCACAAAGCCTACGTCGACAAGCTGAACGAGCTGATCGAGGGCACGCCTTACGCCGAGATGTCCCTGGAGGACATCATCAAGAAGTCGGCCAAGGATGAAAAAGCCAAGAAGATCTTCAACAACGCCGCCCAGGCGTGGAACCACGACTTCTATTGGCACAGCATGACGGCCAAGGCCGACGCGCCGGCCGGCAAGATCAAGAAGGCGCTGGAAGACAGCTTCGGCGGCCTCGACGAATTCAAGAAGGCCTTCAAGACGGCCGCCGTCGATCAGTTCGGCAGCGGCTGGGCGTGGCTGGTCAGCAAGGGCGGCAAGCTCGCGATCGAGTCGACCTCCAATGCCGACACGCCGCTTGCCCATGGCGGCACGCCGTTGCTCGTCGCCGACGTGTGGGAGCACGCCTACTACCTCGACTATCAGAACCGCCGGCCGGACCACGTCCAGGCCTGGCTCGACAAGCTGCCCAACTGGTCGTTCGCCGAGAAAAACCTCGGCTAACTAAAGAGGAGACATCATGCTTGGCACCATTCTTCTGATCATCCTTATCCTGATCTTGATCGGTGCCTTGCCGACCTGGCCTCACAGCAGCGGTTGGGGTTACTACCCCAGCGGCGGCGTCGGCCTGATCCTGATCATCGTCGTCGTCTTGCTCCTGTTAGGCCGAATCTGACGTCCCTCAGTAGCGAAACGTGACGTTGATCGAGCCGAACTGCGTGAAGCGGTTCTGCTCATAGAACTCCGGCGTGCGCAGCACCTGCGTGTAGGTGAAGCGCACGCCGCGATAAGTCAGGGCGAGGCCGGCCTGGGCCTCAGCAACAAAGGGACGGTGCGATACCCGCAGGCTGTTGCCGTCGGTATTGCCGTCCAGGAAGATGTTGCGCCCCACGACCTGTCCATCGATGCCGGCGAACAGGTACCAGCCGAAGCTGCCGTCACCGATGAACGCTTCCGAACCCGGCAGCCCCGGCCGTGCGCGCGTGGGTCCAAAATCATCGCGCAGGTTCTTGCCGATGCGCGCCGTGCCGCCGACGTCGCCGTAGATCGCGACGTTGCCCAGCGCACCGCCGATGCGTGGGATGAGGTCGACCTCGAGCTTGGGATCGTCGATCACCACGGTGCGGGCGGTGCGCCAGCGGCGTTCGAAGGTGAGACCTAGAGTCGGCTCGTTATGGAGCTGGTTGGCCCAGCCATTGGCCTGGGCGGCGCCGATCAACCTGTGGAAGTTGTTCTGCACGAACTCGCCGGCCGCGGCGGGCCCGATGACGCCCAGATCGAGCTCGAGTGTGTCGAGTCGTACCGGCTCGTCGGTGCCGGTCTTCGGATCGTGGCGCTTGTAGGTGTACTGCAGGGCGAGGCTCGCGTAGAGCCAGGCGGCGTACGGTCGGTCGTTATAGATCGGCAGGCTGGTCGTTATGTCGTCGGGCGTATAAAGGTTCTGGCCGAACGACAGACCGAAGCGCCGGACCACCGAATCCGACGGCCCCTCGCCCAGGAAGGTGGGCACGGTGGTCAGCGCCACCCACCCTGCGGGCATGTCGGTAATCGCCGGCGACAGCCAGCCGATGCGGACGCCGTTCGTATAGTCCCGGTCTGTCGGGTTGAACCGGTTGAAGACGTCGTTTTCGACCTGGAAGGTGAAGATGTTGCGCCGCTCGTCTTCGGTTGCCGACGGCGGCGGGGGCGGATCGCTGGTCTGCCCGCGGGCCACGGCGGCACCCACCATGAGAGCCGTCAGCGCCAGAAAGGCGGACTTGGCGATGCCTTGCATCGCTCCATAACGTTGCCGGCAGTGCCTGGTTGCGCCTAGCGGACGTTGGCGGCGGAGGCCGGGTGCCAGAGATGGGCGCGCCAGGAGACCGCAATCACCAGGGTGAAAACGATGCCCAGCAGGCTATAGAGCGAACCCGTGAGCGCAAATCCGACTCGCTCGACCAGCGGCCCGGACAGCAAGAGCCCGATGGGGAGCCCGTAGACCGCCAGCATGCGCACGCCCATGACCCGGCCGCGAAATTTGGGATCGGCGACACGCAACAGCAGCACCGCCATGGGGATCATGCAAAAGCTCTGGACGAAGCCCGCGAGGAACAGCACGACCTCGCCCCACAACGGGCTCTCGATCCAGGAGAAGGCGAAATTGAGCGTGAACCAGGCAATGGCGCCGGCGAGCATCGTGCGGGCCGGCCGGATGCGGGCGCCGTGGATGGAAATGGCGATCGAGCCCAAAAGCGCTCCGCCCGCGAAGCAGGCGATCAGCCAGCCCAGGCCGGTCTGGTCGAGGCTGTAGATATCCTTGGCAACGTAGGCCAGCAGCGAGCCGACCAGCGGATAGGCGGCGAAATTCATGAGAAAAGCCAGCAGCATCAGCGCCCGCATGTCGGGCGTCGCCCAGATGTAGGCGAAGGCCTGCCGCAACGCGCGCATCGGCGAGGCGTGCGACACCGCCTCACCCACGACGCGCACACGTTTGATGCCGACATTGAGCGTGAGCACCAGGCTCGCGGCATAGACCGCGCACACCACGACATAGGCCAGGCCCGAGCCCAAGGCCGCGACCAGGCCCGCGCCCGATAGCGCCCCGACGATGCGTGCCGAATCGGCCGTGGTGCGCGACACGCCCATGGCCCGCATCAGGTAACTGGCCGGCATGGTCTCGCCGACCAGCAGGTTGCGCAGCGTGATGTCGGCGGGCCGCACCAGCCCCATGACGATGGCCAGGGCGAACACCGGTACCGGCGCGGCGAGGCCCGCCAGGAACAGCACCGCGAGCGCCATCGCCACGGCCAGGTAGGTGGCCCGCATCAGGCAGAGCAGGCTGCGATTGCCGATCCTGTCGCCGGCCATGCCGAACAGCGGCGAGATCAGGGTGCCCAGGAACTGCAGGGAGCCGAATACGGCCAGCGCCAGCACCGAGCCGGTCGAAACCAGCACGAACCAGCCCAGGATCACGCCCTCCATCTCGAACGCCCAGGACGCCAGCAGATCGGCCGGCCACTGGAAGCGGAAACTGCGGATCTGAAACGGCGCCAGCGCCGGCACACGCGTGGTGAGACTCACGTCTTGTTCGTTCCCTCCCCCGTCGAGCGTCTTGTTCGTGCGCCTCGGGGCCGGGGGACGGTGCGCGCTCTTGGCGCGTACTGCAATTACCGGGTCGTCATGGCTGTCCTCGCCAATCGCGGGGCTACTGGAGTCAAAGCCCTACATGTTGTAGTCCTATTAGCAGCCAGAAATTGTGAATAGCCGTCTAGTTTGGTTGCGTTACAGGGCCTCTCAGAGCATTGTGCCCTGGGGATGCCGCCAAACGGCAAATAACGAAGACCTAGCCGCACGCGGGTTTTGCTTGTTGGAGAACTCCGCGATGGGGGCAGCATTTTGAAGCGTACTCTTTTCCACCTCGTCCTGATCAAGCCGACGCACTACGACGACGACGGCTATCCGATCACATGGCTGCGCTCGCATATCCCCTCCAACACCCTGGCTGCCCTCTATGGCCTGGGGGAGGATTGCCGCCAGCGCGACGTCTTCGGGCCTGACGTCGACATCCGCATCAAGCCGTTCGACGAGACCAATACGCGGGTCCGTTCCGACCGCATCATCGCCGACATCAAGCGCAGCGGCGGCAAGGCGCTGATCTGCCTGGTCGGCGTGCAGTCCAACCAGTTCCCGCGCGCCGTCGACCTCGCCCGCCAGTTCCTCAAGGCCGGCCTGCCGGTGGCGATGGGCGGCTTCCATGCCGCCGGGTGCCTGTCGATGCTGCCGGTCGTGCCGCCCGAGATCCAGGCGGCGATGGACATGGGCATCTCGATCTTCGCCGGCGAGGCCGAGGAAGGCCGGCTCGACACGATCCTGCTCGATGCCTGGAACGGCACGCTGAAGCCGCTCTACAACTACATGGACGACCTGCCGGGCCTGGAAGGGGCGCCGACGCCCAGCCTGCCGGCCGCGGCGCTCGCGCGCAACGAAGGCCGCAGTTCGAGCTTCGATCTCGGCCGCGGCTGCCCGTTCCAGTGCTCGTTCTGCACCATCATCAACGTGCAGGGCCGCAAGAGCCGCTTCCGCAGCGCCGACGACCTCGAGGCGATCGTCCGCGAGAACTACAGGCAGGGCATCACGTCGTTCTTCATCACCGACGACAACATGGCCCGCAACAAGCATTGGGAGGACTTCTTCGACCGGCTGATCGAGCTCAAGGAGAACGAGGGCATAGAAGTGTCCCTGATCATCCAGGTCGATACCCAGTGCCACCGCATCCCGCACTTCATCCACAAGGCGCGCTGGGCTGGCGTCTACCGCGTGTTCATCGGGCTCGAGAACATCAACCCGGATAATCTGCTGGCCGCCAAGAAGCGCCAGAACAAGATCACCGAATACCGCAAGATGCTGCAAGCCTGGCACAACAGCGGGGCCTCGACCTGGGCGGGCTACATCCTCGGTTTCCCGGCCGACACGCGCGAATCCATCCTGCGCGACATGGAGATCATCAAGAAGGAGCTGCCGCTCGACATCCTCGAGCTGTTCATCCTGACGCCGCTGCCCGGTTCGGAGGACCATCAGACGCTGTGGAAGCAGGGCGTTTGGATGGATCCGGACTTCAACAAGTACGATGTCCACCATCGTGTCGTCCATCACCCCAGGATGAGCGACGCCGAGTTCGACCAGACCTATCGCGACGCCTGGAAGAGCTATTACACGCCCGAGCATATCGAGACGGTATCGCGCCGTCACGGCGCCACGCCCGGCCGCAATCCGGCGGAGCCGGCGCGGTTCATGACCATGTTCAAGATCATGTTCGAGGCCGAAGGCATCCATCCGCTGGAAGGCGGCATCGTGCGCCTGAAGTACCGGCGCGATCGGCGATACGGCATGAAGATCGAGCCGTTCGGCGTGTTCCACTGCAAGCTCGCCGCCGAGACCTGGCGCAAGCTCAAGATCTACGGCCGACTCGCCTGGCAGGGCTGGCGCATCGGCCAGTCCGTCAAGAACGACCCGCAACGCCACGCCTACACCGATCTGGCGATGGAGCCGGTGGTCGATGAGGAGATGGACAAGCTCGCCCTTTTTGCCGAGACGGCCGGCGGCGAGGCGGCCGTCACCAAGCGGCGCGGCGAAGATTTCGCCCGCGCCCGCACCGCCGTCGCGCTCAACCAGCGCTTGGCCGCGGCGGAATAACCCCCCGGCAGTTGGCACCGTGAGGGGCGGCGGGCTATTGTCGGCTGGAACTACCAGCGAGAGCGGACAATGGCTAAGCGGGCCAAGACTGCCTTCGATCCAAAGGTATTTCTCGCCACCGTGAACCACGGGCGAAAGATCTCCCGTTATCGCAAGGGCGCGGTCGTCTTCCAGCAGGCCGCCCCGGCGGACGCGGTCTTCTATCTCCGCAAGGGCAGGATCAAGCTCGTGGTCGCCTCGAGCGATGGCCGGGAAGCGGTGATCGCCCTTCTTGGCCCGGGCGAGTTCTTCGGCGAGGGCTGCCTGATCGGCCAGCCTCGGCGACTGGCGACGGCCAAGGCCGTGGTCGACAGTGACGTCATGCGCGTGGCCAAAGCCGAGATGCTGCGCGTGCTGCATGCCGAGCCGGCCTTTGGCGAGCTCTTCACGGCCTATCTGTTGACCCGCAACAGCCGCGTCGAGGCCGATCTTGTCGACCAGCTGTTCAACTCCAGCGAGAAGCGCCTGGCGCGGACGCTTCTCCTTCTGGCCAATTTCGGCAAGGCCGACGGACCGCAGCCGATCCCGACGAAGATCAGCCAGGAAACACTGGCGGAGATCATCGGTTCGACCCGCTCGCGCGTGAACGTCTTCATGAACAAGTTCAGGAAGCTCGGCCTCATCGATTACAATGGCCACGTGTGGGTCACGAGCTCCCTGTTGAGCGTCATCCTGCACGACTAGGGCCGCATTTTTTCTTTCGGTCGCCCCGCGCACGATCAGAACTCGGGACGCAGAAGGCCGGAATAAGTAAGCACCATTGGCCGGGGTTTGCGGCTTTCCCGCATTGAAAAGATTGGGATTTTTTCCGGTAGCGCGCGGCGCTTCGCCACGGCCTAACCGACTAATTGTACACCATATGACCCACGACGTTCGCCAATTCCCATTGGCCTGCCAAACCGCAGGCGAGTCCGCGAGCAGGACGACGGTCGCGCCACTTTCCCTCCCCGTGGCCACCCGGGAATACTTTCGTACCGCTATGGGACCCGAAGAATGGGTTTCCGACCTTTCCGCCCTTTCCGCACCGCCCTCAATTCTGCCGCGGTATCGGGCGGGTGGGCCATGGCGGGGGTTTCCGCAATTTCCGCAAGCGTTGTGCCAATCGCGAGACTCGGCGCGGGCCGGCCGCTGCCAGGATCTTGGACTTCCCGCAATTTCCGCAAGCGATATGCCAATGGCCGGTGGCTTGGTGTGAGACGAAGAATTGCGCGAGCACGGATCGGGGCGACCGGGAATTCTTTCGCACCGCATAGAGGTCCGGAAATCGACGTCAGGCGCGGCCGCGTGCAGTGTCACCGAGCGATGGCGCTGCGGTAGATTATCGAGGCGAGCGAGCATGATGCCGATCCTGTCCAGGTGGGGCTCGGCAGACATACGCCACAACATTGCTCAGTTTTGTCAAGGTTAAGACGTGCGCAATGGCTTCACTTCGAACGCGCAAGATAGTTTTTGTACACCGCGTAGAGGGCGCGCACGAGTGCATGCAGTGCATTCACTTGGCACAACGGCCTCGAGAAGGGGGCCGTGGTGTGCGCTGGTTCGAGCGGCACCCTTCTCGATCAGACGATCAAGCCTTTCATCGGCGCCGCCGCTTCGGAGCCCGGAAAGACATCGCGACCCAAAAGAGCGGGAGAGCCGCCCAGCAGGTCGACGGCAACGCCTTTGATGACCGCACGCATATCGGTGGTCGCCGCGAGGTCCCGGCCATCACGCAACTGGTTTTGTCTGAGACCCGGCCAGTCGGCGATGACCCGACCGCCGCGTACGGCTCCGCCCGCGAGGAACATGATCGTGCCCGTGCCGTGATCGGTGCCCTGCGTGCCATTGATGCGAGCGGTTCTTCCGAACTCCGTGACCGCGACGACCACGGTATCCTTCCAGGCTGGGCCCAGCTCGCGCTCAAACGCTGCAAAAGCATTGTCCAGCCCGGTCAGCAATCTGGATAGCCGCCCGAGCTCCTGGGCGTGCGTATCCCATCCTTCGAAAGCCAGCGCCGCGATCCGGGGACCGTCGGGCTCGGCCAGCAGGCGTGCCGCGCCGGTGGCCATCTGTTCCATTCCGTTGGGATCGCCGGGACCGCCGCGGGATTTGACGTCCATGCCGGACGCGATCTTTCCTGTCTCGATCCCCTCGGTCAGGAGCCGCGAGAACAGCGGGTCGGTGTGGGCATAGAGATCCATCAGGCGTTGCGGGAGCTCGCCCTCCGCAGGCTTGAGCGTGGCGGGCGCCCAGCCAAGAACCGGCGCCTTGCCGCGAATGACAAGTGGTGCATTGGCGCCGACCGCCAGCACGCCCGCGCCGGCCGGCACTTTTTCTCCCTTCGGCAAGGTCAGGAGCAGGCGGTTGAGCCAGCCGGACTCCACGTGTCCAGGCGAAGGGTAGCCCGATTCCAGGACGTCCTGGCCGTCGAAATGCGAGCGGTCGCGATAGGCCGTGGCGCACGCATGCACGATCGCGGCCTGATTGGCGTGATAAAGCCGCGCAAAGTTCGGCATCGACGGGTCCAGGGCGAAGAAGCCGTCCAGCCTGAGCGCCGGATGCGGACCGTCCATGGTCAAGGCGATGGACTGGCGGAGGTCCTTGTAGGAAGGGTCGCCGATCGGCGGCACGGCCGTCAGACCATCGAGGGCGCCGCGCAGAATGATGACCACGAAGCGCGGATCCCGGCCACCCGCGGCATGGGCGAAGGGCGGCATGAAGTTCCAGGCGAACAAAGCGCCGGCGCCGCCGAGTACGGCGCGGCGAGAGGGTGCGGGGCGATAGGCCATGGTCAGCGCCTTTGGAATTCGGGAGAGAGGAACGCAATCGAAACGGCTTGAGCCTTCGTCTCCGCGCGCGAGAGAGCGTGCTCGGTGTCAGGTGATAGGAGGGACCCCAGCGTTTCGGCGGCAAAGCGGCGGGGATCGGTCCGACCCGGCGTCTGATTGGCGACCAGGCTGGCAACATCGATCCGCGTCGCAAGCCCTTCGGAGGACGCCCAGGCATCGACGGTGTCGGGAAAGCCGTTGGGACCCGACGGATTCCACAGAGGCTGCCCCATGGCGTTAAGGGCGGCCATGATGGCATTGGGTTTCGGCCTCTCGCCGCTGGCTCGAAGGAGGGCGACGAAATACTCGAGCGGCGAGCGGATCTTGACGAGGGTGGGATTCCAGGCGGCTTCGGACGCGATAAGGGTCTGATAAACCGCCGACAGATCGCCGCGTGTTTTCGTGTAGGTGGCCGCCAGGCTGGCGACCAGCTCGGGCGGCGGCGCATCGGCGACGAAATGCCGGGCGAGCTTCAAGGCAAGGTGTCGCGCCGTGGCGGGGTGGTGCGCGAGGTCGCGCAATGCCGCCCGGCCTTGACCGACACCATCGTCCGGATAGCTGACACCCAGGAGCGCCTGGGAACCGGGCTCGTGAGCGGCGCGGTTGAAAGTAAAGGTTCCAGGTGTGCCAAGCCGACCTTCGGCTGCGACGACCGTCCATCCGGTGATGATGCGCGAAAGCGACGTCACGTCCCGTTGCGTATAGCCGCCATCGACGCCCAGCGTGTGCAGTTCCATGATCTCGCGCGCGAGATTCTCATTCAGCCCCCGCTTGCCGTGGCCGCTTGCCTTGGAATCCGGCCCGACCGACTGCCGGTTGTCGAGAAAGAACAGCATGGCGGGGTGTGTTTCGACAGCGAGCAGCATGTCCTCGAAGCGTCCGAAGACATGCGGACGGATCGCCTCGCGTTCAAAGGCGCCTGCGAGGATGCGCACCGCCGGGCCCTTTGCGACGGCAACGGCGAAGTGGTTGGCCCAAAACATGGCCAACCTTTCTCCAATGCCGATGACCGGTTCGCGAATGGTGCCATTGAAGCGGGCATCCACTTCCGCCAGGAAGACTCGCTGAGGAAGAGGCGGGGATGGATTTTGTTGCGCGGTGCCAGGCGCCATGGCCGGCGGCTGCGGGGTTTGCGCTCCGCTAGCGGACGCGGCCTGGCGACTGCGCTGATTCTTCTGGTCCTTCAGGAAGGCGTAAAGATCGACCAGAAGGTCGGAAGTCTGTCTCAATTCCGGGCCGGCGGGGGTGAGCAGGACGCGCCCGGTCACTTCGTCTTTGAGGGCGCCCCGCGGGTTTTGCGCAATCGACGCAAGGCTGCCGTCACGTGCACCAAGACCGAATCGGGAAAGGGCGAGCGCCGCATCAAGTTCGGCTGGATTTGTCATGGGGTACCACTCCGCGATGCCCGCTGGTCGAGGCGTACCTGCACCAGCCGACTTCAATGGATACGACTCCACCGTCCCAAACGTGCCCGTGAAGGGTCGTGGGGTGAAAGCAGAACGCCGACGCCGCACACAAAAACCTCGTGCCGATCATCCGACCGACAAAGTTCGCTGCTCTACGGTCCGTCAACGCGAATGCGGAGGAACTTGCCTTGTCGCTAAGGATCGTTCTGATCGGCGCGGCTCTTGTCGCCTTTTCCATCCCTGCCTGGGCCTTCGACGATAACTCCGGCAGCATCCCGCCGATCAACCCGTCGACGGGAAACGTGGTCCCACCCCAAACGCCCTCCTGCCGTAAAGTGGATCCCCAGCTTACACCTGAGCAGAGAGCCCAGAGGCGAGCGATACAGGCCCAACGCCTGGCGCAGCTTACACCGGA
>Ga0137412_10004134_pt1 | contig 11595 bp, 9 predicted proteins | sample CZODoug2_1_16fun_FD_122160 | JGI IMG/M metagenome (GOLD analysis project Ga0137412, IMG submission 122160) | Vadose zone soil fungal communities from Angelo Coast Range Reserve, California, USA - CZODoug2_1_16fungal (Hybrid Assembly) | ecosystem: Environmental > Terrestrial > Soil > Vadose zone...
CCATGGCCGCGGCCCTCGGCACCGCCGGGCTTTATGACCCGGACTCCCTCGCGGCCGCCCTGGCCGCCGAACTCAGCGAGCACTCGCGGCTTGTCGAGCTCGCCGACCGGGAGCGGACCGAGCTTGAGGCGGCCGGCCAGCCGATGTACGAACTGCCGCTGATGGCCGAGGGGATCGACCTGGCCGCCCTGCACAAGCTGGCCGCCGAACTCCGTGACCAGGGCATGGCGTGAGCCGCCCCCGGAGGCGGGAAGCAACACGGTCGTTGACCGCGCTGTCTGGCCTGAAGGCACGTTGAACGGATTGATATGGCATGGACTCGGGCCCGTAATTCCTCGAGCATCAACCACGGTTCCGGCGTCGTAGCCCTGTACGACCGCCCAGGCGGAGACCGCATACAGCAACGTGATCAACGTCACCGCCAGATAGGTAGCAGTGCGGATTGTGCGCGCCGGGTTGCGGGCTTCTTCGGCGAAGATCGTCGAGGACTCGAAACCGAGGAACGAAGGGACCACAAACGCCAGCGAGGCTCCAAAACCATTTGAAAAGACAACGGCCGGCCACAGATCGTGGCCTGTCAGGCTGTGGCCCGCGCCACCCGCGGCGACGATCGCGACATCCAGAACGCAGACGATGATGATCTCCGCGACGAGCAACGCACTCAGCACGCGACCACTGAAGACGACGCTACGTTGACTCAGCACATGAACGATCGTTGCGGCAGCGATCGAGATGAGCCACCAAGGCGGAGGCATCCCGGTGTGTTCCGCAATGGCACTGCTAACAAACAGCCCGAGCAACGTGTAGACGCTTAGCTGGACTCCGGCATACGCCAGGATTGCGACGAATGCCCCTGCAACCCCCCATGTCCCTCCCAGACCGCGGCAGATGAAGGCGTAGAACGCCCCGGCGTTGCCAATGTAGCGGCTCATTGACGTGTAGCCGACACTGAACAACAGGTACAACAATCCGGTGAGGACGAACGATCCGGCGACACCGACACCATTGCCGAATGCAATCGCCGCCGGAAGGACGCCCACCAAGGTGGTTAGTGGCGCAGCAGTTGCGATGACAAATAGCGTGACATGCGTCACGCCGAGCGAGTTACCTCGAAGCTGCTGGCTCATCCGATTGTTCTGCCGAGCACGAGGTCCGCAGCCTTTTCGCCAATCATGATGGTGGTGGCGTTTGTATTGGCGGACGGTAGAGTTGGCATTATCGATGCATCCGCAACTCTGAGATTCTCCACATCTCGCACGCGAAGCGATGCATCGACCACGGAGTTGGCGTCGGTTCCCATCTTGCAGGTCCCCACAGGGTGACTGAACCGCATCGCCGCCCGGCGAAGAAACGCGTCCCACTGCTCATCCGTACTGCACGCTTGCCCGGGCCACAGCTCCTCCAGCGCGTAGGGCTTGAATGGCGAGGATTCGAACAATCCACGCGCCAGCAGCGCGCCCTTGCGTAAGATCTCCAGATCCTGCGGTTCGCCGAACATCGGGTATTGAATGATGGGCAACTCGGTCGCGGAGGCGGAACGCAACAGGACGCGCCCTCGCGCGAGCGGGCGACAGACATTGACAGCGAGTACGACGGCAGGAACCCGCAGGAGCAGCGACCCATTGTTGGTGGGGTTGTAACCTATCGCCGTGAATGTGATTTGGACGTCCGGCTCGTCATTCTTTGTGGTAGAGGCAAAGGCGACGGCATGCCCAATTGGCGTAGAGCCGGGTCCCTTGCCACGCAATAGCCAGTTGACTCCATGTCTGAGCATGCTCCAAGGGTCGATCTCGACGTTGTAAGTACGGACGTTCACCGCCCGTGTAATGAGGATGCCAGGATGCTCCTGAAGATTCTCACCAACGCCAGGTAAGTCGACGCGCACTGGCACGCCGGCCGCGCTCAATTTCCCGGCTGGCCCGATGCCCGATAGCATCAACAATTTCGGGGAAGCCAATGCGCCTGCACAGATGATGACCTCGCGCCGCGCCAGGGCTCGTACCCGGCGGCCGGAACAGTCGTACTCCACTCCGACAGCACGCTTCCCGTCGAGAAGAATCCGGCAAACCTGGGCGCGCGTTTGCACTCGCAGATTCCGCCGCAGTAGTGCGGGCCACAGATAAGCCCTTGCGGCGCTATGCCGCCACCCGGATCTCTGGGTCGCTTGTAACGCACCTACTCCAAGCCGAGGCTCGGCGCCAATATCGTGAATCGAAGGCAATCCAAGCCCTGCCGCGGCATCGATGAAAGTTTCGGTCAGAAGGTGCGGCGATCGCACATCCGATACGCGAAGCGGGCCAGCATCCCCATGCACAGCGGATTTTCCGCGAGAGTTGGTTTCAGAACGAATGAAATACGGCAGGACGCGATCGTAGCCCCACCCTGAATTCCCCAGCTGCTCCCAGCGATCGAAGTCGTGCCGGCTGCCGCGCAGGTAGATCATTCCATTGATTGAGCTACTGCCGCCGATGACGCGACCGGCTGGCCACTGCTCTTCACGACCAAGCCGTGTCGGATCGGGTTGGGTGCGGTAGCTCCACTTGAAGCGCTCAGCGGCAATAACCCGCTCCTCCCCCGCAGGCACGTGCAAAAACGGGGACAGATCCCACCCGCCTGCTTCCAGCAGCAGAACCTCGGTAGTCCGATCGGCCGTGAGCCGGTTCGCGAGTACACATCCGGCTGATCCCGCACCGACAATGATGAAGTCGGTGACATGTTGGCTGGACAAAGCGGACACCCTCACGAAAGTCGGACTCTATGCGTTCCGATCGAGTGACATCGTATTGCTTGTGTTTCTATTTGTCAACGACATTTCTATAATGCAACGGTTTGACGCTTATCGATTAGGGCGCAAAAGAAAGGCATCGGAAGAGCATTTTCAGCGCGATGTGTAAGCTTGCGAGCCTTCTCCATCGGGGTTATATTGAATATCGTTTCTGATTTGAAACGCACTGAGCGGCCCTTTCTACCGGCCGCGCCAAACTCGGGAGAGTTGCTTGCTCGCACATTCCGTCAAGACTATCGAAGACGTCCACGGCCTCCTGAGCGAGCGCCAAGCGGACTACGTGAATGTCGGATTCACCGACCTGGCGGGCCAACTGCGCTCGAAGTACGTCTCAAAGGACAAGTTCCTCGGCGCCCTCGAGCGGGGCATTGCCATGCCGCTTGCTGCCATGGCTTTGGATGTAGGGGATACATTGCGACCCGTTACCGGCATTTCCGTCGGTGATGACATGACATTTGGTGATGGCCTCTGCCATGTGGTCATCGATTCCTGTCGCGAGATTCCCTGGGAAAATCCGCGGCGCAATCTACTGTTCCTAGTCGAGTTCGAGGAGCCTGCCGAGGCGCCCTGGCACCCACGAAATGTATACCGGCGAGTCGCTGCCAAGGCAGCACAAATGGCGTTGGTGCCAATACATTCCTGCGAATACGAATTCACCCTCTTCGATGAAACTCCGCAGTCGGCACGCGCGAGAAACTTCAGGGAGTTGCGCACGGCCACAGAGGGGAAATCCTACAATCTGATGCTGCGCCAGGCAGTTGGGGTTGAGTTCTATGGCGCACTGATCGAGTGCTGCAAGCAGCTGGATGTACCCCTGGAGGGGTTGCACGAGGAGATGGGAGCCGGATTCATGGAGGCGGCCCTTGCACACTGCGCAGGTGTGCGGGCCGCTGACAATGCGATGTTATTCAAAACATTCGCGAAGGCTCTGGCCCAACGGAACCAGCGCATGATGACCTTCATGGCGCGCTGGTCGAACGGGGCCGATGGTCAGAGTGGACACATCCACGCATCGCTGCGTGATACTTCATCAGGGCGCGGCGTATTTTTCAAGGACTCCGCGGAGCATCGGATGAGCACGGAGATGCGGTTTTTCATAGGCGGCGTTCAGCGTCTGTTGCCCGAAGCTCTGTTGATACTGGGACCGAATCCAAACTCGTTCCGTCGCTTTCAACCGGGCATCTTCGCGCCTATCGCGTCTACTTGGGGCTGGGAAAACCGCACCTGTGCGATTCGTGCGATTGGTGGGACAGAGTCTTCGCAACGTATTGAATGCAGGGTGCCAGGAGCCGATTCCAACCCTTATCTGGCGATGGCATTTGTCATTGGTGCGGGCATCTGGGGCATCGAGCACGGCATTGAGCCCTCGCCCGCATTTGTGGGAAGCGTCTACGAGAAGGCTGCGTCAGTTCCGGCTGAGTTGCGATTTCCCGCGACCTTCGGTGCGGCGATCAACGCCCTGGAGGAGTCGCGGACTGCCCGTGAAATCTTTGGGGATCGTTTCGTGGATGCCTACGTGAGTTGTAAACGTGACCAGGAAGCGGACTTCGCCTCTCTGGTGACTGACATCGAGCTGCACCGCTTTTTCGAGTTTGCCTGAGGCCTCGCATGCCCAAGAAGTTCACTATTGTGTCACCGGTCGATGACTCGGTATTAGCGCGCATAAACTACGCAACACCGGAGCATCTCTCTCAAACGTTGACCAATGCTGGAAAGGCAGCGGCCGGCTGGAAGCAGGCTCCGCTTAGTCAAAGGGTCGAGCTGATCGAAGCTTTTGTGAGCCAGATGGAGCGGCGCCGCGCGGAGTTTGCGCGCTTGGTGACACTGCAGATGGGCCGGCCTATCCAGCAGGCAGATGAAGTCGGCCGCGTGCGGCAGGTCGCGGACCAGTTGAAGGCGCTTGCGACCAAGAGCTTTGAGCCCGAAGAACTGCCCGGCACATCCGGGATTCGGCGATTTACCCGCCGCGAGCCCCTGGGCATCTGTTTGTCGATTTGTCCTTGGAACTACCCCGTTGCCATGGCTGCAAGCCTGGTGCTAGCTCCTTTGCTGGCCGGCAACGTAGTCCTTTTTAAACACGCGCCGCAGACAGCCTTGGTGGCGGAGCTGATGCAGGAGTGTTTCGAGGCAGCAGACGGCCCAGCGGGTGTATTCACCGCTTTACACCTCGACCATTCAACGGCGCGCCACTTGATTGAGTCCGGCGATATCGCCCTCCTACTCTTCGTCGGCTCCGTACGAGGTGGAAAACAGGTCTACGCAGCGGCAGCGCGCGGGCTTGTCCGAACAGTGCTGGAGCTGGGCGGAAAGGATCCTGCATACGTCAGGGCTGACGCCGACCTGCAACGGGCAACCACGGATCTAATCGAGGGCAGTTTTTCGAACTCCGGCCAGTCATGCTGCTCAGTCGAACGGATCTACGTTCACGACGCCGTCTATACTGACTTCGTGCAGATGTTTACAGAAGCAGCTCGAAAGGTGACGGTCGGCCATCCCTTGCAGGACCATCCGCAGATCGGACCGGTCGTCAGTGCGGCCGCGGCCGAGCGGATTTCCTTTCAGATCCAAAGTGCCGTCGATGCCGGCGCACGCGTCGTAGTCGGGCCATCGGGGAAGGAGCGTGGCGCGGAGGGTCGGGCATATCTAAACCCGACAGTTCTGCTCGACACGACTCACTCCATGAGCATCTTGCGAGAGGAGACGTTCGGCCCTGTAGCGCCGATCATGCGCGTATCTTCCGACGCGGATGCAATCGAGCGCATGAACGACAGCATCTACGGACTCACGGCGTCGATTTGGACGGCGGACATTCAGCGCGCAATTGAGTTGGGCTCCCAAGTGGAAGCGGGAACATTTTATGTCAATCGATGCGATCATGCCGACATCTACCTGCCGATCAGCGGCACAAAAGCTTCCGGTCTGGGAAAATCTCTGGGCCCCACGGCATTTGATGCACTGACCGCCACCAAGGCTTACCACGTTCGAACTTAGGATTGTCACACACTCATGTCCCTGGGAAAGAGAATCAAGGCAGCGCGTGACAAAGCGCTGCTTTCACTTCGAGCAATGGAAAAGCTCACCGGAATCTCGGCTGCGAAGCTATCAAAAGTGGAGAACGACAAGGCGACGTTGAAATATCCGGAGCTCATCTCGATCTCGGAAACTCTCAATGTTCCCGTCGCCACGCTCATGAGCAGCGAGCTACGCGTCGAGGCGCGAGGCACCAAGCCCAGCGGCCGCCGTTCGATCACACGTGCTGGCAGCGCTCACAAGTTCGAGAAAGCAAACAAGGTGTATCACGTCCTCTGCGGCGAGATGACACACTACGACAACCACTATTGGCGGGTAGTTGTACGTGATACGGCCCCGGGTACTGCGCAGTCCTTCACAAAGCATCCAGGAGAAGAGTTCATAATGGTTCTGAAGGGAACACTCGAGCTGCATACCGGGCTATACGAACCGTTGATTCTCGAGACCGGCGACTCGATCCTCTTTGATGCCGACATGCCGCATGCATACTTCACCCACAAGGCCGCCCAAACTGAGATCCTGGTGGTAAATTCCGCGTCGCGCGAGCCTCCGACGGAGTAATTTCATATCCCGGCGAAGACAGGCTCTCTATTGCGACGCGCCGCCACGCCGTCGAACAGTGGCAAGTTGATCTATTTCACCGGCCTCAAAGACCACGCCGTAAATCTCCGCTGCCCGACGCTCCGACAGCAAACCCTCTCGCACTGCATCTGCGATCAATAGTGGATCCCGATGCATGGGTGGACCGTAGCCACCACCGCCCGCGCCGATGGAAATGATGACTTCACCGTCTTCCAAGGCCGCGATGGAGCACGGAGGGAGCTGCACTTCGTTGCCGTCAAGACGGCGCAATCGCTGGTCCGCACGACCGCCGGGTAAGCCACCACGTGCACCAAGCGCCGGGTTGTGGTGGCCGTCACTCACAAACGCAACGTTCATCGCTGCACCTATCGGCCCAAAAGCCACACGTATCGCCTGGGAGCCTATCTGTCGGCCGGCACCTTCGCTGTCGGGCACGAGCTCTCGGCCCTCAACGAGTATGGGGTGATACAACTCGTCGAGCTCCACCGCATCGAGACCAGCTAGCCCACCACTACCGACATGGACCGCGGTGAGCCAAGCGTCATTTTTCGGTCCGGCTGCTCCACCGGTAAGCCCAAGGATCACCTGGTTCACATATTCAAGTCCCGTACGCGGATCTCGACCTGACAAGACACCGCCTGCTGGTGGGATCAGCGCCCCGCACTCTGCCATTCCCGCACCATCTGCCAATTCAGCGAACGCTCGCTGCACGCCGTTTGACACTCGATCAGCGATATTCGTCGTGGCCGCCGAGCAACTGGTGGGATGGCGTGGAATCCCAACTACACAATTTTCACGCAAATGCACTGTCACACGGCGAAATGCCCCCGCATTTTTTGGAACTGTGCAATCTATGGAATTGAAGACGCCCACGAGCGCAGCCGTTCGGGCACATGCCTCTGACAGATTGAGGCCGCAGGGCAGACAATCCGGATTGTCCTCGAGGTCGATCTCGATCCGACCCGCCACGGCATCAACCTCAATGGTTGATCGAATGGGCACGCCGTCGGAGGGCGTCCCCGGAAACGGATCATGAACGGAGACGACGCTGGCTCTACCGGTCGGAAGCGCACTGATGGCGTGAGCCATCCGGTTCTCCGAATAGTCAAACCACGCTGTTGCAAAGGCATCCAGCGCATCCCAACCGAGCTCAGCGCCCAAACCTAAAAGCTCCCGTTCACCAATCCGGGCCGCTCCCAATGCGGCTAAATAATCGCCCCGCCACTGCTCGGGCACTCGTATGCGGACTTCGCACATGCGCAGAATGTCCGCGAGATCTTCGTATTCGCGCTGAACAGCAACACAGGGGAATATCAGCGCACCCTCGTTATAGACGTCAACGGCGCTGCCCATGTAAGTGGTAGGAATTGAGTTACCGATGTCGGCCTGATGCGCCTTTGCAATCACCGTGAAACGGTGAACGCCCGCGCTATCGATGACCGGGACCAAGATTGTCTGGTCAGCGGCATGGCTGCAGCCGTGGTACGGACTATTGTGTAGATAAGCATCCCCACGCCGCAGATTGCAGTGCAAATCCCGCATCGACCGCGCCATCAGATCGGGACCCGAGAGTACATGGATGGGCAGGCTTTCCGCGGTTGTCAGAAGATCGCACTCGGCAGTCACAATGCAACAGGAAAAATCCTTCGCTCTATTGAGAACGCCCGACCGACCCGTTCGCAACAGAGTGTTCGCCATTTTTCGGGCGATACCGTCGAGTCGATTGGCAATGATCGCCAAGCGGGCGCCGTCGAACGAACATTCGCCAGCTTGGCTCATGGAAAAATCGCCAGGGTGCCAGAGGGCTGCCGGATGTAGCGTGCCTTTGAGTCGATGACCACAGTGGTAAACGGTGACTCGAGAATCGCGGGACCGTCAAACATTTCACCCTCTGGCAGGGCATCGAGCCGCCGCACGGGTGTGATCACCACGCCCTGGCCAGGAAAATGCACCCGCCGCGTGCCGCGCTCGATCGCTGTACCAACACTGGCGGGGGCAAGACGAAAACTTCGATTTCGAGCGATGCGGCACCGGATACTGGCCCGCAAAGCAACGATCTCCACTACTGACCGGGGGTCCTCGACCGTAAACAACTTCTTGTGCTCTCGGTCGAAGTCCGAGCGGAACTTTCGGATTGCGTTGCTCTCACCAAAACCATCCGGATCTATGGGCACATCAATCTCCCACACTTGACTTTCGTACCTTGCCTCAGCGACTACAGTCACCGAGCTTTCTTCGGCTCCTGCTCCCGGCCCCTCGGCAAAGGTGCGACATTTGGCCTCGAGACGCTGGAGGGCATTCCCGATGCGATCCCACCGCGTGTCCCGGGTCGTGGCGAAGTGAACTTCAGAAAATTCGGCGGTAAGGTCGGATAACAATGCCCCGGCCGCGCTGAGCATTGCGCCGGTCTCCGGCACCAGCAAACGCTTAACGCCCAAACGACGCGCAATGTACAGCGAGTTGAGTCCAGCGGCCCCACCTCCTCCGATCAATACGGAATCGGCAGGATCGACCCCTTGGGCTACTGTGATATCCACAATTGCCTGGACCATATTCTCAGTCGCGACTTCGATGATTGCAGTCGCGGCACGATGCACATCGACATCCAAAGGTGCGGCGACATCGCGGGCGATCGCATCATGTGCGGCCGCATGATCCAGCACGATGGCACCACCAAGGAAATAATTCGGATCTATGAATCCAAGGAGGAGTGCCGCGTCGCTCATGGCAGTACTCCACCCCACCTCATCCTGAGGAGCCGTGCGCAGCACGGCGTCTCGAAGGATGGGCAGCCCGCATGGTGCTCGTTCGCACCCTTCGAGACGCGGCCCTGCGGGCCGCTCCTCAGAGTGAGGTGATTCGTCGTCACCTTCACGCCAACACCTTGCGCGGATTCAAGGCATCGCGAACCGCCTCGCCGATGAACACCAGCAACGCCATCATGAGGGCGATCACGATGAAGCCGGTGAAGGCGAGCCACGGCGCGTTGAGGTTGTTCTTGCCCTGCAGCAAGAGCTCGCCCAGCGAAGGCGAACCTGGCGGCAGGCCATAGCCCAGGAAGTCGAGCGAGGTCAGCGTGGTCACGGAACCGGCCAGGATGAAGGGCAGATAGGTGAGCGCGGCGGTCATGGCGTTGGGCAGGATGTGCCGCATCATGATGCGCGCGTCCAGCATGCCGAGGGCGCGGGCGGCCCGGACATAGTCGAAATTGCGCCCGCGCAGGAATTCGGCCCGCACATAGCCGACCAGCGCCGTCCAGCTGAACAGCAGCATGATGCCGAGCAGGATCCAGAAGCCGGGCTGCACCAGGCTGGCCAGGATGATCAGGAGATAGAGCGTCGGCAGGCTCGACCAGACCTCGAGGAAGCGCTGAAGGAAAGGTCGATCCAGCCGCCGAAATAGCCCTGCACCGCGCCGGCGGCGATGCCGACGATCGAACCCAGGATGGTGAGGCTCAAGCCAAACAGCACGGAGATGCGAAAGCCGTAGATCACGCGGGCCAGCACGTCGCGCGCCTGGTCGTCGGTGCCCAGCGGGTGCTTGAGCGACGGCGGCAGCAGGGCGTTGCGGTCCTCGCCGGTGGCGCGCGTGTCGTAGCTGTAGGGAATGAGCGGCCACAGCATGAAACCCTTGGCGTCGATCAGGTGCTGGACTTCCTTGTCGGTGTAGACGGCGTTGGTCGGCAGGTCGCCGCCGAACTTGGTCTCCGGATAGTCGCGGAAGATCGGCGAATAGAAGGCGCCGTCGTAGCGGATCAGGATCGGCCGGTCGTTGGCCAGGAACTCGGCGAACAGCGAGAGGATGAACAGCACGCCGAACACCGCGAGCGAGGTCATGCCGCGCTTGTTGGCGCGGAACTGCGCGACGCGGCGCTGGTTGACGGGCCGCAAGTTGAAGGGCCGCATCAGCCGCGGCCCTCGAAGTCGATGCGCGGATCGACCACGGTGTAGATGAAGTCGCCGACGATGCCCATGACCAGGCCGACCAGCCCGAAGAAATAGAGCGTGCCGAACATGATCGGATAGTCGCGGTTGATCGCCGCCTCGAAGCCCAGCAGGCCCAGCCCATCGAGCGAGAAGATCACCTCGGTGAGCAGCGAGCCGGTGAACAGCACATGGATGAAGGCGGCGGGAAAGCCCGCGATCACGATCAGCATGGCGTTGCGGAAGACGTGGCCGTAGAGCACGCGGGCATCGACCAGGCCCTTGGCGCGGGCCGTCAGCACGTACTGCTTGCCGATCTCCTCGATGAACGAGTTCTTGGTCAGGAACGCGAGGCCGGCGAAGCCGCCGATCACCATGGCGCCGATCGGCAGCACCATGTGCCAGAGATAATCGGCGACCTTGTGGGCGAGGCTGAAGCTTTGCCAGTCGTCGGACACCAGGCCGCGCAGGGGAAACCATTTCACGTAGGTGCCGCCGGCCAGCAGCACGACCAGCAGGATGGCGAACAGGAAGGCCGGGATGGCGTTCAGCACGATCAGGATGGTCGAGCTCGCGACGTCGAACCGGCTGCCGTCGCGGATCGCCTTGCGGATGCCGAGCGGGATCGAGATGAGGTAGACCAGCAGCGTGGTCCACAGGCCGAGCGAGATCGACACCGGCATCTTGTCGATCACCAGGTCGACGACCCGGCGGTTGCGGAAGAAGCTGTCGCCGAAATCGAACGCGACGTAGTTCTTCATCATGATCCAGAAGCGCTCGTAGATCGGCTTGTCGAAGCCGTACATGCGCTCGATGCGCTGGATGATCTCGGGCGGCAGCCCGCGCGCGCCGCGATAGGCGGTGTTGCCGCCGGGCAGCTCGCTTTGCGGCCGCTGGATCAGCTCGCCGCCCGAAGAGCTACCGGAGAAGCGCTCGGTGGCGCCGACGGCGGTGCCCTGGATCTGGGCGATCATCTGCTCGACCGGCCCGCCGGGTGCGGTCTGCACGATGAAGAAGTTCAGCACCATGATGCCGAACAGGGTCGGAATCACGAGCAGCAGCCGGCGCAGGATGTAGGCGAGCATCTATCCTGTCTCGATCGCGTCATGCTCTTCCGGACCGCGAGCATCCAGCTCGCTCATGATCATGAGCGAGCTGGATGCTCGCGGTCCGGAAGAACGTGAGAGTTCTGTCGTCCTGAGCGGAGCGAAGGACCTTGCACCCGCTCCAAAGAACTCCTTTTGAAGTCGCGCTAGATCCTTCGCTGCGCTCAGG
>Ga0137412_10004135_pt1 | contig 11594 bp, 12 predicted proteins | sample CZODoug2_1_16fun_FD_122160 | JGI IMG/M metagenome (GOLD analysis project Ga0137412, IMG submission 122160) | Vadose zone soil fungal communities from Angelo Coast Range Reserve, California, USA - CZODoug2_1_16fungal (Hybrid Assembly) | ecosystem: Environmental > Terrestrial > Soil > Vadose zone...
TCCGGACTTTCCGGCGGACCGCTTGGCAGACGAACATGCACCTCTCCCGGATCCGTGCGCGCCATCACCGGCAATTCCGAAATCTTGCTCCTATAGTCGGCGATCCAATCGACCACCCGGTATCCAAATTTGCGGAATTCCTCAGGAGTCATGGATTTTCAGGCACTTCACCGTACCGGGCGCGAACTCCGCTCGGAGCCCGCTGGAACTTAAACATTCTCTGCCTCTACCAAACGCCAGGTTTATACCGCGTCGCCCGCATACTTGTCGAGCCGCGCGCCAGTCAGGCCAGAGACGAGTGCAGTTTCGGGGTGTTCGCGGACATTTTCGGCGCAACACCCGGCATAATGGCTGGGGGTTCCGCTTGCCTGTTCTGACGAAGAAAGTAAGGATAACGCCACGGAAAATGGGCACACGCAAAGCCAATCTAGAGATTGAAATCAAGCTCCGTATGACGGACGTCCGCGCGCTTCGCAGACGTCTGATGCAACTCAGAGCGCGAGTAGTCACTCCGCGCACCTATGAATCCAACACGCTCTATGACACGCCCAAAAAGGATCTAGCCCGCCGCGGCCAGCTCATTCGTATCCGCACCGAGCAGCCAAGCTCAACTACCGCCCGAAAGAACCGCATGTTGCCCCCCAAGGCGTTACTCACCTACAAGGGTCCGCCGCCCAAATCTGGGATGACCATACGGCAGGCAAATGACGAACGGCGAAGCAAGAGCCGTTACAAGGTCAGAGAGGAAATCGAAATCGCCGTATCCGACGGCGAACAAATGCGCCGCATCCTGGGTGCGTTGGGGCTGTGTCCCTTGTTCCGTTATGAAAAATTCAGGACCACCTACGCCATTTCAGCGCGCGCGGGCTCTATATGGAGCCCGAACGAAAAGAGTGTTCGGCGCCTGAAAATAGAAGTCGATGTGACACCGATCGGCACATTTCTCGAACTTGAAGGAACCCCGTCGTCCATTGACCGCGTCGCGCGTCTTCTCGGATACAGCCACTCGGACTACATAACGCAAACCTACGGCGCTCTCTATATCGCGCACAGCCGCCTCCACGGTTACAAACCCACGAATATGCTCTTCCCGCCAACAAAAAAATTGCATAAACATGCACTCTTTCCTTGACAAAGATTTCAACTCCGTTTACCTACTGAGTGTGAGTTTTTTGCCGGGTGCAGTCTGTTCTTCCAACCCGCAAGAAATTGGACATGAACGAATCAAAAGAGCGAGAGCCCTTTCCGAGTAGTAGTTGCGAAGTGGCGTTGCGTTCCCTTTTGGCACAACCGAGGACAGTGGGAACATCAACATGCCGCGTCGGCTGCGGGCTCCACGCAGAGGCTGCCAGAATTTGCAAAGGCTGCCGCGCCCGCCTCGGGTAGAACGCGAATCTTGCGACCACCCGCGGCTGGGCCAACCCTGGTCGCGGGTTTGTTGTATGAACCCTTACCATTGGCAATCAATTTATTGAATGGGCGAATAGGCCCTCCAAGGGCCCGTGTGACAACGAGCGCACCTGGTAGGGCCCAGCGCCACACGTTACGGAAATGCTCGAAAGGTCTGTGGGTGGTGCCTTTTCCTTCCGACGAAGGCGGGGAAGGCACAATATAAATGCTTGTCATTCCTCAGGGATTTTACCCCCTGAAGACCACAAACCATTAAGGGCGCCCCGGGAAAGGAGGACAAATGCTGCACTCCACGGAACTCTTAGGCGGAGAGGCCTACGACAAGGATGGCCATTTCGTCGGGCACGTCACCGAACTCTTCATCGAACCAGCCGACCAGCCAAACCGCATCGCTCGCATTTTGCTTGGACGCGGGAAGTATCTGCCGCTCGTCGCGCGCTATGACCATCTTGCATTTGTCGCACCCGGCGTCCTAAAGCTGAACGTCGAAGAAAAGGAGTTGGAGCACTACCAACCGAATGAGGGCTGGCTGGCCGTCCGCAAAGACCTGCTCGACCAGCAAATCATCGACACCAGCGGCCGAAAAGTCGTTCGTGTAAATGACATTGACATTTCCGAGCAGCAAACCAACGGAACCGTCGAATTGCGCGTCACACATGTGGACGTGGGCCTCACGGGCGCGGCCCGCCGCCTGCTCCAGGGAGTCGCCTCTCCGGGCCTCATTCGGGGAATTGCCACCAAGCTTCCTACCCGCGTGATCCCTTGGGAATTCGTCAACTTGATTGAATCCGACCCGCTTCGCCGTGTGAAGCTGCGCATCACGCACCAGAAACTCGAAAATATGCATCCTGCCGATTTGGCTGACATCATGGAAGACTTGTCGCCGGACGAGCGGCAATCGATCATCGCCTCTCTCGATGAGGAAACCGCCGCGGAAGCCCTCGCCGAGCTCGACAAGCGTCTGACCTCCCAGATCGTCGAGACTCTCGATCCGGAGAAGGCCGCGGACATCCTGGAAGAAATGGATCCCGACCAGGCCGCCGACGTACTTGCAGGTTTGCCTCCGGAAGCCTCGCGCGACGTCCTCCGCGAAATGCCCGGCGAAGAAGCGCGCGAGGTTCGCGAACTCCTCAAATTTGAGCAAAGCTCCGCTGGCGGAATGATGAATACCGATTTCATTTACGTTGGTGAGAAGGCGACGTGTCAGGAGGTAATCGCTTGGATCCAGGAAAAGGACGTCGATCTCGAACAACTCGATACCGTGTTCTTGATCGATATGAGTGCCAGGCTGACTGGAGCCGTCGCCGTCGGACGCCTCCTGCTCGCCCCGAAAGATGAACCGATGGAAGCGTTGAAATCTGAACCGTGGCTCGCCGTGCTGCCAAACGCCCAGGACAAGGAAGTATTTGAGCTGTTCGACAAATACAACCTGCACAGCCTGGCCGTTGTAGACAGCAACGGTCGCCCGATCGGCGCCATTGCGGTCGATGATGTTGTGACGCGCTTGCGCAACCGCTGATCCGCGCGGCAGCGGCGACATGCCCAATCAGTCGCCTCCGCGCTTCGCGCCATTCGATCGGTCTTGCAGTTCGCGTTTTTGGATAGTTCTGAGCGGGTCGCGGTTTCACATCGGTCGTTATCGTTCGCACCTTGAAAGAGTTCTTTGGGGGCGGCTTCGGCGGCGCCATAACTGAAGGGTGCGGGCTCAACTTCTAGGCTGAACGCCCCGATCAGATCGGGGTGTGGAGCCCGCCAGAATCTGGTCAGCTCTACAGGAAGGCTCAAAACGTGGCAGTACTCGGCGAACCCGAAGAAGCAAAACAGGAAACGGAGAACTCCGCCCCCGTAACGCGGTGGAAGATCATCCCCGGCTGGATAGAGCCCTGGCGTGAGCGTCTCGCTGGGTGGGGAAAGATGACACGTTTCTGGCGCCGCCGCGCACTTCTGTTCCTCGCAGTGGTTGGACCTGGGGTAATCACGTCGAACGTGGACAACGATGCCGGCGGAATTTCCGTCTACTCGCAGGCCGGCGCGAGGTACGGCTACGCTCTCCTCTGGTCGCTCATCCCCATGACCATCGCTCTCTACGTCACCGCGGAAATGTGCGCGCGGATGGGCGTGGTGACGGGCAAAGGTCTCTCCGATTTGATTCGCGAGGAATTCGGTTTTCGTCCCACGTTTTTCGTGATCGTCGCGGGCCTCGTCGTGGATATGGGTAATGTCGCGGCGGAGTTTGCCGGCGTGGCCGCTTCCATGCAGATTTTCGGCATCTCGAAATACATCTCCGTGCCCATCGCCGCGATTGCCGTGTGGATTCTCGTTCTGCGCGGAACATCGCGTGCCGTCGAAAAGATTTTTCTGGCCGCCTGCGTGCTGTATTTATCCTATGTCGCATCGGCGGTTCTCGCGAAACCAGATTGGTTGCTGGCGGCCCGGGACACAGTTATCCCCTCGATGCAGTTCAACGGCGGATATTTGCTCATGCTCACTGCGCTGGTCGGCACGACCATCGCCCCGTGGCAATTCTTCTATATGCAGGCGGCGTTCGTCGAAAAGCGCGTGGCGCGCCGCCAGTACCCCCAGGCCCGCGCCGACGTGTTGGTCGGCAGCATCAGTTGCATGGTCATCGTTTTCTTCATCATCGTTTGCACCGCCGCGACTCTGCATGCCACGGGACATACCAATATTGTTGACGCCGGTGAAGCCGCTCAGTCCTTGGTCCCGCTGGCCGGCAAGTGGGCTGGTTTGCTATTTGCGTTCGGCCTCCTGAACGCCTCTTTGTTCGCCGCCTCCATCCTGCCCTTGTCCACTTCGCACGTCATATGCGAGGGAATGGGTTTCGAAGCGGGGATCGATCACAAATTCAATGATGCTCCGATTTTCTACAGCCTCTATACAGGGATGATTGTTGTGGGCGCCGCCGTGATCTTGATTCCTCGCGCCCCGCTCCAAAAAATTCTCGTCCTTTCGCAGGTCGGCAACGGTGTCTGGCTTCCCGTCGTCCTGATCTTCATCCTCTTATTGGTAAATCGCCGCGACTTGATGGGTGACATGGTGAATACGCGCACCTTCAATCTCGTCGCCTGGGTCACCACCGTAGCCATGATCGTTCTTACCCTCGTCCTCGTCTACGTCAGCATCTTCCATTCTAGCGGCGGTCCTGGCCTACCCGGTTCCTAGCACTTACCAGTTCTCGCGGGAAGCAAAATTCGCGGTGCGCCACGCTCAACAGCGTACCCCCCGCAGGGGTGGGATCGCGTCCACGTGGAACACCAAGCCCCGCAGGGGTGGCGCATGGCTCCCCAATTTGAATTGCCCCGGGAGTGCTCTCTTTCCGCAGGATTGAGACGGCGTCGGAAGAACGAAAAGCAGAAAATCCGGGATCAAGAATCCAATAGCCCGCACAACCGAAAACAGATCCGCAATCGTCCGCGCAAAGAAAAGGCCTTTTCCGCAGTCCCTTTTCTCAGGTCAGGGCATCAAATAGTCGTGGGCTGAGCAAGTCGCCGAATGCATGATATGCGGCACTTGCAGGCTGTGGTACAATTTAGACGTAAGAGAAATCGCCGTGCAGACGGTGCGGGCTCTGCTTAGAACCCGCCCATATAAGGAGTGAAATCACTCAAATGATTACAGTTACCCCGGTAGCCACGACCAAAGTTAAGGAAATTATGAGCCAGCAGGATCCCGCACCCGTGGCATTGCGCGTTGCCGTCGTAGGCGGCGGCTGCTCGGGCTTCAGCTATCACATGGCTTTCGAGAACCAGGAAAACCCGACGGACAACGTCTATGAGTTCGACGGGCTCAAGGTACTCGTGGACCAGATGAGCGAAATGTACCTCGAAGGCGTCTCCGTCGATTACGTTGAGACTCTCGAGGGAGCAGGCTTCAAGTTCAACAACCCGAACGTCAAGAGCACCTGCGGTTGCGGCAGCTCGTTCAGCGTCTAAGAGCAGACCCGAGCGCAGGCTCTGCTTACAGCCCGCAAGAATAAGGATTTGCTCTGGAAAGGGCCTTCGCGAAGAACGCGGAGGCCCTTTTGCATTGCCGTTCAAAAAACGCTTGAACCTCCGCCTGCTCATTGCAAACCGCGGTCTTGCCCCGTATCCTAGTGAGCCGCCCATGAAAATTGCGCTCGCACAATTCAATCCCACTGTCGGCGACTTCGCCGGAAATTCCGCCAAAATTCTGGAATTGACCCAACTTGCCCAACAGCGTGGAGCCGATTTGGCTGTTTTTTCCGAGTTGTGTTTGTGTGGCTATCTGCCTCTCGACCTGATCGAGCGGCCACAATTCATAGCCAGAAATGAGAAGGAGTTGGCCTGCCTCGCGAAGAATCTGCCGATTCCGGCCATCGTCGGATACGCAGCCCACGCAAATGAGTCCACGGGAAAGGCGGCCGCAAACGCCGCCGCGCTCATCGAGAACGGACGAATCGCATTCGTCCAACACAAAATGTTGCTCCCGACCTACGACGTTTTCGACGAGTCCCGCTATTTTCAGCCCGCGCGCGCGCAAAACACATTTTTGTTTCAAAAGCAACTCCTCGGCATCACCATTTGCGAAGACATCTGGAACGACAAGAATTTCTGGTCCAAGCAACTCTACGACCGCGATCCCGTCGCGGAATTGGTAGGGAAGGGAGCGGCCTTCCTCATCAATATTTCCGGGTCTCCCTACACGATCGACAAGGGTACGTTACGCGTTGACATGTTGCGTTCCCTGGCTAAGACACATGGCCGCCCCGTAATCTACGTCAATCAAGTGGGCGGAAATGACAGTCTTGTGTTCGACGGCGGCAGCCTGGTCATCATGCCGGACGGCCGCATAGCCGCGCAGGCGCGCTCTTTCGACGAGGACCTGGTCCTATTTGACACCGCGACCGGCACAGGCGATGTGCACCCGCAACCGGAAAGCGAACTCGATGTCGCGCTCCAGGCCCTGATCTGCGGCACGCGCGACTATGTTTGCAAATCTGGCTTTCGGAAAGTTGTCGTCGGCCTCAGCGGCGGCATTGATTCCTCCGTGGTGGCCGCCATAGCGGTTGCCGCCCTCGGTCGAGAAAATGTCCTCGGCGTTTCCATGCCGGGACCATATTCCTCCGAAGGCAGCCGCACGGACGCCCACGTGTTAGCTGAAAATCTGGGAATCGAATTCCTCACATTGCCGATTTCCGAAGTGTTTGATTCGTATCGGTCGACCCTATCCGAACCGTTCCGCGGCCGCCCGGAAAATGTTGCGGAAGAAAATCTGCAAGCAAGAATTCGCGGAAATTTCCTCATGGCTCTGTCGAATAAATTCGGTTCGATGGTTCTCAGCACCGGCAACAAATCCGAAATGGCGGTAGGGTATTGCACTCTCTACGGCGACATGGCCGGAGGTCTCGCTCTTCTTTCCGATGTTCCCAAAACAATGGTTTATGCCTTGGCCGAATCGATCAATCGCGAAAGGGAATTGATTCCTCGCCCGTCGATCGAGAAGCCTCCTTCCGCCGAGCTTCGCCCAAACCAAAAAGACCAGGATTCCCTTCCTCCCTACGACGTCCTGGACCGTATTCTAAAAGCCTACATTGAAGATGTGCAAAGTCCCGACGAAATTGCCGCCCACTATGGATACGACCTCGAACTAGTCCGTTCCATCGCCATTCGCGTGGACCGCAACGAGTACAAACGCAGGCAAGCCCCCCCAGGCCTGAAAATCACGTCACGCGCCTTCGGTCTGGGCCGACCATTCCCAATCGTTCAGAAATTTGTCCCCTGAGAGGAGCCTCCGAGTGAACCGAAAACCGCAGTTCCTAATTTTGCGTCGTGATTCAATTCTCAGGAAGGTCAAATCCGTCGATGCGAGCGTCTTAGGAGCGCCGACGCTTGTCCTGAGTACTGCCGAGGGATCCCGCCGGCTCCTAGCTCTTTCCTGGAACTCCAACACCGTCAGTCCTTTCTCTCTCAGGACGACCAATTTGCTGTCGATACCCCAATTGGCTTCCGCGTCGTCTCGGCACAATTCCCAATCAGTTCGCGAACAACTAGAAAGGGCTTGCACGTTCAAACTGCGCTACTGCCTAGTATTTGCTTTGCTTTGTTTCGTCCTCTGCCCCATGGCGCAGGTCCATGCGCAAACCCCAGAGGCCGCTCAACCCGCGCCGCCGACACCCAGTGCGAAGTCCCCAGCCTCGCCAGCGCCAAAGCCGGGCTCGCTCGAAGACAAAATCGAAAAATACCTCAGAAACATGTACGCCTGGGGGTCGCAATATGAAGTCAAGCTGGGACCAGCGAAACCTTCCCCCATCCCCGATCTATTGGAAATCCCGGTAACAGTTGGCTTGCAAGGACAATCAGACGCCGCTGTCGTCTATGTGACCAAGGATGCCAAGTTCATCTTCCGAGGCGAGTTAACGGATATGACGGTCGACCCCCTGGCTGAAACGCGTTCTAAGCTCCACCCGGGCAACTCCCCATCCATGGGCCCAACAGACGCCAAGATCACTCTAATCGAATTCGCCGACTTCGAGTGCCCCTCCTGCCGCCAGCTAGACCGCATCCTCCGCGACCTCCTCCCACAACACCCGGAGATCCGCCTTGTGTACAAGGACTTCCCCCTAACGACAATCCACCCTTGGGCAATGACCGCATCCATTGCCGGGCAATGCACCATCAAGCAAAGCCCTGCGTCATTCTGGAAGATTCACGACATCATCTTCGACGCTCAGGACTTAATCACACCCTCAAATGTTTGGGATAAAATGTCAGATTTTGCGAATCAAATAGGTCTAAATGCAGAAACCTTCCGAGCCTGCATGGCCAATCCCGACACCGCCCAAGAAGTCGAAAAGACAACAACCGAAGGCCACGAATTGAACATCACCGGCACCCCCACAATCTTCGTAAACGGCCGAAGAATCGTAGGCCCCGACGAATCCATCCTGAAACAATTCATAGATTTTGAATCAATCGCCCACTAATAAACATAGTATAGCTTATAAGCCTTAATTTGTCAAGGGGTATCGTGGAGGGACCTTGCTCATTATTTGGCCTTCGCCCGCCTTGCAGTTGTTTTAGTGGCATGTTTTTGAGTGAGTCGGCAGGCGGGTTAGGGCTTGTGCGGGGGTTGTTGTGGATTCCGGCCGCCAGTGCGTGGAAACGGAACGGATGGATGGCGAGGAAGCGCTGGGAAATGATTAGGGTTTTTCGCGCAGGATTTTCTGCTTCAATTTGTGTCCTAAGGACGCCGTAGCGAAGTGCGCCGCTGCGGCCATCGGCAAATCCAGGGTCTTCGGTCGTCGGTAGCATACAACCCGAATGTCTTCTTGTTGATAGCTTGGTTTGACTAGGCGGAGGGTTTTCCCGAATTTCCGGCGCGTCAGGTAGATTTGCGCGCTTCGCCCCCGTGATCGCGAGTCCCGCATTTCGCGCAGGTTGGTCAGCGGCAGGAGTGGTTCATGCCCAGAGCCAGTGACCACTACTAACAGCAGTGGTTCCCGCAGCCTGGCATGCGGAATGGCTCTGCGCCATTTTGTGGCGCGTCAGGTAGATTTGGGCGCTTCGCGCTCGCGATCGTGAGTCCCGCACTCCGCACAGATTGGGCAACAGCAAGAGAGGTTCTTGTACGAAGCCAGCAACCACTACCAACAGCAACGGCTCCTGCGGCCCGGCATGCGGAATGGTTCTGCGCCATTTTGCGGCGGGTCAGGTAGATTTGGGCGAGGCACCATGGCGATCATGAGTCCCGCACTCCGCATAGGTTGGTCAGCAGCTTGAGTGGTTCTTGTGCGAAGCCAGCGACCACTGCCAACGGCAGCGGTTCCCGCGGCCGGGCATGCGGAACGGTTCTGCGCCTTAGCGCAGTGGGTACACTTTTTCCTGGCCGGTATCGATCTTGATGATTTTGGCTTGATAGCGGAGCCGACAACGCACGGTCAGATGATGGACCGTCACGGGATGGCGCCGGCGGTCGAGGACCAGGCGCTGTCCGGTGGACCCGATGTCAAAGTGTTCTCGCCGCTCTAGTAACGGCTTCACGGGCTTTCGGCGATCTCCGCCCCGGTCCATTATAATGGCCCAAAAAATTGATCGCCTGCACCAGCGTCGAGCAGGAACACACGTGGGAAAACCTGGGCATCACGATCAGCCAGGTGATCAAGGAAAGCGGAGACGGCTGCGCCAACGATCTGGACCTGCTGTTCAGCGGGAAGAAGACCATGAGCGGCATTCTAATCAAATCGTCTGGCTCGGCCTCGGGTTTGCGCATTTAGTTGATCGACGGCAGAAATACGTTCCTGGTTCTCTGTCGCAAAATCCTGGGCGCGCAATGAGGAAAGCTGCTGGTAGAGGTGCTGAGTTCGCTTGCGTGGACTTCGGCTCCAATGACGCTGCAGAGCCAGTAGCCCGCGTGCACTTCTCCGGCGCTGCCGTCCAAGGCCTGATCCAGGAATTCCATTTTCCGGGTCTGCTCGTTGCGCATATCGCAGAGATCCAGGCACAGCACTGTGTTGGTCTCCGGGCGGCGATTGCTGGGGCGCAGCAGTCCTTGGCGAAGATGCGTTTCCGATTCTTCCGCTGTTACTGTTCGCCGCAGATCCCTGCTGGTCATTCCGAATGTGGCGGTTCAACGGTGGGACGCTGCGGTAGCCGCAGCCCCAGCGGCGATGCCAATCATGAACCATTTTGTCGCATGCTTCAGTCGCGACCAAAAACTCCCTCCGTGCGCTGCGGCAATGGCTGCGTCGCGTTCGAGCGTGAGTGCAGTGCTACGGATCTGCTCGTCGGCCAGGTCCTTCTTTGTGGCATCGCGTTCGAGCGCACAGGCGCGGCAGTCCTGAAGACTGTCATAGAGCGGTTTCAGGTCGGATTGCGGGATGGAGATGGAGGCGGGAGATGCGTCGCCCGGATTGGGGGATTGAGTGATGTCGGGGAGCAAAACTTTTAAAGGTAGGGGAAGAGGCGGCAGCACGGATGGGATCGCCTCAACCGCTTGTTGTGGCGTTTGTACGCGCTTTTTCTCTGCCGCGATCGAGGCGAGTGCCGCGGATAGCTGGGCGTTGCGCTGCTGTTCCTGTGCCGCGGCTTGCTGAATCAATGCATTTTGGGTGGCAAGTGTTGCGGTGAGTTGCGCTGAGTTCCTGTGCGCAGTACGCCAGGAATCGGCCATAAACAGCGCAGCGATGAATGTGGCGGAGGTCGCAACGATGTGGAGTGTGCGGGACATAGTGAGAGAGCCAAGCAAGACTACAATTGGAATCGCTGAAAAATTGTCATCGGCCGAGCACGCGTGGCGACGACGTTCCCCGGATTGCGGCGGCTGAAGAGGTTGCGGAAAAATGCGCTTTCAGACCTCAGGGGTTGAAACCCCTGAAGAAAACGCAGTCTTTACGTCGTGCCTGAAGGCACGACCCACAAAACTAGGGCGCGTAGAGCCCGCGCACGCAATCGGGATCAAAGAAATAATGATCATCTGCAGCCGGTCATGGGGAGAGGGAATTGACCGGCACCGTACTTCCCTGCTGCTCTGATTTCGAGGAGTAGTTTCGTTTGCGAGCGAGAACCTCAGCGGGATAGTTGGGATCGGCGCCGCCATTCCATGCGAGGAGCGCGGCGGGGACGTCTCCGCGGGATCTCGCCATTCGTTTGGCTAGGACGCGACAGCCGACTTCCACGCCCGTCGCGGGATCGCAAAGCTCGGGGAGCGAATCGCCCGCGAAGCCAAACTCGCGCGCGACCTGTCCCATCACCTGCATCAGGCCCCACGACATCGAGCGCGTGTACGCTTCCGTGGCGCTCAGCTTCCCTGCCGTATACAGCGGCGCGACGTAGCGCGAGAGAAATCCAGGCTCGTAACGCACGGCCCAAGGATTCCATGCGGATTCCTGTTCGATGACGGCGCAGACAAGCGCCGGCTCGAGGCCGTGCGCCGCGGCGATGCGGCGCGCGAGTTCGATGATCTCGGGATGGACGGTGCCGGGCACGGGGGCGTGATTCGTGAATCGTGATTTGTGAGGCGTGGGTTGCGCCTATCTCATAAATTAGTCCGTAGCAGTTTTCTCCGATTGAGAACTCAGCTGCGTTGACGCGCCAAGGGCGCGGAGCATGCCAGCCCGGGGCAACGCCCCGGGAACGTGTCCGAGGCACCTCTTCCGCCCTGCAAGGGCGGAGGGTGATTCCTGCGCCCTTGCAGGGCGCACCGATCGA
>Ga0137412_10004136_pt1 | contig 11590 bp, 9 predicted proteins | sample CZODoug2_1_16fun_FD_122160 | JGI IMG/M metagenome (GOLD analysis project Ga0137412, IMG submission 122160) | Vadose zone soil fungal communities from Angelo Coast Range Reserve, California, USA - CZODoug2_1_16fungal (Hybrid Assembly) | ecosystem: Environmental > Terrestrial > Soil > Vadose zone...
GTCCACATTGATCGCCTCGACGCCCAGTTCGTTGACCAGGTTGGCGGCCGCCGGTGCCGCCGTCTGCGCGCGCACCGCCTCGATCCACTGCGCGCCCGTCAGTCCCGCCGACGTCCCGCCTGCTGCGCCGATGGCGCCCCTGACCGCGGCATAGCCGGGATGGGTGAAACTCTCCACAGTCAGCGAGTCGAACACCGGCCCGGCCAGCGCGGGGTACTGCAGCACGGACTTGAGGGCCTCGCGCTGCGGCCACAGTGTGGGATCCACCGGATCGGGCCGCGCCGCCGCCGCGGTCTGGGTGCGGGGCTGTCGCAGCTGGGCCGGCTCCGCGCCGCCGTTGCGGCGCCTGCTGCGGTCCGGCATACCCAGCTTCTGCGCCTCTTCGCGCACCCGACCGATCACTTGGGCTACATCAGCCCAGCCAACCCATCCGGCCAACCGGCGGGCGTACTCGTCGCGCAACATGCTGTCCTTGATTCGGGCCACCATGGGCACGCACTGTCGAAGCGCCGACACCCGGCCTTCCGCACTGTCGAGGTCAATTTCGGAGAGCGCGGTGCGAATTACGAACTCGAACAACGGTGTGCGCCGCGCTACCAGATCCCGTAGCGCGCCTTCACCAGACTTCAACCGCAGATCGCACGGGTCCATCCCGTCGTCGGCCACGGCGACGAACGACTGTCCGGCAAGGTTCTGTTCCCCTTCGAAGGCCTTGACCGCCGCCGCACGTCCAGCGGCGTCGCCGTCGAAGACATAGATCAGTTCACCGCGAAAGAAGTTGTCGTCCATCATGAGTCGCCGCAGCATCGCCAGGTGCTCATCGCCGAACGCGGTGCCGCACGAGGCGACGGCGGTGGTCACCCCGGCGAGGTGCATGGCCATCACATCGGTGTAGCCCTCGACCACCACCGCCTGATGGCCCTTGGCGATGTCGCGCTTGGCAAGGTCGAGGCCGAACAACACCGACGACTTCTTGTAGAGCACGGTCTCCGGGGTGTTGATGTATTTCGCTTCCATCGAGTCGTCATCGAAGATGCGGCGCGCCCCGAAGCCGATGACCTCACTGCCGCTGGCCCGGATCGGCCACAACAGACGGCGGTGAAATCGGTCCATCGGGCCGCGTCGGCCCTCTCGCGACAACCCGGCGGTCTCAAGTTCCTTGAACTCAAATCCCTTGCGCAGCAAATGCTTTGTCAGCGAATCCCAGCCCGACGGCGCAAACCCGCAGCCGAAATGAGCTGCGGCCTGCGGGTCGAAGTTACGGTCGAGCAGATACTGCCGCGCGGGCGCGGCCTCCTCGGACTGCAGGGCAGCGGCATAGAACTCCTGGGCGGTCGCGTTGGCGGCGAGCAGCCGGCTGCGGCTGCCTCGGTCGCGCTGCACATTCGTCGCCGACGCCCCAGTGTAGGTAACGGTGTAGCCGACCCGGTCGGCGAGCAGTTCGACGGCTTCGACGAAGCTGACGTGCTCGATCTTCTGGACGAACGCGTAGACGTCGCCGCCCTCGCCGCAGCCGAAGCAATGGAAATGCCCGTGGTTGGGCCGGACGTGGAACGACGGCGATTTCTCGTCGTGGAACGGGCACAACCCCTTCAGCGAATCAGCGCCGGCGCGCCGCAACTGCACGTAGTCGCCGACGACGTCCTCGATCCGGACGCGTTCGCGAATGGCCGCGATATCGCGATCAGGGATCCGGCCGGCCACCGGCTCAGTCTAGGCCCGGCTCCAGGCGCTCCAATCGCCCTTCTGTGAACGACGCGATCTGGTCGACGACGACCCGCAGCCGTGCGCCGTCGTCGTCTGCGTCGTTGAAGGCCGGCACGAAGATCGGGTCGAGCGTGGCCGGCGCACGCGCCAACACCCACTGCGCGACGCGGTGGATGCCATCTCGCTGTCGCGCCTGTAGGTCCAGGTGCCGAGGGTCAGACATGATGAACTGCAGCGCCAGGATCTTCAGCACCACGACCTCGGCGCGCACCAGATCGGGCACCCGCAGCACGGCCTGGTAGCGAACCAGCGGGCCCGGGCCTTCGGCCTCGCGGGTGGCGGCGATGGCGGCCGACGCGAACCGGCCAACCAGCTCGCTGGTCAACCGCTTCAATGCGACGGACGCGGCCAGCGTGGCGTCGTACTTGCCGACGGCGGCGACCACGGGCAGAGCAGACAGTCGCTCGGCTGCGGCCACCAAGTCGTCGGCGCGCAGGCCCGCGCCCATCCCGCTGGACTCGCCGAGGCGCCCGAGCACTGCGGCCGCGTCGTCGTCTGCCAGCACCCGCATGTCGATGCGGCCCGAGACGACGCCGTCCTCAACGTCGTGCACCGAGTACGCGACGTCGTCGGCCCAGTCCATCACCTGGGCCTCAAGGCACGGCTTTTTGCCAGGGGCGCCCGACCGCATCCAGTCGGCCGCGGCGGCGTCGTCGGTGTAGAAGCCGAACTTGCGATGCGCGGGCCCGCGCCGCCACGGGTACTTGGTCACTGCGTCCAGCCCGGCCCGGGTCAGGTTGAGCCCGGCACTGTGATCATGGGGGCCAAGGACTTTGGGCTCCAGCCGGGTCAGGATGCGGAAGTTCTGCGCGTTGCCCTCGAAGCCGCCGTGGTCGGCGGCCAGCTCGTCGAGGGCGCGCTCACCGTTGTGACCGTATGGCGGATGCCCGATGTCGTGGGCCAGTCCGGCCATGTCGACGAGGTCCGGATCGCAGCTAAGCCCGATGGCCATGCCGCGGCCGATCTGCGCCACCTCAAGCGAGTGGGTCAGCCGGGTGCGCGGCGTCTCGCTCTGGCGTGGCCCGACGACCTGCGTCTTGTCCGCCAGGCGGCGCAGGGCTGCGCTGTGCAGGACGCGCGCCCGGTCGCGGGCGAAATCGGTGCGGTGTTCGGTGTCGGTGCCCGGCAGTGAGGCAGCCTTCGGCGGTTCGACCACCAGACGCTGTCGGTCGAACTCGTCGTAGGGATCTCCAATCGCAGCCACCGACGCACAGTCTGCCAGTACTACATTGTGGGCCATGCGCATCGCCCGTTTGCTCGGCCCGTTGCTGGCGGTACTGACAGTCGGCGGTCTGCTGGCTCCGTCGGCGGCCGCTGAGCCGCCGTTCCGGCTGCCCAGCTATGTCAACGACGGCGCGAATGCACTCAGCGGGTCCGAGTTCAGCGACGTGCAGCAGGCCGTCGACAAGCTGTACAACGACCGGCACATCCGGCTCTGGGTCGTCTACGTCGACACCTTCTCGGGACAGGACGCCGTCAACTGGACCCAACAAACAAGGCGGCTGTCCGATATCGGTGGGCAGGACGCGATTCTCGCGGTCGCGACGCAGGACCGCGCCTACGCGTTCCTGCCTCCCACCACCGCGCCCGGTGGCGTTGACGTCAGCACGTTGCGCAGCAACGAAATCGCAGTGGAATCGGAACGGCGCAGCAAGGCCGTGCTGGAGTCCCAGGAACAACAACTCGTTGCCGACCTCCACGCGAAAGATGCTTCGCTCGCCGTGGCCAAGATCAACCTGGGATACACGAAAATTCCCGCACCGGCAGACGGCACGGTCGGCGAAAGACAAGTGCGGCCTGGACAGCTTGTTTCTCCTGGAACGCAAGTCCTGACGTTTGTCCCCGAAACAAAGTGGGTCCAGGCTAACTATCGCGAGACTCAGCTCACGAATATGAAAGTCGGCGATTCAGTGGAAATCCGAGTTGACCAGTACCCGGGAAAAGTGTTCCACGGCAAAGTGCTCGAGATTGCACCCGCTAGCGGCTCGCAATTTGCCCTTCTGCCGCCCGACAACGCAACTGGCAACTTTACAAAAGTGGTTCAGAGAATCCCCGTGAAGATCGCCTTCGACGACGCGAACCTGGCGAGCAGTTTGCGCCCGGGCCTTTCGGTGATTGCCACCGTTCGAACCAGGCACTAAGTGGAGGGCGCAATGGCTTCACCGGCAACGGTCCTCCACCCCCCTTCCAAGCAACAAATCGCGCATGCCATCGCGGGAGCATTGCCCTCGGAACTTTCCCAGAGCCCGCTGGTGGGCATTCTGGGCGTGGTGCTGGGCGCGGGAATCGTGACGTTGACCGGGCGCATGCTCACGCTGGGAACTTCTGATCTCAAGGGGAGTCTCGGTATCGGCTTTGACGACGGCGCCTGGATCGGCAGCGCCTACAACGTCGCGCTCATGTTCATCGGGCCGTTCACGGTGTATCTCGGCGGCTTGCTCGGTCCCCGCCGCGTGCTTCAAATCGCGGCGGTCTCCTTCACCCTGGTTTGCCTTTTCTTGCCCCTGATTCATAACTACAGCTTGCTTCTGACCGCGCTCGTGGTTGCAGGACTTACCTCCGGAACCTTTTATCCACTGACACTCACCTTTGCACTGAAGAACATTCCGCCGCGCTTTCTGCCGTTCACGCTGGCTCTCTACGCCACATCCGTTGACTTTGCAGTGAATATCGCCCCGTCCCTTTATGGCTGGTATCGCGGCCATCTTTCGTTCCACTGGATGTTCTGGAACTCCGCGCTCATCACGCCCTTCATGATTCTGTGCATCTACTTGGGAATTCCTGCTTCAACGCCACGAAAAAGCGCCGGCCCCCCTCCGAGCTTTGCCGGATTCCTCTACGCCAGCGCCGGATTCGCGCTGCTGTTTGCCGCTTTGGACCAGGGGCAGCGTCTCGATTGGTGGCGCTCCGGCCTTTTCAACGGCCTTTTCTTCAGCGCCGTGATTTTCCTACTGGCTTCGCTCGTTCGGCGCCTGCGCAGCCCGAACCCACTGGTGGATCTTCCGTATCTCCGGCAATGGAACACGATTGTGCTGGGGGTGGCTCTGGGATTTTTTCGATTTTGCCTGCTTGCCACAATTATTCTGATCCCCCAGGCGCTCGCTCTTCACGGTTTTGAAGCCGACCAAATTGGTCCGGCGCTCCTCTGGACCGCCCTGCCCCAGTTCCTGATTGCCCTAATCGCCGCATTGCTTCTCCTGCACGGCTGGGATTCGCGTCTTTTGATGGCCACGGGATTCACATGCATGGCGGCCGCGTGCATTCTCAACGCGCAGTACACTTTCGCCTGGTCCGCGGCGAACTTTTACCGAACGGAATTGCTAATGGGTGTCGGCCAATCCTTTGCCTTTATCGGCTTGGTGTCCACGATCGTGTTGCAAGCTATTTTTTCCGGCGGTCTCTCGAAAGCCCAGGACGCTCTGACCTTTTCCGCCTTCTTTCACATTATCCGTCTGCTTGGCGGGCAAGCGGGGGTGGCTCTCATGGGCCACTACATTGCAGTGCGCGAGCGCATTCACTCGAACCTGCTCGGCCTGCACGTACAAGGCGGCAATTGGCTGGACGAGGCTTCCATTCGGCAAATGACTGCGGGGCTCTACGCCAAATCTTCCGGTGTGGCTGCTGCCACGGGCCGCGCTGTTGGGCTGACCGCTGCCCGCGTGCGATTGCAGGCTTTCACCCTCACTTTCATTGATGGGTTCCATCTAATCGCGTGGGCCTGTGTGTTGGCGCTGCTGCTTATCGCGTTGCTCCGCAAATCGCCGCTGGACTATGGCGAGCTGAGCTTCCCAGATGGGGGATCTTCCACAACAGAGAGGACAAAATCATGATGAAACGCACCCTACCTTTTTATGCTCTGTTCTCGCTATTCTGCGCCGGACCGCTCCCTGCCCAGGAAGCTAAATCACCCGAGTCTCGCCACATCACCCTGGATGAGGCCGTGCAGCTTGCGCTCAAGCACAACCACATCGTGCGCATCGCCGCCTACAGTGTTCAGGAGAAAGAACACACCAAGGATATGGCGCGGAGCGCCTATTTCCCTCTGCTCCGCAACGACACCAATGTCGCTCACTTGACGGACACGCAATTCATCGGGATTCCCGCGGGCGGCTTCGGGACAGTTGGAGGAACGCCGGTTCCCGCTCAATCCACGATCTTGAACCAGGGCGGCCTAACGATCGTCACCAGTGGCACCTCCCTGACCCGGAGAGGACGACGCGAAGCGGCGGGTGCGGGTCCGAATTCCGGGTTGCTTCTGAAAGATTGACTCAGTCAGTCAGTTATTCTATGTTTCGGCGCATGTCCCGCTCCCGACCGCCTGATCGACTCGCCCAGCTCATGGACGCCGCCATCGAGGTTTTCATCGCCAAAGGCTATCGGCGTACCCAGATGGCCGACGTTGCCCGCGCCGCCGGCGTCTCCCAGGGCACCCTCTACAACTACGTCGAAAGCAAGGAAGCGCTCTTCTACCTGATCATCGATCGCGGACTTATCGGAGCGACGCCGCCGAGCCTCGGCGAACAGAAGATTCGCACCCCGGCACCCGGCGAGACGATCGCGCGGCTGCGTCATCGCATCAATACCGAACTCAGGGTGCCCGAGCTCGAGCGCGCGCTCACGCGGACCTCAGTCGCCGATCCGAGCGCCGAGTTGAAGGCGATCCTTCACCAGTACTACGCGGCGACCGCCCGTTTGCGGCGCGGACTGGATTTGATTGAGCGATCGGCGATCGACCTGCCCGAGTTGGGACAGCTCCTTTACGTCGAGCGCCGCCGTTCCTTCGTCGCGCAGCTCACGCGCTATCTGGAAACGCGGATCGCATCCGGCGCTTTTCGGCCGCTGCCGCATCCGGCCACGGCCGCGCGTCTGATCCTCGAAACCGTCGTCTGGTTTTCGCGACATCGCCACCGGACGCCGGATTCCGCGATGATCAGCGACCAGGCCGCACTCGAAACCACTGTCGATTTTCTCGTCGGCGGACTTCTCGCGCGCACCGGACAGCGCAAATCGCGGGCGCGCCGCACGAAAAAGACGATCGGCGCGCGCGGCCCGCATGCATCGGCGCAGTCGCGGTGATTTTTTCTGATTCGGAGAGAACGACATGAACCTATTCGGCTTGCATAAAGTCCGCATGCTCGTCGCCGTGTGCATGATTACGGCGTTGGCGATTCCAGCCTCCGGCGCCGGCCAGGATTCATCCGGCGAATGGCCATCCTATGGAAACGATCCGGGCGGACAACGCTACTCGCCGCTGGATCAAATCAATCGCGACAACGTCGCGCAGCTCAAGGTCGCGTGGACCTATCACACCGGCGACGTCTCCAACGGCTCGCATACCAAGCGCAAGACTTCCATCGAAAACACGCCCATCGTAGTCGACGGCACGATGTACCTTTCGACGCCGTTCAACCGCGTGATCGCGCTCGACCCCGCGACCGGCCACGAGAAGTGGACCTTCGATCCCAAGATCGATCTGCAGGCGAGCTACTCTGAAGGACTGATCAATCGCGGCGTGTCGAGTTGGGTCGACACCTCGCGCGCGGCCGGACAACCGTGCGCTCGGCGAATTTTCATCGCGACCATCGACGCGCGCCTGATAGCGCTCGACGCCGCCACCGGAATCGAATGCAGCGACTTCGGCGTGAATGGACAGGTCAATCTCAAAACCGCGGGAATCACCGTGCAGACCGTTTATAACGGCGAGTATGAGGAAACCTCGCCGCCCGCGATCATCGACGATCTGGTAGTCGTCGGTTCCGCAATCGGCGACAACACCCGCGTCAACGAACCGCCCGGTATGGTCCGCGCCTTCGATACTCGTACCGGCGCGCTCAGATGGTCGTTCAATCCGATTCCCAAGACGGCTGACGATCCAGGTTGGAAAGAATGGAAGCCGGAACAGGCGCAAACGACCGGCGCCGCAAACGTATGGTCCATAATCTCTGTCGACCCGCAAAACGATCTCGTATTTCTTCCCGGCGCGAGCGCGAGTCCCGACTACTATGGCGGCGACCGGCTCGGCTCGAATCTCTACGCCGACGCACTGGTCGCGCTGCACGCGAAGACCGGCAAGATCGCCTGGGCATTCCAGACCACGCATCACAATCTCTGGGATTACGATCTTCCGTCGATGCCGCTGCTGTGCACGATTCATCACAGCGGCGCCGATATTCCCGCGGTCGTGCAGGGCACCAAGCGCGGCAGCCTCTTCATCTTCAATCGCGTGACCGGCGAGCCGATCTTTCCGATCACCGAAAAGCCGGTGCCCAAGTCCGACGTCCCCGGCGAGGAAGCGTCGCCAACTCAGCCGTTTCCAGCATTGCCGCCGCCGATTGTGCCGCAGACGGTCTCCGCTAACGATGCGTTCGGCGTAACATTTTTCGATCGCCGCCAGTGCCGCAAGCGGATGGAAGCGCTGCGCTCGGAAGGCATCTTCACCCCGCCTTCGATAAAAGGATCGCTATTGGTTCCCGGCAATGCCGGCGGAATGAACTGGAGCAGCGCCGCCTTCGATCCCAAGCGTCAGCTATTCGTCACCAACACCAACAACCTCGTCGCGGAAGTTCATCTGATTCCGCGCGACCAATTCACCGAGCGGTCCACTTCACTCACGCGCGGCTTCGGCGTCGAATACACCGAGCAGAATGGCACCCCTTATGGAATGAGCCGCGTGATCATGCTGTCGTCGCTGGGATTCCCGTGCAATCCGCCGCCGTGGGGATCACTGACCGCGGTCGATCTTTCCAGCGGCCAGATTAAATGGACAGTGCCGCTCGGCAATATCCTGGCCACCACCAAAATCGGATCGATGCTGCCTGATCCCGGCTGGGGCACGCCTAACTTCGGCGGCGCGATCGTCACCGCCGGCGGATTAGTCTTCATCGGCGCTTCGATGGATCCCGCTTTCCGCGCCTTCGACGTAGAGACCGGCAAGCTGCTATGGAAGACCGAATTGCCTGCCGGTGGACAGGCCACGCCGATGACCTACAAAGTGGGCGACAAGCAATACATCGTGATCGCCGCGGGCGGCCACGGCAAGCTCGGTTCCAAGCTCGGCGATTCCGTGGTCGCATTCGCGCTCGGGGACGCGGCCGCGGGAGGTAGCAATGGCAACTGATTCCCATCCGCTCAGCACCGACGAGTTCACCCGCCGCCTGCGCGCGGTCGGCGCGGCCGCCTATCACGACAAGCATCCGTTCCATCAGCTGATGCATCAGGGCAAGCTGACCAGGCGCCAGGTACAGGCGTGGATTGAGAACCGCTTCTATTACCAGGCGATGATTCCGCGCAAAGACGCCGCCATTATCAGCAAGGCCACCGACCAGAATGTCCGCCGAGCGTGGATACAGCGCGTTATCGATCAGGATGGTGGTGGCGCGAACGAGGGCGGAATCCACAAATGGCTAGCACTTGCTGAAGCGGCGGGCCTGAATACCAACGAGGTGGAAAATTTCCGCTACGTGCTGCCCGCGGTCCGCTTCGCTGTCGACGCGTACTTGAATCTCGTCGAGTCGCGGCCGCTCGAGGAGGCAATCGCGTCATCACTAACCGAAATGTTTGCGCCCGCGATCATGTCCGAGCGCCTGCCCGCGTTCGAGCAGCATTATCCGTGGATCGAAAAAGACGCGCTGGAATATTTCCGGACGCGCCTCGTGCAAGCTCCTCGCGACGTCGAGTTCGGCTTGCGCTACACGCTCGAACATTGCGTCACCCGCCGCCAGCAGGAAAAGGCGCTCGAGGTCCTGAGGATCAAATGCCACATCCTGTGGTCACTGCTCGACGCGGTCCACTTCGCCTACGTAACGCCGGCGCTGTTGCCACCGCTTTTCCCCGCCGATGGAGATTCGCAATGAGCGCGCTCGATCCTGCGGCCAAGCCACGCCTCGCGAATCGAGCGCGCCTTCAATGGGACGAGCAGGGACAACGCCACGTTCTACTTTTTCCAGAAGCCGCGCTGGTGCTCAATCCGACCGCCGCAGAGACGCTGAAACTCTGCGACGGCAATCGCACTGTCGATGCGATCGTAGACGACCTCGCGTCACGCTTCGGTCAGGAAAATCGCGCGACTATCGCAGATCACGTCATCGACCTGCTCGTGCGGATTCGCGAACGCGGACTTCTGGAGATCTGATGCCTCGGCTTTACACCATCGTCGCCGAGCTGACCTATCGATGCCCTCTGCGCTGCGTCTATTGCTCGAATCCGACTGATTTCGCCGTCTCGCACGGCGACGAACTCACCACCGAGCAATGGTCCGACGTATTCCGCGACGGCGCCGCGCTGGGCGCCTTGCAGTTGCATCTGTCAGGCGGCGAGCCGCTGCTGCGCCCGGATTTGCCGGCTCTCATCCGCGTCAGTCGCGCCGCTGGCCTTTACGTCAACTTGATTACCAGCGGAGCAACTCTGAACGAGCACAAGCTCCGCGAGTTTCGCGAATGCGGTCTCGACCATATTCAACTGAGTCTTCAGGACAGCGAACGCGAAAGCGCCGAACTGATCGCCGGCGTGCGATGCTTCGATAGCAAGCTCGCAGCCGCCGCGCTCATTCGCAACGCCGGCATCCCACTCACCCTCAACGTCGTGCTGCATCGTTACAACATCGTGCGCATTCCGGAATTGTGCGACCTCGCGATACAGCTCGGCGCCGATCGCCTCGAGCTCGCGAATACGCAGTACTACGCGTGGGCGATGCAAAATCGCGCCGCACTGCTCCCGACTCGCGAGCAATATGCCGAGGCGGAGCGGATCGTTACGTCGCTTCGCGAGAACTGCCGCGGGAAGATCGAAATCGCATTCGTTCGCGCCGACTACTTCGCTGATAGACCGAAGGCGTGCATGGGCGGATGGGCCAACACCTACCTGTGTATCGCTCCGGCCGGCGACGTGATGCCGTGTCACGCCGCGAGCGTCATCCCCGGGCTCAGCTTCGACAATGTGCGCCACACGCGTCTCGCCGATGTGTGGCGGGACTCCGCTGCGCTGAATGCATTTCGCGGCGACGACTGGATGATCGAGCCTTGCCGATCGTGCCCCGAAAAGAAAATCGACTTCGGCGGATGCCGATGCCAGGCGTTCATGCTCACCGGCGAGGCGCGCGCCGCCGACCCCGTATGCAGCTTGTCATCAGAACATCAAAGCGTAATCGACGCGGTCGATAACCGCGCGAGCGCATCGCTTGTCTATCGCGATTCAAAAAACAGCCGGCGGCTCGCCGCACCGCGATGAAGTCAGACTTCAAAATCCATCCCGTCCAATGCGATCTCCCATCCTGCCGCTTCGACTTCGCGGCGCTCCGCCGAGTCTTCATCAAGTATCGGGTTGGTATTGTTGATGTGAATATAGATGCGGCGCTGGCCATCAACCTTCGCCATATTTTTGAGGCTTCCGTCGGGACCGCCGACTGGCAGATGGCCCATCGCGAGCGCGGTCTTGGTTCCCGTTCCTTGCGCGATCAGTTCGTCGTCGGACCAGCAAGTGCCGTCGAACAGGATGCAGTCGCAGCCGCGGAGAATCTGCGCGAGGCGCGAATCTATCTGCTTGATGCCGGGGACGTAGGCGACCGAGCGCCCGCTCCCCTCGTCGATAAATCTGAGTCCAATCGTCGCTTCATCGGGACCGGCTTGAAGTCCGAGGTAAGCAGGCGGCTTGCCGGGCACCGCGAAGGCTTCGAACAAAATCCCGCTCACTTTTCCATCCAGTCCAATCAAAGGGCGAGTCTCACTCAGTTCGATCTTTTCCCATCGGCTCTGCTTCGGCGCGACATTCAGCACGCGGAAAATGGCGTTCGATCCCATGACCCAGCCGCGCACAGTCTCAGTCGCAT
>Ga0137412_10004137_pt1 | contig 11588 bp, 11 predicted proteins | sample CZODoug2_1_16fun_FD_122160 | JGI IMG/M metagenome (GOLD analysis project Ga0137412, IMG submission 122160) | Vadose zone soil fungal communities from Angelo Coast Range Reserve, California, USA - CZODoug2_1_16fungal (Hybrid Assembly) | ecosystem: Environmental > Terrestrial > Soil > Vadose zone...
CCGCGCAAGTACTTACCGCACAAGGACTTTCTGTCGAATCCATCGAGAGGGTACTGTGATATCCGCGCAACATCCCTATTCCGTTGCCGCTGGGAACGAGGTCCTCAACGATGGTGGGAGCGCGGTCGACGCCGCTGTGGCGATGTCGGTCGTGGACACCGTTGTCCAGCCGGGCACGAGCACGCTCGGCGGCCACCTGACTCTGTTGGTACACAACATGAAGACCAGTGTCACCGAAACTCTCAACGGCGGCTTTGTCAGCGTGGCCGGCGATCCTGATCCGTTCGACCGGGTGGCCGAGCGAACCAGCGGACGGGCCGTCGTGGTGCCTGGGCTGATCGGCGGCCTCGAAACCGCCTGGCAACGATACGGCCGGTTGCAGTGGGCGAGGCTGTGGGAGCCGGGGATCAGGCACGCGCGTGACGGATTCGAGGTGAGCGAGAAGTACAAGCTCGTCGCGCGGTCCCGTCAACGCGAAGTCGGGGATTTCCTTGTCCAGCACGAGTTGGCGGATACGTTGGAGCACGTGGCCGCTGATGGGGCCGCGTACGTCTATCAGGGGAAGTGGGCCGAGGAGCTGGTCGCCACGGTTCAGGCGCGTGGCGGCCGGATGGCCATGTCGGATCTGGAGGGTTACCAGGCTATATGGACTGAGCCGATGGTGAGTACTTACCTGGGCAAAGAGATCCGGGTCTGCCCACCTCCGCACAGGCGTGCGTCTGATCGTGGCTTCACGAAATTTGTCGGACGCGTAGCCACTGGCTGATATGTCGGTCAGGGTCCATCCCGGCAGCAGAGAGTTCACTCGAATGTCGTATCGGGCAAGCGACACAGCCAAGGCGCGCACGAGACCCAGCAGCGCCGTCTTCGAAGTGCCATACGCTTCGTTACCACCGGCGCCGTGAATTGCCGAGGTCGACGAGACGGCGACAAGGGAACCACCCCCGTGACTCACCATGTGACGCGCCGCGGCGCGCAATGTGAGAAACACGCCATCGAGATTGATCGCGTTCTGCTTGCGCCAGTCGCCTAGCGTCATGTCAACGATCGAGGGCACGGCAATGCCGATGCCGGCGTGCTCGTAGGTCGCGGCGAGCCGCGCGCCTTCCTGGGTAATCAGGAACAGCGATTGGTTCTTTTCTATTTGCGAAGCGGCCGCGACTTTCTTGAAGGCAACTCCGGGGGTGCCAAGCCGATCCCAGGCAGCCGTGCCGGGATCGGCGGTGTGGCAAAAGTATTCGTTCCCGAATTTGAGCCAGTTCAGTCGATTCTTCTCGAGCATGTCCACGGCAGTTTTGACCGAGCCTTCATCCGAGCGATATGTTGCGAACTGCACGTGTACCTCCCGCTTTTTATGTTGATGCGCTGTCACGCCGCAGCGTTTCCATGGATCGCCCGACTTATTGAATGGATTCAGCCCACCGGAACTACGCGTCCTAGTTCGCGCGCGCGTGCGCACGCCGAGGTGTCGCTTGCCAACTGTGCGTACTGTCTGTGCGTACTATGCGTCTCGATAGGCACTACTGCCGCAAGGGCCTCGCCGCCGGAGCGTCCGGCCGGGTGCTTGCGGGGGACAACGCTAGTCGAGAAAGTGCGCGTCAAGAGTACGCCTGTTCAGCCCAAACCGCAGCCCCTGGCGTGGGCTATCCGGTGGATTGGCGCTGTGGCAAGCTGAGCCCATTCCTAGGGAACGGGGCGCCATGATCCGCTACCGCAAACTCGGCTATGTCGAGCTCATGGTCACCGACCTCGAGCGTTCCGCCGCCTTCTATCGCGACATCGTGGGGCTCGAACCCGCGGGCGAGGGTCCCGACGGCGAGCGGCGCTTCCGCTGCTCGGAGGATCCCTATGCCGTCGTGCTGCACGAGGCCCCGCAGCCGGGTTTCAGGCGCGGCGGCTGGATGCTCGAGGACGAGCGCCAGTTCGAGAGTCTCCACGCGGCGCTCAAGAGCGCCGGCGTCGCCTTCGAATCGCTGAGCGACGCCGAGTGCAGGGCCCGCGGCCTGGGCCGCGCCACGCGCACCGTCGAGCCGAACCTGGGGGCGACGCTGGAATTCTACTTGCTGCCCGAGGCCACCGGGCCAAAACCTTTTGTGCCGACCTTGGCCAAGATCCAGCGGCTGGGTCATGTCGTCTGGGCGACACCGCACTACGACCAGGCCAATGGCTTCTTCCGCGACGTGCTGAACTTTGCGAAGTCCGACAGCCTCGGCGAGGGCATCTCCTTCTACCGCGCCTTTCCCAACCCCTATCACCACGGCATCGGCATCGGCCGCGGCGCGCGCAATCACTTCCATCACCTGAACTTCATGGTCACCGAGATCGACGATGTCGGTCGCGGCCTGGCGCGCCTTAAGGCGAAGGACGTGCCGGTGGTGTACGGGCCCGGCCGCCATCCGGCATCGACCAGCGTGTTCCTGTATTTCCTCGATCCCGACGGCATGACCCTGGAATACAGCTTCGGCATGGAGGAATTTCCCGAAGTGGGCGCGCGCGCACCGCGCCGCCTGGAACCGACGCCCGCCAACTTCGACTCCTGGGGCTCCTACCGCGATCCGCGCATGTCGACGACCGGCGAGATCGCCGCCTACAAGGTCACGGCGGAATCACGATGATCTTGCCGTCGAGGCGCAGGTCCTGTCTTCGATCATCTCGTGCGCCCGCCGCGCCTCGCTGAGCGGCAGGGTGATCGCCACCTTGGTGCTGAGGTGTCGCGTTTCGGCGAGCGCATTGAGGCGATCGGCGCAAGCGCGCATTTCCGCGACCGTCGCGTAGGTGATGGCAAAGCCCGTGAACGCCCTCACGTGAATTCTAGCGCGTCGTGCGGTAGGAAAGCGTGGACGCCGCGCACACCGTTGACCGCCTGCGTGATGCTGAGATGCGCGACCAGCCCGGCCAGCGACAGCGCTTCCTTGGGCTTCAGGCGATAGAGCTCCTCCATCAGCCGCACCATCTCGCGGGCGGCGATCGTCCACGCCTCGTTGAGGTCGCGATGGAAGCCGAAGGTCAGCCAGCCCTTCGCGGTCCGCGCCCGCGGCAGGGCGAGGCTGAGGTCGGGACGGAGATGGAATTCGAGCTCGGCATGCTCCATCGGGCAGGCGAGCGCGGGTCCTGCGATCTCGCCGTCGCCCTGCACCGCATGCCCGTCGCCGCAGGAGAACAGGCCGCCCTCGACGGCGATAGGCAGGAACAGCACCGTGCCTTCGACCAGCGCGCGGCAATCCATGTTGCCGCCGCAGGCCGTGGGCGGAAAGGTCGACTGTGCGCCGGGCACGTCGAGCGGCATGCCCATGACGCCGGGGAAAGGATGTAGGCGAAGCCGCACGCCGTCGCGGTTGGTGCCCAGCGCCGCCTCGGGATCGAGCGTCCAGTAGGAGGCCATGCTGCCCCGCGGCACCTCGATGACGGCGGGCGGCCCGCCGGCTGTTTCGGAGAGGCCGAGGGTCTTGTCCATCTGCGCCGGCAGTGTCGGTCCTGCCGACCAGCCCCAGCGCCCGGTGCGCAGGCGGCGGATGCGGATCTCCAGCACCATGCCGGGTTTCGCGCCTTCGACGCGGACCGGCCCGGTGAGGCAGTGCGCGACATCGCGCGCGAGATCCCGGGGCACGAAGGCCTGCGGGACGGTGAAGCGCAATCTCGTCCGGCATTGCAGCGAAATTCACGCGGCCATCGCTTGGATGGCGATCTCCGGATGCTCCCACTGGTTGTGATCATATCGTGACATACGCCAGGCTTCTCTCTACAGGCCGTGGCGGATTGGGCGGAATGTGCTGCTAATAGGGAGTGTCCGAATTGTGAAACCCCACGTCTTTGACGAGCCGGCAGGTTACGCATGACGCGCGCCCACCTGATGACCGCCTTCCTTGGCCTCGCCTTCGCCTGTTGCGGCACGCAAGCGGCAAGGGCCGATCAGCTGCGCATCGCCCTTGTCATTTCCAACGAGGAATACGCCAGCCTGCCCGCCCTCGAGAGATGCGGCGCCTCGGCGACGGCCGCGCGCGTCGCCTTGCGCGGCAAAGGGTTCAAGGTCATCGAGCGCGGCAACCTGGAACGCGGCGAATTCGACAGCGCCATCGGCGCCCTGGCGCGCCGGACCGCGGCATCGCCGCCGGCGCTGGCCGTCCTGTACTATTGCGGCTACGCCATGGAGTTCGACGGCCAATCGTTCCTCCTGCCCACATCGGTGACGATCGCCCGCGACGACGACGTCCTGACTCAAGGCATCAATTCGAAGAACCTGGTGGACAGCCTGGGCGCTGCCCCGCAGAGCACGGGCTTCGTCCTGCTCGACGTCTTCCGGACGCCCAATGCTTCTGCGCCGACAAGCCTCGGGCGGCTCATCGAGGAGGTGACCGCCGCGAACTTCGCCGTCATCGGCGCCAGCAATGATGGATCCGGCGAGGGGCCGACGGCGGCATCGTTGGCTTTGCTCGATCAGGTTCCCGACGGCGACGTGAACTTCGATATGTTCATTGTCGAGATGCGCCGCCAGCTTTCCAGGGATACGACCGTCGCGGCCCAATTCGTTCCAGCCATCGGCGGCCCGTCGTTCCCGCGGGCCGGACTGCGTGAAGCGCCGCCACCCGCACCCGTCGCGCCCGCCGCTTCACTCGCTGTTTCTGTCCCACCGCCGCCGCCTGCCGCGCCCATCGCTACGATCCCCGTCGTTCCCATCCAGCCACCGCCCGCACCTGCCGCGCCCGCGGTTTCGACCGCCGTTCCCGTCCCGCCGGCGGCGGCGCCAACGGAACCGGCGGCCAACGCTTCGCCGCCTGCTCCGCCTCCGCAGCGGACCACCAGGGAGCCGCCGCAGAGGTCCCTGCAGGACAAGCTCCTGATCCAGATGATGCTGGCGGACATGGGATATTATGCGGGGCCGATCGACGGGAGGTTCGGCCGGAACACCCAGGGCGCCATCCGCCGCTACCAGGTGGGGATCAAGGCCGACGCGACGGGCCGCCTGAGCGAGGAACAGGCAGCCGGGCTCCTTTGCATCGTGCTGTGTCCGCCGCCCGCGGCGAAAGGCGACGACGCCGCCTACTGCACCGAACTCTCCGCGCTCTACCGCCGCTACCTCGACAACGCCGGCGAGGGCCGCAATGTCCCCGAAGTGACGGCGTCGGTGGCGATGGACGACTGCGCCAGGGGCAATACCGCGGCCGGCATCTCGGTGCTGGAGCGGAAGCTGCGCGACGGCCGTTTCAACCCGCCCCCGCGCGGCTAGATCGACCGCGCGGCTCGCTTACGGCGCCTTCGGCGGCACGACCTGGGTCGGCACCTTGGGCGGCGGCACCAGGCCCAGCGCCACGGCGCGCGGCAGGCTGTCGACCACGTCCCAATGCTCGGCCACCTTGCCGCCCTCGATGCGGAAGAAATCGGCGGTCGAGAAGCGCACCTTGTTGCCCGATGGCGGCAGGCCGAGGAACGGGCCGTCCTGCGTGCCCGACCACTGGGTGCGCACCACCACCTTGTCGCCCTCCGCCAGGATCTCGACGATCTCGCCGCGATAGTCGCTGAAGCCGGCCAGCACCGCGGCGACGAACTGCTTCCGTCCGTCGCGGCCCTGCGGCAGGTTGGGATTGTGCTCGATGAAGTCGGTCGCCAGGAAGCGATCCACCGCGGCCGGCTGGCGCTTGTTCATGACTTCCTCGATGAGGCCGCGGACGAGCTTCTTGTTCGCCTCGCCATCCGCCGCCCAGGCGGCGGGCAGGGTGGCGAGGCTCGCCAGGACGGTAACGGCGGCAAGAGCGGCAGTCATCGGAAGGCGCATGATGATCTCCTGTTCGGGTTCATCGCACGCTACTGAGCGCCGGCTGGCCACGACAAACGACGTTCCCGTCGCCTCGCGTGAGCTCAACGCACGCGAGGCCGCGCCGCCCCAGCCTCGATCCTGCCGACCAGCGCCCGGCGCAATGCCTTGAGCGCCGGCTGGTCCTTCCGGTCCTTGGTGTAGACCAGATAGTAGCTTTGCCGGATCGCCACCGGCGGGTTGCTGAAGGGCGCGACCAGCCGTCCGGACTCGAGCTGGCGCTCGACCAGTTCGCGCGCGCCGAGCGCCAGGCCCAATCCGTTGGCGACCGCCGCGAACATCACCTGGGCGTTGTCGAACGTCTGGACGCGGCGCGGGCGATAGCCGGCGAGTCCGATGCCCGCCAGATACTGCGGCCACAGGTCGGGCGACTGCGCGATCTCGAGCAGGGTCGTGCTGTCGAGCGCGGCGGCGGAGGCGGGCTTGCCGGCGGGCAGCAGGCCGGGCGCCGCGAGCGGGAACACCCGCACCTCGAACAGGCGCTCGGCCAGAAGGCCGGGCCAGCGTCCGGTGCCGAAGCGGATGGCGGCGTCGAAGCGCTCGTCGACCAGGTCGACCAGCTCGGTCGAGGTCTCGACCTGGACATCGATGTCGGGCCGCACCGACTTGAACGCGGCCAGACGCGGCAGCAGCCACAGGCTCGCGAAGGATTGCAGCACCGAGAGCCGCAGCGCCGCCCCGCGCCGGCGCGGCCGGATGGCGTCGCTCTCGCGCTCGATGAGGTCGATCGCGTGGCTGACGCCCGCGAGATAGCGCGCCCCGGCGGGCGTCAGCTCGAGGCGGCGGTTGAAGCGGCGGAACAGCGCCGTGCCCAGCTCGCGCTCGAGGTCGCGGATGCGCCGGCTCACCGCCGAGGGCGTGAGATGCACGGCCTTCGCCGCTTCGGTGAAGCTGAGCGCCCGGCCCGCCGCCACGAAGATCGCGACCGCACGCAGCGAGGGCAGGCGCGAGGTCACGCCTCGCCGTAATGGACGCGGCGATAGGTGCGCGACGGGATGAGGTCGTCGATATGCACGTCCCACACCGTGCCGATATTGGCCGCCTGGTGCTCGCGGAACAGCGGCGCGAAGCGGCCCGGCTCGGTCACCGAGGCGCCGCGCAGGCCGAAGCCGGTGGCGACGCCCGCCAGGTCGCCGCGGCCGTGCACCGCCTCGCCGGCATCGAGGCCGTAGGCGCGGAACTTGTGCACCTCCGCGCCATAGCCGCCGTCGTTCATCACCGAGATCAGCATGCGGATGCCCTGGCGGCGGATGGTCTCCAGCTCCTGGATGTGCATCAGCAGGCTGCCGTCGCCTTCGATCAGCATGACCTTGCCGTCACCGCGCGCCGCGGCGATGCCGATGGCGGCCGGCAGGGCCGAGCCGATGGCGCCGAAATCGTTGACCACGTGATACTTCTCCGCCGGCCGGCCCTTCATGTGGGTCATGGCGATGCTGAAGTAATGGCCGCCGCCCACGATGATGTCCCAGTCCTTGGGAATCGCCTGGTCGAGCTCGAGGATCGCCTTGCGCGGATCGACTGTGTTGGCCTGCACCGCGAACGCCTTCGAATCCGGCGAATCGCCCGCGATCTGCTGGGCCATGTCGGCGCCGCGGAATCCCGGCCGCGCCACGCCGCGCGCTTTCATGCGGGCGACGATGGCTTCGGCGGCGGCCCGCGCATCGGCGCGCACATGCAGGTCCGCCGTGCGCAGCCCCTGCCACAGGCCGCGCGGCGTCGTATCGATCTGCACCGCCCGCGCGCCCGGATAGAGGTAGCCGCCCTCGGTGGTGTAATGGCCGAGGCCCGCGCCCGCGCCGATCACCAGGTCGGCTTCGGCGAAGCGCTCGCGGGCGAAGTCGCTGGCGAAGGCGCCGGCGATGTCGAGCGCGTAGGGATTGCCCTCGAACAAGCCCTTGCCCAAAAGCGACGTGGCGAGCAGCGCGCCGGATTGCTCGGCCAGCGCCTCCAGCGCGGCCCGCGCGTCGGAGCGGATCGCGCCGCGGCCGGCCAGCACGATCGGCCGCTCGGCCTCGGCGATCATGTCGACCACGCGGTCGACGATCGCCGGATCGGGCAGTGGCCGCTGTGCTGCGGGCACCAGCTCGGCCGACGGCGTGTAGTCGGTGAGATGCGGCCAGGCCTGCTTCTGCAGGTCCATCGGCACCGAGAGCACCACCGGGCGGCGCTCGACCTGGGCGACCTGGAAGGCTTCGCGCACATTGTCGAGCAGGCGATCGACGTGCTTGGCCGCCACGTAGTGCGCGCCGGTGGCGAGCGCCAGCGGCGCCATGTCGAGCTGCTGGATGTACCACGACGCGGCCAGCGGCGAATCGCCCGCGAACACCACCAGCGGCACGTTCCCGCGCGCGGCGATGGTGAGGGCGGTCATGATCTGCGTGAAGCCCGGGCCGCAGGTCGTCGAGGCGACGCCGACCTTGCCGGTGGCGCGGGCATAGCCGTCGGCCATCGAGACGGCGCAGTGCTCGTGCCGTGCATGCACCACCTTGACGCCGGGCAGCTTGGCCATCGCCGACGACCAGTACATGTTGGCGTCGCCCATCAGGGTGAACAGCACGTCGACGCCCTCGGCGGCGAAGGCCCGCGCCAGCATGTCGGACACTTGCAGCTTGCTCATCTCGGTTTCTCCCTTTTGCCGGCGAGGTCGCGCAGCCACGACAGGAATGCCCGCCACAGCAAGCCCATGCCGCTGAGCTCGGCCGCGGCGGGTGGTGCGGGCGCCGGTGATGTCGGGGCAAACATTGCGTCTGGCGGCGCGGAAGGCAATGCGTCGGCAGCCGGCGGCGGCGCCGTCGTTCGCTGATCGGCTACGAGTTTCGCCAGGTTGCCGGAAAACTCGGCCAGCAGCGCGCGCGCCACGTGCACGCCGCCGGCATTGGCGAAGGTCTCCAGCGGACCGCTCACCGTGAAGCTGCCGTCGATGGCGAGCTCCGTCACGTCGATGCCGCTCACCTTCACCGTGCCCGACGCCAGCGCGCGTGAGGCCCCGCGCCCGTCGATGCCGCGGCCCTCGATGGTGCAGGTTCGCGCCGCGTCGTCGAAGGTGAGGCCGGCCTCGCCGCGGAACACCGCGACGGTCGGGCCGAATTTCACGCGGATCGACCCGCGCCACAGCCCGTCGCCCTGATCCGGCGCGAGCTGGGCGCCGGGAATGCACGACGCCACCAGCGCCGGTTCGCGGAGCAGCGGCCAGACCTCGGTGGCTGGCAGGCGGATCGTCGTCTTCTCGGTCAACGACACCATACAGTTCTCCTCCTCGCCGGGCGCTCACCAGGAGGCAACGATACGGTCTGGCGCTCTGGCGGTCTGCGCCAATTCACGCAAAGTCTGCCAAGTCCACGCCGGCTTCAGGGCTAGAGTGTCGGAGCAGTTCGGACAGGTCAGCCGTTGCGAACAGCTATCATCTGGGGACGTGCATCCATGGCAACCCATACCGAGCTCACCACCCCGTCCGATGTCGGTATTCCGCGCCTCGGGCTCGCGGAGGGGCGCGTCGCCGATGTGCTATCATTCGGACCGTGACGCTGTCGGCGCCTCTCGTCGAAGTGAGAGTCCCGACCTTCAATCGTTCCGGGCTGTTGCGGCGCGCGCTTGAAAGCCTGCTTGCCCAGACCTGGTCGGACTGGCGGGCGATCGTCCTGGATGACGGCAATGGCGAGCGCACGCGGGACGTGCTGGATGACCTGCGCGACCGGCGCCTTGTTCATCGGCCGAACGAAGCGCGCCTGGGTGCGGCGCGAAACATCGGGCAAGCCTTTTCGACTGGATCTCATGTCGGCAGCACGCATTTCGCCGTCCTCGAAGACGATAATTTCTGGCATCGCGAATTCCTGGCGCGCAACGTCGGGATCATGAACGCCCATGACGTGCGAATCATCCAGAGCAATCAGTGGATAGAGGAACCGGAAGCACGCGATACACCCGGAAAGATTTCCTCCTCGACCACGTTGGGCGATTGCCATGCCGAAGGGCGATGGCGTGCCGAACAGTTCAAGGTACCGTTGCTCTGGCGGTTGCCGATTTCCAACAGCGCGCTTTTCTGGCGAATCGACAGCCGTTCGAACCTGCGGGCCGATGATGTGTCCGATGCAGTTCTGCAGGAGTGGGTCAGGGCATTTCGAATCAGGGACGATATCTACTTCCTGAGCGAGCCGCTCGGCGTCTGGCGGTCGGGTGCGATGGACTCCCACTCGTCGGCGGTTGGCCCACATTGGCGACGCTTCAATGGCTTTCTGCGCCGCGAGAAGGCCATCCAGGCCATGCGCCGCGTCGTCTATCGATCGATCGATCGGGGAAACGAAGGCGCGGAATTGCTGTCCGGCCGGTTTCCGGCGCCCATCGCGATCCGGGAAGAAGGCGTGCGCCGGGCGCTCCTGGGGTGGCCCGCCCAGTCGCGCCTGGCGTGGCGACGTCGCGTCGAGCTTTTCGCCAAGGCGTCGGTGCTGCGATTGAGTCCCCTGGCGCTGTTCGAAGCCCTCGAACACGAGCTGGCGGCGTTGATGGGCGTCGACTTCGACCAGGCAAGCCGGCCGTGGCGGGCGGTGTTGGCTGCGCAAGAGTAGAACGGTGAAGGGTCTGGCGTTCTCCGTCGTCATCTGCACATTCAACGGTGCGGCGCGCATCGAGCCTGTGCTGACGGCGTTGGCCGGATTGAACGGCGGAGCCGGGCACGAGATCGTCCTCGTCGACAACTGCAGCACCGACGGTGTTGCCGCCATCGCTTCCGCCATCTGGACTCAAGTCGGCCGGCCGGCGATCGACTTCAGGGTGATATCGGAGACGACACAAGGGCTTTCCGCCGCCCGGCGGGCCGGCGTGCGGGCCGCGACGCGGGACATCGTTGTCTTCTGCGACGACGACAATCTTCTCAGCTCCGACTACCTGGAAGTCGCCGCCGCCATCCTGGCCGACCAGACGATTGGCGCCACCGGTGGGCCGAATACGCCGATGACCGACGGCGAAATGTCACCGCTATTCTTCTCCTACGCCGCCTTGGCTGCGGTGGGCGCCCAGGCCCTCGCCAGCGGGGAAATCGACCAGCTGTGGGGCGCCGGATTGGTCGTGCGCCGAAAGCTTCTGGTGGAATTATACGACACCCCGGGATTTCCCCTTCTGGTCGGCCGACGAGGCTCTGCCCTGACGTGCGGCGAGGATCTCGAAATCTGCCTGGGTGTGTGCCTTCTCGGTTATCGTCTCTGGTACGACGAGAGGCTGACGCTCCGGCACATCGTGCCGGCCGAACGCATCGATGCGACCTACATCAGGGGATTGACCGAAGGCTTCAAGGCCGCTCATCCGGTTCTCAGCCGCTACGTCGAGCTGCGCACGATGGCAAACCAGACCTTTCGCCAGCGCATGCGCTCCATCTCGTCGGCGGCCGCCAGGCTCCCGCTGTTCGTGCATCGTCGCGACGCCAGGTTCTTTGGCCTGCTCGCCCGTTTCGGCATGACATTCCTGATGACCGGCGAGGAGCGGGCGATCTTCAGGATATCTTGCTGGCTCCAGAAGTCCCGACAGACGATATCACCGGCCAGTCAGGATCGACGCTAGCGCCGCGGCCCCCAGGTACATCTCCCTTGCGCCGCTCGGACGCCGGAGTCAGGCTCGACACCCAGCCTGACCTGCAGCGCGCCCGGCGTTTTCGCGCGGGCCCGCGCCCCAGGCTGATGCGGCGATCGATGTCTGGCCACCTGGGCAGCGTCCCCGGCCGGGACGCCTCCCCACCTGCCACCCAACGTCGCCGCCAAAACGAGTGCGAATGGAATTGAAAGGAGGAAGC
>Ga0137412_10004139_pt1 | contig 11585 bp, 10 predicted proteins | sample CZODoug2_1_16fun_FD_122160 | JGI IMG/M metagenome (GOLD analysis project Ga0137412, IMG submission 122160) | Vadose zone soil fungal communities from Angelo Coast Range Reserve, California, USA - CZODoug2_1_16fungal (Hybrid Assembly) | ecosystem: Environmental > Terrestrial > Soil > Vadose zone...
ACCAGCAGCCAGCCCAGCCGCCAGCCGGTCATCGCGAAGTACTTCGAGAAGCTGTTCACCACGATGGCGTCGCGCGAGGTCTCCCACGCGCAACTCGTCTGCGGCGCGCCGGGATACACCAGACCGTGGTAGATCTCATCGCTGATCAACTGCACGCCGGAGTCGGCGCACCACGTCGCGATGTCGGCGAGATCGGCCGGCGGGATCACCGTCCCCGTCGGGTTGGCCGGGCTGGCGATCACCACCCCCTTGACGGGTGGGCTGATCGCGGCGAGCATCTCGACCGTCGGCTGGAAGCGGGTGTCGGGCCCGCAGGGGATCTCGACCACCTCGCAGCCAAGCGCCGACAGGATGTTGCGGTAACAGGGATAGCCGGGGCTGGTCACGGCGACGCGATCACCGACGTCGAAGCTCGCAAGGAACGCCAGCAGGAAGCCGCCGGTCGATCCGGTGGTGACCACGACGTCGTCGGGCTCGACGGTGATGCCGTGCCGGTCGGCGTATGACGCGGCGATCGCCTCGCGCAGTTCGTGGATCCCCAGCGCCACGGTGTAGCCGAGGTTGTCGTTGGCCAGCGCGTCGGCTGCCGCCGCACGAATCGGCGCGGGTGCCTTGGCGCCCGGCTGTCCGGCCGACAGATTGACGAGGTCGCCGTGGGAGCGCTCGCGCTCCGCCGCGGCCAGCCACACGTCCATCACGTAGAACGGCGGAATCCCCGCGCGACGAGCCACGGAAAAGTCGTGAGTGCTCACCGGCGTCAGGTTAGAGCACCTCGGCTTCGAGGCGGCGCAGATGCTCACGAGGCGGCCCGAGGAGTTGCGCGCTGCCGTGTGCGCGCTTGAAGTACAGCTGGATGTCGTGCTCCCAGGTGATCGCGATGCCGCCGTGCATCTGGACGGCCTCGGCGGCGACGGCACTGAACGCCTCGCTGGCCGCGATCCTGGCCAGCGCGGCCGACGTTGGCGTCGGGTCCGCGACCGCGTCGTTGACCACCGCACGCGCCGCCTGCACCTTGACGTAGAGGTCGGCCATCCGGTGCTTGAGCGCCTGGAAGCTGCCGATCGGCCTGCCGAACTGGACCCGGTCCTTGGTGTACGCCACCGTCAGGTCCAGACAGCGACTTGCGGCGCCGATCTGCTCGGCGGCCAGCAGGATCGCTGCGGCGTCGGCCAGTCCGGGGTCGGCTCCCATGGCGGTGGTGTCGCCCAGCTCGACCCGCGCCAGCCTGCGGGTGGGATCCATGGTGGTGGCCGGATGAGCGACGACGTTCGTCCAGCGGGTCAGCGTGCCATCCTGCACGCCGATCACCACGTCGGCGACGTCGCCGTTGAGCACGTAGTTGGGATCGAACACGACGGCGCCGATCGACGTGCCCTCGGCGAGCTTCTCGAGGGCATCGGCGTCGGGTTCATCGGCGGCCAGCAGGGCCAGCTCGGCCAGCGTGGTGCCGAGCAGAGGCGTCGGCACCAGACCCTTGCCGAGCTCCTCGAGCACCACGGCGGCGTCGCCGAGTTCGCCGCCCGCGCCGCCCAGTTCCTCGGGCACGACGAGCGCTGCCGCACCGACCTGCTCGCACAACAACTTCCACAGCGACTCGTCGTAACCGCGTTCCGAGGCCATGGCCTCGCGCACCGCGGCAGGGGAGGCGTGCTTCTCGATCAGCGCGGCGACGGTGTCGCGCAACAGATCCCGTTCGTCACTCATGCACGGCCTCCAATCCGTCGAGAACCCGGCGACGGTGCCAGCTCGGGTCGCCCCACGCCGAGTGCAACGCCTGCACCCGCAACAGCAGCAGGGACAGGTCGTGCTCCTGCGTGAAGCCGATGGCGCCGTGGGTCTGCAGCGACGAGCGCGCCGACAGCAACGCAGCGTCCGACGCGGCGGCCTTCGCGGCGCTGACGTCGCGCGCGGTGTTCGGCGACCCGTCGGCGAGCGACAGCGCCGCGGCGTAGACGAGTGGACGGGCCAACTCGACCGCGATGTAGACGTCGGCCAGCTTGTGCTTGATCGCCTGGTAGGAGCCGATCACGCGGCCGAACTGGCTGCGCTGCTTGGCGTATTCCACCGATGCGTCCAGCATGGCTTGGCCTGCGCCGATCAACTGGGCCGCGGTGACAAGCGCACCGAACTCGAAAGCCCGTGCGGTATCGGCCTTCTGCGCCTTACCGACCGTGGTGACGTCGAACAACCGGCGCGCCGGGTCGACCGACTGGTGCAACTCACCTGCGGTACCGTCGCTGACCTCACCGTCGCCTGCCACCAGGATGAGGCCTGCGGTGTCGGCGTCGAGCGCCCTCGGCGCGTGCGGCCGCAGCGCGACCGTCGCGATCAGCTCACCCGATGCCAGCCCGGCGCTGCGCTCGCCGTGGCCGGCCAGCAGAACCGGTGCCACGGCGATGGATTCGGCGACGGGGCCGGGTACACCCCAGTAGCCAAGTCGCTCGGTGGCCACCACCAGGTCGACGGGGTGCGCGCCGATGCCGTCGAACTCCTCGGCCACCGCCAGCGCGGTCACACCGAGATCGCTCAGCGTGGCCCATAGCTTGCGGCCGGGACCGGTATCGCCAGCCGACCAAGCCCGTACCGCGGCAGGTACGTCGGCGGATCCGAACGCCGCGTCGATGCTTGCGGCGAAGTCGCGCTGCTGTTCGTCGATCTCGAAGTTCACTTCGCCTGCCCCTGACTCTCGCGGGGCAGCCCGAGTAGCCGCTCGGCGATGATGTTTCGTTGAATCTCGTTGGTGCCGGCGTAGATCGGGCCGCCCAACGCGAACAACAGCCCGTCGGTCCAGTTGCCTGCGAGCTCGGCGTCCGCGCCCCGCAGGTCGATCGCCGTCTGGTGCAGTGCCACGTCGAGCTCAGACCAGAACACCTTGGTGACCGACGACTCCGCGCCAAGCTCACCACCGCCGGCAAGCCGCGTCACGGTGCCGAACGTGTGCAGTCGGTAGGCCTGCGCCTTGATCCAGGCATCGGCGACGCGGTCGGCGTAGGCGGGGTCCGGATCGGCCTGCCACAGCTTGACCAGTCGCTCGGCGGGTGCGACGAAGCGGGCCGGGCTGCGCAGCGACATCCCGCGCTCGTTGCTCGACGTGCTCATGGCGGCGCGCCAGCCTTCGTTCGCCTCGCCGATCACGTCCTCGTCGGGCACGAAGACGTCGTCGAGGAAGATCTCGCCGAACCCCGTGTCCCCGCCGAGCTGCGCGATCGGGCGCACCGTGATGCCGTCGGCCTTCAAGCCGAACATGAAGTAGGTAAGGCCCTTGTGGCGCTGCGCATCCGGGTCCGACCGGAACAGCCCGAATGCCCTCTCGCCGAACGGAGCCCGCGAACTCCAGATCTTCTGGCCGTTGAGCTTCCAGCCGCCGTCGATCCTGGTGGCCGTCGAACGCAGCGAGGCGAGGTCGCTGCCCGACTCGGGTTCCGACCAGGCCTGCGCCCAGATCTCCTCGCCGCTGGCCATCTTGGGCAGGACCCGATCCAGCTGCTCCTTCGTGCCGTGCGCGAACAGCGTCGGCGCCAACATCGACGTGCCGTTGGCGCTGGCCCGGCCCGGTGCGCCTGCGCGGAAGTACTCCTCTTCGTACACGATCCACTGCAATAGGGTGGCGTCCCGCCCGCCGTACTCCTTGGGCCATGCGATCACCGAAAGGCCGGCGTCGAACAGCACCTTGTCCCAGTGCCGGTGCTGTTCGAAGCCCTCGGCGGTGTCGTATGACTTCGTCGGGAATGCAGACGTGTTGGCGGACAAGAAGTCACGGACCTCGGCCCGGAACTCCTCTGTTGCGTCGTCGAAGGTCAGGTCCATCAGGCTCTTTCTCGTAACAGTGGCTTGACCACCTTGCCGCCTGGATTGCGGGGCAGCACGTCGAGGAACTCCACCGATTGTGGGGTCTTGAACTTCGCCAAATGCTCACGCGTGTAGGCGATCACGGTCTTCTCGTCGAGGCTCGCTCCCGGCTTGGCCACGACGAACGCCTTGCCGACCTCGCCGAGCCGCGCGTCGGGCACACCGATGACCGCGGACTCGGCGACGCCATCCAGCCGGGCGAGCACCTGCTCGACCTCGGCCGGGTAGACGTTGAAACCGCCGCTGATGTACATGTCCTTGAGCCGATCGGTGATGCGCAGGTTGCCCTTCTCGTCGAGGGTTCCGATGTCGCCGGTGTGCAGCCAGCCGTCTGCGTCGATCGCTGCCGCGGTGGCTTCGGGGTCGTCGAGGTACCCCTGCATGACGTTCGGGCCACGCAGCAGAACCTCACCGGTCTCGTCGGCGATGGCGAGCTCGAAGTCGGCGATCGGCCGTCCGCTGGTGGTCGCCACCGTCTCCGCGTCGTCGTCGGCCCGGCACATGGTGCCGAATCCGCTTGCCTCCGTGAGGCCGTAGGCGGTGAGCACGATGTCGATGTCCAGCTCGGTCTGCATCCGCTCGATCAGCACCACCGGAATCGTCGCCGCACCGGTGACCGCGAACCGCAGCGAGGTCAGGTCGTAGTCGCCGCGCTTGGGATGATCGAGGAGCACTTGGTAGATCGTCGGGGGCCCTGGCAACACGGTGATGCGGTGTTCCTGCACCGCGCGCATCGCGCCCTCGGGGTCGAACGTCAGCTGGGGGATCAGCGTCGCGCCCGTCTGAAGGCAGGCCAGGATGCCCGCCTTGTAGCCGAAGTTGTGAAAGAACGGGTTGATGCACAGGTAGCGGTCGGCGCTGGTGAGCTCGCCGCACGCAGCCCACGCCGCAGGGGCCTCGAGCGATTGTCGGTGCGAGCACAGCACGCCCTTGCTGCGACCCGTCGTCCCCGATGTGAACAGGATGTTGGCGACGTCATCGGGGGACAGGGCGGCGGAACGGGCGTCCACCGCGGCGAGATCCGTGCCGCGGGCCACGAATTCGTCCCACGATGTCGCCGCGCCCGCATCGCCTTCTTGAACGGGGACCCGCACGATGTGCCGCAGCGCGGGCAGCGTTGCGCGGTCGAGTTCGGTGGTTCGGTCGGAGCCGAGGAATCGACCCATGGCGATCAGGAGTGGCGCATCGGTGCGGGCCAGGATGTCGGTGGCCTCGGTGGCGGTGTAGCGGGTGTTCAGGGGTACCACGGCGGCGCCGGCGTAGTGCGCTGCCAGGCACGCGACCACCCAGTGCCAGGTGTTCGGCGACCAGATCGCCACCCGGTCGCCCGCGTTCACGCCAAGGTCGATCATCGCCGCGGCGGCCTGCCTGACCTCGGCGTGGAGCTGCGCGAACGTCAACCGACGGTCTCCGGTCGTCCCTGACGGCTCGGCCGTCGTGGTGACCAGTGCGTCGTGGTCGGAGAAGCGGTCGGCGATCTCGTCCAGGACCTGTGGAATGGTCCGTGGCTCGCTGCTCATGGATGCTCCTCTAACAAAGCAAGTGCTTGGTAGGTTAGCCTACAAGGGTGATAGGGGTCCAGGAGTTCCGGGCCGAGGTCCGGCAGTGGCTCGCCGACAATCTCGTCGGCGAATACGCCGCGCTCAAGGGCCTTGGCGGGCCGGGGCGCGAGCATCAGGCGTACGAGCAACGGGTGGCATGGAACCAGCATCTCGCCAAGGCGGGGCTCACGTGTCTGGGTTGGCCGGAGAAGCACGGCGGACGCGGGATGTCCGTGGCGCACCGTGTCGCGTTCTACGAGGAGTACGCCCGCGCGGACGCGCCGGACAAGGTCAACCACTTCGGTGAGGAACTGCTCGGCCCCACGCTGATCGCATTCGGCACCGCCGAGCAGCAGGAGCGGTTCCTGCCGAAGATCCTCGACGTCACCGAGCTGTGGTGCCAGGGCTACTCCGAGCCCGGCGCGGGCAGCGACCTCGCCAATGTGTCGACCGCGGCCGAGCTCGACGGTGATCAGTGGGTGATCAACGGGCAGAAGGTGTGGACGTCGCTGGCGCACTTGTCGCAGTGGTGCTTCGTCGTCGCCCGCACCGAGAAGGGCTCCAAGCGGCACTCAGGCCTGTCGTATCTGCTGGTGCCGCTGGATCAGCCGGGTGTGGAGATCCGTCCCATCGTCCAACTCACGGGCGACTCGGAGTTCAACGAAGTGTTCTTCGACGACGCCCGCACGGACGCCAACCTGGTGGTCGGTGAACCCGGCGACGGCTGGCGCGTGGCGATGGGCACGCTGACGTTCGAGCGCGGCGTGTCCACGCTGGGCCAACAGATCCGTTATGCGCGTGAGCATTCCGGCCTCGTCGAACTGGCCAAGGCCAACGGCGCCATCGACGACCCGCTGATCCGCGAGCGGCTGACCAGGTCGTGGACCGGGCTGCAGTCGATGCGGTCGTATGCGCTGGCGACGATGGACGCTGAAGGGACGGCGCAAGCCGCCGGAAAAGACTCAGTGTCGAAGCTGTTGTGGGCCAACTGGCATCGCGAACTCGGTGAGATCGCCATGGACGTCCAGGGCATGGCGGGGCTGACGCTCGACGGCGGCGAGTTCGACGAATGGCAACGGCTGTACCTGTTCTCGCGCTCGGACACCATCTACGGCGGCTCCAACGAGATCCAACGCAACATCATCGCCGAGCGCGTGCTCGGCCTGCCACGAGAGGTCAAGGGCTGAAATGAGTCTCGCCATCGCCCCGAAGGAGATCGAGGGACACGGGCTGCTCGCAGGCAAGGTCGTCCTGGTGACGGCCGCCGCCGGAACGGGCATCGGCTCGTCGACGGCACGACGGGCGCTCGCCGAGGGCGCCGACGTCGTCGTCTCCGACTACCACGAACGGCGGCTTGGCGAGACCCGCGAGGAACTCGCAGGGCTCGGGCTGGGCCGCGTCGAGGCCGTGGTGTGCGACGTGACCTCCACACAAGCCGTCGACGCGCTCTTCACCGGCGCGGTGGAGAAGATGGGACGCATCGACGTCCTGGTCAACAACGCTGGTCTCGGCGGTCAGACGCCCGTGATCGACATGACCGACGACGAGTGGGACCGGGTCCTCAACGTCACGCTGACGTCGGTCATGCGCGCCACCCGCGCCGCGCTGCGGTACTTCCGCGGTGCCGGACACGGCGGCGTCATCGTCAACAACGCCAGCGTGCTGGGCTGGCGGGCGCAGCACTCGCAGTCGCACTACGCCGCTGCCAAGGCAGGCGTGATGGCCCTGACCCGGTGCAGCGCAATCGAAGCCGTCGAGTTCGGCGTCCGGATCAACGCGGTATCCCCAAGCATCGCCAGGCACAAGTTCTTGGAGAAGACCAGCAGCACGGAACTGCTCGACCGGTTGTCGTCGGACGAGGCGTTCGGCCGGGCCGCCGAGCCGTGGGAAATCGCCGCCACCATCGCATTCCTGGCCAGCGAGTACTCCAGTTACCTGACTGGAGAAGTGATCTCGGTGTCCAGCCAACGCGCCTGAGCGGCTTCTCCGCCTCGGCGAGCCGAGCAATCTCCACGGTTTCTTCACAATCGCTGACCGATTGCTCCACAACCAGCACTTACAGTCGGTTGTGTGAAACGAATACTGGTGGTCGAGGACGAGCCGACGATCCTCGCCGCCGTCGTCACCAGGCTGCGCGCCGAGGACTTCCTGGTGGAGACTGCGGTCGACGGACCGTCGGCGGTGGCGACCGCCTCGGCGACCGCACCTGATCTCGTCGTACTCGACGTGATGTTGCCCGGATTCGACGGCCTCGAGGTGTGCAGGCGGATTCAGGCGGAGCGGTCCGTCCCGGTGCTGATGTTGACCGCCCGCAGCGACGAGACCGACATGCTGATCGGCCTCGGCGTCGGCGCCGACGACTACCTCACCAAGCCGTTCAGCATGCGCGAGCTCGTCGCAAGGGTGCGGGTGCTACTCCGCCGGATGGAACGGGCCGGTGACGCGGGTGAAGCGCAGACGTTGTCGGTCGGTGGCTATCGACTTGACCTGCAGGAGCGCAGAGTTCACCATGAGGAGCGCGAAATCCACCTGACCCGTATCGAATTCGACTTGCTTGCCTTCCTTGCCGCCCGCCCGCGCACCGCGATCTCGCGTGCTGTACTGCTCGAGCACATCTGGGGACCCCCTTCCGGCGCGGAGAGCCGGACGGTCGACAGTCACGTCAAGGCGTTGCGGCGCAAGCTGGGTCCCGACTTGATTCGGACCGTGCACGGCGTCGGCTACGCGCTGGAAACGCCACGATGAGCGGACTCGCGGCAGTCTGGGACCGGCTGCCCCGGCCTCTCGATCCCTTCGCATCCTTCAAGATGAAGATGGGGCTGCTGGTCGGCAGCGCAATCATCCTGGCCTCCTTCACCTTCTGGATAGGTGCCAGCTGGCAGTTCCGATACGCACTCCTCGCGGCATTGGTCACCTCGTTGGCGCTCACCCAGTTTCTGGCACACGGAATGACGTCTCCATTACGGCAGATGACCAAGGCCGCGGGCGCCATGGCTCGCGGCGACTACAGCCGCCGGGTACGCGCGACGTCCCGTGACGAAATCGGCCAGTTGGCAACGGCGTTCAATCAGATGGCAGCTGACCTCGGTGCCGCCGACGAGTACCGGCGGGGACTCATCGGCAACGTCTCACACGAGCTGCGCACGCCCATCGCCGCCCTGCATGCAGTGCTCGAGAACGTCGTCGACGGTGTCGCGGAACCCGACGCCGAGACGATGCGGATGGCATTGTCCCAGACCGCACGCCTCGGCGAGCTGGTGACGAACTTGCTCGACCTCTCGCGCGTCGAGGGTGGGGCAATTCCGTTGCAGCTCGAGCTGTTTCAGGTCGACCAGTTCTTGCACGACGCCATCGAACACGTCGCGGTATCGCCCGCGAACGTGGGGATCGCCGTAGACGTCTCGCCGTCCGACCTGGCCGCGGTCGCCGACCCGGCCCGCCTGCGGCAAGTGGTCGTCAACCTGGTCGACAACGCCGTTCGGCACAGTCCGGCGGGCGGCCGGGTGTCGGTGCAGGCGAGTGCGGCCGAGCTGGGAGGTCTGCAGCTGGACGTGTCCGACGAGGGACCCGGTATTCCGCCAGCCGAGCGCGAACTGGTCTTCCAGCGCTTCAGCCGTGGTGCCACGTCCGCCGGTGGCACCGGGCTCGGTCTGGCGATCGCCCGCTGGGCGGTCGAATTGCACGGCGGCACGGTCGAAGTGGTCGATGTCCGAACGGGATGCCGAATCAGGGTCACGCTGCCCGATCTGGCGACAGTGGAGGAGCTCGCATGACGACCATGGTTCCGGGTGTGTACGGCTACCCGCCACCCCCGCCACCGCCTCCTCCGCCGCTGAACGGTCCCGCGCTACCGCAGTACGGCGAACCGGGTTGGACGGTCTGGCCGCACCGCATCTGGCCGCTCGACCCGCTTGCCTCCGCATCGCGCCGACTGGTGGTGCTGGCGCTCGTCGCAGGCGTCGTGGGCACCGCGCTGTGGCGCCCGTTGGTCCTGAGCGTCGGGTACTTGGTCGTGGGCGGCGTCGTCTTCGGCGTGGTCTACGGCACCGCCGAACGTCGTCCCACCCGTGTGGAATGGCTCGGGATCGCCTTGACCCTGGCACTTCTTGCGGTGCCCGGCCTGCTTGCGGCCGAATGGGTTGGCGGGCTGTGCATCATCGCGGCGTGGGTGGTCGGGTGGTGCACGCTCGTCGGCGGCCGCACGTGGACCGCGGTGTTCACGGGGCCGTTGGTGCCATGGGTGTTACCGGCGCGCGTGCTCGGCTGGGTGCGGCGCCCGGAGCGTGTCGTTGGCCTCAGGGGCGTAGGCACCCCCAGCCTGGTCCGTGGCCTCGTCGTCGTCGGCATCACCGTGGTGCTCGGGCTGGTCTTCGGTGCGTTGTTCGCGGCTGCCGATCCGGCGTTCGCACGGCTGGTCGGCGATCTGGTGCCCGCCTTCAACGCGGGGGAATTCGTGGCCCGTGTCGTGGTTTTCGGGATCGTGCTGGCGTTCGTCTTCTTCGGAGGCTACGTCGTGCGGTTCGCGCCGAAGCTGGACGCCATGGCCCCGAAGCCGATGCGACCGGTGCAGCGGTGGGAGTGGGCGTTGCCGCTCGGCGTGCTCGACGCGCTGTTCATCGCCTTCGTGGTGGTGCAGGCGACCGTGCTGTTCGGCGGGCATACGCACGTGCTGGAGACCGAAGGGCTGACCTACGCCGAATACGCCAGGCAGGGGTTCTGGCAGCTGCTCTGGGTCTCCGCGCTGACCCTGCTGGTGCTCAGCGTCGTCATCCGGGTGGCCGGGCGCGTGACCGTCGCCGATCGTCGGATCCTGCGGGTTCTCGTCGGAACCCTTTGCGCCACTTCGGTCGTCGTGGTGATCTCGGCGATCCATCGAATGTGGCTCTACCAGCAGGCGTATGGCTTCAGCACCGAGCGGGTGATGGTGGTGACGATCGAACTCTGGCTCGGTGCGGTGTTCGTCCTCATCGCCGTGGCGGGCATCCGGATGACGGGGCGGTGGCTACCCCGTGCGGTTCTGTTGGCGGGAGCGGTGGCTCTGCTCGGGCTGGCCGCCATCAATCCCGAGAGGTTGATCGCCGAGCGCAACATCGACCGCTACGAGCAGACCGGGCTGTTGGACACCGACTACCTGCTGTCCCTGTCACAGGACGTCGAGCCTGCACTTCAACGGCTGCCGGAGGAGGCGCGACAGTGCGCCAGGTACCGCAACCGCGAGCCCGACGCCTGGTACGAGTTCAACGTGTCGAGGTCGCGCGCCACCGGCGGTGGCCCGGCGTCGTGGGATTCGTGCGAGGCGTACTGGACGCGCTCCGACTGACAATGGCCCCGCGGTAGCCAAGCAAGCGCTTGGTCGATATAGTGGGTTGGTGGACAAGGCGCCTCCGAGCCGCCGCGACGAGCTCCTCGAGCTCGCCGCGACGATGTTCGCCGACCGCGGGCTGCGCGCGACGACCGTGCGCGACATCGCCGACTCGGCAGGCATCCTCTCCGGCAGCCTCTATCACCACTTCAAGTCCAAGGAACAGATGGTCGAAGAAGTGCTGGGGGACTTCCTTAACTGGCTCTTCGAGCGGTACCAGCAGATCGTCGACACCGAGCCCGATCCGCTGGAGCGCGTCAAGGGGCTGTTCATGGTGTCGTTCGAAGCCATCGAGCATCGCCACGCGCAGGTCGTGATCTACCAGGACGAAGCCAAGCGGCTTTCGGCACTTCCGCAGTTCGGCTTCGTCGAGGCGCGCAACCGCGAACAGCGCAAGATGTGGCTCGACGTGCTGAAGCAGGGGATCACGGACGGATGCTTCCGGCCCGACATCGACGTCGACGTCGTCTACCGCTTCATCCGCGACACCACCTGGGTTTCGGTCCGCTGGTATCAGCCAGGCGGACCACTCACGGCTGAGGAAGTCGGCCGGCAATACCTCGCCATCGTTCTTGGCGGCATCACGAAAGAAGGAGTCTAGACATGGGCGAGGCGTACGTCATCGATGCTGTGCGAACCGCGGTCGGCAAGCGCAACGGAGGGCTGGCTGGAGTTCACCCCGTCGATCTGGGTGCGGCCGCGTGGCGTGGCCTGTTCGAGCGCAACGACGTCGACCCAAGCGCGGTCACCGACGTGATCGCCGGATGCGTCGACGCCATCGGTGGCCAGGCCGGCAACATCGCGCGCCTGTCGTGGCTGGCGGCGGGCTTCCC
>Ga0137412_10004140_pt1 | contig 11584 bp, 11 predicted proteins | sample CZODoug2_1_16fun_FD_122160 | JGI IMG/M metagenome (GOLD analysis project Ga0137412, IMG submission 122160) | Vadose zone soil fungal communities from Angelo Coast Range Reserve, California, USA - CZODoug2_1_16fungal (Hybrid Assembly) | ecosystem: Environmental > Terrestrial > Soil > Vadose zone...
TCAATTTCACCGTCAGATTGACCGTTAAAATATTTTGCTTGGTACCGATAGTGGGCGATAGATGCCGAGAGGCCTGTGCTTAAGTAAGGTCGCGACTGAGGGCCCCGGTTAAGCATCTCGACCGCGTGCTCGGCTGCGAATCTCGGGCTGGTATCGCGCTGCGGTTCATTGCTATTGAAACGACAATTGCGATTTTTATAGCCATGAACGACAATGAAAGTCGCAAGTCGACGCTCTCCTTCCGGTGGTGGAACGTCCGTTTTGCGGCAATCAACCGAACAATACACACGAAACAATTGTTCCACATGTCGTGCCTATCAGACCGGATCAGGGTACGAAGGCTTCATCTTGTCAAATTCAGCCTTTGCATAGTGTCCCCAGATATTGGAATAGCCGTCAGCCACCTGATTCCACTGCCCGAGAGGAACCGCGAGAATGTGTGTACTCCGGTAACCACGTTTTATCGGCGAGCCATGCCGGTCGCGTTGAGTAAGCGGCCGTGGGACAGTGAGCGTGAGCCATGATCCGTTGGCGTCATGCAGCCGTACTGCTGTTCGGCCTGATTGTTGCCGGTTGCAGCACTCAGGAGGCGGCAGCAGACCGATCGGCGCAGCGCGACGCTGAGCTCGCGGCGCGCCTTCCTGGCGTCTGGCGTTACCTGAAAGAAGTGGATACTCGATCAGATGGATCGACGATCAATGTGCCGGGACCGCAGTACGCGGGCTTCATCATCTACACGCCCGATGGCTTCGTGGCAGCGAACGTCATGCCTAAGGCGCGAACCTGGTCGTCCGGATCGGCGACCATCGACGAACTGCGCGAGAGTACTGTAGTGGGCGCTGCAACCGCATATGCCGGGCGTTATGAGGTCGACCCCAAAACTCGCACTGTTACTCACCTAGTCTCCGTGAGCGTTGATCCCGGCGATGAGGGGCATCGCCTGGTCCGTACGTACGCCTTTGAGGGCGATGTCCTCCTGCTCTCCGGGGACTTTATCTACAATTCGGAAAAGCTCCGGTTCACTGTCTATTGGGAGCGCGCGGGCAAAGGAAATTGAGCGCTCGGCTATTCGCCGACTCCCAATATTCTAATGGCGATACCACTGGATTTGAGCCGGGAACGGCCCGATTGATTGTTCGCTCCTACGCCCGGGAGCCGATAGATGGCGATAGATCCCGAAAGGCCCAATTCACTCCCACTCAATAATCTCCGAGCCGCGTAACTCTTTGATGCAGAAGCACGACCGCAACGCTAGTGCCCCTATGTCCGTCGGCCGGTACGACAAAATTTCGTGCTTGCGGGCGATAGACGGCGAATGGAGTCGAGGCGATTTCCGCACGACCATTAATCGCGAGGTCGGGGAACGCTGTACCGACACTCACATCATTATCCCCAGTCTTCAGCAAGAACGGTAGACATGGAGCTTTCCTTCAAAGCGGCAAGGACTGCGCTTTTGCCTTCTGCAGATGTTCGATGAATGCTCGAAGCTTTGGCTGCACCTGAGATCGTCTCGGGTAGTAGAGATAGTAACCATCGCTCGACGGCGCATACTGTTTGAGCACGATTTCGAGCTTTCCCGATGAGATCTTCTCTTTGGCGATATCCTCGGTCACGTACATGAGACCCAGGCCATCGCAGGCGGCGTTCAAAGCGAGTGTTGCGTCATTCAAAAGGAGTGACCCCTTGACCTGCACCTGAAATGCTTTTCCCTTTTGTTCGAATTCCCACCGGTCATAAATCCATCCGGCATCCACTCGAACGCGGATACAGTCGTGCGATAGCAGCTCCTCGGGATGCTTTGGGCGACCCTTCCTTTTGAAGTATTTCGGCGCACCGACGATGACGAATCGAATGGGGCCGAACAGCTTGATGGCCACCATATCTTTGGCGAGGATATCCGAATCACGAATTCCGGCGTCGAACCCCTTTTCAACGACGTCGGTGGCGGCATCTTCGAAGAAGAGTTCCACGGACACCTCCGGATACCGCATTAAGAAACTCCCAATGCGCGGTGCCAAGTAAGACGAATAGCTGAAAAGGGGTAGGTTCAGTCGCAGAAGCCCAGAGGGCTTGGAGGCGTACGTCCCAAGATCCTTGATGGCAGCGAGAATCTGATCTACGGCGGGACCTGCTTGGTTCAAGAATCTCTCCCCCGCCTCTGTGAGACTTGTACTTCGCGTGGTCCGGCTGAGGAGCGCCACGCCCAGCCGGCGCTCGAGCAGCTTGATGATCTTGCTGATCGCGGGTGGCGAGATGTCGAGCTCCGCCGCCGCCGCCGTGAAATTGCGCTTGTCGGCGACCAACCGAAGCGCCAACAGCCCATCTAGTGCGTTCTGGTTCATTATTAACGCCTGGTTAATACCACATGTGCCTATATGCCATTTCTCGACTCAATAGACCAGCCTAGGATTCGTTTACCAGGAAACGCGACCGGTTTCCGCTCACGCGAGACGACAAATGATCCAAGTCCAAAGCATTGCCGCCCCTATCGAGTCTGACAACCCCGCCTGGAATGCGATTGTCGCGATCGCGCTCGGTGTCGCAGGGTTGATCATCGCGGAGTTTTTGCCGGCGGGGATGCTGACACCCATGGCCAGCGACCTTGGAATCACCGAAGGGGTGGCCGGCCAAGCGGTGACGGCGACTTCCGTCTTCGCAGTCACCACGAGTTTGCTGCTCGCGTTTGTGACTCGAACACTCAACCGCCGTCACGTGCTGCTCAGCCTGTCTGTCCTACTGGTCTGCTCGAACGTTCTGGTCGCCTACGCCGCGTCCTTTCCAATCCTATTAATCGGCCGTGTGTTACTGGGCATCGCGCTCGGCGGGTTCTGGTCGATGGCGGCCGCCACCGCCGCGCGCCTCGTACCCGGGGCCCAATTGCCGAAGGCGCTCGCCATCATTTTCGGTGGCAGTTCCTTCGCCTCAGTCTTCGCCGCACCTTTAAGCAGTTTCCTCGGCAATGTCATCGGGTGGCGGCACGTTTTTCTGCTATCGGGCGGCCTGAGCCTCGCGGCGCTGATCATGCAAGCGCTGACGATTCCCTCCCTCAAACCCACGGGTAAGACCGAGTTCAATACGCTGTTCAAGGTTCTGAAGAAACCGCAGTTCGCGAGCGGCATGCTGGCGGTTGCGCTGGTGTTTTGCGGCCACTTTGCCGCCTTCACCTACATCAGACCCTTTCTCGAGCATACGACCTCGGTCGGCGCGAATGCCTTGTCTGCGATTCTGTTGGCCTTTGGTGTAGCCAATTTCGTCGGCACCTCATTTGGGGGCGCTATGGTCACCAAAAACCTTCGCTGCGCGCAGCTCCTACTTCCGCTGCTGCTCTCGGCAGCCGGGTTGGGTTTGTTAACCTTCGGAACTTCCGTGTCTGCAACCACCGCTCTGATCTCTCTCTGGGGCGTGTTGATGGGGCCCGTATCGGTGATTTGGTCGGCCTGGGTGGCGCGCCAAGTACCCGAACACGCCGAAACCGCGGGCGGTGTCTTCATCGCATCGATTCAACTCTCTGCCGCCGTGGGTGCGCTCGCCGGCGGTTCGGTCTTCGATGCTCTGGGGTCAACCGGCGTCTTCACGCTAAGCGCCCTGTCATGGTTCTTGTCGGCCCTTGTGGTCGGCGGGCTCATCAAAGTGATGGCGATCGGCGCCCGCACTTCCACCGCCGCCGTGCAATAGTCGTAGGACACCCAGATGAAAACGAATTATATGCATCCGGTGATCGCAGTCGCGGCACTTTTCGCGATCGCTGGCCCGCTCTCTCGTTCGAGAGCCGCCGAACCCGAGGTTATGACGATGAGAAACTCGAACCTCAAGCTCACCGTCGGTGCCCACGTATTGACCGCGGCGCTGGAAGACAACGCCTCCAGCCGCGATTTTGTATCGCTGCTGCCACTGACACTGACGCTGAGGGACTATGCATCGACGGAAAAGATCAGCGATCTGCCCAAGCGACTCTCCACGCAAGGCGCGCCTGAGGGCAGCGTGCCGCGCATAGGCGATGTAACCTATTACGCGCCATGGGGGAACCTCGCGATTTTTCACAAAGACTTCAAGTACTCCAGCGGCCTGATCAAGATCGCGCATCTCGCCGGTGATATCGCAGCCCTCACGACCGATGGCCCAGTGACGGTGCGCATTGAACTCGCGACTCTTGATCGAGCGCCGCGTTAACCACTCAACGAAGGAAAGATTCAACGAACGCCTGCAGTTTGCCGACATTAACACTCTCAGCTCAAAAGGTACCTTCTCATGGACATCAAGCGCAGTGGCTCTCAACCGTCAAGCCCAGGCCCCGCCGAGTACTTCAGCGGCACGGTGAGGATCGACCCGCTTTTTCAATCGGCCGCACCGGCACGTGTGGCTGGAGCGAGCGTCACCTTCGAGCCCGGTGCTCGAACTGCCTGGCACACGCATCCTCTCGGCCAAGCGCTCATTGTCACATCCGGGCTCGGTATCACCCAATGCTGGGGAGAGTCGCCCGTATTCATTCGACCCGGCGATGTCATCTCGTGCCCGCCCGGCAAGAAGCACTGGCATGGCGCCTCACCGACGGCATCCATGTCTCATATCGCTATTCAAGAAGCCCTCGACGGCAAGCTGGTGGACTGGATGGAGAAGGTCTCCGATGAGGAATATCAGACAGCCGTTGCGAAGGCCGGGTGAGAGATGAACTCACCCTCCGAGAGCATGGATCGCGCTTACGGTGGTCTTTGCGTCCGCTGCGAACAGCGTGGCCCCGAGCATCGAGATCGCGACCGACGGGCCATCGACTCCGGGCCGGCGGCGGAAAGTCCTCAAGGGCAAACTCGTCGACTGGTTGGAAAAAGTGAGCGATGAGCAGTACTCAGGCCGTTCAAACGATTATACGAGGAGATAAGTCATGCGCGGAGCCGTACTTTACGGAACGAAAGATGTTCGCTTCGAGGAGCGCGCCGATCCGAAGATCGTCGAGCCGACCGATGTTATTTTGAAGCTTTCAGCGACCTGCGTCTGCGGGTCGGATCTGTGGCCCTATCGCGGCATCGATGCGCCGAAAGGACCGACGCCGATGGGACACGAATATTGCGGGATCGTCGAGGATGTTGGCAGCGCGGTGAAGTCCATTCGCCAAGGGCAGTTTGTGGTGGGGTCCTTCTTTGCCTCGGACAACACCTGCGCGATCTGCCACGCCGGATATCAAAGCCGCTGCACGCAGTTCCAGTATGTAGGCGCTGGCGGCGCACAAGCTCCCTTCCTGCGCGTTCCGCTCGCGGACGGGACACTGGTCGCGACGCGGGATCAACCCTCTGTCGGCGACATCCCGAATCTGCTTGCAGCATCGGACGTCCTCGGCACGGGCTGGTTTGGCGCAGATGCTGCCGCCGTCGCGCCTGGCAAGACCGTCGCCGTCATCGGGGATGGCGCGGTCGGCCTTTGCGCTGTGCTTGCGGCGAAACAGATGGGCGCAGAGCGCATTATCGCCATGAGCCGGCACCCGGGACGACAGAAGCTCGCCCGTGAGTTCGGTGCAACCGACATCGTCGTTGAGCGTGGCAATGACGGGGTTGAAAAGATAAAAGAACTGACTGATGGCTTAGGCGCGCACTCGGTCGTTGAAGCGGTCGGAAGCCAAGAGGCCATGATGCAGGCGATCCGCTCCACGCGACCGGGAGGGCACGTGGGCTTCGTGGGGGTTTCCCACGGGGTGGAACTCCCCGGTCATGAGCTATTCTTCGCGGAAGTCCATCTTCATGGCGGCCCAGCCCCGGTACGCCGCTTCTTGCCTCGCCTGCTCGACTTAATCGCCAGCGACAAGATCGATCCGGGTAAGGTCTTCGATCTCTCGCTGCCGCTGGAACAGGTCGCGGAAGGATACCGAGCGATGGATGAGCGACGCGCCATCAAGACACTGCTGCGTCCCTGAGGCCCGCCAAGAAGTCAACGATATGGCCCCAGGCTGTGCTGAGACTGTCGCCACTGCGACGATCACGTGAGGATTGGCGGGCGGTATTTCGATGTGATCGACACCGAATACGCGTTGCGCAAACTGAACGCACTCACAGAACTTCGAGTGACGATGCGCTACCGCGTTAGTACGGCATTCAACTGGTATACGCAACCGAACGCCGATTTTCTTGTCGGGAATTTTGAAGAGGCTGCCCTACGGTTCTACGCCGCCCGGGCAGAAAAAAGCTGAAGTAGTGCCCCTTCTGCTGCACCGGTGCCTGCCAAGCCGTCAAAGCCACCAGTGGAATAGAAGCGGCTTCTTCCATTGTAAGTCCCTTGGGCTTGAGCGCCAGGGAAGCCTCCTTGACCGGTAAGGGCACGTTTCCTCGCGGGCGGCGAACCGCGGGTCAAGGGCTTGACTTTCCATGTATATGCATGTAACTTACCAACTATGCAATTACTCTCTCTCCCTTGTTACTGCGCAACGCTTCGGCAAGCCGCCCGGGCTGTGACGGTCCTCTACGAGGATATGCTCGCCGACAGCGCGCTGCATGCCACTCAATACACGGCATTGCAACTTCTCGAGTTGGCCGCCAACCTGACCACTACGGAGCTGGCGGAAGGTCTCGGTATCGACCAGACCACGGCCACGCGGACCTTGGCGTTGATTAAGAAGGCTGGCTTTGCAGTGGATACCGTAGGTCTTGATCGCCGGCAGCGTCGCTGGGCCCTCACTGCCCAGGGGCAAGCGTTACTGAAGAAATTCAAACCCCGCTGGGAGGCCGCTCAGGAAGCCTTCGAGAAGCGTCTGGGACGACGGGAAGCCGCGGCTCTTAAAAAAGCATCGTATCTCGCCGCCAGCAGACTGTCTTTGCGTTAAAGCCGTTCATTCGCATCAGGAGATTCATTCATTTTCGGCCAACACATGTATATACATGTAATATAAATGGAGATTATTTATGTCACAGCACAATGCAAAGCTCTTCAGCCCCTCGCTCATCCTCGCCTCTGCAGCACTTCTCATTCATATCAGTGTCGCCACAGCAGCGGATTCGAAGGGCGATATACCACAGCAGGCGAAGGAATCGCGCGCTGGGACCACCAAAGCTCACTACGCCCTGCAAGATGGCAAGGTGTCGAGCCCGACCCCCGATGCGCAGGAACTTGCCAGGCAGCTGTTACTTGGGAGCCATCCGTCTCGTGGCGCAAGCACTGACCCCAAGCCCAACGCTGCAGGAACCGCAGGGGAAACCCAGACACAGAAACACCCGCGCGCCTACGGCGATGCGCAAGGGGCGGCGCAGGAGCTTCTGCTGGGCCAGCATCCGGCGAGCCCCGCTTCGCCGCCAGGCGACACCGGGCCAGAGAAGCGCCCGGTCGTCTATGGCGATGCGCAAACAGCAGCGCAGGAGCTTCTGCTGGGCCAGCATCACGTGAGCGCCCCTTCGTCCCGCTCAGCTCGGGCGACGCGCTGAGTCCTTGATGCTCAGGCCAGCACGGTCACTCATGGCGGCTCGCGGACACACCAACAAGGAAGACACGTGAGAATGGTTTCAAATAGGGCTATCGTCACGCGGCCGCTCCTGGCCGCGCTAGCCTCGGTCAGCCTCGTCTCGCAACTCTGCGTGTCAGCTTGCGCTGTCGGCCCATCTTATCGAGCGCCTGCAACGACACTCGAGGGATTTCACAGCGCAGCTGCGCTTAAGGCTCGCCCGACGAGTGCTCCCGCGCTTGCGCTCGAGACCTGGTGGGTTGGCTTCAACGACCCGATGCTTTCGCGCATCGTGCAGCGGGCGCGGGATCAGAACCTCGATCTTGCGGCGGCACTGGCGCGAGTGCAGCAGGCTCGGGCCGCAGCCCGCGAGGCCGGCGCGCAGCTCCTGCCCACCATCGATCTGAACGGTCAGGCGGCCGGGATCCATCAGTCTGTGGAGAGCCCAACTGGCCAGATCGCCAGCCACCTACCCGGATTCAACCGCAATCAGTCGATCTACGATGCAGGTCTCGGCGCGAGCTGGGAGCTGGATCTGTTCGGCGGTTTGCGCCGCGGCAGAGAGGCCGCGTCGGCCGAGGCGGACGCCGCGATCGCTCAGCAGGTGGGCACGCGGATCTCCGTGACGGCGGATGCCGCGGACGCCTACCTGCGCATCCGGGGAGATCAGGTGCGTATCGCCGTCGCCGAACAACAGGTCGCCACCGATGAGCACCTGCTCGATCTTGTGCGCCTAAGATTCGGCCGTGGATTGTCGGCGGTACGTGAGGTCGCGCAAACCGAAGCGCTATTGTCACAGGCCCGTGCCTCACTGCAGCCACTGCGCATCGACCTCGAGGCGCAAATGAACCGATTGGACGTCTTGCTCGGAGTCCAGCCGGGGACTTCCGCCCCGGAGCTTAAGACTCCGCGCGACATCCCAGCCGTGCCGAGTGTGTCAGCCAACGACGGGCCGCTCGAGGTGCTGCGCCGCCGGCCGGATGTCATCGCCGCTGAGCGGCGCTTGGCAGCATCCAACGCCCGGATCGGGCAGGCGCTCGCCGGCTACTATCCGAAGATCTCCCTGGCGGGAGTGCTCGGCTACGAGAGCTCCAGCCCAAACGATCTTTTCAAAGCCGCGACCTTCCAGATGCAGGGCATCGCGGGACTGCGCTGGCGGGTGTTCGATTTCGGCAAAGTGAGCGCCGAAGTGGCGCAGGCCCGGGGAGCCGATGCTGAAGCACTCGCCCGCTACCAGCAGGCGGTGCTGCGCGCAGCCGAAGAGGTCGAGAACGCTTTCACTTCACTGGTGCAACTCGAAGCTCACCAACAAGAGTTGTTCACCGAAGTTGCAGCCCTCAAGCGGGCGCGAGATGCCTCGCAAGAGGCCTACCAGGGCGGCGTGATTGCGCTCACCGATGTTCTCGATGCGGATCGCCAATTGCTCACCGCACAGGACGAATTTGCGCAAACACGCGCCGATTCGGCCCGAGCCGCGGTGGGGACGTTCCGAGCGCTGGGCGGTGGATGGTGAGTGGAACTGGTTACTTAACTCTTGTTCTTGGGAGCATAACGATGTTTCGAGTTAGAACACTTGCCCTCGCCGGTAGCGCCTTTGTGGCGACCATGAACCTCGCGGCATGCGCGCCGTCGCATTCCGCGCAGGACCCGCGAACGGCCCCCCCGCTTGCGGAAGTCGCCGTGGCGCTGCCCGCCGAGGCCGGCGGGCGAGCGTTCACTGGCCTCGTATCAGCGCGTATACAAAGTAATCTCGGCTTTCGCGTCTCGGGCAAAGTCATTGAGCGCTTGGTCGATAGTGGTCAGGGGGTGCAACAGGGCCAACCGCTGCTACGCCTGGACCGAACCGACTACACGCACGCCATCACGAGCCAGGTCGGCAATGTCGATGCGGCGCGAGCCCGCCTGCAGCAGGCGGCCGCCGATGAAGCACGCTACAGTGGCCTGGTCGCTTCGGGTGCGGTATCGCAGTCGGCGTACGACCAGGTCAAAGCTGCCGCGGACAGCGCTCGAGCCCTGCTGTCAGGCGCCGAAGCGCAGCTCAAAGTCGCGCAGAACGAAGGCGCGTACTCGACACTGGCGGCTGATGCCGACGGCACCGTGATGGAGACCCTGGCGGAGCCGGGACAATTTGTTTCCGCTGGCCAGATCGTGGTCCGCGTGGCGCGAGCCGGAGCGCGCGAGGCGGCGGTCAACCTGCCTGAGACCTTGCGTCCGGCCCTGGGCTCGACCGCGCACGCCACCCTCTATGGAGCGAATGCCGATTCGGCCACGCGATATCCGGCGCGCCTCCGTCAACTGTCGGACGCCGCCGATCCGCTGACCCGGACGTTCGAAGCCCGCTACGTGTTGGAGGGAGCAGCGGCGAGAGCCCCGCTCGGTGCGACCGTCACCGTCTACCTGAACGATTCGGAGCAGGCCGGTGCCCTGGCCGTCCCACTCGGAGCGATCGATGATGAGGGACACGGCCCGGGGGTGTGGCTCATCGACCGAAAGTCCTCCTCCGTAGCGTACCGAGCGGTCAAATTCGTTCGATTCGACGGTGAGCGTGCCATTGTGAGCGGCGGAATTCAGATTGGTGACCCGATCATTGCCGTCGGTGGGCACTTCCTGCACGAAGGCCAGCATGTCCACGTCGCTGAAGCACGCGTGGCGCGAGAGTGACATGAGTCAGTTTAATCTCTCCGCATTGGCCGTCCGCCAGCGCTCGATCACCTTATTCCTGATCGTCGCCATCATCCTCTCGGGCACCTACGCGTTCCTGCGTCTCGGTCGCGCCGAGGACCCTTCTTTCGTGATCAAGGCCCTGACGGTTACCGCCGTGTGGCCGGGAGCCACGGCAAAGGAGATGCAGGAGCTCGTCGCCGAACCGCTCGAGAAGCGGATGCAGGAGTTGCGTTGGTACGATCGGGTGGAGACTTTCACGCGCCCCGGCATCGCGGTAATGATGGTCACACTGAGCGACAAGACCCCGCCCGCCGCCGTCCCCGAGGAGTTTTATCAGGCGCGCAAGAAACTCGGCGATGAGGCGCCCAAACTTCCCACCGGCGTGCAGGGTCCGTTTATCAATGACGAGTATTCAGATGTCATCTTTGCCGTCTACGCGCTCGAGGCTCACGGCATGCCGCCGCGAGAGCTGACCCGCGAAGCCGAGACACTACGGCAGCGCCTTCTTCACGTACCCGGCGTCAAGAAAGTCAACATCCAGGGGGAGCGCCCTGAGCGCATCTTCGTGGAGTTCTCCTATGCTCGTCTCGCGAACTTAGGTGTTACACCGCGAGACATTTTTGGCGCACTCCAGCATCAAAACGCCGTGACTCCCGCCGGCTCGATCGATACGAACGGTCCGCAAGTGTTCATGCGCCTCGATGGTGCCTACGATGACTTGCAGAAGATCCGCGATACCCCCATCGCCGCCGGCGCTCGTACGCTTAAGCTTTCGGACATCGCCGAGGTCAAACGGGGTTACGAAGATCCGCCGGCCTTCCTGATTCGTCACGATGGCGAGGCCGCGCTGGTACTCGGCGTAGTGATGCAGGACGGTTGGAACGGATTGGATCTTGGCCGAGCGCTGAATGCCGAAGAGAAGCAGATTGCTCACACACTGCCCGCGGGTGTGCGGTTCACGAAGGTGGTCGACCAGGCGGTGAACATCCGGGAGGCTGTCGGGGAGTTCATGCTGAAGTTTTTTGTCGCCCTCACCGTCATCATGATCGTGAGCCTGATCAGCCTCGGCTGGCGCGTCGGTATCGTGGTGGCGGCCGCCGTGCCCTTGACTCTCGCCGCCGTATTCGTCGTCATGCTACTCACCGATCGGGTCTTCGATCGGATCACACTGGGCGCGCTCGTGATCGGTCTCGGGCTCTTGGTCGATGATGCGATCATCTCGATCGAAATGATGGTAGTGAAGCTCGAAGAGGGCTTCGAACGGGCGAAAGCTGCCGCCTACGCCTGGAGTCACACGGCAGCTCCGATGCTCTCGGGGACAGTGGTTACGATCATCGGATTCACCCCCGTGGGTTTCGCCCGCTCGACGGCGGGAGAATACGCCGGCAACATCTTCTGGATCGTGGGCTTTGCGCTGATCGTGTCCTGGTTGGTGGCCGTCTTCTTCATACCGTACCTCGGTGTCAAGCTACTCCCAGACATCGCGCCCGTCCGGGGCGGCCA
>Ga0137412_10004142_pt1 | contig 11583 bp, 9 predicted proteins | sample CZODoug2_1_16fun_FD_122160 | JGI IMG/M metagenome (GOLD analysis project Ga0137412, IMG submission 122160) | Vadose zone soil fungal communities from Angelo Coast Range Reserve, California, USA - CZODoug2_1_16fungal (Hybrid Assembly) | ecosystem: Environmental > Terrestrial > Soil > Vadose zone...
TGATCGACGGCGGGAGCGGCGCGTTCCTGAGCGGGATCTACCTCGATCTGTTTCCGCGCGAGGGCAAGTACAGCCACGCCGCGGCTTTCGGGGTCCGCAGCGCGAGCGTGCTCGCCAAACGCGCGCCTCTCAGCGTGCTGGTGGCGAACTTCAATCCCAAGGGCCTCGATCACCGCGAGCTGGAGACTCTGCTGCACGAGTTCGGCCATATCCTGCACGGAGTCCTGTCGCGGACGCGCTATGCCAGCCACGGCGGCACCAATGTCGAGCGCGATTTCGTGGAAGCGCCGTCGCAGATGTACGAAGAGTGGGGGCGCAAGGAGCCGTTGCGGCTGCTTCGCAGGTATTGCGGCGGATGCCCAGAGGTCGATGATGCGCTGATCAAGCGGCTGCGCGCCGCGCACTCGTTCGGGCAGGGTATCCGGTACGGGCGGCAGCATCTGTACGCGTCGTACGACATGGCGCTTTTCGGCGAGCGCGAGCTCGATCCGATGCAGGAGTGGATCCGGATGGAAAGCGAAACGCCGGCCGGCCATGTTCCCGATACCCAATTTCCGGGAACGTTCGGGCATATCGTCGGCGGTTACGGCGCCGGCTACTATGGCTACATGTGGTCGGAGGTTCTGGCACTCGACATGTTGTCCGCATATGGGAGGAATCTGATGAATCCCGCCGTCGGCCGGCGCTTCCGCGAGCTGATTCTTGCCAGGGGCGGTGAAAGGCCCGCCGCGGAAATCGTGCGCGAGTTTCTCGGCCGCGATCCTTCTCCCAGGGCCTTCTTCGAAGAGATCACCGGACAGCGAGGCGACTGAGCTCCCCTATGCTCGCCTACGTCGTCCGCCGTCTCTGGCAAACCGTTCCGACCCTGCTCGGGGTCGTGCTGCTGGTCTTTTTCCTGTTCACCTGGGTCGGCGGCGACCCCGCGTATCTGCTCGCCGGGAAAATCTCCAACCCGGAGCAGATCGAGAACATACGCCGCCAGCTGGGGGTCGACCGGCCGTATTACGTCCAGCTGTGGATCTTCATCCAGCAGGTAGCGACCGGTGATTTCGGCGAAAGCTGGGCGACCAACGAGAAGGTATCGGCTATCTTCGCCACCCGGCTCGGGCCCTCTCTGACCGTGCTCGTGCCGCTCCTGGTGATCGACACCCTGCTTGCCATCGCCGCGGCAATGCTGGTCGCCTACATGCGCGGATCGCTGACCGACCGCATGGTCATGATCGGCTGCACGGTCGGCCAGTCGATCAGCATCCTCGTCTACATCATCGTGTTCCAGTACGTGCTCGCGTACCAGCTCGGGTGGTTCCCGGTGCAGGGCTGGGGCAGCGGCCTTGCCGAGAATCTCTTCAGGTTCAGCCTGCTGCCGATCATCGTCGGGGTGATCGTTTCGCTCGCGCCCGACACGCGCCTTTACCGGACTTTTTTTCTCGATGAGATCAATCAGGACTACGTTCGCACCGCGCGGGCGAAGGGCATGAGCGAGACGCGCGTGATGTGGGTGCACGTGCTGCGCAATGCCTCGATTCCGATCATCACCAACGTGATGATCCAGCTCCCCGGGCTGCTCGCGGGCGCGTTTCTGATCGAGCGCTTCTTCTCGATTCCCGGCGTCGGCCGCGAAGTGATCCTGGCGGTGGAGCGAAGCGATTTTCCCGTGATCAAGGCGGTGACCATTTACGTCGCGATCGCCACGATGATCATCAACCTGATCGCCGATCTGTTGTACCGGGCGGTCGATCCGCGGGTGCAGCTCAAATGACGCAGGCCGCCGCCGCGGTCGCTATCGGCGTGCAGCGCGCCGAATCCCCCGGGCTATGGACCCTCGCCTGGCGCCGCTTTTGCCGCGACCGCGTGGGGCTCGCCTCGTTCCTGATAGTGGTGTTTTTCTTCGGTCTCATGACGGCATCGGGCCTGCACCTGGTCGCGGCCGATTGGTCGAAGGAAGTCGGCGACAATTATGCGCCGCCGACCTTCATGGGGCCGGCGGTCCCCGACCGCAGCCTGGCCGCGCCGCAGTCCACTGGCGCCGGGAGCGCGGACGTGTCGAATCCTTTCGACCCCCTGGCCGGGGTGCTCGCCGAGATCCGGGCTGAATCCGGCGCCGCGTCGATCGCGGAAGCCACCGCGCCCACGCTCGTCTTCGGCGCCGACAAATGGGGCCGCGACGTCCTGAAGAAAACGATCAAGGGAACGGAGACGTCGATGTTCGTGGGGCTGGTCGCCGCGTTTCTCGCCGCGTTCCTCGCCACCGTCTTCGGCGCGCTGGCCGGCTATTACGGAGGCTGGATCGACGATTTCTTCAACTGGTTCTACAGCGTCTTCACCTCGATCCCCTACCTGCTGCTGATTCTGGCGATCGCCGCGGTGCTGAACCAGAAAGGGACGCTGACGGTGATCCTGATCCTGGGCCTCACCGGCTGGACCGGGATCTTCCGCCTGGTCCGCGCCGAATACCTCAAGCACAAGGTGCGCGAATACATCCAGGCCGCCGACGCGATCGGCGCCTCGCATGCACGGCGCATGTTCGTGCATATCCTCCCGAACGTGAGCCACGTCATATTGGTGCAGCTGTCCCTGCACGTCGTTCTCTTCATCAAGTCGGAGGTCGTGCTGAGCTTTCTCGGGTTCGGCGTCGGCGTCGACACCGTTTCCTGGGGCAGCATGCTGAACGAGGCCCAGAGCGAGCTCATCCTGGGTTACTGGTGGCAGCTCGTCGCCGCGACCGTCGCCATGGCGCTGCTCGTCACCGGATTCAGCCTGTTCACCGACGCTCTGCGCGACGCGCTCGACCCGAAGCTCAAATGACCTCCACGAACAGCGCCGACGTTCTGATCGGCATCCGCGACCTGAAGGTGGATTTTCGCCTCGACAGGACGACCACGTCCCAGGCGGTCAAGGGCATCAGCTTCGACATACCGGTGAACAGCACCGTCGCGCTGGTCGGGGAATCCGGCAGCGGCAAATCGGTGACGGCGCTGGCGATCCTCGGCCTGCTCCCCAAGGAGAACTCGACAGTGCCTGCGGCGAGCCGCATTCTGTACGGCGGCCGAAATCTTCTCGCGCTCGCACCCGGGGACTTGCAGAAATTGCGGGGAGCGAATATTTCGATGATCTTCCAGGAGCCGATGAGCTCGCTGAACCCCGTGTTCACGGTCGGCTTCCAGCTCACCGAGGTTTTGACCAGGCACCTCGGAATGAGCGGCAGGCAGGCGCGGGTGCGCGCCCTGGAGCTCCTGCGCGAAGTCGGCATTCCCGATCCGGAGACGAAGATCGACGCCTATCCGTTCCAGCTGTCGGGCGGCCAGCAGCAGCGCGTGATGATCGCGATAGCGATCGCATGCGAGCCGAAGCTGCTGATCGCGGACGAACCGACGACCGCGCTCGACGTGACCATCCAGAAGCAGATCCTGGAACTGATCGCCGCGCTGCAGAAGCGGCTGCGCATGTCGGTGCTGTTCATCACTCACGATCTCGCCCTGGTGGGTGAGATCGCCGATTACGTGGTGGTGATGCGCGATGGCGAGATCAAAGAGCAGGGAAAGGTGGAGCAGATATTCGAGGCGCCGCAGGACCCCTACACGCGGGCGCTGCTGCTTTGCCGGCCGCAGCTCACGCGGCGCCCAAGGAGGCTGCCGGTGATCGACGATTTCCTCAAGCCCGGACCGCCGCTCGCCGGCGGAGCTCTGGAAGAGCGCACGCGCGGGCTGCGCGGCGACGAAGACATCATTCTCGAGGTGCGCCACCTGAGCAAGAGCTTCTATTCGCGCGAGGGCTTGTTCGGGAAGAGGGAATTCAAGGCGGTCAAAGACGTGTCTTTCAAGGTCGCCCGGGGAAAAACCCTGGGCATCGTCGGTGAATCGGGCTCGGGCAAGACGACGGTCGCGCTGACGCTGCTGCGCCTGCGCGGGGAATCGAGCGGCGAAGCCCTGTTCGACGGCAAGGACCTGCTGGCCATCCCGCCGAAAGAGATGATGCTTTACAAGCGCCGCATCCAGATCGTGTTCCAGAATCCTTATGCTTCGCTCAATCCGCGCTTCACCATCGGCCAGCTCCTGATGGAGCCCTTGCAGGTGCACCGCATAGGCTCGAGCGAGAGCGAGCGCCGCGACAGGGTGTACAAGCTGCTCGAAGAGGTGGGGCTCCCCGAGGTTTCGTTCTTCAAGTACCCGCACGAGTTCTCGGGCGGCCAGAGACAGCGGATCGCCATCGCCCGCTGTCTCACCATGCAGCCGGAGGTTCTTATCTGCGACGAGGCGGTATCGGCGCTCGACGTATCGGTCCAGGCGCAGGTCCTGAACCTGCTGCAGGATCTGCAGGACGAGCACCACATGAGCTACATCTTCATTTCGCACGACCTGGCGGTGGTCAAATACATGGCCGACCAGGTGATGGTCATGAACGAGGGCGAGGTGGTCGAGGTCGCCAATTCGGACGACATCTACCGCAACCCGCAGCATCCGTATACGAAGAAGCTGCTGTCCTCGATTCCCCAGGGCTGGCGCCGCAGATCGCCCGCATTTTGACTCGACCACGTTTGGAGAGGCCAGGCCATGCGCTCGAACGGTTTCATCGCTGCGATCTGCGGTCTGACGGCCGTGCTCTGCCCGCCCGCGCTCGGGCAAGGAGTCCCGGCCGACGACCCTGTCAGGGTGCTGGTCGGGCGGCTCGATCTGGAGAAGTACAAGGCCACGATCAAAAGCCTGACCGAATTCGGCGACCGGCGCCAGGGGACGGATCGCAATCGCGCAGCCGTCGACTGGATCGAACGCCAGCTGAAGAGCTTCGGCTGCAACACCGCTCGCATCAAGTACGAGTACAACGCGCCGGAGCCGCAATTTCGACTGAAGAGCCGCGCACCCATTCCCGTGGCCAGCGGGGAGATCCGACCCGGCTCCGGAGGCGCGCGAATCCGCGGCATTGCGGTGCCCACGGGCGTGAACGACATTCCTGAAGCGCAACCCGATGCGAAGCTGCGCGAGCTCAACTCGCAGCCGGCGGCTCCCGGCGTGCGCGAACAGGTTTACTGCACGAAAATCGGCTCGACCCGGCCCGGCGAAATGTACATCGTCGGCGCCCACATGGACGGAATAGGCTGGGGCGAGGCCGCCGATGACGACGCCTCGGGAACGGCGCTGGTGATGGAACTGGCGCGCGTGTTGAGCAGTCCCGATGTGCGCACGGAGCGATCGATCCGGTTCGCGCTCTGGAACAACGAGGAAACGGGCCTCAACGGCGCGCGCGCCTACGTTGCACAGCGAGCGGCGCTGCAGGGGATAGAGGATCCTCCGGGATCGGGCCGGTACCCCGAACCGGTGTGGCTTGGCATGGTCCAGCACGACATGGTGCTGTTCGACCACGGCATGCCTCGGGCGGACGGCACGCTCAGTCCGGAGCAGCGGCCCGAAGCGGACGTCAATATCGAATACCAGTCCACCTCGAAGCTCGCGGACCAGGCCATGAAGCTGGCGCTCTTTTTCCGCGACGCCAACGAGAAATACGCCACCGATTATCCCGCCGCGGTGGGCCACCACATGAGCAATACCGACTCCACGCCTTTCATGGATCTCGCTCCGGCGATCAGCGTTCGCGAAAACGAACGGGGAATGCAGATAGGAGCCGGGTGGAATCCCCATTGGCACCAGCCGACGGACCGCTACTCCACGTACTCCGACAAGGATTTTCGCCTCGGGCTGAACGCGGCGCAGACCACGCTGGCGGCGATCGCCCAGCTGGCGGGCGCGGCGCTGAAGAGGTGACGGCTGGAACCGTTCATGCAAAGGAGGAGATCATGATCGATCGTCGGACTTTCATGTCGTTGCTCGCAACCGCCGCGGTCGCGCCGCGCTCGTCGTTTGCCCAAGGGACTCCGGGCAGGGTCGCGCTCTATGCGAGCGTCGGTCCCGTGCTCACGCACTACGACGTGGACGTCGAGGCCGCGGCGCTGACGAAACGCGCCTCGGTGACGCTCCCCGCCAACGTACAGTACGCTTGGCCCCACGCCTCGCGGCGGTTTCTCTACGTGGCCTCCTCGAGCAGCGCCCCCGGGACGGGGCCGGCGGGCACGGATCACCATGTGAGCGCGTTTCGAATCGATCCGGCTTCGGGAGCCCTCGCGCCGCACGGCAAGCCGATACGGCTGCCGACGCGCCCGATCCATATCACGACGGACATCCCGTCGCGGCAGGCGCTGGTTGCCTTCAACAATCCGAGCGCGCTGCGCGTCTACACGATCAACGACGACGCGACCCTGGGCGAGGAAGTGCCGCAGCGCGGTCCAATCGACGCCGGAATCTACGGCCACCAGGTGCGGGTAACGGCGAACAACCGGCTGGCGATCCTCGTCGCGCGCGGCAACGATCCGGCGGGGAGCAAGCCCGAGGACCCGGGTGCGCTGAAAGCCTTCAATTACAAGGACGGGTTGCTTACGAACGGCGTCTCGATCGCCCCCAACGGCGGCTACGGCTTCGGCCCGCGGCACCTCGATTTCCATCCGACGCGACCTTGGGTCTACGTGTCGCTCGAGCGCGAGAACAAGCTGGACATGTTCAAGCTCGATGGCGATGCCCTCGCCGCGGCGCCGGCATTCCGCAAGGAAACGCTCGCCGAGCCGAACAACAGGAAGTCACGCCAGGCCGCGGGCACCGTGCACGTGCACCCGAACGGCCGTTTCGTATACACCGTGAACCGCGCCGACACCACGACGGAATTCGAAGGCAGGAAGGTTTTCGTCGGCGGGGAAAACACGCTCGCGGCCTATTCGATCGACCCCTCCACGGGCGAGCCGACGCCGATCCAGCATATCGACACGCGCGGCATCCACTGCCGCACCTTCCACATCGACCCGAGCGGCCGCATGCTGGTCGCCGCGCACATCATGGGACTGGCCGCGCGCGACGGCGCCGCCGTGCGCGAGGTTCCCGCCTGCATGTCGGTGTTCCGCGTCGGAACCGACGGCAAGCTCGCCTACGTGCGCAAGTACGACGTGGACGTCGGCGGCAACACGATGTTCTGGATGGGCATGGTGAAGCTCTAGGCTTATACGGCGACCCGGAGAACTTCGTCGAGGGTGGTCTCTCCGCGAAACACCTTGGCCATCCCATCCTGCAACATCGTTCTCATCCCCAGGCGGATGGCGAGCGCCCGAATGGCGGCCGCGTCGCGCCGCTCGATGATCATCTGCCGGATCTCGTCCCCGATCTCCAACGCCTCGAAGATCCCGATTCGGCCCCGATATCCGCTGCCGTTGCATTGACCGCACCCCCGGCCGCGGAACGGGCGAACGCCCGCCAGATCGTCGTCGGTGTTGCCGAGGATGCCGTCCTGACGCAACACCCGGACGAGCTCGCTGAAGTCCTTTCGCTTTCGCAGGACGTCGAGTTCGGACGCGTCGGCGGTTTCCTCGCGGCAGGAGGGGCAGACTCGGCGCACCAGCCGCTGCGCGAGAACCAGCGTCATCGTCGAGGCCAGGATGAAGGGTTCGATCCCCATGTCGAGCAGGCGCGGGATTGCGGCCGGCGCGTCGTTGGTGTGGAGAGTGGACAGGAGCAGGCGCCCGACGAGCGCCGCCCTGGTGGCGACCTCGGCCGTCTCGCGGTCGCGAATTTCCCCGACCATGATGATATCGGGATCCTGCCGCAGCAGCGCGCGCAGCCCGCCGGCGAAGTCGATGCCGGCCGACGGGTTGACGGTCACCTGCGTCACGCGCGGAAGAATGTGCTCGACCGGGTCTTCGATGGTCGAGATGTTGACCAGGTTCAAGCGGTCGCTCTCCAGCCGCGCCAGTATCGCGTACAGCGTCGTGGATTTTCCCGAGGCGATCGGCCCGGTGACCAGGATCATCCCGAGCGGGCGGGTGATGTTGCGGATCACGATCCGATGGACGGCATCCGTCAGGCCCAGGCTCTCCAAATCCAGCGCCATCGGCACGTACGCCAGAACACGCAGGACGATCTTCTCTCCCCACATCGTGGGAAGAATCGATGCGCGCAGGTCGAGCTTGAAGGTCCCCAGATCCTCGGAAAAACGCCCGTCCTGCGGCACGTGGTGCTCGTCTATGCGCAAGCCGGAGATCACCTTGACGCGGATGGCGAGCGACCGGATCATCGAAGCCGGAGCGCTCAGCACGTCCACCAGCGCGCCGTCGATCCGGCAGCGCACGAGGGTCTCGTTCTCGTAGGGTTCGATGTGGACGTCCGATGTCCCTGTGACTACCGCGTACTCCAGCAGGCGCGTCAGAAGATCGCGAGCGGTCGCCGCGGTCACCGCGCCGGCGGAGACCGGGGCGCCGGTCGCCGCCGCGTGCTTCAGCAATTCGAGCAGGTCACCTCGGTACAGCAGCTGGGCCCGCTTGATACTGTCTGACGAAGCGAGAAAGGGGCTGATGCGAAGCCCGGTGAGACGCGACAGCTCCTCGAGCGTACCCTGGTCGCGCGGATCGGCCATGGCAACCGAGAGCTCCTCGCCGTTGAGATCGAACGCGATGACCATGTGCGAACGAGCGTCGTCCTCGGGAATGCGGCGCAGCGCTTCCGGCTTCACGTCGGTGGCCTTGAGATCGATGAAGCGCACACCCCACTGCGCGGCCAGATGTTGCAGCAGGATCTTGAGGGGCACGTGGCCCCGCTGGACCAGCGCATACTCGAGCGGCACGCGAAGACGCGCGGCCATCGAGCGGGCGATCTGGAAGTCCTGCGGTGTGACCAGCTTGAGACGATCGACCACCACCTCGCGGAGCTCGTCCTCGGTGACGCTCAAGTCGGTGGACATCAGGCGATCTCCAGGTGGTCCGCAGCAGTCAGGGAGCCTCGCGGGCTCGCGCGCTCAAGAAGCTAATAGCCGAGCTTCAATTCACCTTCGGACGTTCCATTCACCTTGCCGTCCCTCAGCCATTCGAGTGAGGCCTTGAACAGCAGCAGGTGGTTCCTTTCCCACATGGCATTGTGGGATGAACACGCCAGGTCGATGATGACCTTCTGCTTCGACCCCAGATCCGCGTAGAGATCGCGAACGCGCTCAGGCGCCACTTGCTTGTCGTGTGCGCCCGTCACCATCAGGAAGGGCGTTTGCATCCTGGCGACGACGGCCTGATTGAAACCCCATGTCGGCACCTGCGGCGCGCGGCGCACGCCGGCGCCCCAGGCGGCGCCGACGGGATCGGAAGCGAGCATGTCGGTCCAGACCGCGGCGCTGGCAGCGGGTTCGTACTGTTCCGGACAACCGACCTGGCGGTCCCAGTTGGCCTTGAAGTCCGCCTGGGACTGCGCGGTCATCGGCCCGCTGATGGGCGGAAGCGGGTTCGGCGCTTCGAGCGGGGACGCGCGGGTATACGCGGGCGCCAGTATGACCAGCCGCGCCACCTTCGACGGGTTGCGCGCGGCATAGCCTGCCCCGCGCGGACCGCCTTGCGACCAGCCCACGATCGAAACCCTGTCGACGCCGCGGAGTGCGCGCAGGTGATCGACGACCGTTCCGATGTCGTTCCAGTCCGAATCCATCGTCGTGATGGGCGAAGGATGCGATGGTGCGCACGGGGCCGGGATAAGGCTCGGAACGAACTGAGCCTGCTGCGCTTTCGAAAAATTGCACGGATCGCTCATCGCCGGCGGGCGCGTGGAGCGGCCGTAGCCGGTCATGTCCATCGCGAAGACATCGAAGCCTTCCCTGGCCAGGTAGGCCATCCAGCTGTAGTCCTTGTGGGGAACGTCGAACGTGACTTCCGCCGGCGTGCCCGCGCCGTGCACGAACAGCACCACCCCGGCCGGAGGCGGACCGGTGCGCGAAGCCGTGCCTGCGAGCACCACTTCGCGCACGTAGATCTGCGCATCCCGGCCGGCGAAACCCGGCGCAGTGGATTTCACCCGGACATAGTGATCCACCGTCACCAGGCGCGATCTGTCGTCGCCGGTCGTGGCGCACGATGACATGAGCACGGCGAAAGAGCTGAGCAACCAGGAATATCGGTGCATGGACCCTCCCTTGTATATACGGGCTACTTCTTCGTCTTGGCAGAGGAAATCATACTGCGGAAGAAATCGTACACACCGGTTTCGCTCATGCGCCGGGCGTTGGACAGCTCGCCCGCACGTGTTGCGTAGAGAACTTGATTGCTCGGCGACAACACGACGGCCGCAGGAATGCCAGTCTTGATCGGATTTCCATACTGCGCGGCGACGCCGAGGTTGCGATCGAAGTTGCCGACGTCGACTTTGACGACCACGAACTCCCTGGCGACAAGCTCGGCATTTCTCGTATTCTTCAGCGAGGCGTCGAGCGCGCGACAATCCTCGCACCAGTTGGCGCCGAAGATCACGAGTACCGAGCGCTTCGTCGTGCCCGCCGTCGCCAGGGCTTGCTCCACGTCGGCTTTCGCATTTGCCGTGTCGTCGTACGGCAGCCCGGCGGCGATCGCTCCGCCAGCCAGGGCAAGTGCTGCCAGAAGAAATTCGAGGACTGCGCCCGCATGTGCAGTGTTCATGTTTTGCTCCTAGGGTCTGGTGATTCGGCAGTTCGTGTATCGGTTTGTTACGCGAAAAGTACGCCCATGCAAGACTTATGCATTGCGCGCGCCAGGATCCGGCCCGTGAACATGGACCGCACTACCTGCCCCAGTGCAAGGTAACGCCAAGCCATGACAAGGGCAAGGAGGTAAAGGGATTCATGTCTGTGACGATGCGGGTGAGGCGGTTGCGGTCATCGTATTGGAGTTGAACTCTGATTCCATCGTCCCGATAGAAACGACAGATACGGTTCTGCACCGGGACGACTGCATAGACAAGAACACCCGAGCCGCACACCTCGACGAATCTAGGTTTGGCGCGACGACACTGCTCCGAAGAAACCACCGAGAATGGGATCTGCCTGGAGCTCCAGTACGCTTGGGCAAGCGTCGGCGATGCGAGTGACTTTCGGTTCACCGCAAGCTGGGAAGCCTCACGATCGAACTCGGCGGTGCAGGCACCGCCCGTGAACAAGGGCGGCAGCAGTGCCACCCATACGAGAGCGACAACTGCAAGGACTCGGACCATGGCACGGTCAACGCCTGCTCATAAGCTCGATGCGAATGGGAAATACCATTGCACATGGGTGACCACCGCACACAGCCGGTTTGTACTTTGTGAACATGGCAACCGCCGCGGCGTATTTGGTCATTTCGGGATCGGGTGACTGGTAGGCGGACACCGATGTGGCCTTGCCTTGGCTGTCGACCTGAACGTGGAGGGCCAGAAAGCCATCAGCCCCTAGACCGAACCCCCTGCGCAGGAACTGTTTGTGAACCTCCGCAATTCCTTTGTAGAGAGGTCCAAGCCCGTCGACAGGGAAAGGTGGTTCGTCATTTTCTGCCATCTGCTCATACTGTGATTTGAAGGCATCCTGCTGCTCGCGCGTGAGTTCCGAGTAGCGCTTGTCGAGCGGAATTGATCCGACAATTCGATCCCGGGCGACATGCGTCCCAGTGCTGGGATCGTCGTGTTTAATGGAGTAGCGTTTTTGTGAAAGCGGTTCCCCGGCAAGAATCGAGGCCGGGATCAGCACCAAGACGCAGAAGATGGGTGGAACGAACGCCCGCATGATGATCTCCCTTGA